>Ga0307929_1000098_pt1 | contig 86179 bp, 108 predicted proteins | sample AceLakmetage1330_FD_203160 | JGI IMG/M metagenome (GOLD analysis project Ga0307929, IMG submission 203160) | Saline water microbial communities from Ace Lake, Antarctica - #1330 | ecosystem: Environmental > Aquatic > Non-marine Saline and Alkaline > Saline | place: Antarctica: Ace Lake...
CGGGAGGTGTTGATGATTATTTAAAAATTCCATCTATAGATCCCATTAATCCTAATGATTTTGATAAACCTTTTTTTGCATTGAATCCAGGTACAATAATTATCCCGGGAAGTCCTGATGGCTCTGATTATAATAGAGTATACGCAACTAGTCTTGAAGACTATTGTCAAGAATCCTCAGAGTATTACAAAGAAAAGTCTTCCAAAATTTCAGATATTTATAATGAATTGAAAAGTTCTATCTCAGTTTATGTTGTAAATAGAAATTTAGACATTAGGGAAAACATTAGAGAAACCGTAACTACATTAATGCCTCAAGTTGAAGAATGGGACAGAGAATATTTACAACAAATTGTTGATGATACTATGGAATAAAAATCTTAGCCAAAACTCTGTTCTATTTTTAAATACTCGGATGGAGCGTAAAATTATTAATGGTTTTAGAAATTAATCTATCATCATAAAAAGACAGACTACTACAAAGTAGACTGACAACTTTTTTAAATTCTAAATACCTTCCAATTTTATAAAAATAAATTGAATATTCAATTTAAAAAATGTGTTCCCGAAGATGCTATGATTATTTGCTGAACGGATCACGCAGATTCCTTTATTATTGATTTTCACTCAATAAAGAATATCCGTCTTGTAATCTTTTAGAATTAGGTATTGTATCAACGCCATTTCTTCTTTGTTTGTTATTCGTTGAAAATGATAGGCAATCCTCTATAGAACCTTGACTACAAGAGACCTGTTCATTAATTGAATCATATTGCAAGAATTCACATACATATAGATTTGTATCATGATGAAGAATTTCCTTGTCTCCTCGTTGGCATTGTTTAGGTATTGATATTGGTATTTTGTTTTCTTGGGTATATTCTATTTTCATTTTAAGTTACAGAATTTTTCAATTATAAGTTCTTCTATCTTCTTTTACCCAAAACTTTATAAATAAAAAATTTATTAGATTAGTGTACGAGAAAAAAAAACAGAAAAGAACATATTATACCTTTTCTCGAAAATTAAAAAATGGCAGAAGAAAGAAAAATAGTAATTCCGGGTGAAACAATTGTTAGTGGTAATAGTTTTTTACCTAGTGATGGAACTTATAGAGATAAAGATGATGTTGTTGCTATGAGATATGGATTAGCTTCTATAGATGGTCAGCATGTTAAAGTTATTTCTTTATCTGGGAAATATTTTCCTAGAAGAGGTAATACTGTTATTGGAACTATTGTTGATATTACAATGAATGGTTGGTTAATTGATTTTGGAGCTCCAGGAAAAGCATTTTTATCATTAAATGAAGTTCCTAGATATATTAATAAAAATGAATTAAGAGATTTTTTGGACTTTGGAGATAGTGTTGTTGTTAAGATTTGGAATATTGGAGCTAGAGGAATTGATGTTTCTATGAAGATGAGAGGATTTGGTAGAATTGAAGATGGTATGTTAATGAATGTTAATCCTAATAAAGTTCCTAGAATTATTGGGAAAGAAGGTAGTATGGTTCGATTAATTAGAAACGCTACAAATTGTAATTTAACTGTCGGTCAAAATGGTAAAGTTTGGGTTAGAGGAGAATCTTTAGATGGCGAAATTAATGTTAAGAAGATTATTGAATATATTGTTAAAAACTCAACTATTAATGGTTTGACTGAGAAAGTAGAAAATTTTATAAAAGAATTGGGTTTGAACGTTATTAAAGAAAACGCTCCAGAAGTTGAAGAAATTGAGGGCGAGAAGATAGAAGATAAAGAAGTTAATGAAATTGAAGAAAAAAATGTGGAGGAGAATGAATAAAAATGGTAGAATCATTATATAAAATAAGAATCGATGGAAGACAATTCGATGAATTAAGACCAATCAAAACTAAAGTTGGGATTATTCCTTCTGCTGATGGTTCAGCTATGTTTGAAACTGGTGGAACAAGAGCTATTGCTGCTGTTAGAGGTCCAAGAACACTTCATCCACAACATATGCAAGATTCTAAGACTGGTGTTTTGAGAGTTTCTTATGGAATGATGCCTTTCTCTGTTTGGGATAGAATTAGACCAGGTCCTTCAAGACGAAGTGAAGAAATTTCTAAAGTTTGTGAGTGGGCTTTAAGTTCTGTTTTAGATTTATCTGCTTTTCCAAATTCTGTAGTTGATGTTTTTATTCAAATTCCTCAGGCTGATGCTGGAACTAGGGTTGCTGGTTTAAATGCTGCCGCTTTGGCTTTGGCTGATGCTGGATTACCTATGAGAGAAATGATATCTGCTATTGCCGTTGGAAAATGTGATAAAACTCTAATTGTTGATGTTGATAAAGCTGAAGAAGATTTCCATGAGGGAGAAGGGCCTACTGATATTCCTGTAGCTATTACTTCTAGGACTAAAAATGTTTCTTTATTACAATTAGATGGGAAGATTTCTGTTAAAGAATTAGCTGAAGTTATTGAAATGGCTAAATTAGCATGTGATAAAATATTAGAAGCTCAAATGAACGCTTTGAAAGAACGAAATGGAGGAACTGACGATGAGTAAAGTTGTTATTCCTAGATTGCAAATAGAAAGAATCATTTCGGCTTTGAAAGAGGGTAAAAGACTTGATGGTCGTAATATTCTAGATTATAGAGATATTAAGATTGAGAGAAATATTAGTAGTAATGCTGAAAGTTCTGTTTCTGTTAAGATTGGAAAGACTGAAGTTTATTGTGGTGTTAAAATGGCTGTTACTGCACCTTATTCTGATTCTCCTAATGAAGGAACTTTTATGATGACTGCGGAACTACATCCTATGGCTTCTGAAACTTTCGATATAGGAAGGCCAGGTATTAATGCTATCGAACTTGCTAGAGTTATTGATAGAGGAATAAGAGAATCTGGATTTATTGATTTTAAAGGATTATGTATTAAAGAAGGTGAAAAAGTTTGGCAAGTATTTGTTGATGTTTTTGTTTTAAATGATGATGGAAATTTATTTGATGTGACTGGACTTGCTGCCTTGATTGCACTTGGTAGTGCAAAGTTACCTGTATATAATGAAGAGGAAGATAAATTAGAACACAAACGTTCTGATATAGACTTACCTTTGAATAAAGAATTGATGTCATTCAATATGACTGTTTACAAGGTTGGAGACAAAATACTTATTGATCCTACAAAAGAAGAAGAAGATATTGCTGACTATAGATTAAGCATTGCATTTGGTGATAATAATGGAGAAGCTCGAATTACTGCTCTTCAGAAGGGTAAAGCTGGTGTTATCAATACTGAAGATTTGAATAGTATCTTAAAGACGGTTGAAGATAAGTATAAAACAATGTTTCCAACTGTAAAAAAACTTGTTTGGAATGAATAAATATGGATGAGAAACATAAATTTACTAAATATGAAAGAGCTAGGATTATTGGGGCTAGAGGTTTGCAGATTTCTATGGATGCACCGCTTTTAATTAAAATTGATAAAGAAGAGCTAAATGGTATAAACTATGATCCTTTAAAGATAGCAGAGAGAGAATTAGATAGTGGAAGTTTACCAATTACTATTAATCGACCAATCCCTAAAAGATATGAAGATGCAATCTCGGAAGTAAAAATTGATGATCAAACTCCTTCGGATGATGCAAAAGTTAAAGCCGAGGAAGAACTTGAAGCTGAGATTGTTGAAAGTGGTGAAATGATGAAATTGAATGATTCAAATGATGATGATGGGAATGAGGAAATTAAGGTTTCTCGATTAGAATAAAATATATTTTTCAATTAATTTAATAAAGGCAATTTTCTTAATATACATAGGTGATATATAATGAATATAGACTATTTAGAGCAATTGATTAATTCTATGGAAAAGGGTGTTTTAAAATTAGAAGAATCTAGTAATTCAAATAATATTGGTGAAATAGATAAAATGAAAGCATTTATTTTATCTATCTTTAATGAAATAAATAAACATCTAGGAAGTGCTTGATATGATTGAAGAATTTAAACAACTTATTGCAAAAGAAAGATTAATTATCAATTCTTTAAGAAGTAATATAAGTGTAGAAGAAAAACAAATTCATATTAATTCTTTAAGAGAATTGAATTCTTCCATTCCCCATATTTTAAATCCTGAACCTGTTCTGAAAAATACTAAAGATGAACCTGAAAAAGATAAGCATATAAAACTTGAAAAAACTAAGAAGAGTCAATCTTCTTTTCTAGCATCAAAAACTTTAGCGAAAATTTCAAATAAAATATTTATAACCAAATCTGAGAAACTTATACCACAGTTTACAAAAACGGGAGAAAATTTAAAGAAAGCAAATGTTAGTATATTATTACAAACTTATATTTCCATTATATTCTTTATGACATTATTATCATTTGTTTCTGGATTTATTATCTATGGATTACTTGTTACAATGGGATTAATACAATGGACATATTTCTGGGCTCCTTTAGTATTCACTGGTTTAACTTTCGGTGCCTTCCTTTTATATCCAGGTAGCGAAGCAAGTAATATACAAAAACAAATAACGAACGAATTGCCTTTTGTAACTATTCATATGGCTGCGATTGCAGGTTCTGATATGGAACCAACGAAGATATTTAGAATAATCGCTCTCTCTAAAGAATATAAAAATATTGGAAAAGAATTGAAAAAAGTTTTAGCGCAGATTAATATTTATGGTTACGACTTATTAACAGCCCTTACTAATGTTTCTAAAAACGTTTCTAATAAGAAATTAGCGGAGTTATTGGCTGGATTTGTGACTAATATTTCTAGTGGTGGATCGTTAAAAAAATACCTGGAGAGAAAAGCCGAGACTTATCTGCTTGATTATAAATTTGAAAGGAAGAATTATATTGAAATGGCAGGAACTTTTATGGATATTTATATTTCTATTTTAATTGCTGCACCATTAATCTTAATGTTAATGTTTATTATTATGAGTGTAGCAGATTTGAATGTTGGAGGCTTATCTCTAAATTCATTATTGTTCTTAACTATTGGTGTCGTGATAATACTCAATATTGTCTTCATCGTCGTATTAAATTTAAAACAACCTCAATTATAAAATGAAATTTGAAAAAAGACAATTTATTGGTTTAACATTTGGTATTATCGTGGTTGTTGTCTCAGCTGTGTTTATGGATAAAATTGGGAAATCTCTTTTTTATTTTATTTCTGTTCTTGCTTTCATTATAGCCTCTCTTCCATTTGTGACATCTTTAATGTTCCAACAGGGGAAACAAAAAGAAAAAGAAAGTAAATTTTTAGAATTTACTAGAGATTTGGTTGAGGGAGTAAAAATGGGAACTCCGATTAATAAAGGAATTTTTAATTTGCAAGATAGAGATTATGGGACATTGTCTCCTCATATTAAAAAATTAAGTAATCAAATAAGTCTTGGACTTTCTTTGGACAATGCTCTTAAAACTTTTGCTAAAGAAACAAAAAGTGTAGTTATTTCTAGAGCAGTTACTCTTATTTCTGAAGCGCAAAAGGCTGGTGGTGATATTGATACTATTTTGGAATCTGTTTCTAAATCTGTAAGTCAAACCGAAGAATTAAAAAAAGAACAAAAATCTTCTGTTTCAAATTTAGTTGTGCAAGGTTATATTATTTTTCTAGTTTTTATTGTAATTATGTTGGTTTTACAATATGCGATTCTACCTATTGCAACCGATTTCAATAAAAACGATAGTGGCTTAATTAATGGTGATAATAGCGAGGAACCCGTTAAAGATGCAAGTGGTATTTCTTTTCCTTTGTTTGTATTATTATTAGTTCAATCTGTATTTGCTGGTCTAATCATTGGTAATATTTCTGAAGGTCGTCTTCTAAGTGGAGTTAAACATTCCTTCATTTTACTTACTATAACGTTAGTAATTGTTACTGGAGCAAGAGTTATGTTAGGATAGGCTTCTTCTTTAAGCCTTTTCTTTTTTAAAAAGAAAAGCTTTGGGAAAAGAAAAATAATAGTCTGGAAAAAGAAAATGATTGTGGAAAAGGATTTAAACTATTAGGTTGTTTGTATGTATATGAAAGGAAGAGATAAAAGGGGTATTAGTAATCATGTTGAAATGATTCTTGCAAGTGTTCTATTTATTACATTTTTCTTTTTTGTGATGATGTTTTTACAACCATATAAGACTGACAGTTTAACTGTCTCTGTTATTGATGGGGTTTATTATGTTTTAGAAGATTTTGTAAAAATTGATGTGAGAGAGATATTTCTTACTGTGAATGAATCTTTTGGAGAATGTTTTAGTATTCCAATTGAGCTTAACGGAGTTGTTAATGGAATAGTGAGGGATATTTACGGGAATTTAATTAATTCTTCTTTAGATGGGTTTACAATTGACATAGATGCCGGTGCTGGAGCATATTACCTTCTTTTTTCAGATAAATTTAACAATAGTGGTTTTGATAGTGATTGTTCTATTCTGGACCATGAGAATTATGATATTGGTGGTTCTTACGATATGAAGGTTCTTTATTTCCCTCTATTAGAAAATTTAAAAGATGATTATGACAATAATTATAATGACTTGAGGGAACGTCTTGGTATTCCAAATAAATTTGATTTTGCAATTACTTCAGACATTATAGAAATGAGTAGAAATATACCTGAGGATGTAAATGTAATTGCAAAAAGCTATGTTGAGAATGTAATGTATAAAGATGGTAGTGTAAAAAATGAGGTATTTATTATTAGAATATGGTAAAACAAAAAAAAGGTTGGATTAGAATTATGGAAGCTACTATTGCTATTACAATATTCGCGACAGTTTTGTTGGTGATTTATTCTCAACAAGCTATTGTTGTTGATAAGGGAGAACCCATTAAGATTTTACAGAAACAAATTCTTAATGAAATTGCTTTGAGTGATATCTTAAGACAAATGGTTTTAGATAATAGTGTAGATGAAATAAATGTTTATTTTGCTAACTATTTCCCTTATTATTTGAATTATTCTATTATCATTTGTAATTTAACAGTAGAGGTTGATCCATGTAAAATGAGTATGAGTGATTATTCTGAAATTCAGGATAAAGAAATTTTTGTTGAAAATACTATTATTTCTGGAAATTTGACTGAATATAATCCAAAGTTTGTGAATATTTTCGTTTGGGAAAAATAACTTAGGCTTAATATTAAAAAGTAGTTATTCTTTATTTATTTATGGCGTTTAATGTTGTGATTGGTCGTAATGAAAGTGATAAGAAAGATTTTCAAGATAGAGGGTTAGCTTATATTGGTAAAAGTTTTGTTACTATGGGTAATTATACTTCACTGTCTAACCCAATTTATTTAGATATTGCTAGAACTCATGTTGTATTGATTGCTGGGAAGAGAGGTTCTGGAAAATCATATACAATTGGGACTATTGCTGAAGCTTTGTCTGATTTAGGAATAGAAGAATCTGGAAATATCGCTTCTTTAATTTTCGATACTATGGGTATTTACTGGACTATGAAATATAAGAATGAAAAAGATAAAAAGTTACTTGATGATTGGGATTTGAAAGCTAAAAATTTACCCTTAAAAGTGTTTGCTCCTTTTGCTTATTATCAAGATTATATCGATAAAGGAATTTCTATCGATTCTGCATTTGCTATTAAAATATCTGAATTAGATGTTGCTGATTGGATAGGTGTTTTTGAATTAAAATTTACAGAACCCGTTGCTATTGCTATTGAAGAAACAATTTTTAGATTAAAAAAAGAAAAAGATAGTTTTGATTTTAATGATATTTATGAGAAAATTGATTCATTAAAAATTATTACTCAAGAAGTTAAAAATGCTGTAAGTGCTTTATTTAGAGCATCAGAAAGTTGGGGAGTTTTTGATGAAAAAAAAGGAACTACTATTAAAGAATTAGTTGTCGCTGGACAAACCACCGTAATTGATTTATCTATGTACGCTTCATTGGGTAGTTTTAATATCAGAGCCTTAATTATTGGACTTGTTTCAAAAAAATTGTTTAATCATAGAATGCTTAGTCGTAAGATGGAAGAAATTCAATCTGTTCAGCATGGAGAAAACTATACTCGATTTAATGCTGTTCGTGATATGCCTTTAGTTTGGATTTTCATTGATGAGGCTCATGAATTTTTACCGAGAGAGGGAAAAACTCCTGCATCTGATGCTTTGATTCAGGTATTGAGAGAGGGAAGACAGCCTGGCTTGAGTCTAGTTGTTGCGACACAACAACCTGGGAAAATTCATACTGATGCTATGACACAATCTGATATTGTAATTTCTCATCGAGTGACTGCTGCTTTGGATGTTAAAGCGTTGAATGATATTAGTCAATCATATATGTATTCTAGCATTTCTGATAAGATTAACGGTTTACCTCATTTAAAAGGTTCTGCAATTATTTTAGATGATAATTCTGAAAGAATTTATCCTATGAGAGTTAGGCCTAGATTTACTTGGCATGGTGGAGAAGCACCGACGGCGATTAGAAAGAAGGAAGATTAAGATTTATTACACATTTTTTTAGCTACGAGTTGCATTTTTTACGCTTAAACAGGCTTTACATTTACCACAAGGTATTTTTCTTCCCTTGTAGCAACTATACGTGTTAATTTTTTTATCAATAATATAATTCATAATTTCTCGTTTCGTAAGGTTTGCTAATGGAAGCTTTATTTTGAATGAACTTCCGAAAGATTCATTAATTATTTTAATTGCTTGTCTTAAATATTTCTTTTTATTATCTGAAAAATTATCCTCGATATTACTTCCCATAAAAATGTCCCCAGAACTAAACATCTTTGCTATTTCTATTAGAAAACATAAATTTCTCCCTTCTACAAAACCATTATTTCTAATTTTTAAATTTGTCAGATTTATTATTTTTGTATTTTTAGGTAACCTTTTTATCTCTTCATTTGCATATGGTTGACCATAATTAAAATAAATTTTAATAAATTTCTTTTGTTTGTATTTATTCAAAATATACATGCTATCATTTCCACCGCTTAAAAGTAAAATATTAGTCATTATAATTTATCCCTGTAGTCATTATAATGATATTAATCCTTATAAATTTTGGTCTCTTAAAATCATTTCCTAACTCTAACAACAACTCCATCATCTGCTCTCTGTAATTCTTTTGGTGCTATTGTGATTAATGATGTTTGGGAACCACCACTTGAGTAGATTAATTCTTTTTCCATTACTCGTGTATCGATTAGATATTTTACATTTGTTCCGAATGATGGAACCCCTCCACATGGGTAATTTGTTTTTTCTAAAATTTCTTCTGGGGTTGCGATTCTTGGTCTTTCGATATTTAATGCTTTTGCTACTCGTGATGTGCTTGCTCTATCTTCTCCTTTTACTATTACAATTATTATATTTTCATTTGTATCAATCATGCAGATGTTTTTTACGAAGTTTTCTGGCAATGTATTTGCCGCTTGAGCAGCTTCTTCGACTGAGTGGCATGATTGTTCAAATTTAAGATATTCGCAGTTGATGTTGTTTTCTTTGATATATTGTTTGAGATTTTCTTCTGAATTCATGATTATTTTAATAGAATATTGTATTTAAATTTTTGTAAAAAAGGAAATTATTTTATTAATTATTTGTATGTTCTTGTTGCTTTACTTGGACTTTTTTATGTATGATTCTAATGAAATGATTTTTCCTCCTATTCTTTCTTTATACATATTCGAAGGTTCTTTTTTTGATGAATTAAAATATTCTTCAGCGGCATTAGCTTTGTCTTTTTGAAACATTTTACGGAAGAGTGTATAAATAACTCCAAAACTATAGGCCGCAATACCAAAACCAATAATACCTTTTCTTAAAGATTCATCAGATAAACATGAACTAGTTGCAACTAATGGAACAATGGAATATTTAAGAAAATATTCTAAACCTTCAGAAATATAGGTTTTTCCTATCACTGCTTTTTGCGGTTCGAATGTTTTTTTAACACATTCTCTATAGTTTTTATATTCTCTGTGTATATTTTTACCTACTAGAGAGCCTAAAAATAAACTTTTCAAATCGCATTCATTAACTCTAAAAATGTCTTCTCTCATGACTTTTTTATATTAAACAATTTTTTAAATATTATTGTTATTACTTTTCTTTAGTGGCTATAAGCTTCAAATGTTTTCTTAGTAAAACTTAAAACTTTGGAATATCTTTGAGTTATATGGAATTCAAAAAGATCTTAGTTATTGAAAGTCATAAGACTACTGATAAACATAAGGAGTCTGTTAAAATTCTTAAAGACTTTTTGGATAAGAGGGAAATTAGTTATTCGTGGATTTTTTATTCAGATATTTCCAAAGAATATTTTGATAAAGAGGATTTGATTATCACGATTGGTGGTGATGGGGTTTTGATTCGTGTTTCGCATTTTGTTAAAAATACTTTAATTTATCCTATTAACTCTGATATTAAGACTAGTGAGGGTGCTATGCTTTGTGAGAATTTGGATTATATTGAGAATATTTTTGATGGGAAGTATAGTATTAAGGAGATTGTTAGGGGAGAGGTTGTGTTAAATGGTGAGAAAATTGACGAGTTGTTTTTGAATGAGATTTATATTGGGTGTGAAAATCAGTTTCATACTTCTAGATATGTTTTGAGTTTTGATGGGAAAGAGGAAGAACAGAGAAGTTCTGGTATTGTTATTGCAACTGGTAATGGAAGTAGTGCCTGGTTCGCTTCGGCTGGTGGTGAGAAGTTTGGTTATGATGAGGAGAGATTGAGATTTATTGTTAGAGAAGCATTTAAGGGTAAATTGTTTAGATCGGAGATTGTTAGGGGAGAAATTAATGATAAGAAGTTTAGTGTATTGTCAAGGCGAAAATATGGTGGATGTGTTGCAATTGATGGGTGTGTTGTATTGCCGTTTGATGATGGTGATGAAGTTAATGTTGGTATTTCGAAACATCGGTTGAGAGTTGTTGTTGGAAAATCTAAAAACTGAAATAAAAATTTGAAGTCAGAGATATATTGTGAATTCCTTGTTATAATTACTATATAATTACATTATGTCGAAATCCTTATAAGCTATTAATATCTTACTTGGATATGTTAACGAGCGAAGAAAAAATAACTGTTACAGGACGAGGATATACAGTTGTAGATAAACCCAATCAACATCTTGAAAGAGATTGGAAGGTAGGAACTTATGTTGAATGGAAAGACTTAGATTATAGTTATCTTTTTACTGGTAAAGTTATAGATGTTGAAGAATATATTAAAAGAGCAGGTCCATCTGTTGAAGAGATAAAAAATGGAATAATGGATCCTAACAAATATATATTCATAAAATTAGATGCACCAATAAGTCCTACTTTTTATGACTCCGATTATAAAAGATTACCTTCTGTTCCTGAATCTAATTATCAAACTTTAGAAAAAGAATGTTCAACAAATAATGTTTCTGCATTATGGATTACAAAAATAGATGCAACAGATAAAATTAAGTCAATAGATGATAAAATAGTTAAGTATCAAAAGTGTAAGAAATTTTTATCTGAATAAAATTTCATTTTTTATTTTAATATATCGTTTCCCCCGTTTTATGTTTGTCCATGTTTGTGGTTTTCTAATGGCGTAGCATCCTAATATCTAATATGAGGTTGGTATACCAAAACCTTAAAACTTTATTTTGGGTTCTGTTATTATGGGAAATACAAAATTTGATTTAAAACCTGAATTTGATCCTGCTGGTTCGCAACCTGACGCTATTAAAAAATTAACCACTGGTATTAATGAAAATAAAAAATTCCAAACTTTATTGGGTGTTACTGGTAGTGGAAAAACTTTTTCTATTGCTCATGTGATTAATAATGTTCAGAAGCCAACTTTAGTTTTGGCTCATAATAAGACTCTGGCGGCACAGTTATATGAAGAGTTTAAGGGATTGTTCCCTGATAATCGTGTTGAATATTTTGTTTCATATTATGATTATTATCAACCTGAAAGCTATATGCCGGCCACAGACCAGTATATTGATAAGGATAGTAGTGTGAATCCCAAGCTGGATCAATTACGTCTTGCTGCAACGGCTTCTTTGTTGAGTAGAAAAGATGTTATTGTTGTTTCGAGTATTTCATGTATTTATGGTTTAGGTAAGCCTGAAAATTTTGAATTGTTTAAATTTGGTCTAAGAGTTGGTGATGAGTTTGGTCGTCTAAAAATGATTAAAAAACTTGTGCATTCACAATATGAAAGAAATAATACTGAGTTGCAACCTGGGAAGTTTAGAGTTAAAGGTGATACTGTTGATTTTATTCCTGCTTATATGAGTAACATTATTCGTGTTGAGTTTTTCGGTGATGAAATTGAAAAAATTTGGGAATTGGATAAGATTACTGGTGAAGTATTGAATAATTATGATTTTTTTGCAGTTTATCCTGCTAAGCATTTTATGGTAAATGATGAAGATTCTGATAATGCGTTGCTTTCTATTGAGAAGGAGTTGGAGGAAGTTTTACCTAGTATGGAAATGTTGGAGGCGCATCGTTTAAAACAGAGAACTATGCATGATTTGGATATGATTAAAGAAACCGGATATTGTAAAGGAGTTGAAAATTATTCTAGGCATTTTGATAATCGTAAAGAAGGTGAGAGACCATATTGTTTGCTTGATTATTTTCCAGATGATTCATTGATTGTAATTGATGAGAGTCATCAGACTGTTCCACAAACTCATGGTATGTATAAAGGGGATCGAGCCAGAAAAACGAATTTAATCGATTTTGGTTTTAGGTTGCCTAGCGCATACGACAATAGACCTTTGAAGTTTGAAGAATTTGAAAAATTTATCACAAAAAAATTTCAAACTATTTTTGTGTCTGCTACTCCTGGTGATTATGAATTAATGAAGAGTGATGCAATTGTTGAGCAGATTATTCGTCCTACTGGCCTGGTTGATCCTGAAGTTGTTGTGAAACCGTTGGGAAATCAGATTATTGATGTTAAGATTGAGATTGATAAAGCAATTAAAAATGGTAGTAGAGTTTTACTTACTACATTGACTAAGAAAATGGCTGAGGAGTTAAGTAATTATTTGGCAGAGCAAAAAATTAAGGCTAGATATTTACATTCTGAAATTGATACTTTAGAAAGGATTGAGATTATTCGTGAATTGAGATTGGGTGAATTTGATGTTTTGGTTGGAATTAATTTGCTTCGTGAAGGGTTGGATATTCCCGAGGTTGGATTTGTTGGAATCCTTGATGCTGATAAAGAAGGATTTTTGAGGAACGATAAAAGTTTGATTCAGACTATTGGTCGTGCAGCAAGGAATAAAGATGCGAAAGTTGTATTGTATGCTGATGTTATGACAGATTCTATAAAAAGAGCTCTTGGAGAGACTAAGAGAAGGCGTGAGATGCAATTTGAGTACAATAGGCAAAATAATATTACACCGATTACTATTGTCAAACCTATTAAGAAAAAAGAAATTGAAATTAGAGATACAAAATATATTCCTGATGCTGAAGTACCGAATTTGATTATTGAATTACAAAGAGATATGGAAGAAGCTGCTGAAAAGTTGAATTTTGAGAAGGCAATTTTCTTAAGGAACAAGATTAAAGATTTGAAGAAGAGAATTTAAATAACGAAAAACAAAATCTTATAAAGAAAACTATCTTCTTTTAATAATGAAAAAGAGGGGATTTATACATGATTCTGCTTTAGGTAAACCTATTGCTATGTTTATTTCAATGGTTTTTATTGGAACAATTTTTTATCATTTTATTGAAGGATGGAATTATTTAGATGCATTATATTTTACGGCTATCACAGCGACGACCGTTGGTTATGGAGATATCGTGCCTGTAACTGTTTTAGGAAAAGTCTTTACTATTGCTTTTGCATTTATTGTAATTGCTCTCGTTTTGTATTTTTTTACTTTGTTTAGTAAATATATTTTTAGTAAGAGTCTTCATCAAAAACTTGTGAGTGAGGGTAGAATTAGGCATAATAGAGGAATTAAACACGTAAGAAAGAAATCCTTGAATAAAATTCATACTTCTAAAACTAAAAAGAAAAAATGAAGATCTACGATATTATGAATAGAATTGCTATTATAGAAGAAGATATTTCTTTAAGCGAAGCTGCAAATATTATGGCTAAAGAAAAGATTGGTAGTTTAGTTTTTGTAACAAATCATAAACCTAAAGGTATTATAACTGAAAGTGATATAGTCAAGAATGTTAATAATACCGATATGTTTATCACAAAAGTTATGTCTAAAGATTTGATTACTATTAATATGAATAGAACTTTAGAAAATGCTGCTGACATAATGGCACATCATAAAATTAAGAGATTAGTTGTGATGGACGGTAAAAAATTAGTTGGGATTATAACAGCAACTGATATTTTGCAAAATGCTGATTTGCTAAATAGAAATACCGAATTGTTTGGATAGTTTTTATCACTTTTTAGTGAGGATTTAATAATAAACTTTAAAAAGTATTTCTTGTTATGTCTATTATGCCGAAAAATCAATACGTACTACATGAAGAAAGTTTCTTTGATCTATTAGCAAATTATAAAGAAAATGTTATCAGAACTAGTAATAACCATTTGTACCCATTGTATATATTAAAGACAGATGGCGATTCATATTTGAAAAAGGGATTATTTATCAACTCCAAAGGAGATCTCCATTTTATGGAAAATTTTAAATGGTTTCCACTTAATATACGTTTATCTGATACTAATGATAGTTTAGAAGAAATTGCCACAAAAAATCCCGATATTATAAATGAACAAACTATGACTTTAATGTGTAATTTTATTAGAAAAGAATTAGAGAAAACTAATTAAAAATAATAGCTTCTTTTGCCTGTTTTGTTGATGCCCCTAAACTTATCATAAATTCTTGTAATATTTTATTATCTACTAATTCTGTTTCATTTTTTGCAAATGTAGCAACTTTAATTGGACTAGATGTTCGTCTAGATATTTTGATATTTTGGATTATTCTTTCTAATCTAATTGAAAGTTGTTTTGATTGTAACTTTTTTAATTCTGAGAAGTTGATTACGAGTCCTATATTTTTTTCTTTTGCTATTTTTGCTGTGACATGATTAATCCCTGAATCTCGTTGCTTTAAGGTGTCTTGTTTTTTGTCTTTTTCTGGCGAGACTAGATAATTAATTTTCAATGTTTCTAACGCTCGTCTATTAAAGACATTATTTCCACCCATTAATGCAACTATTTTGTTTTTTTGTTTTAGAGATTCTATTATGCTTCTTGCTTCTTTTTCGTCACCAGATGTGTCTACTAAATATCCGTCACAATCTTCTTGTTTTATGATTTCTGACTTTTTTGAAATTTGTTTTAGATGAATGCTGTTTTGTGTTTTGAATAGTGTTAAGTTTTTCATAATGTTGTTAGGATAAATTATTATTTAAGTTTGTTGGATTGAGTTTACTATGTAAATGAGAAATTTGATATAAAAGATTTTGATGAACTTCATTAGATAAACAATTGGTTTAATATACAAAACTTTTTATACTCATTTATGGCTCGTATTTTTATGGTATTAATTAATCTCACTAAGAGATGTATGCAGAATCATGGTTTATCATTTGTTAAAAAGGCTAAAAGATTCTTTGATCTAAAATGGTATTTAGCATATTCTTTGTCTGATATTAATTCTTTTGACTATTCCCCAAAATTATTAAAAAAGGATGGTTCTATGTATTCTGCAATTGTTATAATGAAAGATGTAAAGGTTAAGAGAATACAGAATGATCCTTCTTTTAATGAAAATAGTAAATTTTCCTGGCGTGAATTAGGTAGAAAAAATACTGGGCCTCTTTTTGAAATTGAGGATAGATATGGAAATAGAAAATTGGCTAACTGGATGGCTGGAAATTCTAAAGAATATTTTGAAGATCTAAATAAATTTGAATTTCATAAAGATTCTTTCGTTTTAATACCAGAAATATCTTTCAAATATAGAAATAACGGTAACAAATCTTTTTTATTAATAAGATCTATGGAAAATAAATATAAGAAATATGAAAATATTTTATATCCTAATTTTTAATTTATATAATTATTTTTACCCGATATTAAACTTCCAGAAATATTTTTCTTCTCTAATACTATTTTACTAATATCAGTTAATGATTTAACAATATAAGTTGGTGTTTTGTTTTTTGATATTATTTGCGATGCTCTTTGATCTAAAACAAAGTGTTGTCCTGCTGAGAATTTTATTTTTTTTGCCATTTCATTAAAATCTTCCCATGATATTTGTTTTATGAATTTTGCTTTCGGATTTGTTTTGGGGTTATCTGTATAGATTCCTTTTATGTTTGTTACATTGATGAAAGGACATTTTAAGTATGATGCTATTTGTGCTGATGTGGCATCACTAGTTTGGGGTTTTATAGAATGACGTAATGCACCACAAAATACCACATGATTTTTATTAAGAAGATTTTTTATTTTGTGTAATGAATGTGGGTGAACTTCATTTGCTGGTTTTCCAAAATAATCCATCATAAAAAATGCGTGGAATCTTGTTATTGCTATTCCTAATCTTGATTGTCTGTATGTGCTTTTATGCATTTTTTTGTATGCATCTATATATTTTCTAGCGGTTGTTCCCCCTCCCGTTACTACAACAAATTTTGTGTTTTTATGTTTTGAAATTAATGTTTTAAATTCACGCAAAAACTCATAGTCTACTTCATTTGGTATTATTCGAGAGCCTCCCAAACTTATCACGACTGTTTTTAATGTCATATCTTCTAGATGCTTATGAGGTTTTTAAATTCTTTGAAAAATCAGTTAGATAATCTAGCAAACAGTGAATAATCTGTCGTCATGAACATTAAATACTTTTAATCTTACTCCAGAATCTAGCCATCCGTGTGAGTAGTTTAATGCTGCGAATGCATCTACCCAATTATCTTTATCAAAAAAATGATGGGCATCTGAAACATAATTCGCCACCATTTCTATTATTTCCTTTGCTTCCTTTTCTTTTCCTTGTATTATGTTTTTCTTTACTTCTTCCAAAGCTGTTTCTGTTAAATTAAAATATTTTCCTATTTTGTCTTTTGATATTATATTTTTCATGTTTGTATTTTTATATTATTGCTTAAATTGTTTGTGTTAAAATTTCCCGTGTGTTCTGTTAATGATAAAACTTGATCCTACTAGACTTGAACTTACTCCGGCAATATTCATGTCGTTAACAATTGCTTGGAATGGACCTTCGGTAAATGGTATGTGTGCGTCTTCTGCAAATTTCGTTAATACTTCATTAATTTCATCTTGAGACAACATAATCTTTGTCGTTTGTCGTTGTCCCCTTTTTACAATAGATAGTGATTGAGTTGGTCCTGAACATTGTATTGACATTATTGTTGGGTCCATTAATAGACTTTGGATTTTCCCATATTTCGACATTCCGCCCCTACTACTAATAAAATACTCTGATAATTTAGGAGGCGCTTTGTAAGAGACTCTGTTTGAATAGGATTCCTGTGGTGGGATTTTTGGTTTTATTTCTTCTTTCTGTATTGATAAATTTATTCTTTGTAATGTTTCAGAACTTTCTTGTTGTAGTTCATCTCCTATTGTTCCACCTAACTCATCGTGGATATTAATTAATGTATTAACGCCCTCTTGCGTTTTCGTTATTGATTGCATTAATTCCTGAGATAACTCTGGGATTAAATCTGCATGAATTATCTGAGGGTTTTTAATGTTTAATTCTGTTTTTTGTATTGTCTTCAGTATTGCTATTGTAAATTCTTTTACAAAATTAGAATTGTATGAATGAGGTTGTTCCATTATAATTGTGGTAATGGTTTAGGTCTTCCTGGATTTGTTGGTTGAGGAATAAATCCTTGTTGTGATTGCATTTGTTGTTGAGGAGCTTGTTGGGGTTGAAAATTTTGAGGTTGGGGTTGTCGTTGATATATTTGTTGTTGAGGTTGTTGTTGGGGTTGTTGCTGAGAAGGCTGTTGATATTCATATGGATTTTGTTTTGTAGCTGATGGCGTGTATCGTGCTTGTCTTTTTAATTTATCTTCCATCAAAACTAAACCTTTTGCTATTGTTTTATTTTGCTCTAATAATGAATCTATTTTTTCTCCGACTTTTGAGTCTACTTGTTTTTCAGACTTAACTAATACTTTTGCAGATTCCTCAAATATTTTTAATAATTTTGTTATATTTTGCGATAATTCCCCGAATTGCATAGACATATTTGTCATTGCATGTTGTAAATTAACAAAGTTCTCAATAAATATTCGCTCATTATAAACTATACTTTTTTGAGTTGAGGCGGTTTTTGGTTTTGATGACGGTATATTTTTTAATTTTCTATTCGGAGAATTGTGTGTGGTTTTACTTTTGTTGGTTGTGGTTTTTTTCTTTGTCACAGTAACCGCTTTTTTTACCATGTTTTAGTAAAGAGTATTGAGTTTATAAAGTTTTTTTGTCTAATTAATAATATTGAACTTGATGTTGTAAATAATGATACCATATAATTATTTACATAACTGAATCTTTAATAGACTATATTATAAAATTCTAATATCTTTGAAGAGTTTGTTCCTCCGAATGTTTTTCGGATTTAATTAATTTAATAAAAAAGTTTATAAAGGTAAATTCTCAGATATTGTTAGGTTAAAGTCAATTCATGACGATTTACTTTCGTAAGAAAGGCCTGATTAAAAAAATAATGGCAAAACAAATATACGCTAAAGACCCAAGTAAATATATCCCTGCTTTAGCTAGTGCATTAAAAGATTTGCCAGAATTTGAAGTTCCTGAATGGGCTGAATATGTTAAAACTGGGATTTCTAGGAAAAGACCTCCTATGGATGATGGGTTTTGGTTTGTTAGAGCTGCTAGTGTTTTGAGACAATTATATATTCAAGGTGTTGTTGGAGTTGGAAAATTACGAACTAGATATGGTTCTAGAAAAGAGAGAGGTGGAAGACCAGAACATTTCAAGAAAGCTGGTGGGAAAATTATTAGAGTTATTTTACAACAAGCTGAATTAGCTGGTTTGGTAGAAATTATTTCAGGAGCACAACATGGTAGAAGATTAACCATTAAAGGAAAAGAATTTCTAGATAGTATTGAAGTAGAAAATCCTGAAGAATTGAATTTTGATAATGTAACCGTTGATGTTAATCTTTCAACAGGACAAGAATATTATGATAACGTTGAAGAAGAAACTTTAGAAGAAAACGTTGAAGTTATAGAGGAGGATAAAGATGGTAAGTAGAAAGGCAAAGATGCGTAGTAGTAAGAAAAGACATCTTGATAAAGTTGGGAAACAAACCAAATGGGCTCCTTATTGGACTGTTATAAAAAAATATGGAAAAGGAAAGAAAATACATCCTTCAAAGCATACTCATGTAAAGAGAAACTGGAGAACTAGAAAATTAAAATTAAAACCTAGAACTGCTAAGAAGAGCTGGTTAGGTTAAAGATAATATGGTAGAAAGCAAAATAGTTAAAACTGAAGCTAAAGTATTAGAAAAACCAAAGGTAGTTAAAACTGAAAAAACAGAAACTACGAAAGTAGACAAAAAAACGAATATTTCTAAAAAACAAAAACTTTCTATTGATAATATTAAAGATAATTTGAAGAAACCAAAAGCAAAAATTGAAAAGAAAATTGAGTTGGAGAGAGTTTATGTTGTGCCTTTAAGAAAAGGATATATGAAAGTTCCTAAATATAAGAGAGCGAAAAAAGCTGTCAAAACTTTAAAAGAATTCTTAGCAAAACATATGAAAGTTGAAGAAAGAGATTTAAACAAAGTTAAAATTGATATTTATTTAAACAACGAAATTTGGTTTAAAGGAATTAAAAAACCATTAAATAAGGTTAAGGTAAGAGCTAAGAAAATTGATGGTATTGTTTATGCTGAATTAGCAGAAATTCCTCAAATTGTTAAGTTTAAGATGGACAAAGACAATAAGAGAAAAAATAAGGTTGATAAAGGTGCTTTAGAAAAAGTTGTTACTCAAGAGGCTAGTGAAGAGAAAATAAGAGAAGAGCGAGGAGATAATGCTGATAAGACTGAAGAATCTGAAAAGGAAAAGGCCAGTGCTGAGAGTGGCTTAGCTAACCAGAAGGTTGAGGCTAAAGAGATGAAACATACTGCAAAAGTAAAATCTGCTAAACAAGATAATATGAGTTCTACAACAATGAGAAAAGCTATGAAGAAATAGAGTTTTTGATTGAGTTATCGACTATAATTCCTTATAGGTTTTTATTTATTGGATTATTTAGTTTGATAGATTTATTTATTATACATATAAATTAGTAAAAACCTTTTAACTACAACTTTTTAGTTTTTGTATTATTGGTGAACAACGTACCAATTTTTCCCCATCTTTTAATATTGGTTGTATTTGTATTAATGTTAATTTTTTATATATCTCATAACTTTGATTTAAAGTAATAGAATTTCCAGGAGCAATAGTTATCAAGACACTAGACGTCACTGTATCTAATAGTGGATATAATCCATATTTTGCGAGAGTCCTATTATGTACTTTTATATTTAAATCAGTAATATTAAATCTTCCTGTGTTTTTTATTGTGAAAGAAATATTATTGATAGATTCGTTACAGTTATAATTCGATAACGATATAGAAACTCCGTCTGGGCATTCGGGTGTCTCGTCTGGATTTGTGTAAAGTTTTAACCAATTGAATACTAATACAGATAGAGAAAGTGTTATAGTTATTAATAACACATATGCTATGATTGTGCTCAAACCCTTCTTATTTGATTGTAATATGGTTTTCATCTTGCTCCTCCTTTTGTAACATGAATATCACTATGTTTTCTTCAGGTATTGTAAAGTAATAAATGTTATCCTCAAATTGTACTGTTAAATTTTGATTTGGGTTTAAAATTGTTGTTTTGCTTCCTATACTACTTGAAGTGGTTAAACTTCCTGTTTGAACTATTATTGAGCTTTGACTTGCATCTGTACCCGAAATTGTTTGATTATCTACTGCAATGCCATCAGATCCTTTATTAAACACTGTTATGTTTTTTTCACTACCATAAATTACAACAAAATTCAAATCGGGATCTTGATCCAATAATGTTGCCGAAACTTTATCAACAAAATCTTCAACTGTTTCTGCAGAATCTTCTGTTATCTTTGTATAAATTTGATAGTTCTGAACTTGAGCTAATTCTCTATCTAAAATTTCTGTATAATCTGTGATTTTATTTGTTTCAATTTGAGTTGTTGCTCTATTAACTGTTAAACTTATACTAAATATCAATGCAGATACTATAACTGCTGTTAAAATGAAGAACTGTCCCCTTTTATCCATCTATAGATGAACATGATAGTATTTATAAAATTATGTTGAAAAAAAAGAAAAAAGGAATTAAAGAATAATTTCAATTCCGTTTTGTGATCTTCTCCATTCGCCCTGTCCAAAAAGACGTCTAAAAAAATCGTCTAGTTTGGACGCCTCATCATTAGGGTCGCTTGTTGGATCATAAAATTTTTGGATTAAAACCCTCATTTTTTCACCTCCATGATGTATTAAACAAGCTTTTCTTTATATATAATATTAAGATTCAAAGTATATTTTTGGGTTCGGTTTTATTTATATAGTAATTGACTGATTAGTGGTTGTTAGGGATTGAGGAGTAGTGATGTTTAATTTGAAAGTAGATAGAATTTATTTTGGGTAGTAACTTAAGGTTTTTATAGTGATGCTTTGCACCCTATGTTATTCTTTAGTAGTCACTCCCCAAAACTTTTATAAAGAATTACTGATTTTTTGTATTATGGGGTTTAAGAATAATTTAAGAGAATCTGTATTGGAAAACAGGAAAATAGACCTTAGAAGACAAGTTTATTTAGTTGGAGATTCACATATTGCAAAATGTGGAGAAATAAAGTACCATCATAATGAACAAAAATGGTCAAAAACGTGTAGAGATAATAATATTAGAGTACCCGAAATATCTGAGATAATTATGTGCAATAAATTATTCCCAAATGGATATAATCCTCCTGGAATAACCTTTTTAGTTATGGAGAGAGTGCCGGGTCCTACTGGTTTTGAAATTAGAGATATTGATTCTTATAATATTATGATTGAACAATATAAAGCATATTTAAGTAAATTAATAGATATAGGTTGTGACCCACATGATTCAAATTTTAGAGGTAATCTTATTCTAGGAAATAATGAGGAATTATGTTTGATTGATTTGGAACATTGGAAATTTTCTTCAAAATCTTCATCAGAACAATGGAATAATTTAATTAATTATGGAAAACCTTCTTTGAAACATATTTTACATTTAATTGAATAAACTTATAAAAGATTTTATCTAATATTTTATATGAATGATTCAACTTGGCATGAAGTTTCTGATAAAGAAAAAATAGAAATTCAAAAAAAAGCTAAAATCATTTTGAAGAAATTTTCCAAAAAATTAAATTCTATTGAATGTGGTGAAAGTCACTTTGTATCTTCTGTTGAGAGGAATGGGTTAAGAGAGGATGGGAAACCATGGAAAACAGATAATGATTTTAGAGATTTAACTTTATTGAATGCTCCATTTGTAGAAGACGAATTTATTACAGCCGAAAAGACTAGTTGGAACAAATAAAAAACATGAAAAAAACAGAGGTAGTACGAGAAGATCATCCGATTGTGAAAAGGAAGATTGACAAAAGTTTAAAATTAAGCGTGAAAGAGGGTAGTTATGCTTCTCTTGCAATTGCTGTTGGTCCATCTTATTTTTCTCCCTTTGCTTTAATTCTTGGTGCTACGACTTCTCAAATTGGGATTTTGAGTGCTTTCGCTAATTTGTTGCCTGGTGTTTCACAATTTATATCTCTTAATAAGTTTAAAGAGAACAGCAAGAAGAAAGAAATTTTATGGAGAATAACCCTTGCTTTTGCTTTATTATTTGGTTTAATTGCTTGTGGATTATTATTTCTACGAAATGTTCCATATGTTATTTGGGGTGTTATTGGTATTGTTGGCCTATTTCATTTTATCAATGGGCCTGTCGGCAATTATTGGTTTGTTTGGATGGGATCGTTAGTGCCTGCTGATAGGCGAGGTAGATATTTTTCAAACAGAACAAAAGTTACACAAACTTTTGGTTTGGTTGGTATGATTCTTTCAGCTGTCTTGCTAGATTTTACTAAGAAATATGGTTCGGTTGTTGGACAAACTACTGCATATACTATTTTTGGTTTTTGTTTCTTGTTTATGATTGCATTTTTTATTAGAATGAGAAGTAATGTTTTATTGAATAAACAATATGAGCCACATATGAAAATCAAAAAAAGAGAAAGAATTTCTCTAAAAACATTTTTGAAGCATGAGCCAAAAACTCCTTTTGGACATTTTGTTTTGTTTAATTCATTTTTTAAATTAAGTATGGCGATTGCTAGTCCTTTATTTGTTGTTTATATGCTTAGAGAATTAAATTTTTCATATACTTGGCTTATTGCTATTAGTATTGGAAACACTTTGTTTCAAGTTCTATTTTTACCTACATTAGGGAAACTTTCTGATAAATATGGTAATATCAACTTAACTAGATTTTCCTGTTTATTAATTAGTTTTATTCCATTAATATGGTTTTCTTCTATTTTCTTTGTTAGTCATGGTTTAATATTTCGATTATATTTGTTATTATCAACATCTCTTTTATATGGTTTTGGTGGAGCTGGTCTTCTTTTAGCGACGAGAACTTATGCCTATGATAGTAATGGATATGCAAATAGGAAATACGCATTACCTTATATGAATTTATTTGTTGGGATTGGGGTTTTTATTGGTGCATTAATTGGTGCATTAATTGCGTTATTTAATATTCCTATAATTGGTACATTACCATTTATATTCCTAATATCTTTTTTATTAAGATTAGGAGTAACTATTGTGGGATGGAAAAAATTAAAAGAAGTCAGAAAAGTAACGGCCTTTAGACCTCGTTATTTTATTAAAGAGTTTCATCCATTACATAATTTAGTAACTGAAGTCCATGGTTTTAATAATCATAATTATAAGGTAGTCCATCACATTTAAATATCAATATTACTTATTTCTATAATGAGAAATAAAAGCTGCCCATCATGTGCCAAAAAAATTGATAAAGATTTTAATTATTGTCCATGGTGTGGTGCTGGGATAAAAAACTTGAAAGAAAAACAAGATTATGGTATACTTGGAAAGAATGATAATCTAAACGGGAATTTGTTTTCACAAGAAGCAAAATTACCTTTTGGTATGAACAAAATAGTTTCATCCTTAATGAAACAAATTGAAAAAGAAATGGGTGGAGCTGGCAAAAACATGAATGGAATGCCTCAAGGTTTTAACATTAAAATCCATACTAAAAACCCTATTAATATAACACAACCTCTTAATAAAAAAATTACTCCTGAAATAATAAAGATTAGTGATGAAGAGAAAAAAAGACGAATTAATTTACCACGAAAAGAAGCAGTTTCTCGAATCAAAAGATTGTCTGATAGTATTATTTATGAAATTGAATCTCTTGATGTTAAAGATAAATCGCAAGTTGCAATAACAAAACTGGAAAAAGGTTTCGAGATAAGGATTTATACAAAGAATATGTGTTATATAAAAAATATTTCTTTAGATATGAAACTAATTGATGTCAAAATAAAAAAAGACTTAGTTCTTGTTGAATTTAAAGAATAAATGTTTGTAAAATAAATATGGTAGAATATCTTGGATTATTAAAAAAGAGAATTCAATTTAATTATAATAAAAAAAATATATCTTTTGATGTTCATCAGAGTCTATTTAGTTCTGCACATATAGATAAGGGAACCTTTCAATTAATTGATTCGTTAAGGAAAAATGAAAAGATAAAATATGATAGTGTTTTGGATATTGGTTGTGGATATGGTCCTATTGGGATCTCGCTAAAGAAAATACATCCTAATTCAATAATTAACTGTGTTGATAGAGATGCTTTGGCATTAGAATTCACAAAACATAATGCTATACTAAATAAATGTGAAATAGAATCTTATGCAAGTCTTGAATATGAAGAAGTCAAAAAAGAATTCGATTTAATTTGTTGCAATTATCCAGCTAAGGCTGGGATTAAAACATTTAAAAGAATTTTATATGGCGCTTCAGAACATTTAAAGAAAAACGGGGTTTTAGTCATCGTTATAGTGAAAGAGTTATTAGAAGATTTTAACAGTATTTTAAAAGAGGAAATCAAAGTTATATATAAGAAACAATCTGCTGGACATTTTGTTTTTCACTTAAAATTTAATGATAAAATAATCTTCGAAGAAGAACCTCATTTTAGAAAAGATATAAAATATTCTATTGGTAATCAAATATATAAATTAAAAACAGCGTATAATCTAGCTGAATTTGAAACGCCTAGCTTCACTACCCAAGCTATTATTAATCTTTTGGAAAACTTAAAAAAGAAATCAGATATTTCTATAATTAATCCATTTCAAGGACATTTACCAATAGCTATATTCCATTATCTAGAACCAAAAAAGATTAATTTAATTTCAAGAGATTTACTGTCATTAAAATATTCTAAAAATAATTTAAATTTTAACAATATTAATTGTGTTAATAATTTTCATCAAATTCTTAATAATAAGTTAAATGGTGATATATTAATCTGGAATTTGAGAGATGATATTGGAATGAGCCAATTTAAAGAAGAGTTTGAGATGATAAAAAATAATTTTAAGAATATTATTATTGGAACTCGTAAATCCAAGTTAATTAAAATTATAAATTCTTTAAATATAAAATATACGAAAGAAGAAATTCATGAGAATGGTATGGCTATCTTAATTTAAGATTTTAAATTATATTAACTTTATTTTAAATCGATATTATTTCTAATTTTATTTATAGAATCTATTGCTATTTGAAAAAATTCATTCAATTCTAAATCTGTTTGTTCTATTTCACGAATAATATCTCTATTACATGTTTTTGCAAAAACTTTATCTTTAAATTTCTTTTTTAATCCCTTAACTTCCATATCACTAATCTTCCCTCCTCGCATAAGAGCATAAGCATAAATTATCCCTGTTATAGTTTCTGATGCCGCAAGACAGTATTCTATTCTTTGTGTTCTCTTTTTATCTTTAAATTTTGGGATTATTTCATGTCCAAATGTATGACTTTGCATTGTCTCAATCGTTTTTTGATTGAATCCTAGATCATTAAGCATTTCAACCATTTGTGTTCCATGTTCTGAAACATTGTTTTTTGTTTTAGCCCAATCGATATCATGCAATAATCCTAACATACCCCAATATTCTTGATCTTCATCAAAATATTCTGCTAATCCTCGCATTATTGCTTCCGACTCTAGATAATGATTCATTTGGGATTTACTATTCTCTAAATTTATTAAAAAATCTATTGCTTGTTGTCGTGTTATTGGAAGATTCATTTCATTGTATTAAGTAATTTTACTATTCTATCTTGTCCTATTGACCTAATTAAACTTGTTAATCTTGGACCTTTTTGTTTATTTATTATTGCTTTATAACATATGTCAAAGAATTCGGTATTTGCGATTCCTGTTTTTTCAAATATTCCATAGAATTCTCCTAATAATTCTTTATCATCTTGATATTCTTTTTTTTCTAATACTTTTCTTAATTCTTGTAAGACTTCTTTTTCTTTATTTGTAAAATCTGTTGTTATTATCTCTTGAACAACAAACGTCATATCATTATCTGCATATTTCTCTAACCAATTTTTAACCTTCTCTGCTCGTCTTTTGCTTTCTGAATTTAAATCATCTATTCTTCCTACTTGAACTGATGTTATTAGATGTCTAAATCCTTCTCTATTTGGTTTGGTTTTTGGTATTTCTAAAACTGAATATTCGTAAATTCTTTTTTCTTGTGGATTTGCTTTGTCTTCAAAATATTTATTTTCTAATCTGTCAAAGTCTTCGTATATTTTTATAACATCATTATCAAAACTAATTTGGAATTTTGATCTTGGTTTTGTCCCTGTGAATAAATATCTTAATACATCTGGTTCATATATTGATTCTACTTCATCAAGTGTTGTTGCGTTCCCTTGGGAACTTGAGAATTCTTCTCCACCTTTAACACTAATCCATTCATAAAATTGGTATACTGGTGGTTCAAATCCAAAAACCTCTTGAGAGATTTCTTTTGATGTTGTAAAGGAACCCCCATGAACGCTGTGATCAATTCCACCCGGTTCGAAGTCTACTGATTCGAAACACCATCTTAATGGCCAGTCTATTCTCCATTTTATACTAACAATTCCTTTTTTTCGCATGTCAAATATTTCTTTGTATCCGCAGGAACATTCGTATGTTATGTTATATCCATCTGTGTCTGTTATTTTCGTTGAATCTTTTTTACATTTGTCACAATAAATCATTATTGGCATCCAGTTCTCATCTAAAGGCTCTTTTCTATATTTGTTTAAGATGTCTATAGTTGTCTGCCGTTTTTCTAAGGCTATTTTTATCAAATCTGCATAAGCTGATTTTTTGTTCATTTGTGCTTGATAAATATACTCAGCATTGATATTGATTTTCTTTAAAGATTTTTCAAATTGTTTTTCGTTGTATTCTGCATAGGTCATGTCTGAATTAAATGGTGATGGAATTTCACTTATTGGCATCCCTAAATATTGTTCATAACTTTCATCAACTCCTTTTGGAACCTTTCTAAACCTGTCATACTCATCCCAAGAATAAATAAATCTAACTTTTTTGCCTTTATCTCGTAATGCTTTCACAACCATAAATGTTGTAATTACTTCTCGAAAATTTCCAATATGAACTTGTCCCGATGGGGTTATACCAGATGCACATACATATTCTTCTTTATCGCCTTTCTGATATATTATATTATCAGCTACTGCATCTGCCCAAAAAAATTTCTCTGCCATATACTTTTATGTGCTTAGGGGTTTTTAAAATTTGTTAAAATCTTAAAATTTTGAATTCCTTAAAATCGCCACTCCACTTTTTCTTTTCTGCTTGTATGTGTCGTATTTGAGAATGTTTTGGACCCTTTGCTATTATTTTTGAGAATTGTTCAATCATGTTATCATCACCTTCAACAACAATTTCCACATCGCTATTTGCTAGATTTCTTACATAACCGCGAAGTTTTAAAAGTTCTGCATTTTCTTTTACGAATTGTCTATAAAATACTCCTTGAACACTTCCTTGAACTGTTAGTTTTATTCCCGCTTTCATATAGGTTATAAGTTGTGAGGATTAATAAGGTTTTGGGGGATTTCTATTTTTAATATTTACATTATTTGTTGTTTTTAGAAGAACTTATTAACTTTGTTGTTATTTCCTTTTTATGAAATCAAAATGGCCTCGTAGGCTTGTGATTATACGTCATGGGCAGTCTGAACAGAATGTTGTTTTGGATTTAATGGATGATAATCTTGGTGAAGCGTTAGAACAACAGAAGAAAATTAGAGATGCTGATATTCGTTTAACTGATATTGGTGTTTTACAGGCTAAAGAAACTGGCAAATATTTAGCAAAAACTAAAAACTTTGATTTATGTTTTGCTTCTCCGTATATTAGAACTTTACAGACTGCTGAGAATATTATAGGTGAATTTGATTATGAATTAGAGATTTTTAAGGAAAATCGTTTAAGGGAAAAAGAGTTTGGTAGGTTGCATGGTTTTAATAAGAGTGAGGTTAAGAAATTATATCCTGAAGAATTTGAAGATAGAGAACGGGATGGGAAGTATTGGTACCGTCTTCCTCGTGGAGAAAATTATCCTGATGTTGAGATGAGAATCCATAGCTTTTTGGATAAATTAGTTAGAGATTGTGGAGGGAAAAGTGTCTTGATTATTACACATCAGGTTCCGTATAAGATGCTTCGTGCTCTGTTTGAGCACCTTGATGAAGAGAGAGTTCTAGCTCTGAAAGATACTCCCAACTGTGGGATGCAAGAATATGAGATTGATTTTTCTGAGAAAATTAATGGGAGAATGAAGTTGGTTGTTTATAATAGAGTTGTTTATTAAGAACTTCTGTCTAATTCATTATGTATTATCGTCATAACTTGTGATGCGAATAAAACTTTTGGTCCGACTGTTATCTTATCAACTTTTTTCAAGTATTTTTCTAAGTCATGTGGAAATCCTTCTTGATCTCCTATTACAAAAACTTCATCACCTTTCACTTCTATGTTTCGTATATCTGTCCCTTTTTGGTGCAAAACGAACACGTTCTTTCCTTCTGCATCCAAATCTTTTATCAGTTGTGTAAATGATCTTTTTTCTGCTGAACAACCTGGGAGTATTTCTTTTAATCCTTCTTTGTTTGGTGATTTATAGAGCATCTTTTTTATTAGTCCTGCAACATTCTTTTTTGAGATTATTGGATCTTTGTTGGATTCTATTACCAAATGTCGTGGTGGGTTTGGTTGTCCGTCAAATATTAGATGAAGCTTAACATTTTCTCGTTGTGAGTTGGATACGAAGAACGTTGCGATTATGACGTTACAGACTATATCCATTCTTCCTGCTTTCATTAGATTGTCTTTAATTAGATTTCCTGCCGTTACAGCGTGTTGTGAGTAGTATATGAATTCTCTCATAATATCTTTAATGTTTGGGAATATATAAGTTTGATTGTAATAATTAATAAAAAGAACTTATTCTTTTCAATTTTATGAAAATTCCATTAGAATTCAGGTTGGGAGGAAATCCACTTAAAATAGTAGATCAAATAATACCTAGAGGATTACAATATGATAGTGATGAGATGGATAATATCTTAGTTTTTTATGTAGATATCGTTGATCAGTTTTATGAAGATAATTATAATTCTATTGGTTATAGTTCATATGCCTTACCTAGAGAAATGTTAAGGAATGCTTGTGCACATGGAGACGTAGAAGAGAAAGGTCTACATTTTGCTTATTTTTTATTTGATAGAAGTATTGTCATTGCTTGTAATGACTATGGTCCTTACTTTAAACAATCTCAAATTAAGAAGAAATGGGAGAACAAAATACCTATTGAATCTAAACATAAAGACGCTGATAACAAATCTATTTCTGGTAATAATTTAGGCACTTCTGCTTTTATTTATGGACTTAGTAGTAAAATTGTTGTTCAAAATGGAACACTTTTTGTAAAATATGAAATATCTAAATAAATATGATTCATTTTTTCTTCTTTGTAAAAAACTTAATTGCTTCTGCCAATTCTTTATGGGTTTTCGCATATGTTCTGATACTTATTCCTTTTTTATAAGCTTCACAGGATTGTACTAATGCTTTTGCTCCTGCTCTTGTTCCTTTTGGATGTGCATGGCAGCCGGCTCCCATTGTCGTTATAAAATCTGTGCTATCTAAAATATCAATGAATGGTTTTAGTGATGTTGGGTTCAATCCTCCGGAAATTATCGGAGCACATTTTTTAACTCCTCGCCATGAATCATCTTCTAAAATTAAATGATGTGCTGTATCTTGATGGAGTAGATGAATTGAGTCCCTATCCTTTGCTGGAATCTTGGACCAAGATTGTTCAAAGAAGTGTCCTTTTGCTTGATATTGTAATATGTTTCGTGCTGAGACTGCATCTTCTGATGGTGTTCCTGCCATTTTACCGACGCCTGCTGTTCCTGTGTGTATTCCTGATGCGCCTGCTAATCGTGCGAATTTAGATAAAGCTAGAACTGTCATCCCGATTGGGTTTTCTGGTCTTGTAAACGCTCCATGTGCTGCTCTGTGGAAGTGTATGAATACCTCTGGGTATCTTCTTCGTAGTGTTTGAACTGCCATCCAACCTGCTGTTATTCCGTCTATTAGGAATGCATAGCTTCCTGATTCAAATCCTGCATTTCGAATCATCTCACATCTCTCAATCATTGTATCAAAATCTGCTGCTGAAACATTGAAGGAATGAACTTTTTTCTTTTTGGTTTTCTTTACTGCCTTGTCCATTGCCTCTTTTACATGAGCAACCATTTTCTCGTAAGGGCAAAAATCTTGATCTGCTTGTGGTTCGTCGTTTTTTACAAAGTCTCCACCACCAATCCAGAAATCATAACATACTTCTGCGTATTCTGCTGATGTTAATCCCATTTTTGGTTTAATGATTGTTCCTAGTATTGGTCTTTTGTATACGTTTAGATATTTTCTCATATCATCGATTGTATAACTTGGGCCATCATATTGTTCTAACATTGCTGGAGAAAACCATACATCCAATAATTTTAATGCCGATATCTCTTTCATTCCTAAGACATTTCCTACGATATATGTTAATATGTTTTGGACATTTCCCCCTCTATCAAATAATCTCCATGGATATGCTATCCATACTAAATTTCTTTTTTGATCTATTTGATAAACCAAAGCATTCATTTCTCTTGAGAAAGGAGTTTCTGTTTGGACTTTGAAGTTTGTTCCGGTTGATGATTCCGCTGCGATTTCTGCTGCTGCTTGTAATACGTTTAATGATTCGCCTGATTTTAGTGAAAAAGTTGCAAGCATATATTCACCATTTTTCACATCTGGTATATTAAAATTCACATAGGATTTTTGTTTCTCGTTCAGTGTTGTTAGAAGTTGTTTTGTATCCATCTCGCCTCTCTTGTTTTTTTAAAGAGAATGTTCTTTTTAAAAGTTTGGAAGATTTGTATACTTTTGGATCTAAAGATGTTTTGAATCTGATAGATACCTACTATACCTAAATAAAATTGCACTTGATGCTATGTTACACGTCTTGTGAAAAAGACAATTAATTGATAAACAATCTAAAGGTTTATAAATTAAAATTAAGACAAATTAATATGGTAAACGCAATCGTTGTACAGTTCAGAAGAGGAAGAAAAACGTTCAAACCTAAACATTTTCTACTTGAAGTAGAAGGTATTGGTAGTAGAGAAAAAGCTAAAGAATTTGTTGGTAAAAATGTTAATTGGACCTCTACTGGAAAAGAACCGAAAATTATTAATGGTGTTATAAAATCTGCTCATGGAAACAATGGTGTTATGAGAGCTATTTTTGAGAGAGGGTTACCTGGTCAAGCTATTGGGACAGAGGTTAAGATTGAATAATGGCACTTAGAAAGGGATCGGCATATTCTAAGAGGAAAGCTAGACCATATACTAGAAAATCTAAAGTTAGAAGTAAATCATACATTAAAACAGTTCCAAATTCTAAGATTGTTAAATATAAAATGGGAGATATAAAAGGATTTGATGATGGTGAATTTCCTATCCAAATTCATGTAATTGCTAAAGATAAAACTCAAATTAGAGATAATCCGCTAGAAGCAGTTCGTCAGTATTTAAACCGATGGTTGCAAGTAAAGGTTGGTAAGGAGTTTTATCTAGAAGTGAAAGTTTATCCACATCATATTATAAGAGAAAATAAAATGCTTACTGGTGCTGGAGCTGATCGTATGCAGACTGGTATGAGTCGTGCATTTGGGAAAAGCATGGGAAGAGCTGCTATAGTAAAACCAGGACAAACACTCTTTATCGTTGGTGTTAAAACGGTAAAGGCTGAAATAAGTGCTAGAGAATTGATTAAATCAATCAAAGCTAGGTTGCCGTGTAGAGTTGGAACTTTAACTATAAATTAAACTAATTTTATTGAAATGACTTTTTTTAAATAGAATAATTAAACCAACAGACTTAAAACTCAATTTTATTTATTTATTTTATGAAACACTTTTTTATTTTAGGGAGAAATCCGGCATTGTCTAGACAAGAGATATTTGCCTTTTTAAAAACTAGAAGAATGAATTATAATGAAATACTGTTTATTAAAAACATCTTGATTTTAGATGGAGATTTTAATATTGACATTCAGGAACTTGGTGGGACGATTGCATTTGGTAATATTGAGTTTGATGATAATCAAAATAAATTTGATGACTTTCTAAGCTCACAAGAGTTAGTTAATGAAAATAAATTTAATTATTCTGTTGTCGGAAATACGGATCCCGAACCACTTAAAGCTTATTTTAAGAGAAACAAGCAAAAAGCTGTATTAAAACATGGTAGGGATAAATTGAAGTTTCAGGATGGTGGATATGATTTTCTTCCTAAAACTAAATATAGTTATTTTCTGTATGATTTAGATGGGAAAATCTTATTTGGAAGATTTTCTAGTTATTTTGATTATCATGACGTTGAGAAGCGTGATATGAAAAAACCTGTTCGTAGAGAGGAACTTGCGATTTCCCCTCGATTATCGAAGATTTTGATTAATTTAAGCGGTGCAACTTCTAAAGGTTTGATGGGAGATCCGTTTTGTGGTGTTGGTGGAATCTTACAAGAGGCTTTATTAAAAGGAATTAAAGTTTATGGAAGTGATATTGATTACAAAGCTACTTTAGATGGAAAGAAAAATTTACAATGGATTAAACGAGAATTTGGAGCAAATGCTAAATTTCATATTGAGAAGCGTGATGTAAGAGATTTGCCTGATAAACAATTTGATGCTATTGCAACGGAAACTCCATTAGGTAATATTGTTCGTAAAAAATTAGACGACAGAAATGCTGAAAAAACAATTAGAAGTTTTGAACGATTTATTATTCCTGCTTTACAATCTATGAAAATGGTTAAAAAAAATAAAGCTAAGATTGCTATAACTTTTCCAAAAATTAGAAGATTTGGTGTTGATTATGAGAATATTGTAGAGAACACTGGTTTGGAAATAGTAATGAAACCTATTGAAGAAACAAAAAAAGGACAATTTATTGGAAGGGATATTGTTGTTTTTAGATGAGTGTTGAGATATAGTCTGAACTCCCATAATGTTTAAATAATAAATTTGTGATTTATATATATGATAGTAAAATTAGATACCCCAAAATTATTAGCCGATGCTATTTCTGTTATTTCTGAGCTTGTTACAGAGGTTAAAATAAAACTTTTAGAGGATGGAATGAGTATTGTCGCTGTTGATCCTGCAAATGTCGCTATGGTTATTTTTAAGTTACCTAGAGAGAGCTTTTCTAATTATGAAGCTAATAACGATATTTGGGGAATTAATTTAGAAGATTTGAAAAGGATTTTAAAAAGAGCTTCTGGGTCTGCTAGTATTCTTTTTGAGCAAGAAGATAATCAATTGAATATCTCTATTTATGATAAAGTTAAACGAAACTTTACTTTAACTTTGATAAATATTGATAGTGAAGAGAAGAATGAACCTGACTTAAAGTTTTCAACTACAGTTGAGTTAAATTCTAACGATTTAGCGCAATCCATTGAAGACTGTGCGATAGTCGCTGAAAGTTGTGCTCTTATTGCTGGTGAAAGCTTTTTTGTCGTTGAAGCTACTGGATCTATCAATTCATTTAGAGCCGAATTTAATAATGATAATGGCGAGATTAGTGGCATTGGTAAAGCTAAATATTCATTAGAATATCTGAATAAATTTATAAAAGCGCAAAAAATTTCTGATAAAGTAATTTTAAGATTTTCCGACGACTACCCATTAAGAATGGATTTTCCTGGTGAAAAAATGGGAATTGGATTTGTCTTAGCCCCTAGAGTTGAGAATGATTAGAGTTTCCTAAATATTTAAAAAGTAATAAGATATGATTAATACATGGTAAAAGAGGATGATTTTGATGATGATGAAAATGATACACCAACAGCTGAAGAGATTGCTGAAATTTTGAAAAACAGGAAAAACAAAAAGAAATCTAAAGAAGAACCAGAAAAATCTATTAGTAAAAAAGATTTAAGAAAGAAGAGGAAAGAGGAAAAGAAAAAAGAAAAAACAGAAAAGGGTTCTGATAATAAAGATAAATCTAGCGAAGCTGGAAAAGACAAAATTATATCTTTCATTAAAAAACATAAAAAACTACTTATCATTTTAGGAATTGTTTTAGTTGTTTTAGGAGTTGTTAGTTATTTTACTATAGCCAATTTTGAAGTTGTAAAACTTGGATTTGCGACAACTGGTACTTTTTTTATTAATATAGCAAGCACACCCGATGAGGAAATGAATGCATCCGTTATTGCATTATCTAACGTTAAATTACAAAAAATTAAAATTAATCTTGCTGAAGAAGAGACCACATTAGAAACAGCAGTGACAAATTCATTAACAACCAAATGTTCTGGTGAAAAAACTGCTTTGGAGACAGCAACACGAACCGCAGAGGTTGCTAAATGTAAAATAACAACCGATGTTTTAGACGTCGAAATTGCTAGTTGGGAAACTAAATATAACACATGTTCTAGTAGTCTAGATGATTGTGAAGGAGATGAATAATGAAAAATAAAAAAGAGAAGAAAATTAATGACATAAAGGATACAGATAGGGCTGTAAAAAGACATCATCTTTGGGGTGGTATTGGATTAATTATTGGTATCGTAATTGCTATTTTGTTAATTGCATCCTTTAGCTACAAATATATACATTTTGTAGAAAGACAAAGCTATATTAAAGGTGGAGAAGATATGGCTAAAATTATTTATGACAATATAGATGAGAATGGCGGTGGCTCTATAGAAATTGGAAACGAAAAAATAGTTTTAGCCAAATACGAGAAGCCTGTAACTGTTGAGATGATGGTTCCTTAATTTGCTTTATAATAATATAGAATTAGTTTCCGCCGAATCTTCGACTTCTTTTTGAATATTTCTTTACTGCCTTTCTCAAATCTTTTGGTTTAAAACTTGGAAAAAGCTTCTTTGTAAAATATAATTCTGAATACACAGACTGATAGGGCATAAATCCTGATAATCTTTGTTCTCCGCCTGTTCTTATTATTAAATCTGGATTTGGAATTTCTGAGGTATCTAATTGTTTATAGAAGTTATCTATTGTTAAACCTTGTTTATTTGATTTTTTTATTGCTCTAATTATTTCATCTTGTCCACCATAATCTAAAGCTAATATCAATGTTGTCTTATAATTTTTAGTCTGCCTCTCTAATTTGTCCATTTTTTCTACCAAAGATTTTGGGAGTCTATCTTTTCGGCCAATATGTATCATTCTAAAATCTATTGTTTTATCTTTTAGAAATTCATCTAATAAATTTTCTACTATTTTTAGAATTATACTGACTTCTTGTTTTGATCGTTTCCAATTTTCCGTTGAGAACCCCCATGTTGATAAATATTCTATTCCCAATCTTTGTGCTTCTCGAAATAAACTCTTAAAACTTGAATATGTACCTGCCTTTTCATGACCTTTTGTACTAATGAGCCCTCTTCTTTTTGCCCACCTTCTATTCCCGTCGGGAATAATTACTACATGTTTGGGTATTTTATTCATTCTTATTTAGATTAAAGATATTTTATAAATATAGAGGTGAAGTGAAAAAAATATTATTTTAATCAGATGAAGGCTGCTATTAATTTTGTTTTATTATATAAATATCTGTTCCTACTTCACATTTTGGTAACTTGATTAATATTTCATCACCCTTTTTTGCGATTTTGATTTTCTTATTGTTTATTTTAATTTCTTTAATTTTATATTTTTGGATAGAGGATTCTTCGTGAAGCATATAAATATCATCATTTATTTTTAGCTGACCTGTATGTATCTTGACTAACGCTGAATTAGTATTTGGGAAGTATTCTTTAACTCTTCCAATGTATTCTTTATGTTGTGTTTGTTCACCGTTTTCTGTAAATGAGAAATCATCTGCTGTTGGCATTTTAAAATAAAAGCCAGATGAGAATCCTCTATTATAAACTTTTTTTAATTCTACAATTGAATCTTGGATTTCTTTTTGTGTTAAATTATTATCTAATGCCTTTCGGTATATTTTTGTTACTGTATATACATATTCTGGGGATCTGTTTCTTCCTTCTATTTTAAACAATTGTATTCCTGCTTTCTTCATTTTATCTATAAATGGTAGAGTGCATAAATCTTTTGCTGACATTACTTTGTTGTTTTCTAATTTAAGTTGTTCCCCTGAATCGTCTGTTACTATCCAACTTCGTCTACATGGATGAGTACATTGTCCTCTATTTGCTGAATGACCTTTCATAAATTGTGATGTAAAACATCTTCCTGATATTGCAACACACATTGCCCCATGGCAGAAACACTCTACTTTTATTGTTTTAGATATTTGCTTTATTTGTCTCAGATTTAATTCTCGAGCTAGGACTGCTGTTGTCGCTCCTAGTTTTTTATAGTATTCTGCTGATTGACTACTTGAAATTGATGCTTGTGTAGAAATATGAATTGGCACTTTATATTTTTGACAAATTTGAATAACTGATGGGTCCCAACAAATTATAGCATCTATATGTTTTTTAGATTTCTTAATTATATTTTCAGTAGTTTTTAATTCTTTTTCATAAATTATTGTATTTAATGTTAAATATTTTTTAATTCTTTTTTCTAAACATATTTTTTGTATTTTTGGCAGATCTTTTAATGTAAAATTTTTAGCACCTTCTCTCATATTAAATCCTTTTATACCAAAGTATACTGCATCTGCCCCTGCTGCTATCGCTGAATGTAACATGGGATAATTACCTACTGGTGAGAGAAGTTCGTATTTCTTTTTCATGTATATTTGAAAGAGTATTGTATTAATAAGTTTTGGATTGCTATGTATTAATTTCAAAATGACATTTAACGAAAAACTTATAAAGAAGTTTGCATTATGTTTATTATGAAAAAATCACCTGAATTTGTTGAGCGGAATGTTTCTGCTAGTTTTGGTTATGTAAAAAAGGATATTCTTATGTTGAATGATTCATTTAGTGATTTAAATGACAAATTCCAACAGTTACTTGGACAGTATCAAGTATTACTTGATGAAATGAAGACTATCAAAAATGGTGATTCTAAAAGAAAAACTCCTAATAAAACAAAGCTTGTCAAAAACAAGAAAAAAATTTCTAATAAAGCAAAAAATATCAAAAGCAAAAAATAATTTCGTTAAAGAAATGTTTTTAATTGAAAAGCGTTAAGGACGCCATTTCTCCAATTCTGACTCCACTTTATGAGTCCATGAATTTACAATATCTAAAATCATCTTTTTAATTGCTAAATTGTCTTTTGCCTTGTAAATAAATACATATCCACCAGGAGATAGATTAATTTGTTTTCTTGTTACCAGTTCTTTACTTCTTAATTTTTTTAAACTTCTTTGTGCTGTAGAAATATCTACCTTGATTTTATTGGAAATCTCCTCGCTACTTAGATATTCGCTTGATTCAGACAGAAGTAATTGTAGTATTCTGTAATCAGACTTTGTAAGAGCTAAACTACATTTAATTACTTCATTCAAGTCGAATCTACGACAAGCAAAATCTATCATAAAAATTAAAAATTAAAAATTTAACCTATTATGCTATCGATTTTTTGTTTTAATGCATCTTTTGGATTAAAGCCCACTATATCACCTAATACGGTTTCCCCTTTGAAAATCTTCAAAGCTGGGATTCCCATTATTCCGAATTGTGATGAAAATGAATTATGCTCTTCTACATTAAGTTTTGTAAATTTCAACTTCCCACTGTATTCTGAAGATAACTCTTCGAATACCGGAGCCATCATTCTACAAGGTCCACACCAAGGTGCCCAAAAATCAACGATAACTGGAACTTCTGATTCAAATACTTCTTTTGCAAAGTTTTTTGGATTTAAATTTTCAACCATTTTATTCTCCATAATTTAATTATACTGTGGTAAAATAACAATACTATTTAAAAGCTTTTAAAAACTGCTTAATAATTTATTTTTTTGCCGTTCTTTGTTAAAAACAACCTATTCTTCTAAAGATATAAAAACCTTATTTTATTTGTTATTTTATGGATAATAAAATTATTGCAGATAATGCTAAGCTTGTGAAAGAGTTTGGTGCGAAAGATATTAATGATTTAGCGGAGCTTCCAGATTTTTATACCTTTCAGAAAGGACTCATTTATTCTCATAGAGATTTTGAGAAATTTTTTAAGGCTTTGAAAAATGGTGAAGAATGTGCAATTGTTTCTGGTGTGAATGCCTCTGGGACTTTACATCTTGGACATAAACCTGTTTTTGATACTAATCTATTCTTTCAAAGAGAGTTTGGCGTTAAGGTTTTTATTCCGATTTCTGATGATGAAAGTTTTGTTGCTGGGAAAGTTGAAACCCAGGAAGAAGCTAAGAATAATGCAATGAGGCTTGCTAAAGAAATGCTGGCTTATGGTTTTGATCCTAAGAAGACTGTTTTTATTATTGATAATATTTATACAAATATTTACAACCTTGCATTTAAAATGAGCAAGAAGATTAATTATTCAGAGATTAAAGCGACTTATGGATATACTCCTGAGAACAATATTGGACTCCATTTTTATCCTGCTGTTCAGTCAGCACACGTTTTGTTTCCACAAGAGAAATTTAATATTAAAAATGTTTTAGTTCCTATTGGACCTGATGAAGATGCTCATTTGAGAATTGCAAGAGATATTGCTGGACGTTATGGCATTCCTAAGCCCGCTGTTGTTCATGTTAAATTCTTGCCTGGCTTAGATGGTGAAAAAATGGGTAAATCTAATAATAACGCAATTTATCTTAATGATGATTTAAAGAATGTAAAAAAGAAATGCAATAAGGCTCTGTCTGGTGGACAAGAAAAAGTTGAAGATCATAAGAGGCTTGGTGGAAATCCTGATATTGATATGGCTTGTCAATATTTGAAAAATTTCTTTTTAGATAAAGAAGAAAGTGAAGAATTATTTAAGAAATATAATAAAGGTGAGTTGTTGAGTTCTGAGGTTAAAAATATGCTTTACGAACACATTTCTAAATTTGTTGGAAATTTTCAGAAAAGAGTTAATGAGGTTGATGATAAAGTGTTAGATAATTGTATTTTGAAAAATAAATGTTAAAGATGTATTATAATATTTTGAATGGAATTCTGATTACCATTCTTATGTTGATTTAATATTTTAAAAGGGGAAATTGAGTTTTACTACAAATGGTTATTTATTTCCTATTGTTACAACCATCTAATGTGTCAACTATTATATTAGATTTTCTAATACAATCAATTATTTTTTCGAAGTTTTCTATGGAGGTTCCCCAGTAATTTGGAGTTTCTGAGATATCATGGAATAAAATAACTATATTTTTACCTTTTTTTTGGGCCTTATTAATTTTAGTACAGATTTTATCTATATCTGTTTCATTGGTCAATGCATAATCATGAAACCTTATATTATCATAATGTTCTCTTGCTAAATTTAATGTTCGTCTATTATAATCTGAATAAGGAAAAGCAAAAGATGAAATAGAAATATTAAAGTCTTCTTCCATATTAATTTTTGACGCAACTATTTCTTGATAAATTTCTTCCGTTGACATATTGTCTAAATATAAATGTGAAATTGTATGTGATCCTATTTCATGACCCTCTTGAATTATTTCTTTTATATCTGATTTGTTTAACAAATAAGATTGTCCAGATTTATAATATGAAGTAATTAAAAAAAATGTTGCCTTAAAATCATTTTCTTTTAATAAAGGCACGACTGTTGAATAATCTGTCTTATATCCGTCATCAAATGTTAATGAAAGACATGATTGGGAAGTATCTTTTTGTTGTACAATATTAAAGATAAAAATTATAAGAATAAAAACTAATGATAAAAGAATGGCCTGTTTTTTTATTTTCATAGACATTTGAATTAATAAATATTTATAAATTCTTTTAATTAATTATGGAAAATCAAAAGTTATAATGTTTATCTTAAATTCTTATTTGAGAGATATCTATTGAATTAGTTCTTAGACTGGGTACTTTATATACCCATTTTTCGCATATTTATTATGGAATTTAAATCATTAGGAATTATAGAACCTATTTTAGTAGCACTAAAAAATGAAGGATATACTGAACCTACGCCTATTCAAGAAAAAACTATACCATTATTATTGAAAGATAATGATGTAATTGGAATTGCACAAACTGGAACCGGTAAAACTGCAGCATTTGTTGTGCCTATATTACAAAAACTGCATAAAAAATCTGCTAAAACTGAATCAAAATCTCCAAAAGCTTTAGTTTTAGCTCCAACGAGAGAATTAGCGGCACAAATATCTGAAAGTTTCAATAGTTATGGTGATCTTCTTAATCTTAAGCACTCGGTAGTCTATGGCGGCGTAGGGATATTGCCACAGATTAGGACATTAAAATATGGGGTAGATATACTTATAGCCACTCCTGGTAGGTTATTAGATTTAATGAGTCAGGGAGCAGTCAATTTGAAAAAAATAGAATTTTTAGTATTGGATGAAGCAGACAGGATGCTAGATATGGGATTTTTGAGAGATATAGAAAAAATTGTTTCTAAATCACCAAGTGAAAAACAGTCATTATTCTTTTCTGCAACTATGTCTAATCAAATAACTGATCTTACAAGAAAATTTTTAAAAAATCCTATTCGAATTGAGATAACACCACAATCAACTCCAGTAGAGAAAATCGAACAATGTGTGTTTTATATTGATAAAGAAAATAAGAATGAATTGTTGTTGGATTTGATAGAGCAAGAAAAGATGAGTTGTGTTTTGGTTTTTGTTGGTCCAAAATATCGAGCGGATAAAATTGCAATGATGTTAAGAAGAAATAATATAATGGCAGACTCTATTCATGGTAATAAATCTCAAATTCAGAGAACTCGAGCATTAGCCGATTTTAAAAGAGGAAGAATAAATGTATTAGTTGCAACCGATATAGCCGCACGAGGGATAGACGTTGACAATATTAGTCATGTTATTAATTATGATTTACCTAATGAACCAGAAAATTATATTCATAGAATTGGAAGAACTGCGAGAGCGGGAAATGATGGTGTAGCATACTCCTTTTGTTCAGCAGAAGATAGAAATTATCTTAATCAGATTGAAAGGATTACTAAGAAAAGGACTCCTCAGGCAGAACATAAATATCATTCTATAAAAGCTAAAAATGCTGAGGGGATACATGCAAAACCAAAACCAAGACAACCACGTCCTAGTCGTAAGGTGAGTAGTGGATATGGCGGAGGGAAAAGTCATTCTGGTGCTTCGGGAGGAAGGAGCTCTAGTAAATTTGGTGGAAGTAGTTCTAATTCGGGAAGAGTAAGGGCTGGTAGAACAAGTTCTAGAAGTGGGGACTCTGAATCAAGAGGGAGTGGATATCGAAGGAGTAGTTCTGGTGGGTCCAGTTCTTCAAGCAAAGATGGCTTTAGAGGTTCAAGAGGCGGTAGAAAAAATAATAGAAATAGCAACGGAAGAAGGTAAATATTTTATTTAGTTGAAATTCTCTTTCAACCAGATCATAGTCTTTTTTATTGTTTTATCAATCCTATTATCTAAGCTATGTTTGCCCTTTTCTATTAATATGAATCTAGATCCTTCAGGAAGGTAATCTATGGCTTCTTCTGACAATTTATATGAAATTTGATTATCGTAACTTCCATGAATAATTAGAACAGGACATTCTATTTTTGATAATAATACATCTCTATCTATTGAATTTCTATCATCAACATATTTCTGAGGAACTTTGTGATCTCCTTCATCTGTTTTATAAACAACATAGCCTTTTTCCTGCAATTCTTTTTTATATTTTTCATCCTTTAAGAAAGATGGAATTCGGCTACTTGTAACAGGTCCCCATAGAACTAATGTTGAAATATTTTTATCATAAGCAAGAAGCGAAACGAGTCCACCAAAACTTTCTCCCAATAAAGCTATTTTCGAATATCCTCTTGTACGTGAGTATGATATTATAGTTCTTAACTCATCTACATTTCCTTGCATATCATATTCAATGCTTTCACTTCCCCCACAACTACTAAAATCATATCTTAATGTTGCAAATCCCGCTTTTAAAAAACGATATGATGTTTTTATCAATCTATATCTATCTTTATTTGCAAACAAACCATGAGAAATAATTACTAACTTATTTGTCTCTTTCTCAGGAATATTGATGACACCTGTTAGCTTAATACCTCTAGGACTTTTGATTTCTATTTCTTCCTCGCTACCTTGCATTTCTATATCTATCATATGATTTACCTAACGTTCATCCACTCGTACATTAATTTTTTAGACTATTTCTATATTTAAAATTTTTGTTTCATTAGAAACATTGTAGGTAAAAATTTATTCTTCTTAAAAGATAATCAACATCATAATAAGAACAAAAATTTATATTTTCTTTTTTGTATTCTTCATAAATAGGTGTTAAAAGTTCTCTTCTTTTTTCTTTTGAAAGCATATTATTTTCGCCTAATAAAATCCTTTTGAGTTTTCTAATTGTTAAAAACAACTATTATTCAATTATTAAAGCAAAAATAATTCTTTATATTACCCATAACACATGTAGTTACTAATCAGGTACTAGTTCTTAAGGAAAATATTATAAACTATAAATGATTTATCTTTTTATGAAAACTCTATTGCAGTTTTTGAAAGATAATTGTAAACCAGCTACTGGTTGTACAGAACCAATAAGTGTTGCCTATGCAACATCATTAGCTTATCATTCCTTATTTGATTCTCTTCCTGGGAATTTTAAATCAGTACCAGAACCCTCGAAAGAAAACATAGAAAAAATATCCATAAAAACAGATAGGAATGTTTTTAAAAATGCATTAGCTATCTACGTTCCAGGAAGTAATGGGATGAAAGGTATGGCTATTGCTTCTGCAATGGGAATATTTGCTCAACCTAAAAATGGATTGAATTTGCTTAGTGGTTTTGATAGACCTAATGATGCTAAAATGATACTCGATTCAGGAAAAGTTGTAATTGAAAATGTAGAAGACAGAAGTGAACATGCACAATTAGATGTCCAAGTTAATCTAAGTTATAATGTTGGGGAAGAGATAAGGAACTCTTCAGTAAGAATTATCGGTCATCATGATAATATTTCTACAATTGCTTTAGATGGAAGAGAAGTTTATCATGGGAAAGAATTTATCTCTGAAGAAAGTACTCAAGAAAGTTTCCCAGAGACTCTTGAAGCGATGGTTGATCTCGCAGATAATGCAGACCAAAGTTCTCTAGATGAAGCTTATAAGGGTATTGAAATGAATAAAAGAATTGCAGAGGAAGGATTATCCCATGATTATGGATTACATCAAGCAAGTGCATTAAAACATATGATGGAAGATGGAAGTTGGGGTAAAGATTTAGTCTCTAAGGTTAGATTATATGGTGCAGCTGCAGGAGAAGTAAGAATGGGTGGTGCAGATATGCCTGTAATGAGCACATGTGGTTCTGGGAATCAAGGAATCACAGCATTAATTCCGCTAGTAGTCCTTGAAGAAGAACGAAAATTAAGTAAAGATGAAATTTCTCGAGCAGCAATTCTAAGTCATTTGGTTACAAAATATGCTTGTAACCATTCAGGATATTTATCTGCAATTTGTGGATGTGCAATCAAAGCCGGATTCGGAGCTACAGCTGCAACAACCTATGCACTAGGGGGAAATCTCGAACAAATTAATAATTCAATAAATATTTTAGCAGCTAATTTAACTGGAATGATTTGTGATGGTGCAAAAGAGGGATGTTCATTAAAACTATCTACTGCTGCAGGTTGTGCGATTGAGAGTTCACTTTATGCTTTGAATGGAATGAGAGTCCCAGAAGACAACGGAATTATTTATGCGAAGGCAGAAGATACTATGAAAAGTGTGGGAAGAATTTCTAAATCTATGGTCCCTGTAGATTATGAAATAGTTTCAATAATGGGAGATCCAAAAAAATGAGAGAGAAATTGAATATATTAGTGAAGCAAATCATCGTTATACAGGAAATAGAAAAAAGCTTATAAAAAGTTGTTTCTAATCATTTAATAGATGTATTTAACAAATGGAAAAAATTGATATAAAAAAAATTGAGAAAGAAGGTAAAGAAGATTTTAAAAAAACCTGGGTTGAGAGTGCAAAACTTATTCCACGAAATACAACCGTTGAAATTTCTAGAGAAGGGAAACTACATCCCTTTAGAGAAATGGTTCAGACATGTAGAGAAGTTCTATATAATCAGGGCTTTGTAGAAACTGAAAACAGAACTCTTCTGTCTGAGGAAGATGTTTATAAGCAATATGGTCCTGAAACTCCTGCGATTTTAGACAGAGCTTTTTATGTGGCTAAACTTCCACGCCCAGAAGTTGGATTAAGTAATGATAAATTAAACACTATTCAGAGTATTCTAGGAGAGCCTATTGATGAAAAACAATTTTCAACACTTCTTAGAGAATATAAAAAAGGTAATGTTGAGGGTGATGATCTAGTAGAAGAAATAGTGAATATTAGTGGCGGGACTACTGCTCAAGCTACGGAAATTATAAATCGAGCTATACCAGAATTAAGAGATATGGTTCCGGTTCCTACAAAAACGACTTTTAGAAGTCATATGACTGGGACATGGTATCATACTCTCGCCGCAGTTAAGGATAAGATGTCTTTCCCAATTTCTCTTTTTTCAGTTGGCACTCGATATAGAAATGAACAAAAAGAGGATGCTGGACATTTGAGAGTTCACAATTCTGCATCACTAGTTATTATGGATCCTAATATGTCTTTAGAGGCTGGTGAAAAAATTGTTAAAAAAGTCTTAGGAGAATTTGGATTTTCTGATGTTAGATATGAAAAAAAAAAGGGAACTTCAAATTATTATGCAGATGGATTAGAAAAAGAAGTTTTCGCCAAATGGAATGATGACTGGTTAGAAATTGGAGATATTGGAATGTATTCATTAATTTCATTAGCTAATTTTGGAATTGAATATCCTGTTTTTAATGCAGGTTTTGGAGTTGAGAGATTGGCAATGGTTCTTGAAGGATACAAAGATATTCGTGATCTTGTTTTTCCACAATTTAGAGATACTAAATATGATGATGAATCTATTCGAGAATTATTAGAAAGAAATATGAGCCCAAAGACACTTTTGGGAAAGAGGGTTGCTTCAGGAATAGAGAAAATTGTTAGAGAAAATAGAAATGCTATTGCTCCATGTAATTTTGTAGCATATAAAGATGAAAGATTAAGTGTAGAAGTTTATGAGAATGAAGAGGGAAAAAGACTAGTTGGACCTGCTACATTTAACGAAGTATATGTTGAAGATGGAAATATACTAAGTCAAAAAGAAGGTGGCGAAAAAATTGCTGTTGATAATTATCTTAGTGCTATCTCAGATAGAATTGGATTTGAAATGGAGAGAGATTCTGTAAATAAAAGTGAAGGAGAATATAAAGTAAAGATTGCAAAAAGGCTTCCGGATATAAATCTTACTATGCCAAAAAGCCTTAAAGAACATCTAACTGGAAATTATAAAAAAATTTCGGTAAAAGGACCAATATTTTTAAACGTAAAATATAAAAACAATATATAATTGTTAGGAGTAATAAATGTCGCTCGATAAAGTAATTATGGATATTAACAAAATAGAGAAAAAATATAGTAATTTAACTAGATTTAATCGTGACTTAATTAATGTAAATCCTCTTCAAACTGCTGGGAGATTGACACCTGAAGCAAAAAGATCTATGTTAGAATTTGGGGATGGATATTCTGTTTGTGATTATTGTAAAGGAACTCTTGAAAAAATAGAAAACCCCCCAATAAAAAGCTTTGTAGAAGAAGATTTCCCAAATTTTATTGGCTCGGATTATTCTAGAATAACACATGGAGCAAGAGAGGGGAATGCTAGAGTAATGAAGGCGATGACAAAACTAGGTGATAGTATTATTGTTGATGGCAATGCACATTATTCTACAATTGTTTCTGCCCAAGCAGCCGGCTTAAAAATTATTCGTGTACCAGCTGGAGATGACCCCGGCAGGATTCTTAATGTTGAAGATTATATTCCATTAATAGAGAAATATAATCCTTCTTTAATTCTGTTAACTTATCCAGACGGAACTGTCGGAAATCTACCAGATGCGAAAAGATTAGGAGAAATTGCAAAACAAAAAAATGTACCTTATCTTATTAATGGAGCTTATGCAATTGGTCGAATGCCGATTAATATGACCGAACTTGGTGCAGACTTTATAGTTGGAAGTGGACATAAAAGTATGGCTTCTAGTGGTCCAGTTGGTATTTTAGGATTTAATGAGAAATATAAAGACCAAATTACTGAAGCTTCTGAAACATATCCAAACAAAGAATTGGGATGTATTGGCTGTTCTGTAAGGGGAGCACCTTTGATAACCATGATGGCTTCCTTTCCAACAATTGTTAAACGTGTTCAGAATTGGGATGAAGAAGTAGCTAAGGCTAGATGGTTTTCTGAGGAAATGGAAACTTTGGGGATGAGACAGATGGGAGAAAAACCACATAATCATGACTTAATGCAATTTATTACAGAACCATTTTATGAAATATCTAAAATACATCCTCATAAAAGAGGATTTTTATATAAAGCTTTAAAATCGGAAGGAATTGTTGGGCTTAAGCATGGATTAACTAAATCTATGAAAATATCAACATACGGAACTTCTCGAAATAATCTACAAAAAGTCCTTGATACATTTAGTACTTTATTAGATCAATACTCGAATTAATATCTTTACAAAAACTATTTATATTCTCTATTGAGTTAAAGTTCAATAATATGGAAGAAAAATCAATTCTGAAACTAGAAAACATTTCGATTAGTAAAGATGGAAAAAAGATTTTAGAAAATATATCATTAAAAATTCAAGAGAATGAAATATTTTCTATTTTGGGACATAATGGCGCTGGAAAATCTTCTTTAGTTTATGCTATAATGGGGATAGATGGCTATCATGTAGATTCTGGTAAAATTTATTATATGGGAGATGATATTACTAATATGCCTATAAATGAAAGGGCCAAAAGAGGGATTGCTTTAACTTGGCAAGAGCCTGTTCGATTCGAAGGTGTTAGTGTAAGAGAATATCTATCTGCAAGTAGCCCTAAGTCATCTGAAGAAGAATTTAGAAATTACATGGAATCATTTGGACTTGATTATGTCTCTTATATTGATCGTTTAATTGATGATTCCCTTAGTGGAGGGGAAAGAAAAAGAATTGAATTAGCCTCTGTTTTTATATCTAAACCATCTCTTGCCTTATTGGATGAGCCAGATTCTGGTATTGACTATCATGGTATAAAAGAAATACAAAATAATTTAGCTAATCTTTTACCTAAAAAATCTTCAATTATTTTAGTTACACATCAGGAAGAAATTGCTTATATGGGATCTCGTGGAGCAATTATTTGCCAAGGCAGATTAGATGATATTGGGGATATTGATTATATTACTTCAAAATTTAAAAATAAATGTTCTAGGTGTCAAAATGCATGATTTAGAAAATCATTATGAAAAAATGAGTAAAATATCTGGGGTTTTTAATCGTGAAGATTTCGCGTACTTAATGGTTCATGGCAATGAAATTGTAAAAAGTCATGACTTAGAAGGATTGAGTATAAAATGTAATTCTGTTAAAGACGGTGTTAATTTAGAATTTTCCCTACTTGAAAATTGTAAAATAAATAATCCCGTTGTAATTTGTTTTGGGGTTTTACCAGAAGAAGGAATTCAAAGAATTAATATGAAGGGTATTCTTAATAAGGGGTCTTTTGTGGAATTTATGGCTTACTGTATTTTTCCTAATGGGAAAAAAGTGAAGCATTATATGGAGGGAGAGATAAATATTAAAGAGAATGCTTCATTCAAATATAATGAAATACATTATCATGGCGAGAATGGTGGAGTAAAAATTTATCCTAATATGAATGTTAGCATTGGAAAAAATGGTTCTTTTCGAAGCAATTTCAAACTACCAGAAGGTAGGTCTGGAAAAATAAATTTAAATTATTATATTAAAGCTGGAGAAAATAGTCGTGTCGAATTAACTACGAAAGTAATGGGTTCTGGAAATGACGATATAAATATTAGAGAGAATCTTTATTTGGAAGGAGATTTTTCTAAGGGAACAATCGCTTCTTATATTGTTGGAAAAGGGAATTCGGAAATCAAAGTATACAACAGAATTGAAGCGAGAGGTCGAAAATCTATCGGACATATAGATTGTATTGAAACAATCATGGATAATGCTCATGCAATGGCTATTCCAATAGTTGATGTGCAAAATGCAAGTGCCAAAGTAACTCATGAAGCAGCGATTGGAGGCATCAATAAAAAACAACTAGAAGTTTTAATGTCTAAAGGATTATCTGAGGATGAAGCTACTAAGGTTATTCTAAAAGGATTATTAAAATAAGAACATGTTTTTCAGTCACATGATATTGTTATTTATTGAATAAAATTTAATGCTAAAGCTTATTTGCAATAAGCAATTTTAAAAACTAATAAATAAAGCTAAAACTATATATATAGATATAATCTATTTATTTTTAAGCAGGGGTAGCCAAGCAGTAAGGCAGGCGGCTGCAACCCGCTAATCCTGGGTGCAAATCCCAGCCTCTGCTTTTTAGTTTAATCTAAGATTTGTTCTTTTATTATTGATTTCTGTAAACTTTGTATTAAATTACCATTCTTTTACAAAGCTTCCAGACTTATCTGTGAAACTTCCGAAAATAATTAGGATTAAATCAATAAATATTCCTACTCCACCAAAACCTAAAGTAAATAAATAAAAAATACCGGTGCCTATTTTCCCAACATAAAATCGATGGGAACCAAGTATTCCTAAAAATAAACATAACAAGAGAGTTACTAATCGGCTTTTAGATGAGTAAACCTCATTTTTTACCATAATAGTATAGGATTTCAAAGTATAAAAATGTTGGGAGCAAAAAAAATTTGAAATATGTTTTATATTCTATTGATTTAACATAACCTTTATTAAACTCTAATATTAATAATACATATGATCAAAAAGAGTGATACTAAAAGTGTACCTTGCAAGGCAAAGCTCGTCAAAACTGAGAAGAAAGAAAAACGTTGTGATAGTAAATGTAGAAGTAGTAGTTCATGTGGTGGACCTGTTTATGGTCTAGGCTTCATTGGTGCTGCAATTTATTTTATATCTATAGCAACCAGTTTTTGGATGGGTATGTTTGGAGTTTTGAAAGCGATTGTATGGCCTGCATTATTGATGCTTGAGTTATTGAAATTTTTAGGAGTTTAAAGTTTTAATCTATGAAAAAGAATATGAAAAAACAAAAAAAAGATACGTCTGACAGTAGTGGGTTATTTATTCCTGCGTGTTTACTTATAGGAATTGGTATTGGTATAATTTTAGATAATGTTAGTGCTTTTACGTTAATTGGTTTGGGTTTGGGTTTTTTGTGTAAGTGGTTTTTTAGAAAGAAATAGTTAAATTTTTTGAAGATTATTTTCCAATATCTTCATTCCATAATTCGGGTTTATCTTTGATAAAAATCTTCATTAACTTTTTGCATTCTTGATTATTTAAATTTGTAATTTTTAAGCCTTGACTTTTCGAGTATTTTTCTGGACCTTTGAATGTTTTATTTTCGCCAATAATTAATCTAGGAATCCCAAATAGTAAAATTGCACCGGTACACATAGAACAAGGAGATAGGGTTGAATAAAGGGTAGTATCTTTATACCAACTGCCAGGATGTCTTCCGGTCATTTCAAGACAATCCATTTCTGCATGTAATATTGTAGAATCTTTTTGTATTCGTTTATTGTGTCCTCTTCCAACAATTCTTCCGTCTTTAACGATAATAGCACCAATTGGAATTCCTCCTTCAGATAAACCTTTTTTTGCTTCGATGATTGCCTCATCCATAAATAGTTTATTACTCATATGGTACTAAAAAGGTAATTCTTAATAAAGTTTTAGATTTTTTGAGAAATCAAAGAGAAATTCCAGTAGAATATAATAGATTATGAAGATGACAGCTTTTATAAATATTGAAAGTTATTAATCAATAATGAAAAATCAATTAGAAGTAGAATATATTGGGACTCTCTCTTTAGATTACTTTAAAGAATTAAAATCTAAGATGAATAGGATAGGATCTTTTAAGAAAAAAAAGGATAGGATAACATTTATGTATTTTAAAGACAAAGTTCCTAAAAATTTGTCTGAGATAAAGGATGAAGACATTGATTTAAGATTAAGAGTTACAAATAGAAATCCGGAAATTATCATAAAAAAAGGATTATTTACAGGTTCTCATTCTAGAAAAGAAATTTCAATAGAATTCAAAAAAAATGAAATTCAAAAATATATAGACTTTTTATCTGCAATGAATTGGAGACTAGGTGTTATATATGCTGTTCAAACTTTTGTTTATGAATATAAAGGAGTTGAAATATCATTGGTAGACATAAAAGATTATGGTTATAATTTTGAAGCAGAAATCTTAACAAATAAAGAAGAAGAGTTAAATGCAAGAAAAAAAATAAATATAATATTAAAAGAGTTAAATCTTAATCCTTTCACAGAAAAAGAACTTGACATCCAATGTAATGCAATTAATAATAGAGAAGAATTAAGATTTAATTTTAGTAAAGATAACATAGAAGACTTCAAAAAAAGATTTAATGATTTTTTTTAAAAAAGAATCACTAAGTATAATTACTATCCTTTCGTTTTTTCCATGGCCCGACCCGAAACAAAGGGAAATAGAACAAAAAAAGTTTAATTCTATTTTAATTCCTTATCTCTTAAATATCTTAGAAATGTCAAATCACGTTCTCTTATGAATTTCCCAGCGTAATCTAATGGAATGTCGTTTTCTAATATTTTAATTGCTTCATCAATTTTAACCCATAATAATTCAAACCCTTGAGACATTTCATTTTCTGTATATGAAGTATTCTCCAGGTCTCCGACTTGCTTACAAATGTAACAATATGAAAATTGGATTTTTTCGTGTTTATTTTTGCATTCTACTATAACACCCAGTTCTTTTTCGATAGAAATTTTGCAACCGACCTCTTCTAATACTTCCCTTATTAGAGTTCCAGTTAAAGATTCGTTCTCTTCGACTCCTCCACCTGGAAGTTTATGGTAATGTTTTTTGCTTACAAACAATAATGCTATCTTTTCATTTTCATTAAAAATAACTGCACGAGAGGCCTTTCTTATTTCATAAAACTTGTCAGCGATTCTTTCAGAATTTTTATCAATATCAATATCGTATATCTCTCTGATAAGTTCCATAATGTTAGATAGGGGATTGGAATATTTAAAGATTACTTTTATTAAAAAATTAGATAATCTTAATTGTTTTTGGTTGAGGGAATAGTAGCTAAAAAATCTTCAATCAATTTAACTTTGTCTTTATAATTAATAAATTTGTAAAACTCAAGGGCCTTTTCTAAAGGGTTGATAGGAATTGATAAATTGTTCCATTTTATATATTTTGAATTTTCTAAAGAGACAGGATTCTTGTTATTATAACAACAGATTTCCACTTCAAAACCGTTAATATTACAAATTAAAGAAGATCCTTTTATTTTTTCACTAAAATAATCTTTAACAATAAAATCCTTTAGATATTCTCTAAAAATTGCGATGTATTTTTCGTTTGTAGTTATATCTAAATCTCTTATCGAAATATCTATGCCTTGGACAAATAAATTTGCACTTCCTTCTAATTGCCAAGAAACATTTTGATTGTCTAATCTTTTTATGATTATTTCTAATATCTTTTTTATATCCCGTTCTTCCATATTATTAATTAGATCGGAGATTATATAAAATTTTCTGAAAGTAGAAAAACAAAGTTTCAAAACACTCCAACCGGCAAATCTCGAGCGTTTCAACACCTGACTAAAATTTTTGAGATATTTTTTTAATTAGATTAGATTTTTTCAGTCTTTGGATGTTTATGGCCCGTTTTTTATTTGTTTAAAATATTTAATATGGATTCTTTTAACTTTCTTAAAAATATATTTAACATAAGGTATTAAACTCCATTAATTGTGCAAAAAGTAATAAAGGGTAGTTTTTTAAAGCAAAATTTCGATAATTAACTATGGCCTTAGAAGTCCTTTTAAATACAAAAGCCTCTAATAAGCATATGGGATTTCGTATTTACAACACAGAAGCAAGAAAATTACAAGAATTTATCCCAATTGTAGAGGGAAACGTAGGTATCTATGTTTGTGGGCCAACAGTTAACGATGTTCCGCACCTAGGTCATGCAAGACAACAAATAACCTTTGATATATTAAGAAAATATCTTGAATTTAGCGGCAACAAAGTTACTTATGTATCGAATGTTACAGATATAGATGATAAAATAATTAACAAAGCGAAAGAACAGGGTGTTGATATTGGAGAATTAACTGAAAGAAATTTGGCAGCACATAGAGAAGATTATGCTAAAATAGGAGTTAGGAGACCAGATGTACAACCAAGAGCTACTGAATATATTCAGGAAATGACCAATCTTGTTAAAATATTGGAAGATAAGGGATACACATACGTAATCCCTGGAGATGGAGTTTATTATGATGTTTCTAAGTTTGAAAGATATGGAGATTTTTCGGGTCAAAAAAGAGAAAATTTAAGGCCAGGTGCTAGAATTGATGTTAAAAATAAAAAAAGAAACCCCGAAGATTTTGTTTTATGGAAACTTTCTAAGCCTGGAGAACCTAATTGGGAAAGTCCATGGGGTGAGGGAAGACCTAATTGGCATATAGAGTGTTCGGCAATGTCTGCGAAAATACTTAACCTGCCCTTTGATATTCATGGCGGTGGGCAAGATTTGATATTCCCTCATCATGAGAATGAGATTGCACAATCAGAGGCCGCATATGATACAAAGTTAGCCAATTATTGGATGCATAATGGAATGGTAAATGTTGATAATGTAAAGATGAGTAAAAGTCTAGGTAATTTTAAAACCATTAGAGATTTGCTTGAAGTATATTCAGGGGAAGTTATAAGATACTTCGTTTTGTCGGGACACTATAGAAAGCCTATTGATTTTTCAGAAGAAACTCTCGGAAATGCACAAAACTCTCATAATAGATTAAGAAATATTGTGGAAAACTTGGAGGATGATGGACGAGAGAATGAAGGATATATGGCAAGCTTTCGCGAGGGCATGAATAATGACCTAAATACCCCGAAAGCTCTCTCTGTAATCTGGCAACTTGTTAGAGATAAAGATGCCACAGGAAAATATCAAACAATTAAGAAAATCGACTCCGTTCTAGGTTTGAAATTATTAGATAAACGACAAATAGAAATTCCAGAAAATATTCAAACATTAGTTCAAGAAAGAGAAAACGCAAGAGGTAATAAGGAGTGGGAGTTAGCCGATAGAAAAAGAGATGAGATTACTGGTCTAGGGTATCAGGTTGATAATACTTTAGATGGAATAAAGATTAGAAAAATGTAATCTGTTTTTTTATTTGAAATCTATTTTACAATTCATTGTATATCTTCATTATTTCTTTTATGTTTTTCACCGGCAATAAATCACTATGTTCTTCATTTATTTTAAGTTGAACAATATTATTATGTTTTCTTAATGTTTCAACCAAGCCCGGGCTATTCCTTGCGTTTGTAACTATGCATCCCAAATCAGCATTGCGCAACAGATGTCTATCGACTCTACTATCTCCAAAAGACATAATCTTGTTATTTTGACTTTTTAGTCTGTCTAATAGTAGCCCTTTAATACTTGGAGTTACTATAAATTTCTTCTCATTAAAATTATTACCTCCAATCACCGTCACGTTTTTTAAACCATTTTTTTTAATAAGCTTATTCCACAATAAATTAATTCCCGAAGTAACTACTATTATCTCGGTGTTTAACTTCAGCAATTCTTGCCAAAAATTTCTAAACTTAATTTGAGCAACAGTCTCTTCACAATATTTTTCATATTCATCAGAAGGAATTTTAGAGTAAATTTTAGCGGCTCCCAAATAACCCTTATGAGTTCTACCTTTTTCTTTAAAGTTTTTTCTGATCTTATCCCATAGGGGGATATTGTCGCATAATTCAAAGAAGATACGTGATGTATCTTCAATAGATATTGTTTCATCTCCATCAGAGATTATTAATTTTTTATTTTTAAGTGTACTTAGAATTGGTTTAATGTGTTTTAAAAACTCTTCTTCATTTTGTTTTTTGGAAAAATAAACCATACTAATCCCCTGTTCTAAATCCTTTATTTATTATCTTTTCCATAAGATCTTCAATTATCCTATATTGCTTCTCTCCCAATAATGAATAAGTCTCAAGGCAAGGCGACGAGTTTGCTTCTAGCAAGTACGTATCCTTTGGTGCATTTATTATATCTTTTGAAATTATATCAATTCCGCATATTTTTAGATTTAATAATTTGCAGATATTTTTGCAGTATTGCTTAAATTCGTCACATAAAAAATCAGTATAATCGATAGCCACTCCACCTTTGGAAATACTTGCTGAATCACACAATATCACTTTTTTATCTTTTGGAACAATACTTTCTTCAGTATATTTATTTTGTTTTAATTTTGTTTTAATTTCGTCTCTCATCTTGTCAAAATTTGTGCCAATAGAATTTTCTTGACTAATATCTTCGGCTCGCCTAATCAACTGAGATGCTGTGGATACTCCGTCACCTATAATCTGAAAGGGATTCTTTCCATAACAAGCTATAACCTCCCCATCAAAAACTAAAATCCGATATGTCGGAAAATCAATAAATTCCTCAATTATTACCCCTCTGGTCATGCTAAAAACATTTTGGACTGCTTCTGTTAGCTCTTGCTTGGAATTAACCTTAAAAATACAGCTACCCCTATGCAAATCTGCTCCCTTCACCATTATTGGAAAACTTAATTTCTTCATAAAATTATATACATCTTTTTTTATATCCTCAAGATTACCTTGGGAGTATTTGTCAGTATCAAACGAGAAATATTTCCCATTGGGCATAACAATTTTCTCTGATTCCAATATCAATCTAACTAATCCTTTATTCCTAGTTGTAATACTTGATCCATAGGGGTTTACATCAAAACAACAATCATAAAATGATATTCTTTTACCAGTAAGTCTATCTTTAATCTGACCATATGCTCCAAGCTTTGGTCCCATTTCTAATTCTAATCCTAATTTGTTACAAATATCAGAAAACATATTTGCCATGAAACTATGTTCAAATTTTTTCATTATTTTTTACTTCCCCGATTATATTTAAAAGGTTTTTCATTATTTTTTTTGTACCTACAGTAAATCGAATATATTTCTCCAACGGTCGTGATAATTTTCTATATTCAATATTATTATTTTCCAATATGGTCTCGATTTTAGAGCAATTTTCCTCAAAATTAACTAAAATAAAATTACCTTTTCTCTCCAGTACTTCATATCCTCTTTCCCTAAATTCCACGGAAACATATTTCCTTGCTTTTATGATTTTTTGAACAGCGTCATTTAGATATTTTTTATCAGAACATATAGTCTTTATGGATTCGACGGCAAGTGAGTTGATTTCCATCATAGGCTTAAACTTCTCCATCATCCCAGATAGGTATTCTGAAGATAGTATATAACCCACTCTAATTCCTGCCATCCCAATATTTTTAGAGAAACTTCTAACTATTATAAGATTATTATATTTCTCTAGTAACTCTGACATATCAATTTCTCCAAAATTTGCATACGTCTCATCTAACACCACTATAGTATTTGCCCTACTTGATTTTTCTAGTAATTTAATTATCAGATTCTTTTCAAATGCAAAGCCAGTAACACCGTTAGGATTTGCTAATATAATTAATTTGGTACTTTTATTTGCTAAATCAAGTAAATCTTCTTCGGTAAATTCTCCTTTATTGTTAGAGGAGATCTCTCTTAATTTGCAGTTTAGCAAGTTTGCATGGACTCTATACATGGCAAAGGTTGGGGCGCAAGTGGCCACAATATCTCCCTGCTGACAAAATGTTTCAAAGATTATTTTTATTGCCATATCTGCTCCACTTGCTAATAGTATCCTATCTCTTTTTTGATTTAGAAATCCAGATAAAGCATTATATGCTTGATTAACTTCTGGATATGCACTGGCTTTTTCTATGGTAAAATTTGAAATTATTTTTTTAAATAAATCCTCTGGCATATGAGGTATATATTCATTCATTCCCAATCTTAATTTCTTCATTCTAGAATCAGATCCTTGTCGTATTCTTTTTATATTTTTTGCAAATTCCTTTTCCTTAATCATTCTCATTCTCATAGCATTTTAATTCTATCCCTAGCTGACTCCTTATTGTAGACATTAGCCTACTGCTTATTCCACCAAGGTCCGTATGCACAATTATCCCCATTTCGCTTAAATAGTCCTTGCAATATTTCACTCTAACTTTTTTATCTTCATTGCTTACCTGCTCTTTGAATTTACTTGCCTCAATTGCTGGATGATTCATAAATGAACTTACAATAACGTGCCTGAACTTATACTCGGATAAAAATTTGACGGCTTCTTTAACATCATCCATAGTTTCTCCGGGAAATCCAATTAGTAAGTGAGTGGAAAAATTTGTGAAATTATTTTCTTTCAGGGTATCAAATAGATTTCTAATATCCTTAAACTTATATTTTCTACCCATTTTTTCTAATAGTCTGTTAGAGACAATCTGAATAGGAAGATTCAGATATTCAATAGTTCCCTCCTTGATGAATTTAACCATCTCATCCATATAGGCCAAAAAATGTTCAGGATTTAGTTGAGTAATCCCAATTTTAATGTTTGGATCCACTTCTGTTTTTAATCTATTTATCAGATTAGGAAGTGATGATCCAATATCCTTTCCATATTCCCCACTATTGTCTGCAAGAAATAAGACTTTATTTGTACCGCTTTTTTCTATTGCTTTTCTGCATCCACTTATTATTTTGTCTTCTTCAAAACTTTTAAATTGAGGAAACATTAATTTTTCAGAACAATACGTACAATATCCTGTACAACCTTCGCAGATGCTTAATTTTATATATTCATCCTCAAACCACACTCGGGCATTTTTGTTTTTCTTTTTATATTCTTCGAGATTATCTACTATTCTATTTTCTGATAATGTTAATCTCGTATTCTTTAATTTCTTCTGAGTCTCGTTTAGCTTTTGTTCTATTAGCTCTGTTGTGTCTCTCCAAGGTATAATATCAATTCCCAGTTCTTTTTCGGCTTTTTTTGCAAATTCCCCAGTAAAAGTACATCCTATATAAACAATTTCAGAATCATATTCTTTTTTTAGATTTTTTATTACTGCATGTGTAAAATCTTTCCAATCTTTCCTAAACTCGCACCCCCATACGAATATCATATCTGCACTTTCTGGAGTATTTAAAATTTCATGCCCACATGAAGAAATGAAGTCTACGTATTGCCTTACATTCACCTTTCGGGTATTACATGGATTAAGAGAAGCAAGATATATTTTCATTTTTTATCCTCCTGATATATCCTTGGATTATAACCTTTATCTAAGCCAGGAGTATTTGCAATTATTTCTTCGAATATTTTATCTTCATCTTGGCATATAAGAGGAAGTGCCTTCCAATCCTTTTCTAGATTTCCATTTTGGTATTCTATTAATAATGAATTTAATCTATTTGTTAGCCATCTCCCATCCCAAAATCTTTTCAGTAAGAATGAGTGCCTTGTTAATAAAGAATAAATAACGCTCAATGAAGCATCGTCTTTATTTATATCGCTCATCACTTCTTTTATGTTATCTAAGTTTTCTGCTGTTGCTATAGAATTTATTTCACAGTCTCCAATTGTAAATACTTTTTTATTGAATAGTGCTGCATGGTAACCTATTGTTGAATTTGTTGTTATAACCCCATCCACAAGAGGTGTTAGCCATTGTGACAAGAAGGCATATTTACTTAGCTCCTCACAAAAAGATAAATTATCGTACTTATTCATTAAGAAAGTTTCTGTTTCTAGAGGTATTGAACCATTTAATTGTAAACTGTGTCTTGTTACCAAAATCCTTGTTTCCTTTGGTATTTTTTCTAAAATAAATACAAGAAAATCTAGTTGGCTTCTGAACTCTGATGCTTCGTCGTTGATGATAACTCCATTGTATGATAATGGGATAAGGATTATATTCTTCCATTTGTTGTGTACAAGCTCCTTTCTTGTTATCGGATTCTTTTTCTCAAAAATTTCTTTTCTGTATACTTTGATTAAGTTATCTATCCTATTTTTTTGATCCTCGGTGATTTTATTGTTTCTTAATTCTTTCTTAAAATGAGCAGGATATGACTTTTTTAAAAATCCGAATGGGTCTAGTTGGCATAAGTGTGGATAGGGTGCACGTGAGAATATTCCATTCTCAAATTGTAAACCTAATGCATTTTTGTAGATATATTTCCAAATAGATACAGGAGTTGTAAATGATATAATGACTTCTGGTTCCCAGTTCTCCAGATTTTTTTTAATTAATCCTGCCATTCTATCTTTCTGTATTTTTGTTTCTAATTTATTGAATTGTATACTGTGTGCTTCATAGTGATTATTGTATATGGAATATAATTCACTCATAGAAATAATATTAATTTTACAGCCAGGATTAATCTTCCTTTTATCTAAAGTGTATTTCATATCCTCCCCCAGTAATAATCGTACATCATTGCCATTTTGCCTAAGACCCTTAATTGCCTTGATGAATATGTTTTCTAGGGTGTACAATTGGTTTCCTGCGCTGTCTCTATATATCCAAGGGTCTAGCGCAAATAATATTTTTATTTTAACACCCCCCATCTAATCTTTTTTTTATTTACATTTTTAAGCCACTTCTTACATAACGTAAGGTCGTTTCTATTATGCACATCTAGATGTGTTTCTAAATATAATGGAAGTAATCTATTTCCCATAAATTTCCAAGGAATATCCCCCTTTGCTTCTTTTTGAATACTTTCTTTGACATTTAACGTCCAAAAATTATGACATAAAAAGTAATTTTTTGGCAGATCCTGCCTATTAGTAGATATTTCATCTTTTGGTTTTTCAAAATAATTTTTTAAAAATCCATCTTTATTAACATGTTTTGCCCTATATGGATGATGGTCTTGATTAAGATATACTGGAACAACGGACGAGATTTTTTTATTTTTAATTATCTCTTTTATACTCTGCTCAATCCATTTTTTTTTTATGTAGACAGTATTCCCAAGGACCACTACTAATATATCTGGTATAAACCCATCTTTCTTTTCCATGTAATTCAAAGCATGCTTTATTGCATCTACGTGTTGAGAATTTGGTCTAGAGATTTCATTAGGTCTTTTAATAATTGTAAAGCCATATTTTTTTGCTAGATTTAAAATTTTTATATCATCAGAGCTTATATATATCTTATCGAATATATCGCAATTTTTTATTTCAGAAAGAGGATATTCAATTAGTTTTTTCCCACTAATTTTTCTCAAGTGCTTATTCGAAAGTGTATTATCTCCCCGACAAGTTAGTAATGCTCCAATTTTCATTTTTTCACTATTCTATTTATTATTGTCGCTCTATATGAACAGTTAGCACAGCTTTTAATATTGTGACTTTTTCCCTCTACATGCTTCTTTCTAATTTTATTTATTTTATCTGAATTCCAGAGTTTTTTAAGTAGATCGTATTTTACATTCCCAAGTATTAATTCTTCTGCACTCCTAACTCCATGGAATAAGCATGGATAGGTAGTCCCATCCCAAAGAACAACCAGTCTCCTCCATGGGAATTCACATCGAAACCCATTATCTTTTTTGTTTTCATTTTTTATTTCATTTTTTTCTTCCCTATATTCTATTCCCCCTAATTCGTCTGCCATCCCTTCCCAGAGTCTTTCAAATTTCTTTAAATTTTTTTGAGTTTCTGGTGTCAATACAACTTGAATTCTAATTCTAGGAAATTTCGAACCAATAGAATCCCTATATTCTTTTAATTTCTTTATATTTTCACAAACCTTTTCAAAACTTGCACCATATTGACTTTTTTCAAACGTTTCCTTATCCCATCCGCTCACAGATATTGATATTCGAGGTAATTTTAAATCTACTAGCTCCTTTGATAGTTTTTCGGTTAAGAGGGTGGCGTTGGTATTAAAGTAGAATTCCTCTAGATTAGTATCTTTTGCATATTTTAAAATCTCAATAAGATCTTTATGAAGTAAAGGTTCACCCCTTAAGCTAAATTTTACGCAGTATCCTCCCTCCTTGTTTACCTCGTCTAATATTTTTTTTACTAGTTTTTTATCCATAAATCCGACATCCTCACTTCCCCAAGTATTATTGGTTCTAGCACAATGTGGACACTTCAAATTGCAAGCATTTGTTAATTCTATATCCACATTTAGTGGAAATTTAGAAACCTTATTCATTTTTGGATTATTAATCCATCCATCCCTATATTCTAGATATCTTTTATTATCTTTTACTTGAGCCTCTAGGCTTCCCGAGATATTTGTATAATTATCTTGCTTGTTAGATTTCATTTTCTATTATATCTCCAATAAAATTTACATGCTTATTGCCCTTATTAATTTTATTCGTACATTCGGTCAATCTTTTGTAAAAATGCCATCTGATCAACTTATTACTAATTTCGTGATTAATATGATTTATTGACATAAAGTAATTATGTCACTGATACTTAAAAATGTTTAGTAAATATAAGAGAATTATTTAAGATATAAAAGCTACAAAATTACTAAATCATCAAATTACCGATGACAAAAAACTCAATCATCAATTCCAGCACTTGAAGTGAATGATGGATAAACAAAATATACTTTTACCTTAAAGAATCAAGTTCTTGAAATTCTTCCATCTTTCTTAATCTTTTAAGTGTTTTAACTTTAATTTGGCTTGCTCGTTGATAAGTTATTCCATAAATCATCCCCAGCTCTTCTAAAGAATACTTTCCTACATTACTATTGGTCCCATATGTTTTTATTAATATATCTGCTTCTCTAGGAGATAATTTCTTATGTAATAATCTATTAATTTCTCTTAAGTCACTATCCTTTTCTGCAAAATATCTAGAATCTTGAACTAAACCAGAAGGAGCAAGCCCTTCATCTCGTTGTCTTTTATCAAAAGGAAGATGTCGCGTACTAATATAAATTAAATATTCAATAGATTTTTTATTTTTACCAGTTATATAAGAGATTTCTTCTATAGAATGTCCATCCGCCTTCATTGAAGAAACTTTATCTGCGATCACACTAGTATCTTTTGGCAATCTTATTATTTTAGATTTTTCATATATCCCCTCAAGAATATATCCTTTTATTCCAAATACAGAATGTGTAAGAAATTTATATCCTTTTAGAGGATCGTATGTCTCTGCAGCTTTCATCAACCCAAGACTCCCATCTTGAATTAAATCTAAAAGTAGCTGTCCTCTGTCTTGATATTTTCTTGCTATATGAACAACAAATCTTAAATTAGAAACTACTAACATTTCTCTATATTTATCATTTCCATTAATTATACCTTCATCGATCATCCTTTCATCATCTTCGCTTAATAATGGATATCTATTTATTTCCTTTAAATATATTTCAAGAGCTCCCATAAGAAAACATATTATTATTATTTTATAAGAATATACATGATTGGAAGAATGTTTTAATTTAGTATATTCAATTAAATATAAAATAGTTTTAATCGCACCTGCTTTGGCCGGCAAGCTCTTGAAAATAATTTCCATGAATCCCATCATATCTGATAATAGGGTTTTCTATTGGAAGGTCTGGGGAATTAGTATTTTGAATCATAATAGGGCTTTTATATTTTGGATGAATTACAGTTTTTTAACTAGGGAATCCAGAATTTTTCTATTTTTCTGCAATCCTTAAGAGATTTGTATTTACCATTTTATTTTTTTGATATTTGTACCTGCGGAGCAAATGTTACTCGACCATCAGAGATAAAATTATCAAGATGAGTTTTCCAAGCGTACAAATCGGAATCCCCAAAACGACACAACACACGCAAACCAACATCACAAGTTTCATTTGGCATATAAAGAGTTCTTGATCCATTCCCAATTTTGCTAACAGTAGGAAGTCCTCTATCAAGACCATATTCAAACTTATGATTTTCTCCAGTTTTATCTAAAACTTCATGAATATAGACCTGAGTAATTCCTGGGATTATAATTGGCTTTACTTTGTGAGGCATACTTAAATCAACCTCTCCACCTGCATTGACAATAACTAATCTACTTTCTAAATCACTCTGGCTTAAACCTAAATCAGTTCTATGTTGAATTATACTTTCTTTCAATGCTTGTGCTTCTTGAGAATTATTCCCAGTTGTATCATACAATAACAATGCTAAATCTTCCCAATAAAAATCTTCATAAAAAGATTTATTAGAATCTGGAAGTTTACCAACCTTAAGTAACAATTCATGCTGTATCGGTGTAATTGGATAAAGTCTTTGACTCTGCAAACTTGGATTATTTGCAATTGTAGAAACTAACGCCATCCTTTTAATCGAATACATCTTTTTAACTTCTCCAGAAGTTCCCGCTGGGATTTCTGCTCCTGTCCCTGAATAAACTTTATTTAATTTAGCAATCAATTCTTGAAAATAATTTCCATGGATTCCATCATAACTCATAATAAAACTTTCTGTTGGAAGGTCTGGGGAATTAGTATTCTTAATAGAAGTTACAATTCTTTCATTAGACAAGCTAGAATTTTTTTGTCTTTCTGCCATTTTTAAAAAGTTTTTATTTACCATTTTATTTTTTTGATTTTTTGACTATTTCTTTCACGAGTATTGATGATCCTTGGATGTCAGAGTGTTTAATGTTAAATTTTATTAACAATTATTTGTTTAGGAACCAGTGATTTAAATAACATCTGAAAGATATTATTTTGAGTGATCTCTTGAAAAATTTTATCATTCTCATTTAATCCAGAGATTCTATTCAAGATTGTCATCTCATTCATTTCATCTGGAGAAATATCACACTTCTCAACTGGATTCATAATCGCATCATAAACTGCAGCCTTGATTGTTAAATAGGCTCCATTAGCATTCTGATTTGTATTCTCGATAAACTTAGCTGACTGAATTAACCGATCATGATTCCGAAGCTTCCTTAATGGCTCCCTCCCAACTCTAGCAACTGGATCAAATAAAAATTTGTCTTTAAATCGACCAAGTTCTTTTTGCGCATAAATATCTATAAACTCAGATTTAGCCATCCCTTTAATTTTCATAGCCTCTTTGGTTGCCTCCATTGTCTGGCGAACAACCTTTTCGATTATTGGAATCGCCATCGCTTCATGTAAATAGGTCACTCCAAATAGTTTCCCTAAAAATGCTGCGGTTGCGTGAGGAGTGTTATGTAGGTAAAATTTACAATTCCAATATTTTACCAAATCCTCTTTTTCATAAACTGGAATTTCTGAAGGCATTTGAAACTTTCCCTTTTCAATTGCAAATTCTCCATTCTCAGTTACTAAGCATAATGGATCTATTTTTTTTAAATGATTTGGAGCATCATTAGACGTAATAACATCCGGGATTCCGAAATAACAATTTTCATTTCCAGTCAAATTTTTAAGGTTACCAACGGATTCAATCTCATTTTCAAAAGAAATTATCGCCGGAACATTTCTTAAACTCTGATTTAAAGGACCCTGGATATTTTTTGGTCCAACGCAAGAGAAAACAAAATCCATATTTTCGATAATTGAAACTTCTTCACCTGGGAAGAAAGCTCCAGAATAGTTAACCTCAACTAAATCATAAGAATCATGTTTTGAGAAAGCGGTCTTGTAAGAGCTTCTTTTTCGAAGTTCATTAATAACTTCTGGACTTTTATCGACGAAAAATATCTCATATCCAAGTCTATTAAATGTAGGTGCTAAGAATCCTCGACCGATTGCTCCGGCCCCATAAATTAAAATCTTTTTCATATAATAGTTTATAAAATCTAATATATAGATATTATCAATTGGGAATATATCAAAGTATATACTCACTAGTGGATATATTATGAAACCTTTAGATATATCTTTGTCACTTCTTTTACATAAAAATAAATATCATTAAATATGGACATAATATCTTGATAACGACGTTGCTCTCAGAATAGATAAAGAAATTAAACATGAAAGCAGGAGATAAAGATAAATTATTGTACTCATTAGATTCTTTAGATACAAAATATTTAGCAAAAAAAGAAGTTAAGGATTTACAAAAATTTCTTTCAAACGATTCACTCTATTATATTTTGTGGGAGTATAAATTAAATAAGTTCTTTTACTAATGAAAATTTAAAATAATTCCAGTAATATTGGAAGTCCCTTATAATTTCGCAATATAAAATCTGATTGAATATTCCCAGTGAATTCATTTTAAGGTTTATTCTTTTAAAAAATCTTTTATTGAATTTGTCGTAAAAACTTGACGCATTCTTAAATTGTTTAATGTTTATCTCTAAATTTACTTACATATATTCTTTTTTTATCTTCTCTTTTGATTTCTTTAAAATCTCTGCTAATGATCTCGATATAATTTTTTTATGAACCTCAACTTTATTGAAAAGTGTCATAAATAATTCGATATTCTTCATCATCAATCTTGACAAATTCTACCAATCTCAATATTCTCTAGAAAAATATCACCAATTTATCATCATAAACTATTAAAAGAATAAGTTCTATTCATTATTACATAATATGGAAATAAAAATTTTAGGAGCAGCAAAAGAGGTAACGGGTTCTTGCTTTAGTGTCTCAATCATAGGTGAAAAAGTATTAGTAGATTGTGGCATGTTCCAAGGCGATGAAGAATTAGAAAAATTAAACTATGAGAATTTCGCTTTTGATCCAAAGGAATATGATGCATTATTATTAACCCACGCACATTTAGATCACTGTGGCAGAATTCCCCGTTTAATAAACTCTGGATTTAATGGAAAAATCTACGCGACAGATGCAACTAAAGAATTAGCATTTATAGTAATGGCAGACTCTGCAAAAATTGCAGTAGAAAACGCAGAAAATGAGAACAAAAGAAGATCAAGAGAAAATTTACCACAAATAAAACCTACCTACAATATGGACGATGTAACAAAAACGATGAAGCTATTTGTTATTGTGAAATATGATGAATTAATTAAAGTGACAGAGAATATATCAGCAAAATTTTATGATGCAGGACATATCTTGGGATCATCCTCAGTGCAGATATTTGTAAATGATGGAAGCAAAAAAAAGACGGTGGTTTTCTCTGGAGACCTAGGGCAGTCACATTCAATACTTATGAAAACCATAGAGCCAATAACTGATGCAGATTATGTTTTTATGGAATCCACCTACGGGGATCGGTTACATCAAAATTTAGATGGAAGACGAAAAAAATTATCAGAAATAATTAATGAAACACATGCTAAGAGCGGGAAATTAATGATACCTGTTTTTGCGATAGAAAGAACGCAAGAGATATTATATTATATTAGAGAGCTAATGACGGATGGAATAATTCCTAAAATGCCAGTTTTTCTAGATTCTCCAATGGCTACACGTACAACAGAGGTATTCAAAAAATTTACCATATATTTTAATGAAAAAATAAAATCAGAGCTTAAAGAAACGGATGATGTTTTTAACTTCCCAGAATTAGAAATAACAAAAGGCAGAGCAGCTTCCATCGCGATAAACAGCATTAAAACTCCTTGCATAGTCCTTGCAGGGAGCGGTATGTGTACAGGTGGCAGGATAAAACACCATATCTTTAATAATATCGAGGATGAAAATAATACCTTATTATTCGTTGGCTATCAAGTAAAAGGAACGCTAGGAAGATTCATACAGTCGGGAGCAAAATCGATAAATCTATTGGGAAAAGAAATAAAAGTTAACGCTAGGATAGAGTCAGAAGAAGGTTTCTCTGCACATGCAGACAAAGATGGATTATTAGAATGGTTAAATAATTTCAAAGAAAGACCGAAGGTATTCCTAATACATGGAGACGAAGAGCAACAGATAGCATTAGAAAAAGTTTTGAAAGCTAAAGGATTTGAATGCCATATCCCTTCGTTGAACGAAGAGCTAGATTTATAGATTTATACAAACTGACTATAAGCTATCAAGTGGATTTTTATGTTCTTAATTGAAGCATGACTTATCTGGGTATATATTTATGTCGTTTTAATATCTAAGCCGTGATTATGATTCCAATGTTACTTCAAAGCTAACTAATAATCTTAAAAATCTACCATTTCCGTCTGTAAAAAGATAAATAGTTAAAAAATTTAATAATCTTTTTCACTTTCTAATTTAATTATTTAGAAGATTTATTTAGGAAACATAAAAGAGTTTTTTATAAAATGAAAAATCAAATTTGTCCAGTTTCATTATACTTAGCCATAAATCTTTCGATTAAAACCTGTGGAGCGAATCCTTTTCTACTGCAGCTTTTAATAAATGCATCATAAATTTTACCATCGATATTATAATTAATTCTTCTTTTTTGTGCTCCTGGAGCTACTGATGCCATAGTTTAACCAAAGAATAAGAGTTTATATGTTTTTGGTTAAAAAACTTCTATGCCGAAGTTATATCCAAAGCGAACAGCGCAAATCGTTTGGATTGGACGATGTGTTGATTTGATAGATAGAGATGTTAGAGAGAACACTACTTCTTATCTTCTTCTGCTTTATCTGCATTCTCATAAATCTTAATTCCAACCTCTTCAGAAGCATTCTTAAAATAATCAATTTCGTCGTGAATCTTTTTTGTCTTACCAGATTCAATAGCTTTAACCAATAACCCCATTGCGTCTTCAACTTTAGTGATTGTTGCAGTATCAATTTTATCTTTATACTCTGTGATCATCTTTAAAGTTGAATGAATGATTACCTCAGCCTCGTTTTTTGCCAATATAAAATCTCTTTTTGCTTCATCTTCAGCCTTATGATCCTTAGAATCTTTAATCATCTTTTCAATTTGTTCCTCAGATAATGATCCACCCGTTACAGTAATTTTTTGTTCTTTCCCTGTTCCAAGGTCTTTAGCAGAAACATTAACTATACCATTAGTATCAATATCGAAAGTTACTTCAACTTTTGGTATTCCTCGTGGTACTGGCAAGACTCCGGTTAATTCAAATGTTCCTAAAGATTGATTATCGACAGCGAATTCTCTCTCTCCCTGTAAAACATTAATTGTAACTATCTCTTGATAATCGGCTGTTGTTGTAAATATATCGCTCTTCTTTGTTGGGATTGTAGTGTTTCTGTCAATTAATGTTGACTTTAGACCACCATCAACTTCGATTCCAAGTGTTAATGATGTTACATCAAGAAGTAAAACATCCTTAATATCACCGCTAATAATTGCACCTTGAATTACAGCACCTAAAGAAACAGCTTCATCTGGATTTACAGAATGGTCAGGAGCTATACCTGTCATTTCTTCAACAATTTCTTGAACCTTAGGAGTTCTAGTACTTCCACCGACTAAAATTACTTTGTCAATTTTAGATGATTTAGCATCTTTGATTGCTTGTGTAATTGGAGCTCTTAATCTTTCAAAAATTGGAGCACAAACTTCTTCAAATTTTTCTCTAGTTAGCTCAATATCTAAGTGTTTTGCACCATCATCATTTGTAATAATATAAGGAATAGTAATCTTTGTCTTTTCTGAAGAACTTAGTTCAATTTTAGCATTCTCTGCAGCTTCTCGCAGTCTTTGTAATACAACTAGATCAGAAGATAAATCAATATCATTTTCTTTCTTGAATTCCTCAATAATGTAATCAATTAAAGCGTTATCAATATCATCACCACCAAGGTAATTGTCTCCACTTGTTGATTTAACCTCAAAAACCCCACCACCCAATTCTAGAATAGAAACATCAAAAGTTCCACCACCAAAGTCAAAAACCAGAATAGTATGATCATGTTCTTCTTCAAGGCCGTAGGCTAAAGCAGCTGCTGTTGGTTCGTTTATAATTCTTTTAACGTTTAGGCCAGCAATAACACCTGCATCTTTTGTTGCATTTCTTTGTGCGTCTCCGAAATAAGCAGGGACTGTAATTACAGCGTCAGTTACTTCATGGCCCAAATATTCTTCAGCATCCTTTTTTAATTTTTTTAGAATCATAGCTGAAATTTGTTCTGGAGAATATTCTTTTTCACCAACTTTAGTTATCTTTTTAGTACCCATCAGTCTCTTAATACTTCTAATTGTCCCCTTTGGATTTGCAATTGCTCCTCTCTTTGCTACATCACCAATAACAATTTTGTTTTCTTCGATTGAGACTACGCTAGGAGTAGTATTGTATCCTTCTGTATTCTTAATTATTTTTGGGACACCACCTTCCATAACGCTAACTGCGGAAAAAGTAGTACCTAAATCAATTCCAATTATTTTACTCATTGTGTTCCCTTCACAATTTTAACTTTTGATGCTCTTAAAAGCTTATCGTTTAGTGAATATCCTTTCTGAATCTCCTCAATAATTTCTCCATCCTTTTTACCAGGAACTTGAATTATTGCTTCATGAACATTTGGGTTAAAAGTGCCTGTAGTATTAATATATTTAAGTCCGTTTTTTTCTAAGACTTTAGCAAATTGGTTGTAGATTAACTTCACTCCTTGATCTTTACTATGCTTAAAAGATAATTCAAAATTATCTAAGACATCAAGTAACTGTAATACAAGGTTTGCATTTGCACTTGCTAGAATATTAGTATTCTCTTTCTCGGTTCTTTTACGAAAATTTTCAAATTCAGCCTGCATTCGCTGTAGCCTTTCAATAAGTTCCTGTTGTGTTGGCTCTTTGTTTTTTTCTTCTACCATATGTTCTTTTCTTAAAAGTATCTTTTAAGGCTTCTGTTAGTGTCCATTACAAAAATCATTGACATACCCAAGCTTAAAAACCCAAAATGAGATATGTTATCATGTTAAAAATAAAAGGTAACGAAATTGAAGAACCAAGCATCACAAATTCGTTTGGTCGTAGAGCGGTCCAGCTTCAGAATAAGATCATAAGTATATTAAAGCAACTAGGCGTTGAACGTGATTATGTAGATTTAAATATAGAAAATATTCCACAAAAGAAAGCTCCAGCTTTGGTCTCATGGTATTATAATGGTCGTAACTTAAAATATACTTATTCACTTATGCCAAGATTTATTGAAAACCTTTACGTTATCAACAAAGTTCTGACACTAGAAGTTGAGAAATTATTATCCGGAGAAATTACAAAAGACCAATTTAGTCGAGAGTTCTCTGAAGATGATGATTTATCTGACCAACTAACAGAAGCAAGAGAATTATTAGAAGTTAGCCCAACAGAAACTGATTTTGAAGTTATCAGTAAAAGTTACAAGAAACTCGCAAGAAAATATCATCCAGATATGTCCACAGGAGATCACGACCGGTTCTTAAAAATCAACGCCGCGCACAAGTTGATTAACAAAGAATTGAATTAGATTTTAGTTAAGGAAGAGAATTTTAGATATTTTTTGTTTTGCAACAAAATCGTTTCTCAAATATATAAACAAATATTAAACAAATATCTTCTTTTATCTCGAATCAACATAATCAGAATAATTTCCCTTGTAGCTTTTTATCTTTTTATCTTTAATTTCAAGGATTCTCGTAGCCACACTATCCATAAAATGTCGATCATGAGAAACAATCACAACGGTGCCATGAAATTTATTTATCGCCTTTTCCAAGGAATCTTTAAGATGAATATCTAAGTTATTTGTTGGCTCATCTAAAAATAAGACTTCGTTATCTTCCATCGTTATTCGAAGTAAGTTAAGTCTTCCTTTTTCCCCACCAGATAGCTTCCCAATTTTTTGAGAAAGGAACTTTTTATCAAAGCTAAATTTAGAAAGAGCAGAAATCAAAATCTCCTTTTTCTTTCTAATCTCATTTTCTAAAAGTTCCATTACTGTTTTATTATTGTCAACACCTTCTAGTTCCTGGTCAAAATAACCTATCTTCAAATACTGTCTTTTGTACATAGTTCCATCTGTCATTTCCTCAACTCCCATTAGAATTTTTAACAAAGTGGTTTTTCCCGCTCCATTCCCGCCAATGATTGCAATTCTTTCGCCCTGGTCGATTTCTTGATTAACACTTTCGAAAAGTATATTGTTTGAGAATTTTTTGCCAAAATCAGTGAGTCTAAATATTTCGCATTTGTGCAACTTCTTGTTTGCGAAGTCCATTTTTATATCGATTACCAAATCTTTAGGATTTGTTCCAATCTCTATCTCATTCGCCTCCTTTTCTAACCTATCAGCTAAACATTTCAGTCTCTTACTTCCGGCAAGTGATGCCCAGTGTCGATTCTTCTCAGCAGATTCAAGTAACTTTTGCTTTTTTTTAGTCGCATCTTTAAAATTTTTTCTAAGTAATTCAAGATGTTTAAATTCTTCTTCTTCATATCTATCATAACTTCCAAAATATTTTTTTATTTGCTTATCTTCAATTTTCCAAACCTCATCGATTACTTTATTCAAGAAATATCTATCATGAGAAATAACAATTAATGACTGTATGTTATTTTGTATGTATTTTCCCAGCCATTCAGATGTTTCTAAATCCAGGTGATTTGTTGGCTCATCAAGCAAATAAAAATCAGCTTCCTTAGCAAGACATTCCGCAAGACGTAATTTTATCTTTTGCCCTCCACTTAATTCAGATATTTTTTGACTAAGGATAATTTCATCTATTCCAAGCTTGCCTAAAATATCTATAAGTTTTGCATCTTCAAGTTCAAAAGAACCACCTGTCAAAAGAAGATTATACTGATCCATTAACGCATTAAATTTATCCCCATCATTACAAATCTCTAAGCTTCCCATCTTTTCCTCTAATTTTTCTTTTCTTTTGGTAAGCTTTTCTTTCTTATCTTTTATATAATCGCTAAAAGTTTTATTTAAATTTTCAAAATTATTTTCCTGTTCCATTATACTTATTTTTATATCATCGGAAACTATTCTTCCAATAAATTCTTCTTGACCAACCAGGCATCTTAAGAGAGTGGTCTTTCCAGAGCCATTCTTACCAACTAGCGCAATTCGTTTGTTAGGATGAATTACCAAGTTAATACTTTCGAATAAATTGTCTCTTTCAAAGCTTTTTGTAAAATCATTAATAGAAATCATGTTAATAGATGTAAATTTAGTAGGTTTTGCATAAATGTTCCCTAAGGAATTCAAATACTATGCTGCACAGAACGAATCAATAAAATCCAAACTAATAAAAGTATTCCTTATGTATAAACTTTGTTTACTTACCATTTTTATTCAAACATTTGGTAGTTTTTAAATTTATCTAACATATTCGGAACTTTTTAAAAGATATTAAAACAGCGTCGATAAGATAATCCCTCCAACCGTTTGGACCGAATGAAGTGCTAATTTGATGGATGAACCTTCTAATTGAGGATCGCCTAAATAGTTAAAGGTCTTACAAAGTTTTTTATAATTTATTTTCTTTTTTAAGTTATGAAAGTTTTTCTTGTTAGGCATGGACAATCTATAGCAAATAAAATAAGAATATGTCAAGGAAATCAGAATAAATGGACAGATACTTCATTAACTTATACTGGGAAAACACAAGCAAGAAAAGTCGCAGAAAGACTAAAAGGTGAAAAGTTTGATATAATCTACTCAAGTCCATTAAAGAGAGCGAAACAAACTGCAAATATAATAAACAAATTTCATAACAAAGGAATAATAATTGATGACCGAATTAAAGAATATCAATATTCATTAGAATCTAAAGAAGATTTTATACAAAGAACTTGAGAATTCTATAAAGAACTTGAGAAAGAGAAAAGAAATATACTTGTTGTAGCACATGGAGGAGTAATAGTTAATTTTTTAGCAATTTCAACTGGTAATAGAGAAGAAGGTGGGAGGCTGGTACGAAGACATTCAATAGGTACTGGCAACACTTCTGTAAATATTCTAAATAAGGAGAAAGGAAAATTCAAAATTACAATTTTAAATTCAATGAATCATTTAAATAAAAGTTATATATTGAAACATAAAGCAAGTATCTTATATCATTTGCCATATAAAGTTAGGACATTTGTGTTAGATGAAATTGATTATGAAATAGAAGATGGTGATTGTAGACACAAAACAGAAATGTTAAAACAATTATTTGAAGAAGAAGGATTTAAAGTAAGAAAGATATATACCGTTTTTGATTGGAAAGATCTACCAATTCCTCCTAAAATTATAAAGATTCTAAAAAGTGGTACAAAGAGTGTACATCATCTTTTAGAGGTAAGTTTAAATGGTAAATGGATAAAAGTTGATTTAACATGGAATCGTGAGTTAAAAGAAAAAGATTTTCCTGTCACAAATTATTGGAATGGAAAAGAAGACACTAAAATGGTAACGAAAGGAAAAATAAGTTTTTACAAAACAAAAAATGAAGCTAAAAAAGAAAAAGATATTAACAATAACTTCAAAGAACTTCATGCTTTTGCGAATGCATTAAATAATTGGATTTTTCCTTAGAAATAAACTTAATTATTAATAAAAAATGTTTAAAAGGAATAACCGAACGGAGGTTATATTATTGCTTAATGCAGTAAATTTTATTACTTTAAGCCCCAACCGATAGTAATGAGAGAGTTTTCTAGTAACTATTAGAATTTTATTTTTAAATAGAATTATAAATTCCTAAGAATTTTTTTGCTAGTTTTTTATAATTCTCAGTCCAGGTATCCACATTATCTTTTTCTGTTGATTCGGAAAAAGTTTTACTTTCGTCTCTTAATTTTAATACCTTATTCCAATTTCCTTTTTTGCCCTGTATTTGTTTTGATATTTTCAAAGGGACTCTATAAATAGATTCGAAAGTCCCTTTTTCTGGTATTGTTAAACTTGCTGCTAATTCCATTTCGGCATTTCTATTATCAAAATTTTCTAAAAGCTTTAGCAATATATTTACGTCCATATTTTTGTCGAAAAATGCGGTAAAGGGACCTGGAAAATATTGTAATGCCTCTATGTATAATCCATGATCTTCTCGCAAAACAGTAACATTAAATTCTTTAGAGACGGCCTTTGTGGAAAATTTTGCAATTTCAATACTTGATGATTCTTGTATTTCTGGGAAGTCCCTATCTATGGAACCAATTTTTATGCCAAATTTATCAAAAATTTTTTTGGCTGCCAATAATTTACCTTTATTCTTTGTCAATAGATATATTTTCTTTTCCATGTTCATTAATAATATTCAGATATTATAAATTTATGTTCTTGGATTCTATGTCCTAACGCTATCCTGAGAAAATAAAAAACAGCGTCGATAAAACGATCTTCCCCAATCAGAAATTATAAAACTAAATGGGGCTCTATTGGTAATTAAAGAAGGTGTAAATATTTCTGATGGAAAAACTAATTAAATAAAACACTCAGGCTTTGTCCGATTACCGTTCTATAGATAGCTTCACCAAACAATTCTACAAGTGAAACTACTTCTAAATTATCTGGAGCATTAGCTATAAATAAACTATCACTCACAATAATTTTATCAAAAACTTTAAATTTATCAAACCCTTCCGTAAAAAGCCCATGTGTTCCGTAGGCAAATACTTTTTTTGCACCATTTTTAATCAATATTTCTCCAGTCTTAATCATAGTATTCCCCGTATCAATTATATCATCCACAACTAAACAATTCTTTCCGCTCACTTCACCAATTATAATAATATTTGCGACTTCATTATCTTTCTCTCGAGTTTTATGTCCAAAAGCAACATTCACATTAAAACCTTGTTTTCTCAATCTTTTTGATAAAGACTCGACCCTCTTTCCTCCTCCCAAATCTGGGGAAACAATAACTAAATCCTCAAGAATCTCCGGATGCTTTTCTTTCAAATATTTTATTAAAACTGGGAAGGAAAAAAGACTATCAAAGGGTATACTAAAAAATTCTTGAATCTGACCACTATGCAAATCACAAGTCATTCCACTGTCTGCATATAGAGAAATAACGTCTGCAAGAGCTTTCGCATTTACACTAACCCTAGATGAATCTTTCCTGTCTTGTCTAGAAAATCTTGTATAAGGCAAAACTAAATTAATTTCATCGGGAGACGAAAAACGTATTGCCTCAAGAAGAAATACCAATTCTGTAAACCATTCAGATGGAGATTTATTAGAATCATATACTATAAAACATCTTTTCCTTCTCACATTATTCGCGATTTTTATTTTAAACTCTCCGTCCTTAAATACTGCTTTTTCTATATTAACCAAATCGACAGAAATTTTTCCCTCTCCAATTTTTAAAATATATTCATAAATCTTTTTAGCAAATCCAAAACCACTCCCCTTAAAATCCGCAATTATTGCAATTTCTTCCATTAAGAAGTAAAATCAATCCAATTTAAAAATGTTTCTCAATAAAAAATGCCATACTAGTCAAACGCCCCAACCGGAAGCGTACTAATGGTTCAACGCCCTGATTATTTGTTTACTTTAATAAGAACTCTTTTACCAGCCTGCAATCCTTTAGCTCTGAATTTAACTTCACAAGGGATAGCCTATCTACGGTACAGCTGTAACCCAAATCTATTTTTTTAGCTTCATTTAATGCAGTAGTGTAACCTTCCTTATCTAATTCAAGTTTTTTCGGGTCTTTTAAGTCATAGTTCTCCCCCGATTTAGTGAAAGAACCAATCGCCACATGAGGTATAAAATTAATATCTTTTCTCCAGAAGGGGGTCATCTCTCCAGAATATAATTGATCATGCAATTTGATTATATCTAAATTACCCCTCTTTATTAATAAAAAAAGCCAATTATCCCATGCCAATTCTAAATCTTTAATTTCTATATCAAACTTTTTCCAAGAACAGGTGATTTCTTCTATTTGTGAGATTAAGTTAATTTCTTTAATGTCTGCAGGAACTTTAACTGGAAAAATAAGGCTAATATGTGGGCCAATTACATCAACAAGAGGATCATGTTTTTTTCTGAAAGAATTTATTCCACCTAACTTTATGTCTGGATAAATTATTAATGAATAAAAGTCAAATGTCATAATAATTAAATGTAGTTTGAATTTAAATATGTGTCTAAAACTGAAGAAAGTTCAACGCCCTGTCAACTTCTTATAAAATCACAAAACAGCGTCGGTAAAAGAATAGAAGCGCCCCAACCGGTTCGTCAGGAGGAAGTGCCGGATTTAGGGGTGGAGAAATGGGTCTCATTTATCTAAACGTAAAATTACTCTTTCTTAACACAGCTTTTATTTATTAAAAAAACTAAATAATTCTTTAAAGAAATTTATGACTTTCTCATAAAAAGTCTTCGCTCTTATAGTTTCCCATTCACAATCATAATTTTCTCTATATTTATTACATAAACTTTCAATTTCTTCACCGTTATATTCTGTTGGATCTTCAGTTAGAGCATTTAATGACATACAAGAAGTTTTCCCAACGCATTTTTGAGATTGTCCATCCCATTGACATAATCCATATCTAGAAAAAAAGGTTCCTAAGTCCTTTTCTTTCTCTAAATTTGTAATTGAATCAACTGCATAATCACATTCAATTTTTGATGTAAACACACTACAAGGTATTTCTCCTACGCAATATCCTATCATCATAAAAGCGGTAGATCCAATTTCTACTCCATTTCTCATCATTACTACTGTTCCATCTTCTTGAGTTATATTATATTCGTCAGCTTCACCACACGCTCCATAATCACATCCATCTGGGCATTGATATAGGACCTTTTCAACAAAGCCATTTTCATTACAACTATATTCAGCTAGGACATCCTCTCCACACGTAAGACTTTCATCCTGCCCACAAATAACACCACAATGATCAGTAAAAGTATCATAAACATCTTCAATTTCAAGTCCATAAACCTCTCCTCGAATATTATAATTCAAACCGCCATCTGAATCATTACAAGTAGCATTAACAAATCCAATAGATAAAATTATAAAAGATAATAAAACTTTGATAATAAAATCTTTTCTCATATAGAATATATATTACTAATCTATATAAACTTTATTCTTTACATAAATTATTAATAATAATTTACTAGATTTAAAAAAGATGCAACCTTTCCATCGTAAAAAAAATAACCTTCACAATTCCTCCGAAAGGGTAAATTACTTCTTTTTCTTTCATTCTCATTACTCAAAACTTCCATATCATCTTTATGGTATCATATTATATAAAACTTATCTCGCCGAGTTCAACGTCCCGTCTAAAACCACGACACCCGGGGAGAATATATACCTTCATTCCCGAAAAAATAAAAATATTTTATCGTCGACAAAACTTAAAAAACTTCAGTCCCCGTCGATGTTTCTAGACGCCCCAACCGGTTCGTCAGGAGAAAGTGCCAGAATTAGGGGTGGAGAAAATGATTAAATTTTATGTATATCTGCCAACCAGGAATAGAATAACCGAAAGGGGGTAATTATTTCTTTTTCTATCTATTTTCCACCATAATAGAATACCATCCTATCTAAATACCAAAGTTTGAAAACACTTGATAATATTGTAGAAAAAATTGTTATTTCTAAAAAATTATTGTATGCTGCATAAATTAAAACAAAAAAGAAAAGTCCATTAAAGAGATTTAGGATTGTGGGAAAATCTTTTTGAAAAACACCTTTTTTTGTCCATAATTCTTCACCTAAAATAGATTTACTCATCCAATTATTTTTATTTTTTGGTTCTGGAAAAAGTATGGGGTTGATAGCAAAAAATATTAAAAGCCCTATTAGAAAATACCAATTTTGAAACCAAACTGATATTGGAATTAAGAAGAAAGCCATTACCCGAGTCCAGCCACTTAAAGGATTAGTGTGCCTTTTCCATATTTTTTCACTAAATATCTTCATCTATTATTATATCTCTCAAAAGTTATAAACGTTTGGCATAAAAGCTTTTTCTCAATTTCGTATAACTGATGGTTCTACGCCTTCCACCACCTAAAGAATCACAAAATAGCGTCGATAAAACAATCCGCCCCAACCGGGAATAGAAAAACGGGAAGGGGTGTATATTACTATTATTTGCTACTATTATCTTTTTTACCAAATAAGAAAAGAACAATTATAACTAATACAACAACAATCAATCCAGCAATATAATACAAATAACTAGATGTTCCTTCACCCATAACCTCTTCAATATTATCATTAACATTGGATTTATCCTCTTCAATAATCTTCTCTTCCTCAATAATAATTTCTCCCAATTCTAAATCAACAGCAATCTTCTTTTCATCAATAGAATTTAATTTTAAAACAACATCCATAACACCATCATCATCTAAATCTATTTCCTTTTCTTCACCAACCTTAACCTTAACTTTTTGTAATGTAGAATAAACATCAAATTTCGCAATCCCTTCTACCCTATCAATTTCCCTAAGATAAATTCTATGACTCTCATTTTTAACTTCAAAACTACCCTTATATCCATATTTTAATTCTCCAGAAAACATTTTTTCATTAACTTTCCCCATTTGAATAATTGGCACAGAACCACCTGAAGAAGTAGTTTCCTCTTCAGTTTCAACAACAGGAACTGTAGACACATTAATAACTACAACTCTATAAGCTTCATTGCCAACTGTGTCATTAACAGTAATATTCAAATTATAAACACCTGCACTAAGTACTGTGGTATTTACAAGATAATTACTTAAATTAATCTCAAAATTAGAAGTATCATTAATACTATAATTTGCAATACCTCCCTCATCCGATGCATTCAAAAATATCTTCACACTCTCATTAGCATACCCCGTCCAATTAGAAGCATTTAACCAGGTAGGAACAGTTGTATCAGGAATAATATCCTCGCCAGTAAGATTGAAAATATAAGCCGAACCAGAAGTGCTTCCTTTCGTATCTTCGTAGTTTGCTCCTACAACTGCATAGTTTTCAGAAATAGATACAGAATAACCAAATAAGTCCTCTTCTTGTGCATCGCTTGCCATTATCTTATTTAGTTCTTCATATTGTCCAGTTAGATTTTTTTTAAAAATATAAGCGGCGCCTGCAGTTGTTGCTCCCTCATCTTCCCAATATGCCCCTATAATTGCATAATCACCAGAAATAGAAACAAAACCACCAAAATAATCACCTGCTTGTGCATCACTTGCCATTAGTTTATTTACTTCTTCATATTGTCCTGTTGAATTTTTTTCGAAAATATAAGCGGCACCTGCAGAACTTTCCCCAGTATCTTCCCTATAAGCTCCTACGATTGCATAATCACCAGAAATAGATACAGAATTACCAAACTGATCACTTAATTGTGCATCACTTGCCATTAGTTTATTTACTTCTTCGAATTGTCCTGTTGAATTTTTTTTGAAAACATAAGCAGCTCCAGCATCGCTCCCGCCAGCATCTTCATATCTAGCTCCTACAATTGCATAATCACCAGAGATAGAAACAGAATTGCCGAAATTATCCTCTGCTTGTGCATCGCTTACCATTAGTTTATTCACTTCTTCGAATTGTCCTGTTGAATTCTTTTTGAAAACATAAGCAGCTCCAGCATTAGTTAATACCCTATCGTCATAATTTGCTCCTACAATTGCATAATCACCAGAGATAGAAACAGAATAACCAAAATAACTAGTTGTATCCGCATCACTTGCCATTAGTTTATTTACTTCTTCGAATTGTCCTGTTGAATTTTTTTTGAAAACATAAGCAGCACCAGCATCCACTGCCATAGCATCTTCCCCATATGATCCTATAATCGCATAATCACCAAAGATAGAAACAGAAAACCCAAAATAATTACTTGAACCTCCATCACTTGCCATTAGTTTATTTACTTCTTCGAATTGTCCTGTTGAATTCTTTTTGAAAATATAAGCCGCACCAGCGTCACCTGCCCTAGTATCTTCACTACTTGCTCCTACAATTGCATAATCACCAGAGATAGAAACAGAAACACCAAACTGATCACTTGCTTCTCCATCGCTGGCTAATATTTTATTTATTTCCTATGAATCATTGAAATTCCCCACAACAAAACCTAAGTTATCATTTCCAATATTACTTAAACTATCATTACAATATACTGTAAGGTTATATCTTCCAGGATTTAGACTTACGCTTGTAAAATTAGTTCCGGCAACAACTGCGGAGGAATTAGTGATACCATCATCAATTGTATACCAACAAGAGCTAGCACTAATATCATCAACAACAGTATAATTTATTGAATCGATACTAGTATGTGCTGCATATTCCAGGGGATAATCAATTGACACATTTGGAGAAAGTGCAAAAACAAAATTTATACAAAATAAGAACACAAATAAAAGCATCACCTTTTTCATATATTCTGTAACGCTATTTACTTTATAAATTTAATCAAATAATTAAAATCTATTGCATTTACTTTAATCAAGTACAACGCCCCGAATTTTATAAAGCCTAAAAATAAATAATTTTACCAACGACAAAAAACTAAAAATAATAAAACAGCGACGCTGTTTCAAGACGCCCCAACCGAACTGTCTTATATCATGGGATATTTAGGGGTGGAAAAACTTATTTTATCCCAGATGTTAAATCCAATAGCGATTGTAATTAATAAACCCAAAAAAAGACGTGTGCTAAAAGAATTAAATTTTATGTCCTGGCTTAACTTCTTTCATTTTTTTGTTTGGTAAATATGCAAAGCCAGGACCAACAACTTCAATAGCTTTTTCTGTTACAAAAATTCCTGTATTTTCTGGCAAAGCGATTAAGTTTAGATTATGCTTTTCTTTATAATTCTGGATTTTTTTATTTTGTGTCGGCTCATAATGAACCCATAAATCGTAGCCCCTAACAAAATTCATAGTGTCAAAATCTTTTAATTTAACATCATTAGGGTCTATTGCTAGTGCAGGAATTATCGTTCTAGCACAAATTAAAGCCCCTGCACTTCCACCATAAAATGGAACATCTTTTTTTATAAGCCTTTCTAATTTCGGTAAAAATCCAGAATCTTTTAATTCTTTTAGAAGATAAAATGTATTTCCCCCACCTACATAAACTCCGCTAAATTTTTCTAATTCTGCTTCTCTATTCTCTCTTAAATCTTTTTCCGTCCACATTTCAATTTTGTCTATTCCTAATGGATTGAATGTTTTCTTTAACCATTCAAAACATTCGGGATAAGAATGTCTTTTTTCATCCATAGCAATAGGAATATACAAAAGTGGTTTAGATTTACTAATAGCAGAAGCAAACTTTCTATCTAATTCTGCGGTGTCTTCTCCGCTTCCTCCACCTGATAAATACAATCTCATAAAATTAAAAAACATTTTATCATTTATTAAGTTTACTACACACACGTCTTTCCTATCCAAGAAGAACAATCGCTACTCCTCCGATTTGCTACGCAAATCTCGGTTTTTTCTCTACGAGAAAGAAGGACTTAACAAGGCTAAATTATAGAGGGGGCAGAGGACTTATTCAGATGGTTTATACCCAGAAATCATTAGAAATCCTTGACCAGCCATTTCTCTTGCTTGGGCATCATCCATTCCAAGTGTTTTGGTACTCATAACATCTATTGGTACCTCCACGCTCTATAAATCCATTTACCAGTTCTAAGACCTTTCTTTCTAAAGCAGGGTTATTAATTAAACTATTCTTCATTTTGTTCCTTACAGAATTAGGCTTCTGAAGTGCCATCACCTTAGAAACAAAAAGAGGTAAAAAGTACGCCCTTAAAATCCCCAAAAGTCCCTAACGCCCCAACCGGTTCGTCAGGAGGAAGTGCCAGATTTAGGGGTGGAGAGTAAGTTTTGTTTTTAAATATCTGGTATAAATCTTGTACACACTTGCCAACCGAACTGTCTTATATCATGGGATATTTAAGGGTGGGAAAATGTGTTTTATTTTTAAATCTCTTGTATAAATTTTATTAATACCTGCCAACCGATAGTAGTGAGGGAGTTTAGTGTTTTAGTTTACTACAAAACGCATTAAGTTCTTTTTCATAATTACTATTTTTCATATTTTTGTTAGTAACTCTCATTGAAGCAGTTAATTTTTTATATTTTCCAACTTCATCAAAGCTGCTTCCTTCACTACCAAGAAGCGTTACAAAAAAAGCTAGCTTTTTCATATTCTCTTTATTTTGTTCGAGATAAGCCCTTATTGGAGGGATTAAATGCCATGCCCAAATAGGACCTCCAAGGATTATTAAATCATAATTTTTTGGATCTTTTTTATAAGTAATTTTAGAAGTTTTACCTTTCATAGATTCACTTCCCCCGCTTATCCATTTCCCAAAAAACCCTCTTTTTTTCATTTCTGTAATTTCATCTAAATCAGAATTCAATTTTTTTGATATTTCCTTCGCGATTTTTCTTGTATTCCCAGTTTTTGAAAAATAAACAACTAAAGTTTTCATATTTTAATAATAGAAACATATTATTTAAAGCTGAGTAAATATGAGTGAGACGATGAATTTCACGTCCCAACCAACGTGTCTTACATCTTGGGACTTTCATGGGAGTATCTATGTTAATAGAATCTTTTCCCACTATCTTATGAAGGAAAAGTTGTATCTGATCATAATTATGCTTGATTTATGATCTTTCTATTTGTTTTTTCAGCAAATTGATGCCTACAATCTTGAATTATTTCAAGACTTCTTATTGTTGTAGATTTAGCTATTTAGTAACTCGTTAGTAGTGAATAAACCAAGGATTTAAATACTAATAAATTGTATAGGTATTATGGTAAAGAATCATTATTTAGCATTTGGGCTTAATTATCTAGAAGCAAATGAATTGCTCAAAGGCAGCAAATGGCAAGATACTCTAGACAGCCAATATAAATTAATAAACGGCACACTAAGCACTATGACTGATGGAGGCAAAGATCTAGCAGATATTGATAGAAAAGAACTTTCGAATGCTGTTAATATTTTGCAAGGTGAACTTAACGAAGCTTATGATATTCTTTCTGACCCAAAAAAAAGAGAAAAATATTTATTACAGCTTGAAAAAGCTGCTGAAGGACAAGAGATTTTTGAAAAATCTAAGATTGGAGCAGTTATGAACTATGTTAGTAAGGTGCAAGAATATTCGGATTAAAAAGCATTTAATGTTATAAGGATCCAAATAATAGCAATCTTGAAAAATTTAATAACTTTTTAATTATATTTAGATATAAGAAAATTCAACGTCTGGGCCGGTTCGTCAGGAGGAAGTGCCAGATTTAGGGGTGGAGAAGAAGTTTCGTTTTTAAATATCTGGTATAAATCTTGTACAGACTTGCCAACCGACCTGTCTACCATCATGGGATATTTAAGGGTGGGATTTCTGCTAAATTAAAACTTACTAATTAGGGACTACTTTTTTAGCCCTTTTTTGATTACGTATAACATAGATTAAGTCTACTTTTGAATTTGTTTCATAAAAACTCCAACGTCTGGACCGGTTCGTCAGGAGGAAGTGCCAGATTTAGGGGTGAAGAAATTAGTTTTGTTTTTAAATATCTGGTATAAATCTTATACATACCTATCAACAGATAGTAGTGCGGGCTCGAAGTTTTATTTTTTCTAAACTTTTTTCATTTGTATGACTTCGTTGATTACGTTTCTTACTTTCTCTTGACTAACTGGCTTTCCGAGAACATAACCTATATTATATTTCTGTTTTTGCCCGGTTGAAACATCATCTCCCCATCCAGTCGCTACTGCAATTTTCATTTCAGAATATTTTTCTTTGACTTGTTCTGCAAGCTGCCATCCGTTCATTCCTGGCATCCCAATATCAGTAATCATTAAGTCATATGAATTCTTTGTTAAAAGTTCAAGTGCTTCCTGTCCACTACTTGCAACATCTGTTTCATAACCCATTTTTGTAAGTAACATTTTTTCAAGTTCTCTTATAGACTCTTCATCGTCAACCCAAAGCACTCTTGCTGAACCAGAATAACCTGTTTCAATTTTCTTTTCTGTATGTATTTTTCTTTCAGTATATGGGAATTTTAATTCAAATGTTGTGCCTTCGTCGGGTGCAGATTTCTTTATATATATATATCCGAGATGTTCCTTAATTATTGAATATGCTCCGCTCATTCCAAGGCCTTTGCCTTGTTCAAATCCTTTTGTTGTAAAGAATGGCTGAAAAATTCGCTTTTGTACTTCTTCATCCATTCCTATGCCTGTATCGGTGACAGTTAAATACAAATTTTCTTTATCTTTTCTTGTACCAATATTTATTGTTCCACCTTCAGGCATTGCATGAACACTATTTTTTATCAGATTGTATAATACACTCCTTAATTCACCTTGATTTCCAAAAACATTTAAACCGGGTGCATAATCAGTTTTTATTGTTATATCTATTCCGTTTCTTTGCGATTCATCTTTCCAAAGAGTTCTAGTTTGAATTATAGTATCCTCAACAACTTCACTTAGATTAACATCTGAATACTCTAAAGATGATTCATTTTTACCTGAAAATCTTTGTAATTGCCTCACTCGTGAAGCCGCATCTATTGCTGATTTTTTAGCAGTTTCAATATATTCTCTTGTTTCAGGAGTAATGTTCTCAAGTAATGATAATTCAAGGGAGCCAAATATTGTCTGTAGCGCATTATTAAAGTCGTGCGCAACACCTGCCGCAAGTTCGCCAATCGCAGAAAGTCGATGAGTATTAATTAATGCCTTCTCTGCTCGCTTACGTTCTGTACTATCAAAAACAGTTGAAATCATCAGATTTTGCTCTTTTAAAATCATATTACTACCACTAACGTAAGTCATGTTTCCTTGCTCATCCATTATAGGTATATCAGGCCAGTTCATTCGTGACACATCTTCACTCAAAACATCATTCTTCATTTCCAGACCAAATTCCATCCTGTCTCCGTAAACTGTTTCAAAGAAACTATCAACACTTGTGCAGTCAGCCCTTGAAATATTATATGCTTTCAAAAATGCATCACTAACATAAATCACTTCACCAGTATCAATCTTATTAAGAGCAAACCCAACTATAGAATTATCTAATATAGTTTCAAGAAGTTGAGTTTTATTTTTAACCTCTTCCTCATAAACTTTTTGGAAACGTTCATTTTCTAGTCTCTTCGTAATATCTCTTGCAATTCCAAAAGTGCCAATGACATTTCCTTCTTCATCTTGCAAAGGTTCACTTGAAAAATGACATCCTACACCATTTGTAAAGGTTAAATTATTTTGTTGGTTTTTTACTCCTTGAAGTGTTTTAGTATAAATATCAATTAATGATGAATGATTTTTTTCAATAAATAATGGTAGAAAAGGTCTTCCAATCAATTCTTTTGGTTTAACCCCAGCTATTGATTCAATTGCAGGATTAATATAAGTAATATTACCATTAGTATCTGTAGTATAAGCAATATCAGTAATATTTTCAAGGAACATTTTTTTTTGTTCTAAATCTTTAAGAATGTTATTTTTTTCTGTGATATCAACTTGAGTCCCAACATAAGCAAATGGTTCTCCTTGTTCATCTTTCAATGCTGAAATTGTCATATCACAAAAAAATGTACTACCATCTTTTTTTCTGTTTAAGGCAGAACCTCGCCATATACCATTATTAATAGTATTATAAATTTCTCGCTGAATATTCTCTACCATTGGTTCAACATTTAACATACCGGGGATTTCCCCTACAAGTTCTTCCAGAGTATAACCATACATTTCTTCAAATGATTTGTTAACTGAAGTTATATTATAGTTAGTATCTGTAATAAGTATTGGATCAGGTAGTTGAGCAAAAGCTTGGCTAAATTGTTCTATTTTTTGTTCAATATCTCTAGATGTTGGTTTTTTTATTCTTTTTTTCATAGTAGAACAAAGAATAGTCACTTTTTAATAGTTACGTTTTAGGGGTGGACTTGCCAACCGACCTGTCTTACATCATGGGATATTTAAGGGTGGAAAAATTATTTTATTTTGCCCCAAAAAATGGAATATAACATCGGAATTTAACGAAGTCGTGAGCGTAGCGAACGATTTGGTTAAAATGCGAGCCGTCCAGAGCATAATCTTGGCATCTTAGAGAGTACACATTTTCTAAATTAGTAGTTTCTCTTTCTATGATTATAGGGGTTAGAGTATATTTTTATTTCAGAGTCTCATCAACAATTTGTTGTAAATATTCTATGTCCCATTCTTCAACTTGAGGCATTAATGTAGTTACGGTTTCTCTAATGTTTTCCCTAATGTCTAAATTTCTATTTACAACATAAACTGAGATAGAACTTTTCAATTCATTATAAAT
>Ga0307929_1000099_pt1 | contig 85666 bp, 100 predicted proteins | sample AceLakmetage1330_FD_203160 | JGI IMG/M metagenome (GOLD analysis project Ga0307929, IMG submission 203160) | Saline water microbial communities from Ace Lake, Antarctica - #1330 | ecosystem: Environmental > Aquatic > Non-marine Saline and Alkaline > Saline | place: Antarctica: Ace Lake...
AAGGTTTAAGAGATTATGATTATTCAGTTCAAAAACCAAATGATACTTTTAGAGCTATTGTTTTTGGAGATTCAGTCACTTTTGGATATGGAGTTTTATTAGAGGATATCTATTCGACAAAATTAGAACAATACTTGAGAGAAAATTATTCAGATGATGTTTATGATTCTTTTGAAGTAATTAACTTTGGTGTTGATGGTTATAATACTTTACAAGAATCAGAATTACTTAAACATAAAGCGATAAATTATGATCCTGATTTAATAATAATAGGTTTTGTGTTAAATGACTGGGATACTCCTTGGATTATACCTTTCATTCCTGAGAAATTAATTGAACGAGAAGATTTAATTGATTCTTTTTTACCTAAAAAATGTGCCAGAAGAACTAATTTAAGAAGAACACTTGAAAAAAGTTGGTTTGTTAAAGAAAGTTCTTTAATGAATATAATATTTGATGCAACTATTTTTAGTTATAAAAAACATTCTTATAATAATGCTTTTAAAGATCCTTGCAGATTTGGAAAAATTGAGTATGCGCTTGAACAATTTCGATTAATAGGTGAAGAATATGATGTGCCTATTTTATTAGTTCTTTTTCCAGTAAAATATTTTGATTTACCATATCCTTATTTACCTCTTCATGAGCAAATGGTTAATATTGGTTCTGAGAAAGGATTTTATGTATTAGATTTACAAGAATCTTTTTTTGAGAAAAATCATGAGTTATTTCTTCCACATGATAGTGGACATCCTGATGAAGAAGGACATGCATTAGCAGCAAAAGAAATGTATGATTTAATACTTTCTGAAAATATAATTTCTTAAAGTTTTGTTTTAAAAAAGTTTATATACTATTTTTCTTAAAATTAGTTTTATGAGGTTTTTTACTATGAAAAAAATAATTTTAATTTCTATATTAATCAGTTTATTATTATTGTCTGCTTGTGGAACTATAAATATCGAGCAGAAATTATATCGTGATGGAACATTTGATCTATCAATACAAGCAACTTCAGATAATGATATGTTTGTTGAAATGGTCGAAGAAGCATTAGGTGATAGCGAAGGAGCTATTTTAACCGAGTTAGAAGATGGAGTAGAATACAAATTTGAAAAAATTAATCTTAAAAATGAATCATTCAATAATACTTTTGCACATATGTGGGCTATAAATCAAGAATTTAAATTCCCATATAATTATGTGACTTTAGATTATGATAATGTGGTTGAAGAATCTGAAGAAGATGATTTTGGTATGACTCCAAAATTATATTTCACATTTGATCCATTTGGAAAAATAGTTGATACAAACGGCGTTTATGTTGATGGAAAATCAAAAGTCAGATTTGATTTAAATAAAAATAAAAATTATACTGTAACTTTCAGGTACTTTTGTTTATTCTCCTTTATGTGTGGTACTGATAGAATTCCTCAAAGAGAACAAACAGATTATTCTTTAGATTATGAAGATTCTGATGAGGGTGCAATGGATGGTGATATGGACTTTGATTTTGATTTCTTTGGTGATGATGAAACTTACGAATCGGGAGAAGTTACTGAGTTAGAACTTGAATGTTACGATTTTGATTTTTCTCATGAATATTATGCGTTAGGTTATGAATATGATTTAACTTTTAGTGATAATAATTATAATGTTGTAGCTTTAGAAGGAACAGTTGATTTGACAGTTAAAAGTTTAACTTATGATGAAACTGAAGACGAATATCTTGAAGGAGAAGTTGTTTACATAACATCTTATGATTTAATTGGTGAAGACAGACTACAATATTTTGATGAAGACTATGGTTATGAAATGGCTTTACTTTGGGCTGATATTCCTGAGTTTGATTCTGCAGAGTCTCAATATGGGATTTTATACGTTGACTTTACAGATTTAGAAGGAAATGTATTTAGTGTTATGTGTGGTGAAGATGCAAGTTGGAATGGTTGTCAAATTAGATACTATGAATATTGATTTTTTTATTTTAATATTTTCCTCATAAATATTCCTGTTAATTCTCCCTTGTAAATTTGTTTTTTTACTTCTATATAATTCATTTTCTTGAAAAAGTCTATTGCGGATAGGCTACTCATTAAATTTATTTCTTTGTATTTGGCAAGTTTAATTTTATGTTCTATAAACTCAATTAGTTTTGTTCCTATTCCTTTATTTTGCATAAGATATTTTACGAAGAAGGTGTATATGAAATTATTTTCTTTTGCAATTGATCCAATGATTTCATTTTTCTCTATTGCAAGATAAATATCTCTTTTTTTTGAGATTAAGATTAAGCTTTCACTAGTGTATTCTTTTTCTAATTCTGTTATTGCAATTCTTGGACTATCCTTAATGTTGATTGTGTAAATTGTTTTATGAATTAAGGAAGATAGTTCTTTTGCATCACTTATTTGAAATTTTCTAACTTTCATTATTGTATAATTCAATTTATCTTATAAAAATATGTTGCAAATTTAAGATTCTAATTGAAAAATGAATGTTTTTAAGAATTAGTGTGAACATATTTTCGAGGAGTATATTTGTTTTATTAAAATAATAAAAAATACTCAAAAAACTAATAGTTTTTTGGCATGTTTAAAACAAAAAGTTTTAATCAAAATAAAATAAAAAAATAAAATTAATTTTAGTATTGCTTTCGTTTTCTGAAAATTCTTACAATTAAAGTAATAATTGTAATTGCAACAGCCCAAGGCAGTACAACAAAGAATACATAAAGTAATCCATTAAAGCTACTTACAAGACTCTTGATTAAATCAGAGAACTGAGCAAGTGCAATGTTTGCGTAGTTACCTTGTTTTTCAGATAAAGTAAAGCTAATTGTTGAATACTCAACTTTTTGATCCATATTATTGATTGAATCTTCCAAGTATTTTACAGCTCTTTCTTGATTAAAAATTCTATCGTTTAAATCAAGTTTGTCTGAAAATTGTTCAGCTTCTTCATACATGTTTTGGTATCTTAAAAGTTTATCTTTAGCAACTTGTAGTTCAATTTCTCTGTTTGTGTATGAACCAGTGATGTCGTTTTCATTCTCATTAAAAGATTGAATTTCTCCAATTTCTTTAAGCTGAGAAACAACTGCATCATATTTAGCCGTATCAACTTTAATTTGGTAATAGCCTCTCATATATTCTCTGTTACCATAACTATTCTTGTTAGTATTAGTATTAAGAATGTATGAGTCTGAAGCTGTAACGATTGCTTTAAGTTTATCTTCTGAAGTTTGGAACGCTCCTTTTTCAACTTCTGTACTTAATGAAGTTGTTTTAACGATTTTACGTTCTTCTACTTCTGGTGCGAAGTCATTATTGTATCCAGGCATAGATCCGCCTCTATAGCTTGCTGATTCTGACATTGCCATATCAGTTGCATACATGCCTTGACTTTTCATCATCATATCATTACTTCCTAAACCCATTATATTGCCGCCTAATGTGACTACAACAACTATAAGAAGTACTAAAACAATAAGCCAGTTATCTTTGATTATATTAAATTGATTTTTTATGCTCATATTATATCACCTGGTATTAATTGTAATGATAGTAATCTTTAGTTATTAAAAATGTTTTTCTAGGTTTTAATTTGAGTTGAAGTTATTAAATTGGCTCTTTTTTACTTATTTTTACTTATTTAAATAGCAAATTATATAAACAAAAGTAACCCATTTTATATGTATGAAAAGAGTGGTGAGTATCTTATTAATAGTATTATTAATTGCAACGTTCTTTGTATCTTATCAGTTATTATCATTTTATTTTAAAGAGGGATTTGAAAAAGACCTTGTAATAATAGATAAAATAGATATGTTTGGACTAGTTGGATATTGCGAACAAGCAAGCGACCCTACTAATTGTTATAAGTTTGCAGCAAGACTGAAAGGCGATGCAACTGTTTGTGAAGATTTGGAAGGTTTTGATTTAAATCAATGCTTAGGTGTTGTTGGAATAGAAACTTCTGATAAGAATGTATGTTTATTGATGAATGATCAAAATATGAAAAGTATTTGTCAACGAGAAATTTTAAAAAAGACTTCTAATGAATTAATTTGTGAACAAGTAGCAGTTGATAATGTAACTTTTACAAGAGATCAATGCTACTTGAAAGCTGCAGAATATACTAGTAATGAAAAATTATGTGATAAAACAAGTTTTAGCGAAGAATGTTATTTAACTGTTGGTTTACAAAAACAAGATTTAAGTATTTGTGAGAAATCAGCTGATTTAGATTATGTAGATTATTGTAGATATAAACTTGGCGAGAATTGTGAGGATCTCACAAATAATGATTTAAAATATTATTGTAAAGCAAAAGAAAGTTCTGATGTTTCACAATGCGCATATATAGTGGATTATGAAAAAGAAAAAGATTGCGTTGTGGAGCTTGGTAATTTAGATGCAAGTGTATGTAAAACTTATTCTTCGGATTATCAAAATTGTTTGAAAGATATGGCTTTACTTTCAGGAGATGAAACTACTTGTGATTCTTTTGATGTTGAATGTAAAATTTTAGTTGCAGTAAAATATGGTAAAGCTGAAATTTGTGAAGAATTAGACTCAAAAGATTGTTATCATAATTTAGCATTATCAACAGAAGATGAACTTTATTGTGATAAAATATCTGTTGGTGAAACTAATGTTCAATTAGAAGTTCAAGAAGAACAATGTATAAGTCAAGTTGCAGTATTAAAACAAGATTTAGATATTTGTTCTAATTTAAGAAATAGCGTTGTAAGAGACTTATGTCAAAGGAAAGTAAATACTCGAATAGCTGAAGAAACAGGTGATGAAACTTATTGTGAAGACAATGAAGAATCATTATCTGATAATTTAGAGTGTTATTACAATGTTGCTGTGAGTACAGGAAATTATAAATTGTGCGAATATTTAGAAGAAGCATCTTATGAAGAATTATCTAATAGGTGTTATGAACTTGTTATGATAAAAAAGCAAGAAGAATACTTTGAAGTTAAAGAAGTAGATGTGAATAGAGATTATTTAGAATATTGTTCTTTTAGTTATGGAGATTTAGAAGACGATTATGAAGAACAACAGTTTTCAGAATTAAAATGTAAGATTAAACTAACTCGGGATTATTCATTATGTCAAGGAATAATTTCAAAAGATTATACTGCTGATTGTTATAATTATATATTAAGTTTAACGGACAATTCTAATATTTGCGGAGAATTAGTTGATCCATATAATATTAATACTTGTTATAAAAATTTTGCAAGAAAATTAAAAGATCCGACTTTATGTTCAAAATTAACGAATGAATATGATGGTGATGTTTGTGTAGTTGATTTATCAAATGCGAATCCAGGAATGATTTCTGTTAAAGAAGAAGCTGTGTTGTGTTCTCAAATGAACGCAGGAAAAGATAATTGTTATTCAAAGCTAGCAATAAAAACAAAAGATAAAACTCTTTGTAATCAAATTTCTTCTACTGATGGGAAGACTAATTGTTTAATTGATGTTGCAGAAGAGTTAGCTGATGAAAGTATATGTGCTGAAATAAAAGAAAAATATGATTCAAATGATCCAAGTTTATTTGTAGATAATTGTTATAGTGCAATAGCAGCCGTAACTGATGATAAAATTCATTGTGTAGAAATAATTGATGAGTATAGTAGATATTCTTGTTTTGCAGATAAAAGTGAATTATATTATTTATCTTGGGCAAATGAGAATTGTAAAATTCAAACAGGTATAAATAAAGATTATTGTAATTTACGATTAGCATATATTGATAAAAAAGAAACTAATTGTGAAAAAATTAAACAATCAGAAATAAAAGATTTATGTTATAGAGAATTATCAAGAGGAAAAGAAATAAGTTACTGTGAATTAATAAGTAATTCAGATGTTAAAGATTATTGTTATGCGGAAATGGGCGAATTACTAAAAGATGTAGAATTATGTTTGAAAGTAAACGATGTTTATGAACATGATCATTGCTTGAACAATGTAGCATCCTTAATTGGAAGTAATGAACCATGTAATAGTTTGAATTCTAGAAGTTCTTTTTCGCAAAGTTGTGGGCAATATTATATTTAAAACTTGTAAGCTTTGATTAATAATATATCTGCTATATCAGGAATTAAGTTTGATGGTTTGGTAATTAATTGTTTAATGAATTTAGGTGTACAATCATTAAGTGCTTGTTTAGGTAATGAATGAACTGCTTGTTTACAAAAAAGATTTTTAATTTGATTTTGTCCATATAATTCGCTATTTTTAAAACCTGCATTTTCAACTAATTCTAAAATCTCATTTTTATTAAACGATTGGATGTGGAATTTGTTTAAAGGAAGACTTTCTTCGTCTTTAAGTTCCATCTTTCCATTAGGAACTGATAAGTAAATTGTACCATTAGGTTTTAATATTTCATAAAAGTTAGCAAGAGCTTGCTCTGGGTCTGATGTATGTTCAAGAGTTTCAAATGAAACAACAACATCAGTTTTAAAATCTAATTTGAATTTACTAGATCCAATATCACCACCAAAAAAAGAAATGTTTTCATGATTATAATGATTCATTGCATAAGCAATTGCTTTTTGATTAATATCGACTGAAATAACCTTTCCATTATCGGCGAGCATTCTTGAACCATAACCTCTGCCCGATGCTGCATCAAGATACGCAGGGTTGTTTACATCTAAAGTGTCATTTAAAACCCATAAATAACGTGCAATATGAGCTAAATCATTTAGAGTCTGATTAGAATTAATTAAAGGATCAATACTTTCTTCAAGAGACTGATGTAATTTAGTTTTGTTAGTTGACACTGTAAGGTAGGTAATTTAATTTGTTTTATAAACGTTTAGTCGAAATTTTTATAAACTAAACATAGATTCTAGGAATACATACACAATAGTCCCATAGTGTAGTGGCCAATCATCCGGGATTTTGGGTCCCGGGACCCCGGTTCGAATCCGGGTGGGACTATTTCTTTTTACAATAAATTAAGGACTAAGTCTATTTTGCATTTTTCCACAAAATTAGAAAGTTCATTTAATAGATGTTATATTGAATTAAATTTAAAAACATTTATTAATTAGCAGATAGCACATAATTTTATGAAAATACATGATAAATTATGTAGTTTTATGAAAAAAGATAATAACTGGAAAATAGGATACGTTGGTTTCTTGGGATTGTTGGCATTTCCAACACAAAATTATGGATTACTTGCGCTCTTTGCGTTCTTCGGACTTTTATCCTTTAAAAAAAAGTAAGTTTTCAAATTTAACTCTTAAATAATTTGGTCGGGTAATTTATTTCTTTTTACAATAAATTAGAGAAATATATATATAGAGTTATGTTCTATTCTTTTACATGGAACAAGATATAGTAGTCAAAAGTGTATTGGAATTTTTCAGAGTGAAGTCAACAGCAAAGGCCCATGACCTGTTATTTTCTTTCTTGTATAATTTTGTTCCTGCATTTATTTTTGCGCCGTATCTTTTCTTTGTTGGGATAAAGTACAATCTAATAGTTCTTGTATGTATGGGTTTGGTTTTATTTTTGGTTGATCTTATGCATTTTGTTAAAGCAATGAAAAAAATTAAGATGAATTACTAAAGAACACTTTGTGTGAGTTTTCACCGTCGCTCATTCTAATTAGAAGGTGTTTATGGACATTCTACAATTATTAAATTATGTCCAAAGCATATCAAATCCGAGCGAGCTATTTTTCTTTTATGTCTATTTACAAGGGCTATTAAGTTTTTTCTTATCTTATTTAGATATGTTTTCTTTTAGGGTGCTTTTATTTTAATTGTGTTTAGTTTGTTTCAGAAATCTTTATAAGAGTCTTATAATTCTTGATTTTTATGACAGTTGAAAAAATGGTGTATGTAATCGTTGCATGATATTGTATTCTAACATTAGTTATTATTATTTTAAATTAAAATTAACGAATTGCTAGTTTTCATAATTTTTTTTACTAGGTATACTAAAACAAGGATAACTCAGAAATGATAATTATAAAAAATTTAAATAAAGAATTCGGAGATGATGTAATTTTTGAAAATGCACAAGCTACTATTGGTGAATCAGATAAGATTGCTTTATTAAGTCAGAATGGGAAAGGGAAGACGACTTTAATCAAATGCTTGAATGGTGAGGAAGATTATACTGGTACGATCGATGCAAATATCAAGTTTAGTATTATGGAGCAAGAGAAGGATTTTAGCAAAATTGCTAAAACTTTTACCAAGTATATTGATGAAAAGACGAATAATGTGCAGCAATTGCTTAACGATATTGAAGCGCAATTTGGAGATCCTACTATTTATGAAGATCAGAAGAAGTATAATCGAATAATGCACGAGTATGAAATTTTATGTAAACGAAAGGTTGAAGCTATTGAAGAGACCAAATTAAAGCGGATAATGAGTAATATTGGGTTCTCTTTGGATTTACTTGATCAAGAAATTGACAAGCTTTCAGGTGGTGAACAAACCGCTATTAGGTTGGCTGAGTGTTTAGCTAGAGATGTTGATCTTTATGTCTTAGACGAACCAACAAATCACTTAGATTTCAGGGCTATTAGATGGGTTGCAAAAGAAATCAGAGAATCAAATAAGGCTTTTATTGTAGTATCTCACGATCGAAGTTTTATTGATGGGTTTGCAAATAAAGTAATTGAAATTGAAAATCGACAGTTAGTTACCTATAATACAAATTACACTGATTATGTTAAAAAACGAAATCATCACAGAGAGATTGTCCAAGATAACTTCGAGACTAGAACTAAGACTCGTAAAAAACTTATGGACTCGGTTGAAGAGAAGAGAAAATGGGCTCAGTTAGCTGGAAATAAGTCTTTGGCTAAAACTGCGGACAATTTACAGCGTAGAGCTGATGCGTTAGACTTGACTAATATAACTGATGATAAGTATAAGTTTACTGTTAAAAGTGGTGCTAGAACAAGCAGTACAGTATTTGAAGTTAAAAATATTGAAAAGAGCTATGATGATGTAAAATTATTCGGCGAGGTTAACCTGGAATTAATGCGTGGTGATCGAATCGTGATTGTTGGGAATAATGGGTCTGGAAAATCTACTTTCTTGAAAATGCTTGCAGGTATTATTAAACCTGATTACGGAACGATAAACCCTGGACAAAACCTGGAACTTGGATTTTTTGAGCAGGAAAGTAGAAATTTGCCTTTGAGGAAAAGTATTATGGATTATTTTTTGAATCATAGTAATATTCCTGAAGTTGATATTTTAAGCCTAGCACGAAAGTTTGGATTCGGCCATGATATTATGAAAAAGAAACTTTCTAGCTTAAGCGGTGGACAGAAGGGAAAGTTACAATTAATGCATATTTTACTTGGAAGTTATAATGTTCTTTTACTTGATGAACCGACCAATCATTTAGATTTGGAGTTGCGTGAATCTTTAGAGCAGGCTTTGCTAAAATTTGACGGTACGATTATCTTTGTATCTCACGATAGATATTTTATTGAGCGAATTGCAACTAAAGTACTTCGGCTGAGCAATAAAAAGTTGAAATTTATTTAGTTTTTTGTAAACTTAGTAGATAGGTTTAATATATTTTATTTTTACAATAAATTAGTGAGAAATACTTTTTTTGAATTTATACGATGATCTTGGTCTTAAGAAAAGTTTTATATATGTTTATGCTTCTTTTATAGTATGAAATCATCATGGTTTATTTTTCTCATTTGTGTTATACTTCTTTTAAATAGTTGTACTAACACATCTCTTGATGATGAGCAAAATGTTACAAATCTTAATGATACTCAAGGTGTTTTTGGCATTGTAACGGTTGGCGCAGTTGGTTGTGGTATCCTCCATTGGATGGATCTGTTTGTGTTGATGATGTAAGAACTAATGTGGGCGAAGATACGCCTGTGAAAATACTTTCTTATAAAGAAGGTAATTCTGAGTTTGTTGCAATTGTTTATACTAATCAAGAAGGTTTCTATGAAGTAAATTTAGTCCCTGGAACTTATTTGCTTTGTGCAGGAGAGGGTATTTTTAGTAGTTGTATTGAAAAAACTATTACATTAGGCGAGTTTAGAGAAATAAATTTGGGTATAGATATAGCTAAACCTTGAATGTGTTTTTTAGATAACTTCTAAATTTGTTTATTTGAGCGTTAGAAAATGGATTGATTTATCTCGTTCTAATGAAAATCTTTATATAACTGTCTTCAAATATATTTATATATTACAACCTTTTTGAATAGGAATGTTGAATAAATAAAAAAATGTTAAACACGATATATAAATTTAAAGCAAATTCCTTACAAGGTAAAGAGATACTTTTAGAACAATATAAAAATAAAGTTGTTTTAATTGTAAACACAGCTAGTAAATGTGGTCTCACGCCACAATATAATGGTTTACAATCATTACATGAAAAATATTCTTCAGCAGGTCTAGCGATCTTAGGTTTTCCGTGTAATCAATTCTCAAACCAAGAACCTGGAACTGCAACTGAAATCAAAAATAATTGTCTAATAAATTATGGTGTGACTTTTCAGATGTTTGAAAAGATCAAAGTAAATGGAATAAATGCACACCCTCTCTATAAATTTTTAAAAGAAGAACAAAAAGGTTTTTTAGGTACAAAAAAAATTAAATGGAACTTTACTAAATTTCTCGTTAATGTGAATGGTACTGTGGTTAAGAGATTCAGTTCAACAACAAAACCTGAAGCAATTGAAAAAGATGTAGTTGAATTACTTAAAGATATAAAATGAATAAGGATTTATATGGCTAATGAAAAATGCAAATTAAAAGAAAAACAACCATCCTCAGAAAATAATCTTTTGAAATTTTTTCTAAAACAAAGTGTTGTTTCTTTTTTTTCAAGTTTAATCAAATCTTTAATGGCTGAATTAAATAAATTTCTTATATTTATTATGAAGATATTACATTCTGTTGAGAAATTATTAAATTCAAGTTTAATATTTTCTTATGAAGTTTCCGGATTTTTATTGGTTTTGATTGCAGGCTTAATCTTACTTGCATTTTATTTAAATATTTATATCGCGTTGTTTTTTCTAGTAATAGGATTTTGTTTCTTATTTTGGTTTTGGACATTGAACAAGAAACATACAAACGAAGAAAGTCAGAAAACATTAACTAATAGATTAATAAAATCTTTTTTGAAAAAAACTGCGAATAATTTATTATCTAATTTAACCAAAACATTCATGCATGAAATTAATGATGTTCTAATGAAGAAAATAAAATCTTTAGAAAGAATAATATTAATTGGTTTTATATCTCGTCTTTTAGGAATTCTTGGAGTGGTTTTTATTATTGCTTCAGGGTTTATTTTACTTGTTTATTATTTGAAGATTCATTTAGCATGGGGTTTTCTAGCGATTGGTATTTCTTTAATGGTTTGGTCTTGGTTATTGAACAAGAAACATGAGTAAAAATTAAAATTAATAATCTTGATTTGATTTTCAGATTTATTTTGTAGCTTCCAAACTTTTGGGCGGAGTTATATTTTCTTCTCAACGATAAAATTATAAAAGAGTATAATTAATTTTATTTTATGCCATCAACACTAATTCATATTATTTCAAACATATTGTTAATTGGTGCAATTTATCTTTTTGATAAAGAAATTAAAGATTGGTTCAAAAAAGATAAAAAATCATTCTTCTATTTATGCTTAACAATAATTGGTTCGAATATAATAGATATAGATCATTTATTGGCTAATCCAATTTATGATCCAAATAGATGTTCGATAAATTTTCATCCATTACACAGTTGGTATACGATACCTATTTGGATTATTGGTTTATTGTTTAAAAATAAATATATTAGATATTTCTGTTTAGGAGTGTTGTTACATTTATGCTTAGATTGGATTCAATGTTTATTCTTTATGTGATTATCATAGTAATTAATTTTATTTACCTTCTAGAATTTCTTTTGCTTTAGTAAATTTATTTAAGGCAAAAGGAAGAATAAGCGCAAACAAACTAATTATTCCAAGAACTATTAATTTACTTGGTTGAATGTCTGTTAAGGTGTTTCCTAAGTATATTAAAGCAAAAGTACCTGGAAGCAAACCAATGAATGATGCGAGAATAAATTTACTTATAGAAATATCAACTAAGCCTGCAATATAATTTTGTAATTCATAAGGAATTATAGGCATTAATCTTAAGTAGAGAATAAACATAAAACTATTTTTGTCAGTACGATCTAAATATTTCTTGTATTTAGTTTTTTCAATTTTAGCTTTGATAAACTTACGACCAAACTTTTTAGCGATAAGAAAAGGAAGAACACTACCTAAAGAAGATAGTGTGATAACAAGAGCTGTTCCAAAAAGTGGCGCAAATAATAATCCTCCAACAATAGTCATTGCAGTACCTGCATGAGGTATAAATACTGCAATTAAATAAATCAAGCAATAAATGACTGGAACCCAAACACCAAAACCTTCAATATATGTTTTTATAATTACTGGATTTATATATTGCCAAATTTTAAAATAAATAATGCTACTAATTACTAAAATAAGAAATGTACTTAGGATAATGATTTTTTTCTTCATCAGATACATTGGATATTTAGTTCATAAATAAATCCTTCCTTTTTTAATGAACTAGTGTAGATAATGAGCGAGGTTATTTTTTTCTTTACAAAGCTTTTTATATACAATTTATTAATCGTTATTTGTTATGATAAAAGCTATTGTGTGGGATCTTGGCAGAGTATTATTGTAATATAACTAATGAGATGATACTAAAATGAAAATATTAATTGTATATTATTCAAAAACAGGTAATACTAGAATAATCGCAACAGAGTTAGCTAAGAAATTTAAAGCAGATATAGATGAAATAACTGATAAAAAGAAGAAAGGAATTTTTGGTTTAATTTGGGCTTGTCGTCAAGCTATGAATAAAAAGTCTTCAGAAATTATTTATTCAAAGAATCCAAAATCTTATGATTTGGTAATTCTTGGAGGTCCAGTTTGGGCTTGGAATTTAATTCCTCCTTTAAGAAAATATTTAGAAGAAAATAAAAGTTTAATTAAGAAGTTTGGTTTTTTCTTAACTCATGGCGGGAATTATGGTAAGAATATAGAACAAGTTATCCAAATAAAGAAACCAATAGCAACAATGGATATTATTGATAAGAATGTTAAACTTGGAAATTATAAAGATAAAATAACTGCGTTTGTAAAAAAACTAAAATGAAAAAACATGAACATGGTGGAAAAGGAACAGGACTTTTTGTAAACACTAAAAAAGTTATTTCATCTATTTTAGATAAAGATGGATATTTTTTAGATGTTGGTTGTGGTCCTGGTGATTATTTAGTTTCTGCATCAAAGATTAGTGATAATCTGACTGGAATCGATATTCATGAAGAATCAATTCATAAAGTTAAAGGATTAGGATTTAATGGGTTGCTTGTTGATGTTACTAAGAAAACCCCATTTTCAGATAATTCTTTTGACTCAATACTTATTTCAAATGTTTTACACGGATTTTGTGCTAATCATATTGATAAAAAAGTTTTATTAGAAATAAAACGAGTATTGAAAAAGAATGGTAAATTAGGTATAGTTGAATTTAAGAAAAATGCTTTAATCGGTCCGCCAAAAGAAATAAAATTATCTGATAATCAAGTAGAAATAATTTTGAATAAATTAGGATTTTCAAAATTAGAATTAATTGATGTTGGGATGTTTAATTATATGTTAGTATTTAGAAAAAAAGATTAATTCTTTTTGGATATTATTGAGCTGATAATTGCAACTTCAAGATTTAATGTTTAATTCTTGAAATATTCTTTCTGCAATTAGTTTGTGTCCTTTTTCATTTGGATGAAGATAATCTTCATTAACTTGTCTTAACGATCCTTGCCAATATATGCCTTCTTGTTGATATACTTGATAAATATCTATCATGGTTTTATTTAGTTTTTTAGAAGAATTTATTATTTCTTGTTGATATGAACTATAATAAGGTTCTTTCATGCTAGGAATATTTAAAATAATTAATGAGATGTTTTTTTGTTCTGTTAAATTAAGCATTTTGAAAAAAGCATTTTTATTTTCTTGCACATAATCATTAGAAATTAACTTATCAAATTTGATTATTGCTTTCTTTTTTTGATAATTATAAATATTTTTAATAATTAAATTAGTTAAATTTATTCTTCTTAAAAAAGTATGTTCGATCATTTTGATCATTAAATTATTATTTATGAAACTTTCTTTATCAAAAACAAAACAAGAAGGATCAGAAATATCATTATTCACGAATCCTAAAATTATCATGTCAGGTTCATATGTTAGTAATTTTTTTAGTTGAAGATAATTTTCAACAGAATTATAACAAGAAACTCCTGCATTCCAAACTTCATAATTTATTTCTGAATTATTATTTAATTTATTTTCTAGAACAGAAGAAAAAGTGTCTTGTTCATTTACACGAACTCCAAAAATTACAGAATCGCCAATGACAATTATTCTTTTAGTGTTTACTTCTTTTTTTATAGGATAACTTTTATCTCTTAATCCAAGTTCATTAGTTTCTATAAGAATTCCTTGCCAATTACCTGAGTAATTTACTTTTAATTCGTGAACTAAATTAGTTTTTGATATTTGATGTGGTTTTGACCAATCATCGGGAATATTCATATCAGGTTTCATAATTATGATGAGTAAATTACAAATTATTAAAATCATTATTGAAATTAATAGTGTGTTTTTTGTAATAATTATTATACGTTTATAATTGGTCATTGTTAAAACATAACTAAAAAGTTTTTTTTAAATATATAAACTTATTGAAACTCTTCATTTAGAAAATCATTTGTGAATGTGAGGGATATCGCTATTATAATTAAAATTGGTGTAAGGTCTTTTCTAATTTAAAGAATTTTTTTAGAGATTCGAGTGTTTGATTGATGAAATCATTAAATTGAACAAGTCACTAACGAAGTGATTATTTAATTTAGCGGAGCTATTTATTATTTATTCAACTTCTTTTATAACATTCATTTTATTCATTATTAGACTAGTTATAACTGCAAATATTATTGAGAAGATTGCTCTTAGTAAAAAGAATTTTAGTCCCATGAATTGGATTTCGAATATTTCTTGTCCAATTGGGAAAACTGACCATGCACTGATAAATAATATGACGTTAAGTTTGCTTACTCCTTTTCTTAGTAGAACTATTGCAATTGGAAACGCCAAGTATAAAGGTCCTATCATTAATGATCCAATTAGGAAACTATAAATTGAGCCTTTTAATCCAGATTTTTTACCTAAGTGTTTTGCAATGAATTTTGCAGGAAGCCACACTTCTATTAAACCTGTTAAGATAAAGAATCCTGGAAGATATATTAAAAGCATTATTGAGTCTGTAAAGTTTGTAGCTGCAATTAAGTGTTGAAATTTTTCTGAGAATGTAGCCGCTGCTAACATTATTGCGCCAATAACTATTAACCAAATTAGTTTTTTGTTATTTTTTTGGTAGTGTGAAAACATTAGTAGATCACCCCTATCAAAACACCAATTATGATTGCTGATATTAAACTAAAACCATTTCTGACAATTGCAAACTTCCAACCCATTTCTTTTACTTCAATAGGTATTGTGAATGTGTGTACCATGATTAAAGTATTAATTAGAACTGCGATTATTCCTGCATTAACTCCTGATTTTAATATTTGTCCGCCAATTGGGAAGGCTATGAATGCAGGGACGTGAACTATTGAACCTAAAATTGCCGCTCCGAATATTCCTGATACTCCGCTAAAGATGCTGATGTATTTGTTTATGAAATCTCCATTTAGAAAACCATTTGCAAATGTTAGGAATATTACTATTACAATTAAAATTGGTGTAAGGTCTTTTCCTGATTTAAAAGATATTTTTAATGATTTGTGGAATTTATCTTTGTTTTTTTTATAGGTAAGAAATAGTAAAGCAGCTATAATTATATAGAATATAATTGGTGCAATAAAATCCATTAGTTAAACCTCATGTTTTTTTGCTTATTTTAGCCTATAAAAATATTGCTAAAGTTAATTTGATAACTTCAAGTTCATTTGTAGTATTGAAATTATTTATAAATAAGCTATGCATTATTAATTCTAAAAAGGTGATATGATGAAAAATACAAAAATAAAATTTATTTTAATTATGGCTTTACTTGCAGTAAGTGCTTTACTTGTGGCTTGTACTGCTGAAGTAGTAGACGAATCTAATGGTGAAGACGCATTAGGTATAGGAACAGATACTGTACCATTACAACAGCCTCTTGATGACGCAATTTCTTTATCTGAAAAATGTGAAGAACTAAATGGAACTTGGATTGAAGGTGCAGAAGAATGCGAATATATTTCTAAAGGATCTTGTGAAGCTCTTGGTGGAAAATTTCAAGAATGTGCTTCAGCATGTAGAAATGATCCTGACGCAATGGTTTGTACTATGCAATGTGTTATAGTTTGTGAATTTGCTGATGAACACACTGATTTAGAACCAGTTATTGAGGAATTCTTAATTGGACCTGAATTACAAGATTGTGTTGGTGTTGGACCTCAAACATGTATGATTGTAAATGATGAATATTTTTATGATTCAATTGTAGGTTTTGAATACGAAGAAGGATATAATTATGAATTAAGAGTTGAATTAATTGATAGGGAAAACCCTCCAGCTGATGCAAGCTCAGTAATTTATACTTTAGTTAATTTAGTTTCAAAAACTCCTGCAATTCCAAATAATTGTACTTCATGGTTTGATGGTTGTAATAATTGTATGGTTGTAAATGGAACACTTGGTGGTTGTACTAGAATGGCTTGTAGTGAAGAAATGATGCAAGAACCAGAATGTTTACAATTTGAATAATAACTAAATTATTTTTTTATTTTTTTTATTTAAAATACTATTTTTTCTCTTCGAAACATTTTTATACCTTTAATACCCAAATTAATTAATTTAATAATTCGAGGTATTTATGATGGTTGAAAAAAAAGAACATTCCAATAGAAATCATTTTTATATTATGATTGTGGCATTAGTTGCAATTATAGCAATAACTGGTTTATTTTTCTCAAATATGAATAATAATCAGTCAAAAATAGTAAATTCTGAATCTGGAATTTTAGATGATGTTATTTATGAAACTAATGATTATTCAGATAATCAATTAGGTCAAGCAATTCGACCAGTTAATTTTAATCAAGTATCTACAATGTGTAATTCACAACCAATATTTTCTTCAATGGATGATATTGAACAACATTTAGATGTAGTTGTTTTTACTGATTTTGCTTCTAATGAACTAAATTCTAAATCTTTAAGACAATCTGATGAATTGCAAAGAACATTGTCAAAATTAGAAACTGATATTGGACAAATAGACCAATCCAGATCAGCAGTTCTTTCACCTTCTTCAACTACTACTAGAAGTAGTAAAAGTGGCAGAAGTGATTGTGCTAAATTAAATCAAGAATTAATTGATGAATTTGTTATTAATTATCCAAATCAATATTTAGAATTAGCAGGAGAAACTGGTTGTTGGGAATTTGAAGAAGACATTAATTGTCCAACTACTATTATTCTTAGTCAAGAACTTACTTTAGATTGTAAAGATTATACTTTAAGCGGACTTACTCTTGGTACAGCAGCACTTGTTTCTAAGGATGACTCGTATGTTGTAAATTGTAAAGTAGATGCTTCAGGTACAGGAGCTACAGGTATTTTATCTCAAGATAATGCTTTAGTTGAGTATTCTGATGTTTGGGGTGGAGTTTGTAGTTTTTTAGCAGAAGATAATTCTAAAGTAAAACATTCTAATGCTTTAGGAGGCGCAACAGTTGGTGCTTGTGGTTATGATAATGCTTATTTTTTAATTACTTCAAAAGAGAATATAGATGGTTTTTCATTAGATGATAATTCTTATGCATCATGGAGTGTTGCTGAAAATAATGTTCAATCTGGTTTTTATTTTCATAATTATCATGGAACAACAGACCATGCAACAGCTTTAAATAATGGTTATCATGGATTTTCAATGCTTACTTATGGAAATAATGTGCCTACAGGTTTAATTAAAAATGCTCATGCAGAAAATAATTTGTATGGTTATGAAATTGCTGGTAATGCGCAAGTACAAGATTCAACTGCAAAAGCAAATTCAGTATATGGTTTTCGTTTAGTTGGTGATGCAATTGGAGAAAATTTAGAATCTTTTACAGGACAAGAAATAGGTTTTTTACTTCGTGATTTTTCCGAGATTCATAATTCTTATGCACATCATAATGATGTAGGTTTTGAATCAAAAGAAAATTCTAAAGTTTATAGTTCAGAATCTAATTATAATTATGAAAGTGGATTCGTTGTTTCAGATACTTCCGAAGTAAGTGGTTGTTTAGCTAAAAGAAATCACGAAACAGGATTTACTCTTTTTGATGATAGTTATGTGATAACTTCTAGAGCTGAATCAAATATTGGAGTTGGTTTTTTAGGAAGTGGTATTAGTATGATGCAAAATATTGTTTCATCAAATAATTGTGATGAAGGTGTAAATTTATATGTTCCGCTTGGCAGTTCTGATAATCCTATTTTGGAAAAAGCAAATATTTGTGGTAATCAAGGTGAAACATCTGTATATTCAACAGGAGGAACAATGACTGGTTTATTAAGAATGGATAATGGGATAGGTGGAGTTGGATATGTTTATCCTGATTTAGTTGTTTCTTGTGATACTGGTTGTCTTGGTGGAACTACATCTTGTGAAATAAATGGAGTTTTTGAAGGTGATTGTTCTATAGATTGTACAGATCTAGCATATGATCTAGGTTGTGATACTGAACGTGCAGGAAAATGTGATGGTTTACCACAATTTGCTTGTACTGGTAATATGCCTGATTGTGATCAGTTTAATGAAGAGTATTATATTTGTGAAGAATTAGTAGGTTGTGGATGGGGACCTTTAAACACATAAATATTTTTTTCTTTTATTTTATTTTTTCTTTTTATTCTTCTTTTTTTAAAAAAGAAACTTTTAAATATTAATTGTACTTTCCTTATTCTATGACAAACGCAAATTTAAATAAAAGTTTTATGTTTAGTCTATACTTCTAAGTAGCTGTCAGTATAAATCAAGTTCTTTAATTGAAATCTAAAATTTCATTTCAAAGTGTGGTGAAAACTGGCTTTCCAAATATTCTAGATTCGTAACAAAGAACAAAGTCTTTTGCGGATGATAATTAATACAAATATTATTTGTATATCAACATCAGTCTTTGTTAATTTTTGAGCTACAAAAAGTTTATTTTTTTTGTATCTTGAAACGATCATTTTGGAGGAATTAAAATGAGAAAATTATACCTTGATCTAGTCAATAGACCAAAAGAAAATTTGATTGCACTTTCAAAAAAACTTGTGCAATTAAGAAATGGAAACATAAAATTACCTGCTGTGGAAAATGAATCTATTCTAACTTTAATAGATGAAACAGAACATAGTGTTAAATTAAGTGAAATGTTGGGAGTTAATATTGGATATGAAATCTCGACAGTGTCAGATAATTTAGGCGGTATTCATTCAGCACTTGTAGCAGACCATATAGCAAATGGTTTAGCGCCAGATGTGATTATGAATAAAACAAAGAATTCAACTTTAGTTGAAATCCCTAAGCGATCAGTATCTATTGAATATGATTCACTTGGAAAAATAGTTAATAGTAATTTGGATGCATTAAAGGGACAAAATGCGATGTTGTATATGGCATCTAATATGGAACAGGATATGGGTTTAGTGATTATGCAAGATGGTAGACCCGTATATCTTGCAGACATATCTAGATTCGAAAAAACACCTAAGGATCTCATAACAGGAAAAGACACGTATGTTGGACGAGATATGTTAGAGTTTCATGGGAAGGCAAAGACTTATGGCCATATACTTCCAAATTTGATGAGTGATATGGTGCGTTGTATGAGTAAAGGTAAATTAGATTTGTTAACTGTTGATTTACTTGGAGCAAATACTTACCGGATAGACTCTTCGTTAATTTTGGGAGAACCAAATTTAGTTGATGTAAGAAGATTCGAAAGAGATTATGCAGTACCCTTAAAGAAGAATGATGTTCTTGAAGGTGTGGCTGTGTATACTGATGTTTGGTTCCAACCAATTGGTGAGAAGAGTCCTCTTGAAGGTGGAAGAATTGTTAATGTAGGTACTGATATTCATAAGTATCGTCTTAAGGATTAGGTGATTAAAATGAACGACTATAGTTTGAAAGATGAACATAAAGTTGATGTAACTAAGCCTGAAATAGTTGAGAAGATTGCAGTTGCAAAAGAGATGTTCAATGAATTCATAACTAAATATGAACATATCTCATTAACTGATGAATCCTCTATTGAATTGGCTTATGCTGATGCAAAAGATAATGGACTATTGACTTATGCTGCAGAAATGAGGGCACTTATTTTCGGAGTAGATACGACCACTTATGGTGTGAGTTATATTTCAGATTCTTGCATCAGTGGCTGTGTTTATTGTCCCATCAAGTATGATTCAATTAATGCGGAAACTGGAAAACCTATCAGAAGAACAAAATTAGGTTTAACAGAGTTTGTAGAGGATACTGAAGAGATAATAAAAGATGGACACACTCATATTTGTTTTCTTGCAGGAGATGGGGAATTAACAACTAGACATCCTGAAAAGTTAATTCCTTATTTGATTGCTTTAGATCAAATGGAAGAAATCGACGAGATAATATTGAATGTGACACCTCAGACAACTGAAACTTTCGAGAGTTGGAGACATGCAGTGAAAAATAAGTCCTTGCAATATAGAGTATTCCAGGAGACCTATAATGAAGAAATATATTCAAGAGTGCATCCAAAAGGTCCAAAAGCAGATTATGGATTCAGAAGAGAATCGCAATCTCGTGCAATGGATGCAGGACTAAATAGTTATGGTCTTGGAGTATTGTTAGGATTGAATCATCTGTTTTTACAAGAAATATCTGCTCTTGTTTTGCATGCTGAAGAATTAACTGCTAAGTATGGTGTTGTACCTATTAGAGTTTGTTTGCCTACTGCTAATACTTTGGCAGAAGTAAATAATGTTGAAACACAACATCATGTGTCTGCAAAAGCAAATGAATTAGCGTATGCTCTTTCAAAACTTGCAATGCCAAAAGTTTCAATTGTTAGTTCAGAGAGAGATACTCCTGAGATGTTAAGAGTGTTGGATAAATATGCGACTAATAGGACTGTAGATGTGCAGCCGTCAGTAGGTGGAAATTTATTGCAAAAAGACAATTCAGAAAACTTATTGAAGCAGACAACTGTTTTCCCAACGAACTCGAAAGAAACAAAAGCAGAATATTTGTCAAGAGGATATAACTTAGTATTCAAGTACTGAATATTGTAAAGAATAATTTAATTTTTTTTTTTTAATATTTATTTTCCATCGCAATTCGGATCTTTTTCTCCAAACATTGTTGTACAGCCTTTTTCTTTACCGAAAATTTTACAGAAACCTTCGCATTTAGAAAAACCTGATATATACTTTGCAAAAACTCTACAATCTCCTTTAATAATTGTGCCTGAATCAAGTGTTAATGTTATTTCTTCTTTGCAATAAGTTAACCGATCATTTTCGCATAAATTGTTACATTCTAAAGATATTTCTTCTTTAGTTGGAGTAATATTTTCCTGTATTGGTTCTTCATTATTAATTTGTTCTTTAGTTTGATTTGAACATCCAACTAACACGATTAACATCAGAATAACTATTGAAAATATTATTTTTGTTTTCATTGTTTAATTGTTAGATTTTAGTGGTTTTCAAATCATATTTAAGTTTTTCTTTAGTTAAAACCCGCAATTTTTATAAATCAGTTATATAAATCTTCTTTTATGACTAGTTTTAGAAAAGTTTTACAAATATTTTCTTATTATGTAGTTCCAATTGTATCATTTTTAATATTGTATGCAGGTATCTTTTCTAGGAAATTTGTTTATGACTTTTCTGTAGTTATTGGTGATGTTGCAATAATATTATTTGCATTAATTGTTTTTGTAAAACCTTTTAGTGTATTTTTTCCTAAAGTTAAAGTTTTAAGAAAAATAGTTTTTTTAAGACGAGAACTAGGTTTACTTGTTTTTTGGCTTGCATTCTGGCATTCAATTTATTTGTTAATTGACTTGGATGTATTTAATTATTCAGGATTAATTGTAGCATCTGATGTTACTGCTCAATTATTCTGGGGTCTCTTGGGCTTTGTGACTATGTTTATTTTAGGAATAACTTCAAATAAATTATCCATGATTAAGCTTAAGAAAAATTGGAAACCTGTTCAATTACTTACTTATCCATGTTTTGTATTTGTTTGTGTGCATACTTCAATGGCTAAAGGTGGTCCTTTAGGGTATGTTGTTGCAGGAGTTTATGTTTTGTTTAAAATTGCAGAATACGTTGTTGTTAGGCAAAGGAAGAAAATAAATTAGTTAATTAGAATCATTCTAGATTTTATTTAAGATAGTGTAGTGTGTTATTTGTGTTTTATTACTGAGAATTCTAAATCTGGATGTTTTACAAAAAAAGTAATTTTATCATTTCGTTCTAATTGTTTTATTTTGTATTCTGTTTTAGCTGCATCAATTTTGTCTTCTGCTTTGATTGCATGAAGTAATTGTTTGAAACCTTTACTTCTTACGTATTTGCTACCTTTTCCTGATTTGTGAGTTTTCATACGTTTATCTAAGTCGTTAGTGATTCCTGTGTATAATGAATCGTCCTGGCATTCTAAGATGTAAACATACCATTGTTTATCTTCTTTGATTTTTGTTTCTTCTTCTTTCACAATGTTTTATTATTGTGTTAGTTTAAATGGTTTTTTGTGCTCTTTTAATCAACATCTTTAAAAACAGTTCCGTGTTTCTAGCTGTTTATGCCTATCGTAAAAATCAGAGGACATGAATATACTATTCCTTTAACTAGAGATTCTTTCACAAGAAGAGCTACTCAATATACAAATTCAATCTTAGCACAATTTAGAAGTATTGGTTTATCTGAAGATGATGTTGAAGTAAAACAAGAAAGAATGCCTATGAAGCGAGCACCTGCAAGTGTTTCTTGGTGGATGGAACATTATCATTGCCATTTTAGTTATAATAAAATGGATAAGTTTATTGATAACTTACTTGTTGTTTTGAAAGTTGTAGAATTTAACCTTTCTGAATTAGTAAATGAAAACATTAGTCTTGAAGACTTCTTATTAATTTTTAGAGAAGCAGATGGTTTTGATGATGAACGAACAAAGGCAAGAGAATTCTTTGGTTTAGCTGAAGATCATATAAATCTTGAAGAAATTAATCAAAAATATAAGTTGCTTGCAAAAACTTTACATCCTGATATGCCTGAAGGGGATATTGATAAATTTAAAGAGTTAAATAAACATCATAAAGTTCTAAAGCGAGAACTTGAGTGATTGTGTTTTTGTTTAATTCGATGTTTTTTCTTTAGTTGTTTGTTTATTTTATTAGTTTCTTATTTGGTTTTTCATTCTTTTTAGAAAGTTTTATATACTACTTTGCATTACACAGTACTAAACAAAACACACTAGTGACTAAAATGGATACTCAAATGAAAAAAGGCGTGCTTGAACTTTGTGTTCTTGCTGCATTACACAAAAAGGATCATTATGGATATGAATTAGTGGATAAGATATCTAAATCCATAATTATCACTGAAGGGACTATTTATCCATTACTTCGAAGATTGAAACTTGATGGTTCAGTTACAACTTATCTTAAAGAATCTTCAGAAGGTCCATCGAGAAAATATTATAAATTAACAAGTGATGGGAAAAAGAAGCTTATTAGTTTGAAAAAAGAATGGTTTGGTTTTGTTAAAAAAATTGATGTTTACTTAGGAAAATTATGATAAATTAGATGAGGAATTAAAAATGGATAAAAAAACATTTATTAAAACTTTGAAGGCGAACTTGCTCACTTTATCAAAAGAAGATGGAGCTGATGTAGTTGCTGATTACGAAGAACATTTTCAAATAGGTCTTAAACGAAAAAGAAAAGAATCTGAAATTGCAAAAGCATTAGGTTCTCCAAAAGATCTTGCAAAACAAATAAAGGCTGAGTTTGCAATAAAACAAGCTGAAGAAAAGAAAAGTCCGACAAATATGTTTCGAGCAGTATATGCAACTCTTGGACTTGGTTTTTTTAATTTAGTGTTGGTTCTTGGACCATTTATTGCTTTCTTTGCAGTAATTGTATCTTTATTTGCAACTGGTTTTTCAATTGCAGTAAGTGGAGTTGTAGTTACTTTTGCAAGTTTCTTTGTTCCTTTATTTCCAATAACCATATCATTTATTGGGGCTATGGGATTGTTCTTTACAGGAATTGGCTTGTTTTGTTTAGGTTTATTATTTTTAATAGGATCTTATTATATTGCAAGAGCATTCTCACATTTGACTGTGAGTTATTTAAAATTTAATGTGAAATTAATTAAAGGAAAACAAGGTGATTCAAAATGAGTAAAATGCTTTGGATGATAATTATTTTATTTTCTGTGATGCTACTTTCATTTGGTCTTGCTTCAGTTTTTGTAGCAATAGAAGTGCCAAATGCTGAGAGTTTAACTGAGAAAGTTTTTGTTGATGAAATTTTGGAATATGATGTTGATAGTATTGATTCATTAATTGCAACAATGGTTACAGCTGATGTGAGATTAATTCCAACTCAAGATGATAAGATAAGAGTTCATTTTAAAGGGGAGTTTTATGCTAAAGACAATAATACTTTACCTGAGTTTGTAATTGTTAAAAATGGTGGTAGTTTGCGAATGCAATTAGATCAACCTGTTGGGAATTGGTTTTTTAAGAGTATAACTAAAGATGTTTCTTTAGATATTTATGTTCCTGAGAATAAAAGTTTGAATTTAGCATTGGATACTGTATCTGGCAAAGTTGATGTTGGTTTAATTAATGTTTTAGATTGTATGATTGATACTGTATCTGGGGCAGTTGAATTTAATCCATTATCAAATGAAGGCTGTAATATTGAAACAACTTCTGGGAAGATTATTGCAACTAATTTAGTTTCAACTCTGAATAATGATATTGAATCTATTTCAGGTGCTATTTATTTAAATAATTTAACTGGACGTGTGGAAGTAGATTCTGTTTCAGGAAAAATTGATGTTAGTTATTTATTTGTTGATGGGGATAGTGATTTTGAATCTATTTCTGGTGAAGTGAATGTTAAAGTTCCAAATAACTCTGATGTAGTAATTTATGCTGATTCTGTTTCGGGATCAGTTAATGTTAATGGTTTTAATGTAGTGAAAAATAAAGATTATGATTTAGAAGCTGAGAAAGGTAATGGAGTGAATAAAATCTTTATTGAAACTATATCTGGAAGTATTACATTAGTTTAAATTATTATTTTTTTATTTTTTATTCTTTTTTCTAAAAAAACTTATAAACTTAAGTTGATGTTATATTTTTTTATGGCAAATAGAATAGCAGTTATTGAAACTAATATGGGAACTATGGAGTTAGAATTATTTGAAGATAAAGCTCCAATTACTACAAAGAATTTTATTGATTTAGTAGAAAAAGGATTTTACAACGGATTAGTTTTTCATCGTATAATTAAAGATTTTATGATTCAAGGCGGATGCCCTAAAGGTCGAGGTTCAGGCGGACCAGGATATAAAATTAAAGATGAATTTCATCCTGATTTAAAACATAATAATAAAGGAATTTTATCTATGGCGAATGCAGGTCCAAATTCAGGTGGAAGTCAATTCTTTATTACACTAGCACCTTGTCAACACTTAGATGGGAAGCATGCTATCTTTGGAAAAGTAATTCAAGGAAAGAAAGTTATGTTGAAAATAGGTAGTGTGAAAGTTGGTTTTAATGATAAACCAAAAGAAGCTGTTGTGATGAAGAAAGTAACTATTTCTTCGAATTAATAAATTTTTAAACTTTATGGGTTGTAAATAAAGTTTGGATTAAATCTTAGTATTTTTTCCATAATTATTTAAATATACAATCTAATAATTTGTTTATTAATATTAATATATTAATCATAATTTATTTAGGGGGTTTTAAACATGAATCAAAAAATAATCATTAAGTCTTTAGAATTAATGAGGTGGATTGGTGTAACTTTAGGGTTTTTTTTAGCTTTCTTGCTCGGTCAAACACCAGCGCAACAATTTAGTATAGCAACAATATGGGTTTTAATTTCATTACATGGTTTAACAGGTATTGAAAGCGTTTTCTTTGGAAAAGCGGCTGCACAAGCATCAGGATATAAAGATGCTGGTAGATATCAAAAGCAATCAGGGATAAATAATCTTTCTGTAGCAATCGCAACAATCATAGTTTATGTTGCAGGTTTTGGAATACAGGCAAAAGCTTCTCTTGCAATTGTTATGATGTTATTCTTTACTATGTCAGGTATAAATCATGCAACATCAATATTTACCGATAAGAATAGGCACATAAAGAATATTTTAAGGCCGTTTATGTCTTTAATTATAGTTGCATTTATGCTTGTTTTATTGCTTAGAGCAGTTGCAGTTTAAGAATTTCTTTTTCTTTTTTCTTTTTTTTTATTTTCTTAATCATGTTCTTCAATTAAATTCTTTATAGTGTCAAAAGCTTTTGAGATATCTTTTGTGTTTAGGATGTAACTAGTTTCACTCCAAGTTGAAACTATTTCTATGATGCTTATATTTTCCCAAGCAAGACTTCTAGTTATGGTGTAGAATAATCCAACTGTTTCTGTTGAGTTTTCAGGAATATTTATGCTAAGACTTGAAATATTTTTTGTGATGTTCTTTATTTCTTCTTGTTTAACTATTTTAAGGATATTTTTTTCTCTTCTCTTATTTGTTATAATTGTAATTTCATTTATTCCTGAAATAGTTGACATGAAATCTCCTTCTTTAAGATTAATTATTTCTTGGATTTTTCTAATAAGTTCTTTTGACTCGGGAGTTTTGTAAACTGTAATTGCGATTAGATTTGATCTGACTATAATGTCTGTTTGTTCTTTAAATTTTATATCTTTAATGGTTTTTTCTTTTGCTTTATCTGCAAATCTTCTAAGGGCCATCATTACTGCGGGATGTTTTACTTTTTTTCCTAATTCTTCTTCTATTTTTGGCAGTAGCATGTCTGCAAGACCGCCGTAGCTAATGATGCCTCTTCGTATTGATTCTTCAATGAATGGTTTTTGTCTGATTATTTTTTCAACGATGTGTGCAATTGATACCATAACATATCACCTTTATTTTGTTATTATTATAACATTAAGTTATTATAGTATATATACTTTTCGCATTGCATGACGATAAAACCGCATTTTGAGAACAGAGAAGGAGTTCTTCATATACAAGGTTATGATGCACAAGAATTAGTGCAGCAGTATGGAAGTCCATTATATGTGTATGATGAAACTAGAGTTATTGACAATATCAATAGACTAAATAATGCATTTAGTTCTCGGTATGAAAAATTCAAAATATTTGTGGCTGTGAAATCAAATAATAACTTATCATTCCTAAAAATAGCTCAGAATTTAGGGCATGGATTAGATTGTTCATCACCTGGTGAAATTTTCTTAGCTGAGAGAATAGGAATGCCTTCAAATAGAATATCTTATACTGGTAATTATCAAAGTGATTCTGAATTAGCTTATGGACTTGAATCGGGCGCTATTATGAATTTAGATGATGTAAGTTTACTTCCAAGATTACTTGCGATTGGAGTTCCAGAAATTGTTAGTTTTAGATTAAACCCTGGAATTGGAAATGGGGAATTTGAACAAATAATTTGTGGCGGAGAAAAGGCAAAGTTTGGGGTTAGTATGAATAATATCATTTCAGGATATAGGCTAGCGCGTGATGCAGGAGTTCGACGATTTGGAATTCACATGATGACGGGATCATCAATTTTAGATCAAGAATACTTTCAAGAAATAACTAGAATTATAGTTGGTGTTGCAGGACAACTAAAAACTGAGCTAGGGATAGATATAGAATTTATTAATCTTGGTGGCGGATTTGGAATTCCTTATGACGCTTCGCAAAATGTTTTAGATATTGATGTTGTAGCTGAAAGTGTTGTTGGAGCATTAGAAGAAGGGATAGAATTTCATGGTTTGATAAGACCTTATTTGTATGTTGAGCCGGGAAGATATTTTTACGCTGATACGGGAGTCTTACTGACAACTGTGACTGCAATAAAAAAAGAAAATGAAACTTATGTAGGATTAGATGCAGGGATGAATGTGCTTATGAGACCTGCACTTTATGGTGTAAGACATAATATGGTTGCTGCAGGTAATCTTAATGCTGAGCGAACAATGTCTGTTAACTTTTGTGGACAAATATGTGAGAATACTGATATTTTTGAACGAGATGTACATTTTTCAAATTTATCTGTTGGAGATTTAATTGGGATAATGGATGTTGGTGCTTATGGATTTGCAATGAGTACACAATACAATGGAAGACCAAGAATTGCAGAAGTATTGGTGAATCTTGAATCAACTAGTTTGATACGAGAACGAGAAACTTTTGATAATTTGTGTCAAGGGGTAATAATTCCTCAAAGACTGCTAGAAGAAAATGCAATCCGTAGTTTGTAAGTTTGGAGGAAGCTCTGTTGCAAATGCGCAGCAGATCCAAAAAATTGAACAAATAATCTTGGCAGATGAAAATCGAAAACAAATAATAGTTTCGGCGCCAGGAAGAAGCGAAGGAAATCCTTACAAAGTAACTGATTTATTGTACAATTTGTATTTTAAAACAAATACTTCGGAGTTTGATGAAAGTTTTAATTATGAACAAATAGATCTTACAAAAGATGAAATTAGTTTTAGAATAAGAAATACTTTTTTTGATATTGCAAAAGACTTAGATGTTTTATCAGATGATATTATTGGAATGGTAAATGATTTATCTAATCAAGTAGCTGAAGGAGCAAATTTAGATTATGTAATATCAAGAGGGGAGTATTTTAATGCAAAAATAATTGCAGACTACTTAGGCGGGGATTTTGTAGATGCAAAAGAATTAATTACAATTTCTTCTGATGGATTTGTTGATTTGAAAACCACTTCTGATAGAATTGAGTCTGTTATTTGCCTAAACAAATTAACAGTAATACCTGGATTCTATGGTCAATCTTCAACAAATTCTTCGGAAATAAGAACTTTTTCAAGAGGGGGATCTGATTTAACAGGCTCGCTTGTAGCTTATGGTCTAAATGCGACAGTGTATGAAAATTGGACTGATAGAGATGGCATAAGTGTTTGTGACCCAAGATTACTTCCTGATGAAAAAATTCCTGTGATAGAATTAATGAGCTACAGGGAGACTCGAGAATTAACTTATATGGGATTTGAAATATTTAATGATGAATCAATAGGTCCTTTAAGGCAAAAGAATATTCCATTGCATATAAAGAATACTAATAACCCTTCTGCTACGGGAACAATAATATCTGCGAATTATAATGAATCCAGAGTTGTAAGAGGAATTGCTGGAAGAAATGGATTTACTAGTATTAACATGGAAAAATATTTGATGAATAAAACTATTGGGTTTGGAGCAAAAGCGCTTGAGATATTATCTCGAAATGGAATTGGATATGAACATTTCCCATCAGGAATAGATAATGTTTCGTTAGTTGTAGGAACTGAACAATTGAACACTAGTCAAAGTAAAGTTCTAAGTGAGTTACAAAAAGAATTACAACCTGATTATTTAGAAGTTAACAATCACATTGGATTAGTGGCTGTAGTTGGTGAAGGAATGAAACAAAATCCCTTGGTGAGTGCGCAAATAATGATTGCGTTAGCTGGTGCAAATATAAATATTGAATTAATAAGTCAAGGTGCATCTGAAAGTAGTATTATATTTGGAGTAAAGACTGATGATTACAAGACTGCAATAAAAGCTTTGTATAGGGAATTATTTTGAATATCTTTTTCTTTTTTTTCTTTTTTTAATTTATTCTTGAAACTTTCGAAGAGCTTATAAATAATAATTTTTTTATTAAGTTCTATGAAAAAAATAATTTTAATCTTGGGGATGATTTTGTTATTGTTAACTGCTTGTTCAAATACAGTAGTTAAAGACGATTTACAAGATCAAGATGCAGCAACATCTGAGTTAGATGATGCGAATAAAGGTGAAGGTGAAAGTACAATGAATAGAATTGCAGTTATAGAAACAAGTATGGGAACAATGGAAATTGAATTGTTCGAAGATAAAGCTCCAATTACAACAAAGAATTTTATTGATTTAATAGAAAAAGGATTTTATGATGGAATAATTTTTCATAGAGTAATTGAAAATTTTATGATTCAAGGTGGAGATCCTGACGGAACTGGTCGAGGCGGTCCTGGTTATGCTATTGAAGATGAATTTAGTCCAGAATTAAAACATGGAACTAAAGGAATCTTGTCTATGGCAAATTCAGGTCCGAATTCAGGCGGAAGTCAATTCTTTATTACACTTGCTCCAACTCCATGGTTAGATGGTAAACATGCTGTATTTGGTCAAGTTATTAGCGGGTTAGATGTTTTAGACGCTATTGGAAATGTTGAAACAGCAGCAGCTGATAGACCTGTTGAAGAAATTGTGATGACTAAAGTTACAATTAAAAATCCTTAATTGGATTATTTATTCTTTTTTTTTTTATTTTTATTTTATTGTTCTCTTTTTCTATTTTTTTCTTAATATTAATCAAGTTTTTAAAATCTAAATTCTTTTTCTCTTTTTATGACTCTATATTTTGCTCCAATAAACTTTCTTAGTAATTATGTTTATAGACATTTATTATTTAAGTATGGGGCTGATTATGTTTTTTCTGAACTTATTATGATTAAAGATTTTGAAAAGGAAGTTAAGAATGATAAACTTAAATTCATTAAAGGGGATTTAGATAAAACAATTTTTCAAATTGGTGTTAGTGATGTTAAAGAAGTTGATTTAGGGGTTAAATTATTATTAAAGCACATTCCGCTTGTCAAGGAGATAAATATCAATATGGGTTGTCCGCAATCAACTATGAAAAAGAAATCGATTTGTGGAGGCCTTCTTTACAATATCAATTTGATGGGCGAACTTGCAGCGGCTTTAAGCTTGTATAAAGGTTTTATTCCTAGTGCTAAGATTAGACTTGGTACAAAACCTAGTGAAGTTTTGATTAAAGATTATCTTTCAGTTCTTCGAGATAATGGTGTGAAGAAAGTTTACATTCATGCAAGAACATTAGTTTATAATTATAATAAACCTGCAATGTATGAGTTTTTTGTAGGTTTACGAGAAGAATTTTCTGATATGAATCTTATTTTTAATGGTGATATAGATTCATTTCAATCTGCAAGTTTTGTTGGCGGGGATTTAATGATAGGTCGAGCTGCACTTAGTAATCCATTTATTTTTGAAGATGTTAAGAACGGTGTTTCTTATGTTGATGGCTCTTATGATCCTTTATTGAAAGACCCTTATGTAATTAGAACTCGACAAGTTTTACCTAATGAGAAGAAAATTCTAGTAATTAGGGAATATTTAGATTTGGCAAAGAAACATGATTTACGTTCAAAATTAGTTTTGAAGAATCTTGATTATTTATTGAAAGGATTTACTGTTGGTGTTTTCTTGAAGAGAATAAAACATTCTGAGTATGTTGAAGAAATAATTTTAGTTTTTAATGAATGGATTGCTTCTTTTAATTAATTTTATAAATGATTAATTTTTCTATTTAATTTATGGAAATTATACATGGACAGGAAGCTATGCAATTAATTGAGGATGCGAATCCTTCAATTAAGAAAGAAAATCTTTTAAACGTGATAAAAGCTAAATTTGGTGATGTACATTTTAAAACTTGTTCTAATCCGGATATGACTGTAGAAGAACTATTAACTTTCTTAGAGAATGCAAACAAATTATATTTTGAGAAAGGAATGGCGAAAATGAGAACTTGTGATGATTGTGCTGATTAATTAATTATTTTTAATTTATTTTTTCCTTCTTTTTATTTTTTAATTTCAAATTTAGTTATGTCATGATAACCTAAGTGATTAGGTTGTACTATTTTTTTTAATAAATTTACTTCTGCTGGTTGAAGGTATCCTAAAACTTGATTGATGTTTGATTTAATCATTTTAATAGTACTTGGTCCATCTGTTTCAGGAACTGAATCTTGAAGACTTGGAATTGCATAAGTTAGGATATCACTACTTAATATTGGTCTTTCATAAGGTTTTTTCCAACCTTCTGTTGCAACAAATTCAATTGCTTCTGCAATGTTATCTAGAATGATCATAGCTCTATATTCTCCTGTTGGCATTGAATCTGAGGTATTGTGTGTGATGTTATTTCTGATTTTTTTAATAGGATTTCTTTCTCTAGGTTCTTCTAGTTGTTCTTTTGTTTGAGTTGCTTTGTTTTTTTTCTCGTTATCATATAATATTTTGTTTTTTATTTCTTTGTTGAAGAAATTTCCATTTTCTTTTTTCGCAGAAGGATCTAATAACTTTACTGCAGTGTTAAATTTACTTGTCATTAAGGCATTAAGATTATATTCTGTTTTATCTTCTAAATCATTCATGCTTGTTTCTAAACCTGATTCTATGACAAAACTTTTCAAAATATATTCTAATGCTGAGTTTGCTCTTTGAATTGACGCTTCATAAAATCCTTTTTGACTTATGGCAAATGCTTCTGATATTATTGCTCTTGCATGTCTTATGTAATCTTTATCTGGACCTTTTTTCAGATCTGCTTTTATCTCTTCTTGGAATTTTTCGTTAAATTCTAATCTTTCTAGCCTTGAGTTTTTTAGATCTGCTCTGCTGATATTTGTTTTCTGAGCTACATTATTTAATGTTAATATGTTATTTTGATCATCAAGTCCAAAAGTCATTTTTTCTTCATAATTGAATGGTATGATGTGTGATCCAATTTTCATAGAATATTTTTCTTGAATTAATTGAATTGTTTGACTCATTGATTTTCTAATTCCATTAACAGTTCCATCAACTGTATCAATTAGTTTTTGATTTTCTAAATAGAATTTATTGTCGTCTTTTCCTATGCTTTTTTTAGGGTTAATTCCTTTTTTAGTTAATTCAAGAATCTTATCATTTCTTTTTACAAGATAATCTTTAAATGTTGTTTTAACAAATTCGTTATATTTTGCAAGGTTTTCATTCCAGTTTTCAGGCATTTCATATGTGAATTTAAAATCACTAAAGGTACTTCTAACTCTTGGATTATCTAGTTCTATGTTTGTTAGTTTAAACTCTCCTTTATCATTTTTTGATATATCTGAATTTCCTTTTGCGAGAAGTTGTTCATCTAAGCTACAATTTTTATTATATGTTCTACTGTGTTTTACTGTGACTATTTGAGGTGTTGAGTTTTGTGTTTCATTTGGATTATCTAATTTAACTTCGAGAGTTTGATCTGCTAATCTTTCAAATCTATCTGTTCTATGAACCATTTCTATTGTTCTTTTTTTTGGTTCTGGGAAACTGTCACCTAGAATATCTAATAGCTCAATTTTTACTTCTTCAAATACTTCTGATTGTACTTCAAAGAACCCCATATAATCTTGGAGTTGTAATTGTCCAGGAAGCCATAGGCTATTAACTTCTGGATCGTGTGTTCCGATCTGCAGTGCTAATTCTAAATTACCTAAGTTTGGGAAGTCCATTTATTGTAGTTTAATTTTACTATTTATAAATATTTCTATTAGTAGTCCCTTTAGAGTAGTAAACAAAGGCAATATTTATATATTAGGAGTTTATTCTACTATATATTATGAAACCGATTTTAAAAAAAGCTTTAGGCTTAGGACTAGGACTTGTAATGGCATATGCAGCCATAGCTGATACTCTGCCTTCATTTAAAGATGGGGATTATGCGAGAAAAGCAAAACGAAAAGAAGTACCTGAATTTGTTCTTTACTTAAAAGATCAAGGATTTAGAGCTACTGGCAGTCGTTTATTGGAAGGTCCGCTTCAAAGAAGGTATACTAGAGAAGTAACTGATGGCGATAGACAAAGACTTCAAACTTTGGTACAAGTACCTGAAACTGATTATTATGTTATGGTTACAACTAACACTTCAAACCAAGGGGCAACTTATGGACATCATTTAGCAATTAAGTTAGCTGATAGGAAAGATGAATTGTCAGATATTGATGTTATCTCTAAAAACAAGATTATATCTATGAAGGAATTAAGTGATTATCTTCATGAATAATTTTTTTATTACTATTATTTTTACATTTATTCTTGCATTTTTTTAATAAATAATTATCATATTTTCAAAAGCTATATAAACTTCTAAGTTAAGATTTAATTAGGGGTTAACTAATGAGAATAGATTCTGAAATTAAATTAGATTTTCAAGACGTTTTAATAAGACCAAAGAGAAGTACGCTTACATCCAGAAAAGATGTTGATGTTGAGCGAGAGTTTAAATTTATCCATAGTGGACGAACCTGGACTGGAATTCCAATTGTTACTGCAAACATGGATACATCTGGAACTTTTGAGATGGCCAAAGCGTTATCAAAACATAAAATGATAACTTGTTTACATAAGTTTTACTCTGTTGAAGAATTAACTAGTTTTTTTTCTGAGTTTAAAGAGCCTGATTATGTTGCTTATACTCTAGGAATTAGAGATGAAGATTTTGAGAAATTAAAACAAATTTTAGCAGCTGGAATTGGAGACTCATTTAATTTTATTTGTTTAGATGTGCCAAATGCATATTTACAACGATTTGTAAGAAAACTAAAGGAGTTAAGAGTTCTTTGTTCAAATCATACAATTATTGCAGGAAATGTTGTAACTAATGAGATGGCAGAAGAATTAATTCTAAATGGTGCTGATATAGTTAAGGTTGGAATTGGAAGCGGTTCTGCATGTACAACTAGGAGAATGACTGGTGTAGGATATCCTCAATTAAGCGCAACAATAGAGACTTCTGATGCGGCACATGGAATAACTAATCATAAACCTGGATGTGGGCTTATGATGAGTGATGGTGGAATTGTGCATCCTTCAGATGTTGCAAAAGCATTTTGCGCTGGAGCTGACTTTGTGATGATGGGATCAATGTTTTCAGGATTTGAACAATCTGGCGGAGAAATGATTGAACGTGATGGGCAGAAATTTAAACAATATTATGGGATGAGTTCTGCAGCCGCACAAAAAAAACATTATGGTGGAGTCTTTAAACATCGAGCAAGCGAAGGACGGTATACTGAAGTTCCATTCAAAGGCGATGTTGATGATTTTGTGCAAGAATTACTTGGATCCATACGAAGCACTGCAACTTATATTGGAGCTCGAAAACTAAAGGAATTGTCTAAGAGAGCAACATTTATTCTGGTAAATAGACAACTTAATACTAGTCTTGAAAGTTTTGATAAAGGAAATTAAAGGTAATTTAGGTTTTTTATTGTTTTTTTGATTTTTTTTTGGTTTTTTTGATTCTTTTATAGTTATTCTAAGTTAGCTTTATATTTGTCGTCGATATCCTGAAAGGTAATGTTTGAGAAATACAGTGAATTTGATATAGTAAATACAAGCGGTATAGTTTCATTAGATAAAATAGTTGAAGAAATAAAAAAGAATAATCCTAAACCTGGTTCTGCTTCTATGTTTAAAGATGCCTATAATCTTTCGAAAGAAAAACATGAAAAGGATTTAAGAATTGAATTACATCCTGTGACTAAAGATCGTCTTCCTTTCTTTTCACATCCAAGTCAAGTTTCGTGGATGCTTGCTGTTGCAGGACATGATTTTGAAACTGCTTCAATTGGAGTGATGCATGATTTAATGGATTTAAATTGTAGTTTAGAATTATATAAAGAATTAAGTTCTAGTTTTGGACTTGAAATTGCCTCTTCAGTTAGTGCGTTGTCTGGATTTGATTCTTATACTATTAAGCATCCTGAAAATTCTTATGAAAAAAAGTTTTGGAAACAAAGAATATTAACTGAATTTATTCTAAACTCTGCTCGTTATCCGCGAATAGTTCCTGTCAAGTTGGCTGATAGAGCAAATAATATGATGACTTTTGATTTGTACGGTGATGCAGCTAAAGATAGAATTTGGAGAGAAACAAAATATTTTTTATTGCCTTTAGCAAAAGCTTCTGATCTCAAATTGGCTAAAATCTTAGAACATTATATTAGTTTAGATGATCGAAATAAAGGTTTTTTATCTGATAAGGAATATTTAAGTTTAAAACTGGCAAATACTTTACAAAACTATGATGGGGGTTTTTATAATGAAAAATCTTCATCTCATCATGGCATTTTGCAATCTTTAAATTTTATGGATTCAAAAGATATGAATGAAGCTTTTGTTAACGTAAAAAGACGAAAAGGAAAATATTCTCTCAATTTATCAAAGATATTAGGCGGTGTATCTCCAATCTTAGAATCGGAATATAAAGATAACTTTAATAAATTAAAATCTTTAGGTTATGTTGCAAAGAATTATTTGAAAACTGCGTTAGCTTTGGCGCATAAAAGTGAATTGGTTTATTCTGCTGAAACGCGAATGAATCTATTATTGCCTGTCGAAGCTCCAACTTATTCAGGAATTGATGATATTAAAATTGACAGAAATTTAATGGATCTAGATTTCTTAACAGCTAATATTAAAGTCGAAAAATTTGATGAAGTAAGTTTAATGCAAGTTAGACATGAATTGTCTTTAGAAGAACCTATAACTGTTATAAAAAATAATGTTCAACCAAATTATCGTTTAATTTTCCCTGGTTATAATTCAAAAATAGATGATTTAGTGATGGAAACACATTATCCTTTTTTCGTAATGAATGTATTTACATCTTAATTTTGTTCTTATTATATGGGTTAATTTTAGTTAATTGTTATAAATAACTACTTAATACTAACTGTTAAGAAGTGAATAACTATGTTAAACGAAATTAAAGATTTTATAAAAACAGAACCTGCATTTTATTCTCAAGAAGGTCTGTATATGAAGCCAGTGTCAAATCATGACTCAATTATAACTTTAGTTAAACCTTCTGATCATTGGGATGATGAGTTAAAAACACTTGATAAAGCAACAAAATATCGATTTCCTTCATCGAATCCTAAACAATACTTAAATAATAAAGGAATACTTCCTGCAAATATGTATTTAGGCGTTATTGATAATTTCTTTAAACAAAATGGTGGCGAAATATATTGGATGCCTTCTGAATCTGTTTATGTTGAAGATGAGATGACTGCAGTACTATTAACTAAAACTAATCCCGATGATTCTAAAGCTGTTGCTGGTTTTAATATTTCCAGTTTTGCTAAGGGGTTGGATCGTGGGAATGTTGTTAGAACTTATGTCCATGCAAAAACTGATTTATTTGATGTGAATAGTTTAGTTCATTTTTCTCAAACAATTAAGCAAATTTTTTATGGTATGTGGATTGAGAATCGGGTAAAAGATTATTGGTTTCCTTATGACATAATTGAAGACATAAAATATGAAGCACCTAATGAAATTAAAAATGCTTTTTCAACAACAATAGAACAAATTGTATTAATTGAAAAAGGTTTAGTTCCTAATGGATTTAGAAATTAGTATCTAAAGTCATCATCGTTTGGATCTATTCTTCTTCCAAACATTTCTTCTTCTTTTTTCATTTGTTCTTGGAATTTAAACATTTCCCATTCATCATGGGTCATATCGAATAGATCTGGATTGGGTTTATTTTCTTTTACTGTTTTTCTTATTTTTTCAAATGCTTCATCTATATTTACATCTTTGATATTTGCAATGTGTAGTTGTTCGCCTGCCATTCCTCTGTGCATTACTGACATGTGAAAGTAGGTTTGTTCCATCATTTCACCTTTTGGCAAAATCTCATCTAATGTTTCCATCATATAATCAAAATCTTTTGGATCTGGATATTCTGTTATGTATGCTGTGAAACTTGCTCTGTCAAATCTTTGAGTGCCGGTGTAAACTCCTGGGTCTCCTAAGAATCTTGCTTTTGTTATTTTTGGATTTTTTAAGATTTCTTCTTCACTTAGATCAGTCATTTTCCTATAATAATCTGTGCTGCATAAAACTTGTTCTCCATAACCTTCATAATCTTTTCTTATCTCTTCAGGTTTAACTGTTCTCATTTTCATATTTAATTTGTAAATTGCGAGAATGTCTTTTCTAGAATCGTAGTGGTATTGGCTAATTCCTTTTTCAAGAACTTCTTTTGTGAATCCGTCTGGCAGTTCGTTTTTTTTGTTTATCACTTGACTTAATTGTTCGAATGGCCTTGAGGCTATTTCATGGTGGATTGTTCCTATGAAGTAATTCTGTACTTTTAGGATATCGCTTATAGCGTATGTTTCGCCTGCTACAATTTTGAGTATGGGTGTGCAATTCTCAAACATTTTATCTTTAAAACCCCAGTTATTTATATATTTTACTACTTATTAGTGGTATTTAGTTATTTATTTTTGTTTTAAGATTTTTTCGTAAGCAAGAGGTAAACCTTCAATTAGCTCTTTTTGATTCTTAAATTGTTTTGAGAAATCACAAAAAGAATGAATTGTGGATAGAAATTCATTAGTATCATCTGGGTTAATTGTTAAGTAGATATATCTAATTCCATCTTTAAAACCTTCTTCCATTGCTTTAGCTGTGTCTTGAAATGCTATTTGACCTTGATAATATGCATCGTCGCAATTAGGAAATCCATCTGTTACTAAAATCATATATTTGTGTTTATTATTTTGATCTAAAAGGGCTTGATTGGCATAACGAATTGCTGCACCATCTTTATTATTGTAGTAATTTGTTTCTGCTGTATGTTCAATTGCGGCTATTTTTTCTTCAATTGTTTGATCCCATTTTTCATCTTGAGTTTTTAATTTCTCCATGATTGTTGGATTTGAACTTTCATGTGAGTGATATCCCCAAACAGATAGTTTTTCATCAAGAGTGTTTAGAACTCTTCCAATGGCGATGGTTGAATATTTAATTAAGTCAATTCTAGTAAAATTATTATCAACTTCAAATCTTGTGGATCCGCTCATGTCAAGAAGCATTCCAATTGCGAATTGATTTTTGTATTTGAGACGTGCTTGATTATTTCTTTTATCATAGATTTTTTGAGTTAAATCTTGGCCTGCATGTGCTCTGATAAGTTCATTTTGAACATACCCTAAGTTTATTCTTCCTATTCTTTTTGTTCTACGTTCAATAGATTTTAAAACACTTTTTTGTCCTTGAAGACTTCTTGCAAATACTTTTGGAATTAGTGAAAAATATTTTTCAAATCTTTGAAGTTTTCTTGCAGATTTTTCTTCTGGTTTGTTTGTTTTAACTGTTGCAGTTCTAGAATACTCTCGTGTATTATAGTCCCATTCTTTAAATTTAAGTTGATTCATTTTTTATTTCGTTCTTTTAGTTTTTTTTTAGAATGGCAAATCATCCTCTGGGATATTAGTTTCATCTTCATCTTTATCGTCATCATCTTCTCTATGTTGTCTTGATTGATCATTATCTTCCATTGCATGACCTTCTTGACTTGAGTTTAGGCGTTTTTCTTTACGATGTTTCTTGACTTTGTGTATTGGGTTATAATTGATGTATTCTTCAACTAATTGTTCTGAAACTTCTTGGGTTAATCCTTGATTTATGAATGCATTAATTGCTCCTTTTTTAGCTGCAGCTAGTGTTCTTGTTTTAATTTCTTGTGCTGCATGCGCGGTTAATAATCCTTTTCGAGCGCAAATTTGTTCAACAAAATTACTTAGTGTTGTATCGTCACCAATTTCTTCATATCTTTCTGCAGGATTAACTGCATAATCAATAATTGAAAGAACTAAATCGGATGAGATATTTTTGTTTGAAACATTCATTGACTTCATTAGTTGATAATCTTCAACTAGTTTATTTACAATTCTTGGACTTGAAGGATTTATATTTAATCTACTAATTGAATTTAAATTTCTAAAGTCACTAGATTCTGTGAATGGAATAGTGCCTTTAGTTCTTAAGATTTCTAAGTTCTCAAAAATATCAACAATTGATTTTGTAACTCTATGTAATTCTGTTTTCTTTTCGCTATCAAAGTATAATTCTCCTCTGCTGTGTGTATCGTGGAAAAGATATGATGTAAGACCTTTTGCTGATATTTCTTCTTCTGAGTTTAAATCAATCCAGTTATAGCCGTCAAATTTTCCGAAAGTTAATTTATTGTTTTGCATTCCAATCCCTCTAACTTCTAGAATTCCTGAATCAACAATTTCTTCAACAGAAAGATTTCCTGTACTAATCATTGCAATGTAAGTTTTTATATCTGCTCTCAGATCATCGAAGTGAACCAATTTACATCTGTTTTTTACAGCTGGTTCAATATCAAATTTATCAACTCCTGTATCTGGATTGTAAGTGATAAATAATCCAAAACCATTTTTTGATTTAGTTTCATGTCCTCCTTCGAGTCCATCTATTGTTTTGTAATCTTCTAATGCTGAGTTTAAACCTTTTTGAACAGTTGGTAGTAATTGATTAAATTCATCTAAAATTGCAATCTCTCCTTGATACATTGCTTGCATTAATTTTCCTTTGTAGAATTTTGTTTTAGTTGCAATTCCGCCTCTGGATCCTTTTTCTGCACTAAGCTTTTCACCACCTATGATGTCTCTTGCCATCATTTCTTCAGTGCATCTCACTCTATATTCTTTTTTTTCAAATGCTTTCGCAACAATATTTATTGCATGATTTTTCCCAGTTCCGGGATTACCTTCTAAAGCAACTGGATGTTGATTTTTGTAACTAATTGCCATTCTTTGAATTTCATCAAGCGAACTAGTATTTTGGTGTGCGATATATAGATTGTTTGGATTAATTATATTTTCGAGTTGATTCACTTTAACTTCCCCCGTTAATGGTGTTGTAACTTTTAGATAGTAAGATTTAAATATAAAACAACATTACTTAAATTTCATTCAAACGATTACAATTTGGTTTCAAACTGATAAAATGACAAAACTATTAGATGCATGGGACATCAAGATATTATCTGAAATTGAGTTTAATTATCATAAAACTCATCAAGAAATAGCTAAAAAGATAAGACGTTCAAAGGCATTTGTTAGTTATAGAATTAAAAAGATGGAAGAATTAGATATTATATCTTATCAACCATTGATTGATTATTCTGCTCTTGGTTATACTTATTATAGAGTTATAATTGAAACCTTATTGGATAAAGAAGAACTTGTAAGATATATTAAAAAATCGATAAAGGCTGTTTGGTTAGTTGAAAAGTATGATAAAGAAAATTTTGTAATCGTAATTGCGGCGAAATCATTTGGGGACTTTAAGAATCAATGGGAATCTATATATGAACAAATATCTTCAACAGTACTTTCAAAAAATATTTCATTAGCTTATACTGTTTATCATTTACCTTTAAGTTTTCTAAATAAAAAACAGCGAACTGAGTTTTATGTAACTGGCGCTAGTAAAATTAATTTTGTAACTGAAACTGAGAAAGAATTATTGGATTTAATAATTGAATCGCCATTAATGACTAAATATTCGATGGCAAAAAGATTAGATATAAGCATTAATACTTTGAAGAAAACTTTGGGCAATCTTGAAACAAAAAAAATTATTCTAGCTTATCAAACTTTGATAAATAGATCTGTATTAGGTATTAGACATCATAAATTATTTTTATCATTTGATTTTTCACAGCAGAATAAAAAAGAAGTTTTGAATTTGTTAATGAATAATCCTAATGTTATATATATAACTGAATCTAGTTATGATTGTGATTTAGAATGTGAATTATATACTTTTGATGATGCTTCTTTTGAAAAAATAATAAAGCAATTTAAAAAAAGTCTTTTTTTTCGTCGAATTGTAATTTCTCAAATGAAGTCTGAGGTAAAACTTTTCTAGAATATCTAGTTTTTTGACGAATTTTTTGCATTTCTTCAACATCAATTCCAAAAACAGCACTTCCTTTGTAAATATAATCTTCATAGAATTGAGGATATAATTCTTTGTGTGTTATGTGTTTTATTAAGTTAGTATTTTTATCACCAAATTGATATTCTTCTTGTGCTTCTCTTTTTGCTTTATCAATCCAACCTGTTTGATCATATTTTTGAAATCTTAGAATTAAATCGTTATCTGAGAATTGAAAATCTTTATCACTAGGTAAGTAAAGATTGTTTGCAAAGTTAAATACTAAAAACTGGAATACATCTTCGTATTGAAGATTTCCTGATGTTGCAATGTAAATTCTGTGAGGTCTGTCAATCCATTCTTTTCCAAATTTGTGAAGTTTATGATTTGTGAAATCAAATTCTTGGTCCTTGTATTTGACTGATTTGTTTAAATTAGTTAAGTATACCATCTTGCCGTGCTCATCAATTTCACCAACTAATTCTCCTCCAAAAATATCTTTAATTCCACTTAGTGTATGGTAATTTTGAAATAGTTTTTCAACTTCTGCAGAGTAATTTTTTGCACTTACAACATTGTGTGTTTCTAATATTGCAATATCATTTTTTCTAATTGATTTTGCAAGAAAACCTGTCAGACCTCTATCATGATCAAACGCTAAACCATCTATATTCAAGAAAATATTTTCTAATCCAAGAACAATTCGCCTGTTATCTTTCCCAAATGATCTTGCATTTATTAAGTTTAGAATATTGTCTTTTGATTTACTATCTTGTTTATTTTCTACAAATTCCTGAAATGCTTGATCCATTAGTCGATCATAGTCTAAATTTTCAATTCGTTCATTTATTGCTACGAATGGAATATTTGTATTTGAAAATCTTTGTTTTGCTTCTTTAAGTTTTTCTAAATTGCTGTCAATTCCATATACACCTATAATGTTTTTTTGTGCTTCTTTTGGAATTTGTTTTAGAATATCAATTAGTCTTTGACCATTATATGTTCCGCTATCAAATAACACGCTTGGTCTGTCTAATGATCTTGTTAACATTTCTGCAACTAATTTATTTTTTTCAGTTTGATTTCTAATATTATCTGTATCTTCGTAACCTTCGTATTCTCCAAAAATAGTTGCATTTAATTCTTTATTTAAGATGTAGTAAGGTGCATTTCCAAGATTTTTATTGTGCCAACCATTCATTTTAGCCCATTCTTTATAGGGTTTAATTAAAGCTGCAACAAATTCATCTAGGTGTGTTTCATTCATGAATTTAATCTTGTTCGCTAATTTTATTTATAAATCTTTCGTATATTTGTCACTTAACAGTGATTAAATGCTGGACGTAGCTTTTTTGAGTTTAAAATTAGTCTAAAAACATATAAAGAAAAAGAGATTCAAAATAAGTACATGATAATAAATTCTCTAAAGCTAAGAAACATAAGATCATACTTAGATGAAGAGATAAAATTCCAAGAAGGCTCAACAATGATGAGTGGGGATATAGGCTGTGGAAAAACAACTATATTAATTGCAATAGAATTTGCGTTATTCGGAATAATTCGGGGACAATTATCAGGGACTACACTGCTTCGACATGGAGAAAAAGACGGAAGCGTGGAATTATGTTTTAATGTTGAAGGAAAAGAAATAACGATAAGACGAGAATTAAAACGAAGCGTGAAAGGAGTAAACCAAGATTCTGGATATATGATTATTGCAGGAGTTAGACATGACTTAACACCAGTAGAATTAAAATCAAAAATATTAGAACTAATTGGATACCCTGATGAACTATTAACTAAATCTAAAAGTTTAGTTTATCGATATACAGTTTATACAGCACAAGAAGAAATGAAACATATCTTGTACGAAAAACCTGAAGAAAGACTTGATGTACTTCGTCGAATATTTGATATTGATAAGTACAAACGAATAAAAGAAAATATATTAAATTTTCAAAAAGAACTGCGAACAACAATTGCTAATCTTGAAGGAAGAATAGAAGACTTAGAAGAAAAAAAAGAAGAGCAAAAAGCATATGAACTTAGAATAGTAGAATTAGAGATTGTAAAACAAGAAATAAATTCTGTCTTACTAATTCTTCGAAAAGATTATGCGGATAAAGAATTAGTTGTAAAAAGTTTTGAAGAGAAAATTAAATTACAACAAGAACTAAACAATAAATTAATAATAAAAAATAATCTGAAGGAACAAAAATCAAGACAAATACAAACTTTCACTAATGATATTGCGTTTGTAAGAACTCAGAAATCTACGCTTGAATTAGAATTAAAAGAAACAGGTGTTGTTGATCTTGAAGCTTTAAGAAAATTAAAACTTGAACTAGAAGAAAAATTAAAATTATTAGACGATAATTTACAAAAAATAAGATCTCGAGATGCAACCTTTAGAGAGAAAATTGCAAATGGTAAAGAGATAATGAATAAGATTACTTCATTAGATAATTGCCCGACATGCGAGCAAGAAGTAAAACTTGAGTATAAAGGCTTAGTTACTGGCAGGGAAGAGAAAAAGATTTCTGATTTGGATGCTAACTTAGTTAAGTTAAAGGAACTTGCAGACATTAGAACTGAAGATAAAAAGTTGATTGTAGAAGAAATAAAAAAGATTGATTTAGAAATAAATAAAGATCAAATAATAAAAATAAAACAAAAACAATTATTAGAATTACAAGAAAAAGAAATTAGGGTTTTGAAAGAACAAGAAGCAGTTGGTTTGGAGTTTAAAAATATTGAACAAGAATTAATTTTACTTTCTGAAGAAATAAAAAAACAAGCAAATCTAGAATCTGAAATAAATACTGCAAAAACAATTATGAATGAATCGCGAGTTAAATTACAAGAAAAAGAAATAGAGAATGCAAAACAAGAACAAGAACAAAAAACTATAGTTCAAGTTAAGACGCGATTAATTGAAGAAATAAAGAAAAAAGAAGAAGCGAAAAAAGAAGCAGAGAAAATAAAACAAACAAAAGAATGGATGCTAAAATATTTATTGAATATAACTTATTTAATGGAAAAACAAATCATGTTAAAAATACATCAAGAATTTAATGAAACATTTCAAGAATGGTTTAATACATTAATTGAAGATGAGAATTTGAATGTTAGACTTGATGAACAATTTACTCCAGTTATTGAGCAAAATGGATATGAAACTTATTTAGAAAATTTATCAGGTGGAGAGAAAACTTCTGTAGCGCTTGCATACAGACTTGCTTTGAATAAAGTAATTAATGATTTTATATCAACAATTAAAACTCGAGATTTACTTATACTAGATGAACCAACAGATGGATTTTCTTCAGAGCAACTAGATAAATTACGTGAAGTTCTTGACCGTTTGAATATTAAACAAGTAATAATGGTCAGTCACGAACCAAAACTTGAGAGTTATGTTGATCATATTGTTAGAGTTGTAAAAGAAGAACATGTGAGTCGAGTTATTGGGTAAGATTAGTTTTTATTTTTCTAAGTATGTTTAATAGTTTTAGAACCATGGTTATGTGTTTTTAGATATAAACCTGCAATAACTAAAAGTGCTCCTCCAATTAAAACTTGGTTGTTAGCAGTTTCTCCAATTATTGTAAATGCAAAGAATAAAGCTGCAATTGGTGCAAGTATATTTGTGATAAGACTTCCAATTTCTGCTTCAACTTTTTCAAAACCTAAATTGTAAAATAAATAAGCTGCACCAGAAGATATTACTCCTAATGATACTACGCTCCAAGATATTTTTCCAAAGCCAAAAATAAATGGCATAGGAAGTGTGAAAATTGTTGCAAATAAAAAGAACCAAGTAATATTTCCAATAGATTCATCTTTGTTAACTTTTCTAAGAAGAGTAAACATAAATCCTCCAGAGATGACTACAATTACTGCTAAAATATTTCCCCAAAAACCTTCAGTTCTAAGAGGATTTAAAATAAATAAACCGATAAGTGCGATTGTTAAAGTGATAATTTTAGTTTTAGTAATTTTTTCTTTAAGAATAAAATATGCGAAGATAAGAACAAAGACTGGAGTCATTGAAAGAATAAGTGAGACATTCTGAATAGGAGCGTAAATATAAGCAACGCTTGTAGCAGTAAAATTAAATGCAAAGAGAAATCCAATAAGAGCATCACGTTTTAGATTCTTACCTTTAATCTTGAAAGTATTTTTGTCAATTATAGGACTGACAATTGCAAGAAGAATAAATCCAAAGAGGACTCTATAGAAACCAAGAACCATGGGATGAACCATGCCACTAGAAAGTTTAACGAATAAACCAATAGTTCCAATACAAACTGCTGCAATTATGAAAAAAATATGATAAATCATGAAATACCTCTTTTTAACTTTGTTTAAATATAACTGTTTAAAACGTTTTTCATTGGAATTTTCTTAAACTTTATTAAGAAAAATGGTTTTCCTTATTGTAATGGACTTTCCTAAACTAAAAAATCCAACAATACTCTCTCCTATGAGTGGAGTTACAGATATTGCATTTAGAACATTATGTAAGCGATATGGAGTTGGAATGACTGTAACAGAGTTTGTAAGTAGCGCAGCAGTTGTTAGAGGAAATAAAGACACATTTGAACTACTTCGAGTAGATAAATCTGAAAAACCAGTTTGTGTTCAGCTTTTTGGAGCAAATGAAAAAGAAGTAGTTGAGGCAGGAATTCTTTTACAAGATAAATTTGATATTATAGATGTGAACTGTGGTTGTCCGGCATTTAAAGTTATAAAAACTGGCGCTGGAAGTGAAATGTTAAAAGAACCTGCAAAGATTGAACGCTTTGTAAATAAATTAGTTTCATCAGTATCAAAACCAGTGACTGTAAAAATTAGAACTGGAATTGATGCAAATCACATAAATGCATTAGATATAGCTCGTCGAGTTGAAAACGCTGGTGCTGCAGCAATAACTGTCCATGGAAGAACACAAAAACAAGGATATGCTGGAGTTGCAGATTGGGATATAATTAAAAAAGTAAAAGAAGCAATAAATATTCCAGTGATAGGAAATGGTGATGTTTTTTCGCCAGAAGATTATAAAGCTAAAATGGACTATAGTGGCGTAGATATGATCATGATTGCAAGAGGCGCAATGACTAATCCATATATCTTTTCTCAAATAAATGAATATATGAAAACAGGACATTATACTGATAAATCAAAAAAAGAACAATTCTTTGAATATCTAAAATTAGCAGAACAAAATAAAGTAGGATTTTTCTCAATAAAAGGACATGCAATGAGTTTAAGTAAAGGACTTGTTGGTGGAAGTGAACTTCGAACAAATGTGTCAGCTGCTAAGAATCTATCAAGAATAAGAGAATTATTTGAAAAGTTGTAGATATTTCTATTTTAAAAATTTGGAAGATTTCTTTAGAAAATCTTTAACTTTGTAAAAAAATTAATCATTTTTTTAAAAAGCTTTAAAAATCCATATCTTCTATATGTACTATGAGATTTACAAAAATCACTATTGTAAGTATGAAAAAACCTCAGGAAGATAGTATAAATGAGGAATTGCAGTGGTTTGGAGCAAGCCTTGGATTATTTGGAGTTAGAGATAAGGATAAGAGTTGCTTTAGAATATTTGTAGAGCTCATAAAAGCATCAAAACAAGATCTTCTTTTAACAAGTGATGAAATGGCTGATAGAACAGGTCTTACACGAGGAACTGTAGTACATCACTTAAACAAGTTAATGAGTTCAGGCATTGTGACATCCGAGAAAGGAGGATATCAATTAAAAGTTGATAATCTAGGACAATTAACTGATGTAGTAAAAGAAAATGTTGATAGAGCATTTGTAAATCTTAAAAGTATAGCTAAAAATCTTGATGGAAAGCTTGGACTTTAGAATTAATTCTAGAACTATCTTCTGTAATCTTTTAAATCTTGATGAAGTTTATATGGCATGCAATTAATATTCATGCCAGCTCCAACTGATGCAAATAAGACTATATCTCCTTTTTTAAGATTATCATGACCAGGAAGTTCTCCTTTAGTCATTAAGTCGAAAAGAGTTGGAATAGTCGCAACTGAGCTATTTCCATAATTTCCAATAATCATAGGCATTAAATTACCATTGAATTCAACTCCTGTATATTGTTTATCTTTTCTATAAAGACTTTTTAGATTTCTAATGATAACATTGTCTAGTTTCTCATTTGCTTGATGAATTATAACTTTTTTTATATCGGCAGGAGAAATTCCTGTTGCTTCTAAGTTTTGTTTAATTATTTGGGGTACTTTATCAATTGCAAATAAATAAACTTCGTGACCATCCATTTTTATAAATTGATGATCTTGGTTAATTTTAGGGTTGTAAGATGAACCTTTTCTTAAAAGATTTGCATGTTCTAAAGAATAAGAATGAGTTAAATTAGATAACACTCCAAATTTTTCTTTAGTATTAATAGTTTCTAAAACAGCTGCGCCAGCACCATCAGAATAAATCATACTATCTTGATCATGTGGATCTGAAATTCTAGATAAAGTTTCAGAACCAATAACTAAAACTTTACTTCCATATAATGATCTTATTTCTTTATAAGAATTAATAACTCCTTGAAGCCAACCAGGACAACCAAATATGAGATCTTCTGCTATAACTGCAGGATTATCAATGCCAAGTTTTTGTTTAACTCTTGAAGCTAAACTTGGAACCATATCATTTTGTGTTGAATCGGTTTTTATATCTCCAAAATTGTGAGCTACAATAATTTTATCAAGTTTATTTCCAGATATTTTTGCAGATTCTAAAGCATTTTCTGCAGCAATAGTGGCAATATCCGAGTTTAGAAGAAAAGGATTAGCATATTTTCTTTCGTTGATACCAGTAATTTTTTGAAAAGTTTCAATAATTTCTTTAATATCTTTAGTTAAAGGAACTCCTTTTGGATTAAAGAACTTTGATTTAAGAAAGTCTGAGTTTTTTACAATAATAGTTGGTTCATACCTGCCAGTTCCAGTAATGATGACACTATTCATTTTCTTTTTGGAAAGATGTTTTATTTATAACTTTTAGCGTTGAGAGACCAAAATACACCAAAACATATATAATTAAAAGAGTGATTCTAGTATTTATGGGAAATTTACCGTTTGAAAATAAAAATCGAGCAGTAGTAGTTAAATATGTGTCTAAGACTGATTCTAAGTTTGGAAAGAGACCAGAAGAACGAACTGCAGATGAAATGATTAAGTATGGAGTTATAAACGTTGATAAACCGCAAGGTCCAACAAGCCATCAAGTATCAGCTTACGCAAGAGACATATTAAAACTTAACAAAGCAGGACATTCAGGAACACTAGATCCAAATGTTACAGGCTGCTTAGTTGTATCACTTGCAGATGCAACAAGAATTTCTCAAGCATTATTAACAGCAGGAAAAGAGTATGTTTGTTTAATGAAACTGCACAAAGAAGTTCCTGAAGAACAAATTAGGGAAGTAATGGGTGGATTTGTAGGAAAAATAAAACAAATGCCTCCAAAGAAAAGCGCTGTAAAAAGACAAAATAGATTTAGACATATTTACTATATAGATATTCATGAAATAAATGGAGTTGAAGTATTATTCACAACTGGAACTCAAGCCGGAACATATATTAGAAAATTATGCCATGACATTGGAGAAAAACTTGGTGTTGGAGCAAATATGTTTGAATTAAGAAGAACAAAAGTTGGTCCATTTAACGAAAGCACAATATGTACATTACAAGATGTAGCAGATGCATATCACTTCTACAAAACAGATGGTGATGATAGTTTATTGAAAAAAGTAATTTTACCAGTAGAACATGCAGTAAAACATTTACCAAAAATATGGGTATTAGATTCTACAGTTAATAACATTTGTAATGGTTCAAGTTTAAAATTACCTGGAATTTCAAAGTTACATGAAGGAATTGAACCTGATATGAAAGTTGCAATTATGACATTAAAAGATGAATTAGTTATGATTGGGGATGCAAAACTGAGCACTTCTATGATTATGAAAGGTAAAAAAGGAATTGCTGCAAGGTCAGATCAAGTCTTTATGAGACCAGGAATATACCCAAAAATAGAAAAAGTATAAAAATAGAAGATATAATAAGTGATATTGATGCAAAAAAAGAAAATAGCCAAGAAAGGAAAAACGCTTAGTAGTAAAACTACTGGCGCACTCAAAGCTAAACCTTTGAGTCGGGTCGAGAAAGGAGTGAGTCCTAAAAAAGAAAGTAAACTCGAACTTAAGCGTAAAAAGATAAATAAAAAGATATTTTGGATTGCATGGCCAGTATGGTTCGTAATCATGATACCATTTTACTTGCCAAATAAATGTGCTGCATTTTTTGAACCAGTATTACATGCATCATTTACATGTCCACCAATATCAATGGTAATAAGTGTTATCTTAGGTTCATTGTTTATGGCATTCTTAACATTCATCGTTGGATGGGTAGTTGTATTCTTAAAATACTATCATCAAGACTTAACTTGGGATAATATTAAGAACTGGTTTAATGAGTAAATTAAATTCAAATAAAATTATTTTTTATTCTTGTTTTGTTCTTGTTTTTAAACAATTAATCTTCAGTTTCTAATTTATTAAAAATTTTAACATTATAAGTTTTTAAGAAATTACTTATGATTACATTGAATATATCGTGCTTATCTCTAGTTAAAACATTTGCACCAGTTTTTATAGCTGCTGCGAGTAAAACCGCGTCGCTAGGATCTCTTTCTTTAGAATCAAGCTCAGGTAATACAAAACGGACAAAACTGTGTTCTTCTTGTACATTTCCTGGTAAAACTGGAACTGAAAGTAAAAATAAGTTTTTTACATCATGAAGAAATTTTCTTAAAGAAGTTTTTGTGTGCTTACTAAGTTTATGATGAATATGATCTAATTCTTCAGCATTAAAAGAAGTTATTGCAACTTTATGTTTGTTGATAAAATCTTGGAGTTTTTTTTCTTTTCCATGTTCACAAATCCAAACAATAAAACAAGTATCTAATAAGTAATCTACCTGGTCTTTAAGACCTAGTCCTGGTAAACGGTCGAATAACTCTTTCATTTTAGCCTCTTAATTTTTTATTTATTCTTCATCAACTGTAAATAATCTTGAATCATTAACCACCATTCTTGCATAGGCGAGCGCTTATGTATTAAATTTTTGATTTAACACACTTGTTATGTTTTATGTTTTCTTATTCTTCATCAACTGTAAATAATCTTGAATCATTAACCTTGAAAATTTTACTTCTAGCACCTGCATCAAGCCAACCATGGGCATAATTTAAAGCACCATATGCTAAAACATATTCTCCTTTCTCTCTAAAATGTCCTGCATCAGAATAATAACAACTTATCATGTTAAAGAAATCTTTAGCTTGCTCTAATCTTTCTTCATCAAATGCATCTTTAGCCATATCCATAGCTTCTTTAGTGATTGCAAAGTATTTGTCTAATTTGTCATCTGTTATAATATTTTGTTTATTCATTCAGTTTAATTATGCTTTTGTATTTATAATATTAACTATTGATGATTGAAATTAACTTTTAATTGCTTAGTTTTATTATTAACAAGGTTTAATTGATAGAAAACTTTAAATTCTGAATAGATGAATTATAATTAGAAAATGATAGATTGGCAGAGATACAAGGATAAAGTTGACTTAAATCTTTTTAAGAGAATTCTAACTGATTGTTTAGATATACAAAAAGAAAAAGTTCTGATTGTAGGGGATTATGGTACTTCAAATAAAATTTTAGCACCACTTTTAACAAATTCTTATGCGTTAGCATCAAGAGAATTAAATCTAAATTATAGTGTTTTTTTACAACATTCAAAAGTAAGAGGGGATTTTGCAGATGAAGTTTTAATTTCAACACTTAGAAGACTGCCAAAAGAAAGTACTATAATTATGAATGTATCAAATAGAATTGGAAAATTAGGATCATTAGGTTTGAGTTTTAGAAAATATTGTCAAAAACATAATCATAAATTTATAACTTCATCATCACTTGGAACATTATCGAATGATCACTTGAGAACTGTAATTAAAACAATGGATGTTGATTACAAGAAAATGGAAAGTAAAGGACAAAAAATTAAACGAATGTTAGATAATGGTCGAGAAGTAAACTTAACTACTAATCTTGGAACTGATCTGACAATTGATATAACTGATATGCCAGGAATCGTAAATTCAGGCGTATATAATAAATTTGGAACAGGTGGAAATTTACCTGCTGGTGAAACTTATATTTGTCCGGTATTAGATAAAGCAGAAGGAAAATTTGTAATTGATGGGAGTTTGCGTTTAAGAGATAAAACTATTCTTGTTCGAAATCCTGTAACTGTTAATGTGGAAAAAGGAAGCATGACAACAATCTCAAATAATTATGAAGGAAAACTCTTTAAAGCAACACTTGAATGGGCGCATCGTCGTGCAAAAAGACCACAAACAATAAGAAAAATTGCTGAACTTGGGATTGGATTTAATCCAAATGCGAAAGTAATAGGTGCGACCATAATCGATGAAAAAACACAAGGAACAATACACATTGCAAATGGTTCAAATTCTTGGTTTGGTGGAGAAATAAAGTCCATAATACATTTAGATCATGTAATAAAGAATCCTATTATTAGAATTGATGGGCGAACACTTAGAGTACAATAAGTTTATTTTTTACTTCTATCTCTTTTAAGTTCACAATTTCCTGGTGGAAGAGCTCTGATAATTTCATCTAAATCAAGTTTTCCTCCAAGTTTTTTGTTTACAATTTTTGCAATATCACTTGATTTTCTTTCACCTTGAATAATTTCAACAAATTCTTTACAATGTTTTTTTATAGCAGAAATTGGACCTGACATAATTCTATCATTATAAACTCCAATAGCAACATTGATTTTATTATCGATATATTTTGTATCTCCATAAATCATGAATGCGCCTTTAGTTAGCGATTCTCCAGCTTTAGCATCTTTTGAAACTTGATCTGGTTTAACATAAAAAACTTCGGTTGTTGAAAGACCTTTTTTCCAACCACGACCAAATGAAACAGTTAAATCAGCAGCTTCGCTAATAGTAGTTTTTGGAATCTCCTTGTTTTCTGATTTAATAACCGTAAAAGGGCTGCCTGCCATATCAGTGTGTAAGACTAAGTCTCCTTCTTCACAATATTTCTTAATAATAATTTCGTTAGTAGTCGCATCTCTTCCTGCAATTATCATAAAGTTATCAGAAGACATAAACCAACGGAATTTTTCAAACCAATCTTTTTTTCTAATTTTTTTAACTTTTGATTCAACAATAATATGTTCTTTAGCTTCTTCTTTTTCAAATTGCGCTGTAGATCTAACTAATGCTTTCTTAGCTCCTAGAATCTTTTTCTTAGCTTTTTTAGCTTTGTTAAAAAATTCTGCAGCGTTTTCATCTATTGTTTTTCTAATATCTAAACTTATTTTCATTGTTTTAATTTTTGATCTTAGAATTCAAAAAGTTTTACTTTTTGTTTTTCTAATGTTAAGTGTGAGCTTTATGTATATAACAAATAGAATTAGTTATAAATATGTTTTGGAAAAGATAATAATTAATTAACAAATATCTAATTGAGAAATAGTGATTGATTTGTCGTTACAAACTTCATATTGTTTTGCTTCTTCATCTAATGTTACTCTGGGGATGATTTGATCTGTTAAACGACAAAAATAATTTGAATTAATAATTTCTTCAGGAATATCTGCGCAAGTAGGTGCTTCTTTGACCACATCTGACGTCCAAGACATAATCATAGCTCCAATTGCTACAGCAAAAGCTATCAATAGAACAGTTGCAATAATTGGTGATAGCCCTCTTTTATTCATATACTAATAATTTAGGTGATATTTGGTATTTAAAGCTTTCGAAGAAAGGTTTGAGACTAAAAAAATAATTTTGTTTTTTTTAAGAATTTAAAGCTTTCTCTATATAAGGTAGAATTAGTGTTTTAACTTGAATTTTTTAGTCCAAGAATCAATAATTAAAGGTTTATGTGTTCCAAACCCTACTAGTTTTTGTTTTATTTTTTCAAGAGAGATTTCTCCCTGCACAGTTTTAGAAAAGAAATTATCTGCAAATGAGATTACTATTTCTTCATTTGATTGTGGGCTCATATCTCTGGAAGGAACATCTAATTTCTGATCTTGAATATCTTTAACAGTTAAACCAGTTCCAATATGTCTTTCACAAACAAGAGCGTGTTTTGGAAAACCTTCTTTTTCTAATATTTCTCTTCCTGCAACTCCATGTTTTATGTATGATTCAGTACCACTTCCGCCAATGTCTTCATTTTTTGTGACAGAAACTCCAATATCATGAAGCATAGCTGCTTCTTCAATAAATTTTAAATCAAGATTTAATTCAGGAACATTCTTTGCTAGTTCTAAAGCTTTATCTTTTACTTGAAGAGAATGTTGATAAATAATTTGAAATTTATCTTCGTCTGGAAAATATTTTCTTAGAAGTTTTATGTAGTCCATTTTTTTAGTTATGTGCAAACCAAAATTTGTAAGTGTCATTTTTTACACTGTCAAGTCTACAAAAACCAAATCTTTCAAATTGAACAATATCTCCTGGTTTTAATAATTGGATATTCTTTTCTGCTTTAGCTTTAAGGCTTGTACAGTCAGGCATTAGTATTTCAGTATTTGCAAGTTGAGACTCGTCATTTACAAGCCAATGAATAATTTTTTTACCTGATTTTTTGAAAGTATCAACGTCAGTAGAGTGGAAAGTTATTTTGTCGCCTTCTTTTGTAGCGTTAAGACAATCCATTAATCTAAATAATTCTTTATCCTCAATTTTATTTAAATCTTCTTTTGAAAGGATAAATTTGTCATTTGTTTTGAAAGGTCTGCCACCTTTTGAATGGTGAGGATGAATGCTAAGTTCAACTTCTTGGTCTGGTGCATTTTCTATTGTTACTTCCACGGGATCTTTGATGAAGAAAAATCTTTTAGCTGACTCATCAAGAAGTTGTCTGTTAATTGCAGCAATAACTGAGAAGTCAAGGTCAGATGTTGTTTTAGACATTCCAATAACTTTTGCAAGTTCATAGTATGCTTCTTTTACAATTCCACGTCTCTTTAAAGCTCTAAGAGTAATTAATCTAGGATCGTCCCAGCCAATATAATCTCCAGTCTCAATAAGTTCTCTAATTTCTCTGCCTTTAGTAGTTGCTCCAACAACATTGAATCTGGCATATTGTTTTACAACAGGATTTGGAAGGCCAAAATAATTTCTAATATGATCTTGAAGTTCGACACGTGAATCAAACTCGTTGCTTCTAAGAACATGAGTTGTTTCTAGTTTTCCTTCCATAATTGCACATTCAAAATCGTACATAGGCCAAAGATGATATTTATCATTTTGTCTATAATGAGTTGAATTAACAACTCTGAAAATTACTGGATCACGCATAACTGCATTTTTGTGCTGCATGCTAATTTTAAGTCTAAGAGTGTAATCTAGGAATTTTTCATCTGCTTCTTTCATAGATTTCCATTCACTCATTACTTGCTCAGTGGATTTATTTCTATCAGGATGATCTTTCATTTCTCGTCTATAAATTGAGATATCTTTTGAAGGTTGATTGCCAGTGTAAGCATGTCCTTCTTTGATAAGTTGCTCTGCTTTATCAATGAAATCTTGCATGTGATCTGACGCGAAAACTGTGCTGGATGGTTTTATATCTAAATATTCTAAAACATCTTCTTGCATGGCATCAACATATTCTTGCTCTTCTTTTTCAGGATTAGTATCGTCAAAACGCATAATGCATTTTCCTTCATATTTTATAGCGTACATATAATTTAGAAGAAAACTAATTGCGTGACCTAAATGATTATATTTTGAAGGTTCGGGAGGAATTCTAGTACAAACTTTTCCCATGATTGCATTTTTTAATTCAGGAAGTTCTTTTCTTTGTTCCTGTCTTTCTTTTTTTGCTGATTGTTGATTGTTAAAATAATTTGGATTTATTTCTAATAATTTTTTAGTTTGTTCTTCAAGAGATAAAGCATTTACTTCGCCAACAATTTTAGCAATTGTTCCACCTAGTTCTTTCATATTTGATTTTAGACTAGGGTCTAAACCAATCATTTTTGGAATAATTGATCCAGGGTTTGCTCTGCCTTTGAATTTGACTGCATTCTCAAGTGCAAATTTTAAAATATTATTTTCTAAATCCATAAGTGTGAGTTAGGCTAGAATTGTTTATATAATTTACTGCTAAACTTGTGTTTAAACACTTATTTTAAGAAAATACCTTCAAGTTCTACAATATTGTCGATAAGATGAGTCGGCTGAGACGATTCTAGAATTATTTTATCTTGAAAACCCCACGAAATGCCAATTGTTTTTATTCCTGCTTTTTTACCTTCTTCAACGTCACCTGATGAATCTCCAACATAAAATGTCTCATCTGGTTTTAGTTTGTAACGTTTGACTAAACTTTCAATGGCTATGTGTTTTTCATGAATATCTGAAATTAAGTCTTCGAATAAAACATTTAATTTTCCTTTTTTCATTTCAAGTAAAATTCTTTTTTGAGGATCAGAACTTACAACAAAAAGTCTAATTTTGTTTTTGTGAAGCTTGTTTAGTGTTTTTTTAACACCTGGATAAATATCTGGATTTTCAATTTCTTTAATGAATGAACCAAAAGCTTTATTCTGATCTTCGTGAGTTAAATTTGGTATTAATTTATTCCAAAACTTCATGTAGGGAATTGTGTAATGTTTACGAATTTCTTCTTCTGTTATTCTATCTTTTCCAAAGTGGTCCATCATTTTATCTACAACTTGACAGAAAACTGAGAAACTATCGCATAAAGTTCCTGACCAGTCAAATATTAAGTTTGTCATTTTTACAATTCTCCTTCCCATTCTTTATAGAATTCCTCAAGATAGCTTTCCATAAATTCATGTCTGTGTTCTGCTATTTTTTTTCCTGTTTTAGTATTCATTTTATCTTTTAGTAAAAGGATTTTTTCATAGAAATGATTTACTGATGCGCCTTTGTTGCTCAAGTATTCTTCTTTAGTCATGTTTGGTTTAAATTTATTATTTGGATCGTAGATTGGTCTATTTTTATGCCCGCCATAACTAAAAGTTCTGGCAATTCCAATAGCTCCAATTGCATCTAGTCTATCTGCATCTTGGATGATGTTAAGTTCAAGTGATTTGAATTTCTGAATGTGTTTTTCTCCTTTGAAAGAAACATTTATTATTATCTTTTCCACGTGGGTGATTATTTTTTCTTCCATGTTTAAACTTAATAAGAATTTTCTTGCTTTTTTTGCACCAATTAATTCATCATTATTGTGGAATTTAAAGTCTGCTATATCATGAAGTAATGCTCCAAGTTCTACAATTAATTGGTTTGCATTTTCATTTTTAGCAATTTTTTTTGCAAGGTTGTAAACTCTTTTTATGTGCCACCAATCATGGCCTCCTTCAGCATTGGCTAAAGTTACTTTAACAAAGTTAATTGTTTTGGAGATTATTTCTTCTTGATTCATTTTGTTTTAATTGATTAATCTTAATATAAATGTTTTTAGTTTTTTACTAGATGAAAATATTTATATACTCTGATTATTTAATTTTTATTATGGAAGAAACAGTTTTTCATAAGATAGTGAATGGCGAAGTTCCTTGTCATAAAGTTTGGGAAGATGAGAATTATTTAGCTTTTCTATCAATTTTTCCTAATACTGAAGGCGTAACTGTAGTAATCCCAAAAGTTTTTTCTCCAAGTTATTTTGTTGAGTGTTCTGATGAAGTAATGTTTGGTTTAATTAAGACTGCAAAAAAAGTTGCTAAATTATTAGATAATACTTTTGATGATGTTGGAAGAACTGCGATGGTTTTAGAAGGATTTGGAGTTAATTATTTGCATGCAAAATTATTTCCTATGCATGGAACTATTTTGGCTAGTTGGAAACCTATGAAGTCTGATATTGATACTTATTCTGAGAATTATCCAGGTTATATTTCTTCTCATGATTCTGTTAGAGAATCTGATGAAAAATTAGCTAAAACTGCTCAGTTGATAAGAGATAAAAATAATTTATAATTTATTTATTTTCCTTGTTTCCATAAATTATTGAAGAATGATCTGAAACTTTTTGCAATTGGTTCTGAATGAATGTGTACGCAGTGTAGTTGATCATCTTCGTAGGTTAGGATTATTATGTGGTCATCGATTATATCAATTGCCGCAGGTGATATTGATTTTAATACTCTGCAGTTTACATTTTTTAATTTTTGGTGCATAATGAAATATTGAGATTTATTTTCAATAAACAAATAGTTTGCTTTCTTGTTTTGTTTCTCAATATGTTCATTTGTTATATGCCACCAAAAATTGTTGTACTTCTCTTTTTTGTCGCCTCTAATTCCCATCGCCAAAATGGTCGTTCTAGAATCATCAAATAATTTTTGAATTAAGGTTTTTATTCCTCTTGTTCCAATTATGATTTCTGAATTAAATTTTTGTTCTGTTTGAATTAATTTCATTTGAGGAATTATTTTCTTGAATTCTTCTTCTTTTCTTGTTAATTCTTTTTTTTGTTCTTCTAAGTAACTCAGGATTGTTTCTGGTTTTGTTGCTTGAAAATTTTTTACCCCATTTATGTTGCTAATACTTACAAAACCTTTTTTGTAGAGTTTATCTAGTGTTTCATAGATTTTTCCGCTTGAGATGTTTGCCGCTGATATTATCTTAGAACTAGTCGTATTTCCAGTTTTTAGTAATGCCACGTAAACTTTTGCTTCATTCTCGGTAAGGCCTATTGTTTGAAGCAAGTATTCATACATACATACCACTAAGTGGGAGGAAGTATTTAAATATATCTGAAACTATCTTCACTACATGAAAGGGGCGAATACTTATTTCAAAAGTTTAACTTCGGTTGATGGTGGTCTTGGAACTAAAACTTATAATTCTGAAACTGAAGTACGAGAAAAATGTCAAGACCTAGATGAAATGCTGAATTTAAGCTTACTTAAAGCTAATACGAGCCATAGTAGTCTCCCTGATAGATTATGTGTGTCGCAATTAAATCGGAGTTATTCCGGGAGCTACCGGCCTTCTGGGGTCATATTTCAAACAGAACAGAAGCCTTCTTATTGTGCGCCTGTGGATTTAATGGTATTAACAGATGGTGAGAGTTTTACATCTTCAGATTATTCTAGTAAATTTATAGATGATTCTGATTTGATGATATTTAATTCGGTGGATGAAATGCTCAAAAACTACGAAACTCCAAATGATGCAAAAAAAACTCTAAATAAACTTAGATATAAAGCAGGATTAAGTGAAACTGGAGAATTCTTGTATAATGAATGTTGCTTTGAAAATACTGTTGAAATAAAACCTGTTGGTCTTGTAGGAACTTCACCTGAAATAATTGAAATGGCAGAAAAGTATGATTTGCCAATATATACTTCAACTGAATCTTATGTTAGATTGAATGAAACTATTGAATCTGAAAAGCCTGATTCGTTTTCTTTTCTGGATTTTTTTAGGAAATCATCTGTTGGTGCATTATATCGAGTGGGTGCATCATTTGCAATGGACGCACTCGCAATAGGAATTGCAACAGGAGAATTACAAAGTTTCTTCGAAGATCTAGAACCTGCGAAACTACTTAGAATATCTGCGTATGTTGTAGGAATAAATTTTATGGATTACAAATTTGATGTTACAAATAGATTAGATTCTATTGTACGAAGAAAAAAGTAAAGCTCAAAAGCAAAGCTTCTGGCTCCATTAAAATAAAATGTTTAAGTAAAAAAATAAAATTTAATAATTATTCAACTTTGGCGATTAAATCTCCAATACTTTCTTTAGCAAATAGTTCACCTGAATTTGTATTATAATATTTAATTTTTAGATCAAGTTTCATCTTGCCTTCGTCTTGATGTAGACAGTGGTCTCCAGTTAAAATAAATTTACTTGAACTTCCTTTGGTCATTGTTTGTTCTCCTTTCCACATACAATCTGATGGAGGACTTCTGATTTCTGAACTCATTTCTTGTATAACTATGTCTGTTCCAAAACCATTTTCAATTTCAATTGAAACTTGTTCTTCGTTAATTTCAGCATCTAAGCAGACAAATCCCGTTCCAAATCTACATTGGTCTGGAAGCATATTTGATGGTTCCAAATCAGCCATTTTATCAAGTCCTGCATCTGCTACTTCCGATGCAACTTTTTTTGTGCCACTACAACCTGCTAATGATATTATAAGAATTATACACATTATAATTAATATTTTTTTCATAATAATTTCACCTGAATAATTATTTAGTTTAATGATTATTAAATATTGTTATTTTTTTTACAAAGATAAACTCTTCTCCAAGATTTAATTGAATCAAATTTTCCGCCAATTCTAGAACCAAACATTTTTATGATTTCAAATTTGTTTTGTTTTAAACTTTTTTCAAGTTCTTTAGGTGAATAAATGAATTCTTCAAAGTACTCTTTGAATTGACTTAGTTTGTTTTTCTGTTTGACAAAGCCATGCCACTCTTCAATCCACTTATCATTTTGTTTTTTATGTCTAACAATTACTTCAATTTTTCCGTTAGGAATTTTATGAACTTCATATTCTTGATTATTATTTGCTTCTTTGATTTCCTTTTTATGATTTGGAAGATCAATAATTAAGATTCCATCTTTGTTAAGATGCTTGTAAGATTGTTTAATTGTTTTATTGATAAGTTTGTGATTTGGTAATAGGGCAAGACCTGAGTTTAAGATTAAAACTGAATCAAATTTTTTGTTGAGTTTGAAATTAGTCATATCTTGCTCGTAGAGTTTAATTTTTTTATCTTCTTTTTTTGCAATAGTAAGCATTTCTTTACTGATATCAAGGCCTTCAATATCGAAACCATCTTTTTTTAATGGAAAAAGATATAGACCGCTACCGCAAGCAAGTTCTAAAATTGAATTTACTTTGAACTTTTTTAATTGTTTTGAGATAAAGCCTGCATTCTTTTCATACTCTTCTTTACCTAGAATGTAATCATACCATTTTGCAGAATTTGAGAAATCATTATTTGAAGTCATGGATTTATTTTAGAGTTTGTTGTTTAAATAATTTGTTTATAGATTACTTTACTTATTCTTAGACCAAACCATATCATCAAAATATTTTCCATCAACATATTTGTTTTTTCTAAGAATTCCTTCAAGTTTGTAGCCTGATTTTTCTAAAACTCTAGCAGATGCTTTGTTAAAAGTTCTACACCAACCAGTAATTCTTGTAAGTTTAAGTTCATCAAAAGCATATTTAGTAAGAGTTTTAACTGCTTTAGTTGCAATCCCTTTACCTCGAAAACTTTCAAGTAAACCATAACCAATAATTGCTGAATGTTTGTATCTTGCCACATTATTTAGTTTTAAAGTCATGAAACCTGCAAATTCTTTATTAACAATTATTGCAAATCTTTTTACAAATTTTTTATTTTCAGAAAGTTCTTTTTCTGCTTCTTTAATATTGCTAGGTGCTGAGAAGAAATTCTTTTTAGCATCTTCATCTTTATGACAATCTGCGTATTTTTGAGCATCGCTTATTCTAATAGGACGAAGTGTGAAATCTTTAGTTTTAATGATTGCCATAGAACTAGTTTGCGTTTAATTATATATAAATATTACTAGTTTGAAATAGATTTATAAAATTATGCTAATTACTTTATGTAATGATTAATTTTGAAATGCCAAAGGCTGTTAAGAAAGCAGATGAGCATATATTGAAGCAATATACTAAAGTTGCAAAAAAGTGGGAAGATAAAAATAGGGATATTTATCATTTAAGTTTGGCAGTTAATTTAACTGCAAAATATTTAATTATACAACATGGGGATGATGTAATAGGACATGATTTTGGCGGGTGGTTAATTGATGTGGCTTTGTATAATTGGGATACAGCATATACTCTTTCAAATTTATTAGGTCCTGAAAATGAGACTGAAGTAGATGGAGTTAGAATTTATTCAAATCCTATTATGGAATTTTATAAGAAAATTAATCAAACTGTAAGACTTCCAACTTTAGTTACAGGTTTGGGATTAGTTGGAAAATCTGTTTATGAAATTGGAGATCATTTTATTACCGGAGCTCCTTATTCTGCAACTGTATTTAATGAGTTAGCTTTTGGTATGGGTTTGATCGGGATGGCCTCTTCTCAATATATTAAAGAAAGAGACCCAAAATTACTGGAAAAGAAACCTTTATTACAAGAAGCTAAAGACCGGATGAGTAAATTTGTAACTAAAATAATGCCTGAGAAAACTCCTAGTTTCACTTATAATTCAATTGATTCTATTTTATGATTTATATATTAATAAACTTTTTAAATCTTATAATTAATTTACATTTTTATGAAAGAAATAAAATATTCTGAGCTTGATGTTGTTCAACAAAAATTACTAGAAGAAGCTGCAAATGTTATGAATACAGCTTATAATCCATATTCAAATTTCTTTGTTGGAGCAGCGCTTTTGTCACAGAAGGGAGAAGTTGTAACAGGATCCAATGTTGAGAATGCATCTTATGGTGCAACAATATGTGCTGAGCGAGCCGCAATACTTAGAGCTAATGCAATGGGAATTAGAATGTTTGAGAAAGTTGCAGTCATTGCAAGAGGATCAGATTCTGAAACAACACAAGTAACCGCTCCATGTGGGATGTGTAGGCAAGTGTTATATGAAATGGCGCAAATATCGGGAATTGATATGGAAGTAATAATGTCAACAACTAAATTTGATAAAATAATAGTTTCTACAATTAAAGAATTATTACCATTAGCATTTGGACCAAATGATTTAGGTATTGATGTTAAGAAATATCAATGAATATGCGCTTCTTTGATGAAGTGTTCATCTTATTTCCCTTATAATTTTATTAATCGAAATGTTTTTATATTATTTTAATATTCTATTATATAATGATGGCAAAATTAAACTTAAATATGATTGTGAGAAAAGATTTTGTTAGTTCTAACTTTAATTATTATTATCTATAAGTCTAAAACTTTTTTTTAAGACTGTGAAACATTTTTTCTTTAGTCTTAATTCTCAAAGTTTAGATCATTGTTTATTCTTAGTTTATACTTTATTCTCCCTATAGCTTAATGGTAGAGCGATTGGCTGTAAACCAATTAGTGCTGGTTCAAATCTGGCTAGGGAGATTTAGCCGTGTGGGCTTAAAACGCGAGGAAATAAAAAATGGAAACAAATAGAGACCTAAATGAATTTGAGGCTAAGGCACAGTTGAGTGCTGGTGGCCGGTATCAAAAGAATATTGCCTGAAGGGGATATTTTTGGAACTGTGGATTCTGACGAATTCATGATAGAATTAGATGGAACAACGACTGGAATATTTAAACGATTTGAATATTTGAGTTTGCCATTCTCAATGACTGGTAATAGAAATAAGTTTGATCAACTAATAACTAATGCAAGAAAAAATGGGACTTCATTTAAAGAAGAATTAGATATTGATATAGATGCAACTTTCATAGTTGATAATTTTCTTAAGAAGATGTCTCTTAACCCTGCATTTTCAAAGCAAGTGTTAGATTGTTCTTTAGGACGAGTGTATGTTGATGATAACATTATTTCTAAAATTGAAACCAAGAATTCTTTTGAAGATAATTTATCTAAAATAGTTTTTAGTTGGAATCATTTATCAGACTTCTACTGTATAGAAGGACTTGTAGGTGGAGATGGAGTAAATAATCCTTTTAGAGAAGAGCAAAAGTCTTCTTTTGTTGCTGGTGCTTTAGATAGTTTAGAAACTAATCTGCCAATATTAAAACAAAAAGTAGAAACTAAAACTTGGAATAAGGTTTGTTTGCAATTATCTTCAATTGTAGGTCGAGAATATTCTCAGATTAATTCTGCTGTAAATGTTCTAGGCGCAGTTCATGGAACAGATAAAGATATGTCTGATGAAGAAGTTCAGCAATCATTAGAGCTAATAAATGAACTTTCTGGTTCTACTTTTGAGACTAATACTGATATTGGAAAATTATACAATTCACTTATAAGATTTCATAATTGGATGCCAATTGCACTAAAAAGTGATGATTTAGAAGGTGATACTTACGACAGTATTTGCAATCCAACAAAGAAAGTTTTAGAATTATTAGATTGTAAGTCTAATGTATCTTTAGCTTTATCTAAAGTAACTGATGCAACATCCCCAAAAGGATTGGCTTTAGTTTCATTTGTGGATGGGGAACTTATAGGTGATAAAAACGAGTTGATTAGACGTTCTAATGATTTAGATGTCATGCTGCTTAATCAAATTAAAGTTCAACGAAATGATCTGTTTAGTTTTAATTTTAAAGATCCAACTTTCTACTCTGGACTTACAGGTGGAAAATGGAAAGGACTTAAATTATTAAATGATGCAAAAGAAGTGCTTGATTTATCATACCACGTACCTGATGGATTTGCTATTTCTTCAATGTTTACAGAGAAAATATTTCATGAAACTGGAATTGAAGAATTGTTAAAAGAAAATATTTTTTCTATTGACGAAGCAAAAAGAAAGCAAATCCTAAACTTGGTTGATGAAGCGAACTTTAGTGCAAACATTGATGATAAATTATTGTCTTCTTTAGGAAGTTCTGTAATTGTAAGATCTAGCATGTACGGAGAAGATGGTAGCTCAAATTTTTCAGGAACTTATGACTCTGTTGCTTGTGAAAGTAATGATCTTGAGTTTGCAATTAAAGAAGTAGTTAAGAGTTATTTTAGCAAAGAAGCAATTGCAAGTAGAGAGGATATTGGGTTGTCTCATAACTTAGGCGTTAGCTATGTTGTGCAAAAAAAGATATCAGGTGAAGGAGGAGTTATTCATTTAACCAAAAATAATTGTAGCTTGAGCTTTGCAAGTACACCTGAAGATGCAGTTATGGGAAATGGAAATCATCAATTAGGAAGAACAATTAAAGATGCCATTAGAGGAACTCCTTTAGATAAATTAGGCTCTGATTTTGATTTATTATATAATGTTTTTGGAGATTCTGATATTGAGTTTGTCATTGATAAAGATTCGAATGTATATCTTACTCAATTAAGACCTAAATACTTTTCACCCGAATTAGCAAATAGGGATATTGATGCAGATGAAATTCAAATTAAGAATTTAGAAGATCTGAAAGAAAATGTTTTAGATAAAGAATACGTTGTGAAGATGGATTTTTTAGGAAGAGATAATATGATGAATCATGAAGGAGAAATAATGGATTTCATAAGACAAAACAAACAGTACATTTTGGCCGTTAAAGGGACTATGCCTGGTGTGGCACATATACCTAATAAGATTGAAGGCCATTTTAGAATTCCATATTTAATGGAGGATGTGAAAAATGATTAATGAGAATCAAATGGAACAAATAAAGAATTTTGCAATTGAATTAGATTGGAATTTAGCATTTGGAGGAAAGTCTAAAGGGAATAGACATTTATTCAGAATTGTTAAAATTACTAAAGAATTGGCAATTTCTTATGTAGTTGAAAAATCCATTTTAGAAGCGGGTGCTTGGTTGCATGATACTAATTTAGAGAAAACAATAGTTGGAAGTACTCTTGAGAATAAAGATAAAGTAATTAATTTTTTTGAAGAAATAAATGTTTTGAAAGAAGATCAAAAAAAGATTTTACATTGTATTGAGTCTCATGATGGGAGAATACTTGCAAAAACTACTGAAGCTAAAATAGTTCATGATGCGGATACTTTAGAAAAAATGGGTTCTCTTGGAATAATTAGAGAGACTTGGAAACGATCTCAACTTGGATGGTGTACTGAACAAATTATTGAACATTTGAAAACACATTTAAGTAAACGAGAGGGAAAACTCTATTTGTTTGAGTCTAAAGAACGAGCAAAAGAATTAAATGCTAATCTAAAACAATTTTTTGAAATAGTCGAAATTCAACTTAATGAATAATTTTTTCTTTTTCTTTCTTTTTTTAGTATGAATATTTATAAATCACTTATAAGTTCTTATCATGATGATTACAACTATTCCTGCTGTTGAAGAATTATCTAACTTAGTTTTAGAATCAGGCGCTTTTCCTATTCGAATGACTGTGGGTGATGTTGTATATTCAGGTTTTCCAAAAGTTCCTTTTCCAAAAAGAAATAAAGTTTCTTTTTCAAAAAGAAATAAACAAACAAAATCTTATGCTGACTTTTATTCTGATTTAAAATTTACTAGTCCTGATTTAGTTTTTGAATATAGATCTGAATTAGAATCTTATATTGAAACTCTTCCTAATTCTGTTAGATGTGCAATGGGAAATATGGCTTATAATATAAAAGAAATAACTAAAGAAGAACAACTATCTGGATTAACTGATAAAATTTATTCTAATGTAGGAAATTAATTCTAAATTTAAATAATTATTTTTTATTAAGAATTTTATTAAGAAAAATATAATTAAAAAAAATATAAAATTATTCAGTATCTTCTTTTTTAGTTTTTGAAGATTTAGCTTTTGAAGTTTTAGTCTTTGTAGATTTAGTCTTTGAAGGTTTAGTATCTTCTGATTTAGTATCTTCTGATTTAGTATCTTCTGATTTAGTATCTTCTGACTTAGTCTTCGCAGGTTTAGTTTTCAAAGCTTTTATGATCATATCAAGTTTTTCATTAATTAATTCTAAATCTTTACTTGAAACTCCACTACCTGAATTACCTTTATCTTTTGAGAAACATGCGTCACAATAGACTGGTTTGCTTGAAGTTGGTTTGAAAGGAACTTCGCATTTAATTCCACATGATGAACATGTAACTTTAGTCATTTCGACTTCTCGTCTTCCTCTGTCTCCAAAGCCGCCGCCTCTGCTGCCGCCTCTGTCTCCATAGCTGCCGCCTCTGCTGCCGCCTCTGTCTCCATAGCTGCTGCCTCTGCTGCTGCCTCTGTCTCCATAGCTGCCGCCTCTGCTGCCGCCTCTGTTACCATCTGAAGAGTCTCTATCGCCAAAGCCTCTTCCACCGCTTCTACCTCTAGGTTTGTCATCAAATGATGATCGTCTAAAGCCTCTGCTAGGTGAAGCATCGTCGGAATCGCCTCTGCCACCTCTTCTTTCTGTTGATCTTTCAAAATTTGCCATAACTGCTTAAGAACGAGGATTTGTTTATAACATTATCTAAAAGAATATTAGAAATGCCATTTAAAGAAAGAAAAATTATTCTTGGCAAGAATATTTACTAAACTTTTACAAAGTTTACTTTTTAGCTTTACTAGCAACTTTTGCAATCCAAATTGTTGCAATTACTGCTAGAATAGTTACGATTATCGCATAAACCCAAGGACCACCTGCTGCAAGTTGACATAAAGCGCCAGCACCATCTGCTCCACAAGGACCTTTGAATAATGCTTTGATAGCGTCGTTCCAAGCTAAAGCTGCAATTAAACCAAAAGCTGCAGTAAGTAAAGCTGCAAATTTATCTAAAACATCTTTTCTCATTATAATTTACCCCCTAAGTCTTTTTATTAAGGGTTGAATATTTAAAGCTATTTGTTGATTTTGTTAAACTCGTTAATTTTATATAGTGAAGGTGCTAAATTATGGTCATGACTGGGCATACAGATGGACTTCATCATTTTCATACTAGAAAAAGAATTCATCAAGATCATGAACCTTATCCTCATCCGCATAAGTGGAAAAAACTTATGGACAAGGCAATATATGTTGTAGGTATATTTGGACCTATTATGACCATTCCTCAAATTTATAAGATTTGGTTTCAACAAAATGCTTCAGGTGTATCTGCTATATCTTGGAGTGCATATCTTTTAGCATCGGTATTTTGGTTGATGTATGGAATAATGCATAAAGAAAAGCCAATTATATTTACTTACTCAATTTGGATACTATTAGATATATTTGTAGTTATTGGAGCAATTATTTATTGATAAAAAATTAATTCTTTTAGCACTTAATTTTTTTCTTACAGTTTTTAGATTTACAATTGCAAGTCATGTAATTGGAATTAGGTAATGCATTTTCATTGTAGTCGCCAGTAATCTCGTCTCCTTTCTTAATATCTTTAATTGCGATATCGCAAAAGTTTTTGGCGGTGGTGTTTGCATTGCAAGAATGATTAACAAATTTCTCAGGACTTTGCATAATTGTGTATTTATTATTTAGAAATGTTATGTGTCTTTTTTCTTCATCAGATTTTTTATCTACTTCTTCTTTAGATAAAGTATTGGTTAAATCCCATTTTAGGATAATTTCTCCTTTCTTGAAATCTTTAGCTGCGAAAATACCTGTGCCTTGTATAGATGATTCTTTTATAGTGGCATTATCTGATTTCATAAGAATTTAATTTTAATATAGATTAATAAATATTGTTATGATAGTTTTTTACATAATTTTATATACTTTAATAATTTAGAATTATTTATGTCAGAAGATGAATATTTTATGGAAGCAGATGCAGACATGATGGTTGGTGAGTTAAGAGCTTTCATAGATGCTGAAAATAGATTAGTTCAAGAAGAACATGAATTAAATAATAAATTACAATCCTGGGATGCAATATTTATGCATCTTGATGAACGTTTACCTTTAGATGCAACATATATTCATGATCTAAATGGTAAAATAACTGATAAATTAAATGAAATAAGGGATGTTATTGAATCTGAAAATTATAAAGATTTAAAGTTTGTATCTGAAGAGAAAAAGTTTTTAGAACATTTTCGAGAAGATGTAGCTCATCGAAAATGGCGAATAGTAAAAAGAGATTTAAGTATAGAAACAAACGATGAACATAAAGTATTGCGTTTAGAAGAACAAGAATTAAAGAATTTACATTACTTATTTGCTGCAACGATGAATTTAATGAAAAGAAGTTCATTATTACATGCATTAAATGAAGATTTTGCTATAGCTAAAGAAAAAGAACAATATGCAAAATTAGAAGAATATTATTTTTTACAAGTCTATAAATTTGTGAGTTCTTATGAACAAATATTCAGGCATTTATGGGCAAAAGAAAAACATTTAGCAGAAAAGATAAAACATGATTCTAAGAAATTAAGATAATTCTCTTTTTTTTATATTGCTTTATATTGCTGTATAATCTAACTGTTTTAGTATGGGTTTATATAACAATTCTTATTTCGATTTAAATGGATGAAAAATTTCAAGAAATTAAACGTTATTTTGATGAACTTGACAGTATTTCTTTAAAAAATAAAACCCATACTAAAAATAATGCTGCAGGCATGTATGCACCTATATCTTTAGAACATTTAACACTTGGAATGGATTTCTTAGTTGATAATTCTGTTATTGATGTTACTTCAACTTTTTGTCATGCAGGATCAAATGATGGTCGAGTAGTTATTTTATCTTCTGAAGTTTATAAGATACCTTCTATTGGTGTTCAATATGATGGGTTACTTGCCACTGGTTCAAGAATTAATATTTTAATTTTACAAGATCCATCAATTGTAGATAGATATAGTGTAGAGATTTTAGCGGGTGAGTTTACAAAAGATAAAACTTATAATTCAAATGATGTATCTTTTGAAAAAATAAAGACTTTTTTTAATCATGTTGATAATCATTATGCAATGGCTGAGAAAATAGCGAGACAATCGCCAAAAGATACCATGTTTATTTTAAATTCTAGTCAACCTTCGCCTTATGTATTTCCCGGATTAAAATTAGAATTATCTTTGGAATTAAAAGATGGAGCACAAATAGCTATTGAACGATCTTCTAAAGTGATTGCTAATTCTGAAAATTTGAAACCTTTAATTGATAGAGATTTCATGCATATATATAGAAATTAAGTTCTTAATTGTTTTATTCAATATCAATATCGAAGACATCTAATAGTGAGATCACTTCTGGAGACGAGAATTTTGTTTTTTTTAGATTATTTTTGTTTGGGTCGATAGCATAATTATTTGCATGTCTAAATGATGCAAAGCTTAAGTTTGAATCTTGAAAACGACTTCCACTTAAACTTGAGTTTTCAAAATTTGCATTAGTCAAATTTGTTTCAATAAAATCACAATCAATTATTTTGCAGTCTTTGAATTCTGCGTCTTTTAAGTTTAAGTTGTTAAAACCAGTCATTGATATTGATGAATTGTGAAAGTTTAAACTGATTAAGAATTTATTACATTTTGAAAAGTCTAAACCTAATATTTTACATCCAGTAAATTTTGCATTTTGCATTCTTGTATTTTCTAATTTAGTATTTGATAGATTACATAGATTGAATGTGCAATCTGAAAATGTTGCGTTTTTGAAAGATTTGTCTGAGAAATTTATTTCGTTAAAAGTTTCAGATTCAAATTGTTTGTTTTCGTATTCAGTCATTATTATTTCTCTTCTTTTAAGACATCAAATAATTCTTTGTTTAATACAATTTTATTTATTTTGCCAATTTTTTCTTTTTTTATTATTCCTTTTTGTTCAAGACTGATTAAGATTCTATGAGTTCTTAATTTGTTTAAGTTTGGCAGATGGGATAATTCATATTGTTGAACTTCTCCATTGTTATCCATTAGCTTTTCAATAACAGTTTTCTCTTGACCTGTAAGGAAATCTAAAATTATTTTGGTGTTTTTTTTTAACGATTGTTCTTGTTTTATTACTTTGTCTGACATAATATAAAATACTATAGTTCCAATGAGTAAACCCATGAAAGCTAATAGTGGAATAAGATAAGTATTATTTGATTCTGAATGATCTTGTTGTCTAGCTTCCATATAGTTTATAATTTGGTCTTTAGACATTTCATTAATCAAGCTTTCAGTTAAATGGCCTTTTTCTCTTTCAATTTCTTGAGAACTTAAGTGCATAGTTATAGTGATAATTAGCAATGCGAAAAGAACAATAATTCCAATACCCAGAATTATTTTTCTATTATCTTTAATATTCATGTATTTAGAGTTTCTTGTGTGATATATAAATATTTTTGTAGTTTCAGAAAAGTGAAACCGTAGTTTTAGGGTGATTTAATAGTTTCAATAAGTATTATGTATAGTTTCATCTATAGATACTATATAGGATAATTAAAAAATCAAGATTAATTAAATTTTTAAACTGTTAGGTGATTAAATGAAACAAATGAAGACAGAAGAAATAGTAAGATATTCAGTTCTAGGATTTTTCCTAGTTTTATTTAGTGTATTTTCTTTAAGACATTTTGTACTTGGTGGTGGAGTTGCAGCTTCAGTGGATGCATTGTGTCCTTTTGGAGGATTTGAAACACTATTCACATTCATTGCAACAGGAGGATTTGTTCCTCGGATATTGATGAGTAGTTTAATACTCGGAATAGGAATATTAGTTACTGTTCTTGTTTTTAGAAAGGGTTTTTGCGGTTATATATGTCCATTTGGAACATTACAAGAATTACTTGGACGAATTATGAAGAAGAAATTTGTAGTGCCAAAGAAGATTGATCAATATTTAAGATATTTGAAGTATGTTGTTTTAGCAGCAATACTTGTAGGAACTGCTTACTTTGGAATATTGGTTTTTAGAGCTTATGATCCATTTATGACATTCTTTCATTTTGGGAAAGGAATTTTTTGGGATGTAAGTTATGCAGAATCTGCTGAACATTTAATTCCATTTGTAATTTTAATGTTGACTTTATTCTTTTCAGTATTTATTGAACGATTTTGGTGTAAATATTTATGTCCGCTTGGAGCGGTTATGAACATATTTACTTGGATGGGAATTACCAAGATTACTAGAGACTCAAAGACTTGTACTAATTGTAAACTTTGCGATAGAGTTTGTCCGATGAATGTAAAAGTTTCAAATGTTAAAACAGTAAAAGATGTAGAATGTATAAATTGTAATAAATGTGTGAATATTTGTTCTAAAAGTGAATCTTTGTCTTTGAAAACATTTGGAAAATCTTATTCAGTCATCACATATATTGTTTTAATGCTTGCTTTGTTCTTTTTAGTTATTGGAGCATCAAAAGCATTTGGCATTTGGCAAAGTATTCCTGCTGCATCACTGGTTGATGTTGGAGGGGACTTGAATGGTGATAATATTAAAGGCTGGATGACGTTGAACGAAGTTGCAATTGAAAGCAAAATTCATGTACAACATTTTGTTCAAGATTTAGGATTGCCAGCGGGTGTTGATTTAGATCTGCCACTTAAAGACATGTCTAAAACTTATGGTATTGAATTTGAAACTCAAGAGTTACGTGATTATGTTTCAACATTTGTACATGCACATCAAACTGAATCTGAAGATGTTTATCAAGAACATGAAGTAGCTTGTCCTTGGGGTTTGAGAGAAGAACCATATCCTGGAACTTGTGCTTTATATGTTGATACAGATAGAAATGGATTATGTGATTTGAGTGAGTAATTAAAATTTGTTTTTTAAGATTTTAGAAGTTGAATTGATTAATACCACAATTATCAATTCTTAAATTCCATATTTCTTGATCGCTGAGTTTATTGAAATATCCAATAATTATTTTTATTATTTCATGGTGTGAAACGAGAAGAATATTGTCTTTTTTTGATTCTTTTAATTCGTCTAAGAATTTGAAAACTCTTTTCTTTTCTTCTTGAAATGATTCTCCATTGTTTACTTTTTTGTTAAATAAATCATCTTTTATTGTTTCTATAAACTCTATAACTTTTTTACCTTCAAAACCCGTTTTTCTATCGTTGATTCTAGGATCGACAATTAGTTTTATATTTCTACCTTTATTGATTAATTCTGCAGTTTCTCTAGTTCTTGGTAACTCTGATATGATAATTGAATCAAATTCTGTGTTTTTTAGTTTTTCAGAAACTGTTGTTGCTTGTTCTTTACCTTTGTTAGTTAAGTGGACATCAATTGCAGGATCATCATTGCAAAGACGATCTAAGTTGTAATTAGTTTGTCCATGTCTGACTGTGAATAGATTCATGTAGATATATTCGTGATGTGTTATTATAAATTTATTGGCGTTAAGATTTATTTTTTGCTTTGTTTCTATAACAAATTAAATATTTGCATGTATGAGTTTGCAACGTATTTATTCTGTGTGATTTTATTTTATTAGTTTATGTCCTTTCCATAAGAATTGGAAATATTTTTCGTAAGATTTTGCTGCTTCTTTATCTTGAATCAATATTCCTGTTGGAATTGTCGTCCAAATTATTATTCCGACTTTGTCGTGTCTGATTATTGTTTCTGTTAATGGTTCTTCAGGTCCAAAATCAGTGTATCTTGTTTCTGCATTTGGATAATTTGCAGATGATTTGTAGTCTCTAAGTGATTCATTAAAAATTAGTTTTGCTTTAATTCCTTTGGCTGCTCTTTTAATGTGATAGCTAATCCACCATGCTTCGGGGAATATTATGTTTGAGACTCCTGGTGAACCTATTGTGAGGTGCTCTGTTCCTTCTGAATCTAGTAATTCGTAGAGCATTTCTTTAACTCCTCTAGTTCCACTAAAAAATGATGCTTCTTTTTTGACTTTTGTTGATTTTTGTTTTAATTTTAGTTCAGGTAATATTTCCATAAATCTTTCTTTTTTATCGTCCATATATTGGATAATGTGATCTGGATTTGATGCTTGATAATGTTTAATTTGTCCTTCTTTGATAAATGAAATTAATCCTTTGCCAAGTAGTTTATGTAGTGCCATGTATACAACTGAACTTTGAAGTCCTGATTTTTCTATTATTGGTCCTGCAGTTGAGGTATTAAGTTCTAGGAGTGCTAAGTAGGTCTTTATTTCTCCATTTGAAAGCCCTATGTCTTCTAGTATTTCTGTGTTCATTGTTTCTGTTTGATGTTATTTTGTATATAAATCCTTCGTTTCCTCTCCAATAATGGAGAGTGATTATTTAAATAGCCATTTGCACCTACTAGTTAGTAGAAACAATGAATGTTGTTTGAAAAAAGAGGTTGATAAAAAATGGCAATAAATCAAATAATGAATGGAATTGAAATTTTGGCTGCACTTGCAGGATCTCCTGATACAACTGCGCTTGAACAAAAGGCAATGGATATTGATACAACTAATAAGATTGAAGTAGTTGCAGATACAATAAATAAAAAAATTGATTCGAATAAAACTATTGACTTTACAGATGCTAATTTTGAATTTCATGCAACTGGTGATTTAGAAACTAGTAAAACTAGATTAAATTTATTCTATACTTTACCTGGAAATACCAAAGTATATTCATTTATAGAATTTTATCCAAAAGATGGATTTTTTTCTAAAACAATGGCATCAACATCAATTAATAAACATGGAACTAATGCTTATGTTGAAACAAAGAACTCAAATTTATTTAATGATAAAATTGCAGTTGGTATGTCTCAAAGTTTTGGCATCGGTCCTGTCTATGGAAGTGTAAAAGCCATGCCCGCTTGGTTTGACAAAACAGGTTATGTTGCAAACTCTACAACTGTTGGAGGATTTGCAGGAGTTGGTTTTAATATTCCAATAGGAAAAACTGATTTTAAAGTTGATATAACTGCTTTTGCTGATATAAATGTTGCAAAGAAAGGTGGACCTCAATGGGATTATGGTGAAATAGAAGCTAAAGTTGCTATTCCAACTAAGATTGGTAAATTTAATCTTGGAGCAGGTTATAACTTTAACTCAACTGGAAAATTTAAGCCTGATGCACAGTTTAGAGTGAATATTGGATATTCTCCTAGAAAATAATTTTATTTTTTTAATTTTATTTTAAGATCTTCTAAATCCTGATCTATTCCCGCCACGTTTGTTAGTAAATCTTGATTGTGGTTTTCCTGGAGGTCTTCTATCAGAAGAAGATGATTCTTTAGGTTTATCGCTTGATCTATCTCTAGTTTTATTCTTAAATTTACTATCAGATCTGCCATTACCTCTGTTTCCAAATTGTGCTTTATGTCTAGATTTATGAGAACCCTGCTTTCTTGGAGCAGGTTTTGCAGCTGAACCAGTAGCGTTTTGAGCAGCATCAGAGTGATGTTTATGATCTGTGACAACTTCGATTGTTTGTCTAATTAATTTTTCAATATCTCTAAGATAACTTCTTTCTTCAGCAGCACAAAGAGAAAATGCAGTACCTTCTGCGCCAGCTCTTGCAGTTCTACCAATTCTATGAACATAACTTTCAGGTTCATTAGGAAGTTCGTAGTTAATTACGTGAGAAATATCATCAATATCAATACCTCTTGCTGCAATATCTGTTGCAACTAAAACTTTAACTTTACCAGATTTGAAATCTCTTAAAGCAGTAGTTCTAGCGCCTTGAGATTTATTACCATGAATTGCATCTGAGGGGATATCATATTTATTAAGGAAATCTGAAACTCTATTAGCTCTATGTTTTGTTCTAGTAAAAATAAGAATGCTAGTAAGATGTTTATTTTTTAAAAGATTTAATAATAATTTGTCTTTAGAAGGTTGATCAACAAAGAAAATTTTTTGTGTGATTTTTTCAACAGTTGTTGCTTGTGCTGCGACTTCAACTTTAATAGGATCTCTAAGTAAACTTTTAGCAAGTCTGTCAATATCATTAGACATAGTTGCTGAGAAAAATAAAGATTGTTTTCTTTGAGGAAGTTTTGCGATTAGTTTTTTTATATCGTGAATAAAACCCATGTCAAGCATTCTGTCTGCTTCATCTAAAACAAAGAATTCAATATTATCTAAAGTAAGTTTTCTTTGATTTAATAAATCTAATAATCTACCTGGAGTTGCAACAACAATATCTACACCATTATTAAGTGCTTGAACTTGTTTAACTTGGCTAACTCCACCAAAAATAACCGTGTGTTTGTATTTAAGAAAAGAACCGTACTCTTTGAACGAATCGCCAATTTGAGCTGCAAGTTCTCTAGTAGGTGCTAAAACTAAAGTTTTAACTTTTCTAGGATAAGTCTCTCTCATTCTTTGTAAGATTGGTAAAATAAATGCTGCAGTTTTACCAGTTCCAGTTTGAGCGATACCGATTAAGTCTTTACCTTCTAATAATCCAGGAATTGCTTTTGCTTGAATAGGAGTTGGAATTTTGTAGTTTTGCTTATCTAAAGCATTCATAAGAGGATCTATTAAGTTTAAATTTTGGAATGTAATTTCTTCTGTCATTTAATAACAGAATATTGATTTGGTTATAAAAGCTGTGGTTATTTGTGCTTGTTATTTCTCAACTTTGAACATTTTTCCATGACCTGGAATTATGTAGTCTGCAAGTCTTAGAAGTGTTTCTCGACTTTCAATTAATTGTTTCATATTCATTCCTTTTGCTTGAGTGTGATCTTTTTGATTTATATTGAATATTTGTTCTTCTTTATCAAGCCACCAAATTACATCTCCTGCAATTGCAATTTTGCCTTTATCTGTGTTGACTAATAAAGAAAGATGTTCAAGAACATGACCTGGAGTTTGAATAATTTTTATATCTTTACCTAAAATGTTTTCATCAAATTCAAGCATGAGTTCTTTATCATACATTAAATTTGCATCATAAGTTATGTGTTTTGCTTTTTCGAAGATGCCAGCTAATAAGATGTGGTCTGGATGACAATGAGATAAGAAAACATAATTAATATCATCTGTAGTTAGATTTTCTTTTTTTAGAGCTTCTAATAATTTTTCTCGATTACAACCAGGATCAGTAATAATTTTTTTATTTTCAGTTATAATTAGGCAAGATGTAGAATTTGCAAACCATCCTTGTTTTATTTCTTTTGCATAACCTTCAATTAAGATTTTTAGTTCTGCCATAGTATTAAATTAGAATATTGTTTTTATAAATTTATTCTTCTATATACATTCTAATTCTAATAACAAATTATAAATACTTTTGAACTAAAGTTTATTTTATGGATACACAAATACATCATAATGCCTTTAGAATTGCAAAAGGTAAACTTGGAATGGTTAAAGAATTATTCTCTAAACTAGGGATGACTGTTAGTTATGAACCTTTTGATGATGAATGGGCCTTATTTAAGCAAGAAGGAAATGATGTTAGAATACAAGTGATAGAAGTTTCTAAAGAGGCTAAGTATTTTGAAGGAAAAGAAGAATCTCATATAGGATTTATTTCTAAAAATCCTGTTTCTGATATTGCTGAAATTGAAAAATTTGCAAAGGAGAATGAATTGGTTTTTGTAAAAGGATCTTGGTCTGATCAGGAGCATTGGTTTGATATGTCTGAATTATTCGTAGATTTTGTTATAGAAATAATGGATAAGAAAATATTAGATTAATTCTTTTACATAACTGCAGAGAATATGTATTTAAATAATGGTATTGCAATTTGAACTAATAAGAATATTAAAAGAATCCAAATCCAAACACTAAATCCTTTTTTTGGCTTTTTTTCAATCTCTTGTTCTATTGCACCATGAAAAGGGTTTTCAACTTTAGGATTTTTATTCATATAAAGCTTGTAGAAAATCATTGTTAGAATACTTAAAGTTCCATCAATAATTGCAACTGCGCCTAGAATTCTAAAGAATACATCACCTAAAACTCTGCTTGCATTATGAGTAAATATGATTGGTTCTAACATTAAGACTACAATTCCCATAAAAATAAAGTTAATGTAAATTATTGTGTCCATGTATTTTTCTTTATTTAGTGCCTTAGCTAGAACATTTCCATGTAATGAAGCAAAACCAAATAAGAAGTATGTTTGATATAATTGCCAAACGATATCTCCTGGAATTATTTCCCAGATACCAAATAATGAAGTGAGAAAACTAAGTATGATTACTATGAATAAAACATTAATAAAAAAGTTTAATCTTGTAAAAGTATTTTGTCTTTTATCATCCCAAATAAATGCTAAACTAATTAGTGAATGTAGCATAACCATTGAAAGAGTTATTAATACTTTGCTTGCAACTTCATTAAATTCTCCAACTAAAACAGTAACGACTGCAACTAGAGCTGCAATAATTAAACTACCAATCAAGTTGTATAAAAAGAATTTTTTTAGTTCAGCAAAGTTAATCATATATCATTTATTGGTTGTTGATTATATAAATATTTGGGTTAAATGATTTGTTTTTTTTATTTTCATAAAATATATAAACTTAAAAAATAAAAGTTATATATGCAAAAAAGTACTCGAATTATTCTTATTTTATTAGTAATAGTAATTGTGTTAGTAGTTTTATCCTTTCTTAGTCTTTATTATTGTGAATTAAATGGACTTTGTTAAGTAGGTGAAACGCGAATTATAATCTGAGATATTTGTGATCGAAATGATGGGCGAATACATAATACTTTAGGAAGTCCTAATTGTTTTGACAATGAAACTTATTTTGGTGATTTAACTGGGTTACAATGTCCTTGTATTTGCTGTGTTCCAAAATAAATAGAATTATTCTAAATTTTTCTTAATCAAATCTATGATCTCTGAGAATTCTTCAATTAGAAAATATGAAGTTTAGCATTAAATTATATTATTTGAATTTTAGCACATACATTTATAAAAATGGTTCATTTTTTTAAATTTATAATGGTTGGAAAAATAAAATTGGCATATATGGCTTCGGGAAGTGGGTCAAGTGTGGAAGCGTTACATCATAAAATTGATACTGGTGCTTTACAAGGATTTGAATCAAGTTTAATATTATGTAATAAACATTCTGATGAAGCAGGAATTTACGAACGAGCTGAACGATTAAATATTCCAATCTTTTATGCAGCATCTGGTTTGGAACAATTAGCAGTACTAAAAAAAAATAAGATAGATTTAATATTAGGTTTAGGTTATATTTCTAAAGTTGAAGATGTTGTACTAAATGAATATCATGATAGAGTGTTAAATATACATCCAACTTTATTACCAAAACATGGTGGGAAAGGAATGTATGGTTTAGCAACACATAGGTCAGTTTTAGCGGCAATTGAGAATTTTACAGGTCCAACAGTTCATTTAATGAATTCAAAATTTGATGAAGGGAGAATACTTGATCAATTAGCAATGGATGTACCTGAACATTTAATTGGTCAACCAAGTGAAGAAAATGCTAAAGAATTACAACGTTATGTTTTAGACGGTGAATATTTTTTAATGGCTGATGTATTAAAGCAAATAAGTGAAGGTTCCATTAAAGTAGGAAAATTCTGATTAATTCACTTTTTTATTTTTAATAAAATCTTCTTCATCTTTGAATGTGAATTTTGTTTGTGGGTCTTTGAAAAGAAGATTATGTGTTTTACAGTATTGTAGGAATAATTCGGTGTAGTTTTTTTGAATTGTTTTGTTTAAATTAAAATTAAATTCTTTAAGGAACACATATACTTCATCTTCCTCTCCTTTTACTTCAATATATTTTCCGATGAAAGGATATTTATTAATTGTAATTGTTAAGTTTGGATATCTTTTATTTTTAAAATAAGTTCTAATTTTTTCTGTTTTAGCAACTTCGTAAAGATTAAGATTTTTAATGATGATGCGTGCATCTTTGAAAGATGAAATCTCAGGTTCGATTTCTTTTCTTACAATTAAATGAGAGTTTTTTTCTTTAGGACCTTTGTAAGCAAGATAAATTTTATCATTTTCTTTTCGAAGTCTTAAAATTTTATCTTGAGATTTGAAATCAAGATGATTTCCATCATAATAAATATCTAGAACGTGAACTTCTTTAGTTTGAATAAGATTGGCTTGAGTGATTATGAAAGAATCATTTAATTTTAGTTTAGCTTCGATTTCTTTCATGATATATTAGCTTTCTTTGTCTTTATATAATTTTATATGAATAATAAATAAAAAATTATTATTTATTTGGATTAGAAACTTTTCCCATGAATAAAATATTACCAGTATCTTGTTCTTGGATAATAAAAATAAATGGGTGATTAGCTCTAAAAACATTAGTAGGAGTCATTGAAGTCATTACCATTCCAACAGTAGTAGCCGCAGCTGCTTCAGTTCCTTTTTCATCAACTTTTATATACGCTTGATGGATTACAGAACCAATGAGTAAATCTTTACCGCCAGTCATACCAGAAAAATCTGCTGCGTCAGAAAATGCAGTAGGCATACCTAAACTAGCTAAAGTATCTTTCATAAAGTACTTAGAGTCAAATTCAAACTTAGGAAGTGATATTGAATCTAATTTTGTTTTTTTCATTTGAGCTTTATACTCATTAAATTTTTCAAAGGATAATTCAATATCATCAAGAGTATAATTAAATTTAATTAATTCATCTGTTTCATAATTATATTCTTCTCCTTGTTTAGGCAGTAATATTAACATTGAGATTTCTTCACCCTTATAAGGAAGTTCTATGATTTGAAGTTTTTCTAAACTTGCATAATTAAATCTTGCTTTATCAGGATCCATAAACATCATCTGAGTTTTTACGCTGTTGTTTGGTGTTATTTCGAAATCTTGTTCTTGAGTGTCTGATTTATCAAATTCCCATTCCCAAGTTCCTTTAAAATAAATTGCATTAGTAATAATTAATCTAGTAGCTGAACCAATAAATCCTTTAGGAATAACATCTTTAATTTTATTATTTGTTTGTTCTTCAATAAAAGTATTAATTGTTTGTCTTGATTTTTCGCTTTCAGAAATAAAATTTAAATTTGCTGCTTTCCCACCATAAAAATTCTCAACGATGTTTGTATAATCTGTAAGAAGAGGAAATTTATCTTGAATCCATAAAGCATTACCTGTTTTTAATTCATAAGCAGAATTCTTTGTATTTAAATTATTATATATAGCTGCAAAATTTGGTCTTAAAATATTATCGTCTGGAAAATGAAACACTGCTTTCATTTCATCAGCTGTTTGACCATTTGCACCTTCGTAAGTCATTGCTAAAGCAGCTGAAATACTATAAGGAGAATAAAAAATATTTTTTTGATTGGATTGATCAAGTTTTGAATATAAATCAAACGCGAATTCATTGTTAGCATTTGCTAGTTCTTGGATGCCTGCTTGAGTTGAATCAGTATCTATTGCAACGGGAGGTTTATCTGGGCTGTAAGGAAAAAGAAATAATGCAGATGTAGCAGCAACTAAGGCTACCATTAAAATTGCTATTGAAAATGTTAAAAGTTTTTTATTCATACAATAAGATAAATGTAGCTAGTATATAAATATTTTTTAGGTTTTGAAATGAGTAGAAGTTATGATTAAAGATGATGGTAATATTAGTTAATTAAGAATTATTCTGATTTAATTAAAGATTCAACTTTGACTTTTATTTCATCTCTAATTACTTTCATATCGTCCATTTTCAAACCAAAAGGATCTTTAACTTTCCAAAAAGTTACATTAGGAGAATCTAATAAGTATTTAGGACATAATTTCTTTTCACACATAATAATGATTTTTTCTGCTTCTTTAACGAATTCTTCGTTAATTGTTTTAACTTTTAGATATTCAACATTAACGTCAACATCTTTCATGAGTTTGTAAATTTCATAAGGGATTTTAGGATATTTATCAGGTGAGCTTGGATCAGTTCCAGCACTAAAAGCATCTGTGGATTTAGTTATTTTATTATAGAACGCTTCTGCAATTTGACTTCGACCAACATTCCCTTCGCATACAAATAGTAATTTTCTCATAAAATACGATACATTCTATATTATATAAATGTTACTTATAATTGGAGCTTAATTAGTTTATTTATTTACTTTATGAGTTTTCCAAAACCAAAAACCTGCACCTAATGAAATTAACACTGAAAGAATAATCCAAGTTATTTGAAAGATGTTCCAAATATTATTGTTGCAAGAAATAGCATCGCTGCAAAGAGGAGTTGTACAATCAGGAAGAGGAGTGCAAGCTATTTTAGTTGGAATATTAGAATTAATAATAACTAAAAGAACTATAGACAACATTATGAATAATGTACATGTAAGTGTTATTGTTTTATGGACTTTTTTCATTTTCTTTAGTTTATGTTATTTTACATGCATTTAAATCTTGTCCCAAATTGAAATAAAGTTAAGGATAAAAGTGCTAAAGTAATTAAAAGCATAATTTTCTTAGCAAATCTGGCGTATTTAGTGTTCCAGTTTTTAAGTTTAGGAATAGTGTATAGTGTTGCTGTGATAAGTCCGAAGATTATTGTAGCAATTAAATAAGGTAAAGCTCTAGCAAATGGATCGTCGCCTATACACATGATTATTTTATTCTGATTAGTAATATAAATATATTTCTATAACTTTGAATTTGAAGGTATTTTTGAGTAAATCTTTTTAAAATCGATTTCTTTTCTAATACTATGCCTATTAAGGATTTACTTGGAGACATTGAAGGATTTGTAGATAAAGTATTTGATATTCTAGATAAAGAAGGAATTGATGTATCTGAATCGTATTTAGATCATATTTGTTATAGGGTAGAAACCCAAGAAGAATATAAAGAGTTTCAAACAGAACTTGAAAAATATGGTTATCTATTAACAGAAAAAGAAATTAATGGTAGACCAATATCTTCTTACAAACTAATAGAACCAATAGTTCTTCATGAAAATGAGATATCTGTAGTAGAATTACCTTCTCCAAAAGCAGATACTCCGTATAAACGCGGCTTAGAACACGCAGAATTAGTTATAGTGGAAGATTTCAAAACTTTTATGGGATTATATCCATCAACAAAATTTAATATGAAAGCGGCTAATAAAGCTGTTAATCCTGATGTTTCAATAAAATATGATGGAATAACAATCAAGTTTCATCATAAACCATTAGAATATGTGATTTTGCATGAGCAATAGTTAATTTATGGGTGAAATAAGATCTATTCCTTTTTTCCTATTGTGGTCTTAGTTTTTATATTATCTATGCCATTATTTATAAATTAGTTTTCATTTCCTGATGAAATGAGTCAGAAAATCAAGTATGGTCCTCATTTGTTCCCTGGAGGACCTTTGTATTATATTCGATCTGAAGAACAAGATATTCGGGAAGCACATAGTGAAATAATGTTTAGTTTTGCAACTGCGCTAAATGAAAATCAAAATGGATCTATAGCTCAACAAATTAAAATTAAAGATTCAGATAAGTTGCAAATATCATTTATGAATTACGGAAATACTGAATTGGTTTACTTACTTACTATAAATAAACAAAAATATGCTATTTTAATTAATCAACCGCAAATGAATAAAACAGTTATAAAAAATCAGTTTCAAAACCTTCATCGACTTCATAATAATGATTCAAGATTTATTGTTAATGCACATTCTTTTTTTGAAAATGATAGATATGCTATGTATCTTACAGAATATATAAACAATGCATTGTGCGTTGGAAATGAAAAACCAAATATACTTGGTGTTTGGAATCCACTTCCTCATTATCATTTTGAAGAATTTAATAAAGAAACAAGCGATTTAGTTAATATATCTCGGATTGCACATATAGTGAATTTATATGATGATGTAAATCAAATAGGGATTTCTAAAACTCAAATTAGTGGAAATGATTTTATGTTAACGCAAGACACTGATTTTTTAGATTTACAGTCAATTATTGAAAATACCCGAATAATTGGAGCAAGAGACTCTATTTCTGTACCTTTTGAACGTTATATTAAATTATTAAGAGAAGAGTTTCAAGTTGCTACCTCAAGAACAGATCATGATGTTCTTGAAGGAAGAATTAAAATAAATCATCATTCAAAAATGCCAATTTCAAAAGACTTAATTGATGAAGGTATAGAACAAGGTTATATGTTAAGAAAGTAAATTTTTATAAAACCATTCTTGAATGTCTAATATTTTTAATTTCGCCCTTTAATTTTTAGCCCTCTTTCTCGATTGAGTTTAACATCGGAATTTAACGAAGTTGAATTTTGAGAGCAGGGGAAAACGCTTGGCGTTTTAGGCGAAGCCGACCCTGCGAACCGTTAAATTCCTGTTAGTTTCGTTTTCGGTTACGAAGTTCCGAAAACCTGCGTCCGCAGAGTCGAGAATGAGTCCGTCTATCGAGCGAACAAAGTGAGCAATCAAGACACAGAATTAAGGGGGTTTGGCGTTCTGAACAATTATTTACTTACTTGGAAGTAGTTAAAGTAGAAAGATTTATAAGTTATCTTTTAATAACACATAAATTATGCATCAGAAAAGTGAACAAGAAATTAGAATTGAAGAAGTTTCCTCTAAATGTAATAGACATTATCAAGATGGTACTGAAGTGTGGAGTCACGATAAAGAACGCATTAGAAAATATATTGCAGGACAAGATATTATAGATATAGGGTGTGGTAGGAATGGTGGTTTAGCAAGAATAGTTTATGATTTAGGTGTCAAATCTTATACAGGTGTAGATATTGATGAAGAATTCATTAATTCATCAAAAAGACAAATTCCAGAAGGATTATTTATTTGTGATGATCCAATTTACGTGCTTGATAACTTAGAAACACAGCCATTGATAATAAGTTCTGCTTTATTTGATCAAAACATTATTCTACTTAATAGAGAATATGAATTGGATTTGATAAAAGCTATTTTTAATTCTACTGCCCCCGGTCAAGTTACAATGCATACAGCAGGATATTTTCATGAAGAGTTTCACAATACCTTTTTATCACAAGGATTTAAAAAGTTAGAATCACGTGCATTAATGAATATTTATAAGAAAACTGGATAAGCCAAAGTCTCTTTCTAATTTTTTAGGACTCATTCTCGATTGAAACTAACATCGCGATTAAGAGAAGTTCGGTTTTGAGGCAACCCACAAAACCGAATTTGGATGGAGAAGTCTGCAAGACTTCGGAATCTCTTAATCGCTGTTAGTTGCGTCTTTTCGTAGAAAAGACCAAGGGATAGTGCAACGATTTTTCACGAAGTGAAAAAATCCTGAAGAGTTTAGTTTAAGTTTATATCAATTCGACCAAAGGGAGTGTAAATGTGCGTAGCACTGGGGGATTTTAGTCCGATAAGAAAGAGCGAATGCGACATATCAAGGACAGGAAGTTTATTTAGCTTTTTTATGAATTTATAATTATTCCATTTTCATAATCTAATCTGACAATAATCTAATATTGCTAGTGAGGGGGATTGTTTCCCTCCAATTATTGGTTTTAAAGTGGATGTATTGATTTCTTTTAAAGTTCTAATGTATTTAATTATTGAAATAAATTTTTGTTTAGTAATCTGTTCAAACTTAACATTATCTTTGGCATTAAGTCTTCTAAAATAAATATCTTGACTTACTATTTTTATTTCATATTTTACTCGTCTTTTTTTAGAAAAAATAACATCTGTATTTGATAATTTAATTAAAATAATATTAAAAATCTTATCATCATTAACTGAATTATATTTTTTATTAAATTTCATCATTTCTTTTTTTAGTTTATACATTTTAAGTCATAATTAAATGGCATTTCCCTTTAATAGAACTATCTTGTTCAGATTTGGTACATTCTTCTACATAATATTCACATTTGATAGAATCACAACTATCATGATTATTTGAGTTTAAATTGCAAACATTACGAAATTCTTCATTGGGTAACATATTTTTACAAATGGTTTTATCATTTCTGTTTATAGCTACTTTAGTGATGCAACTAAATTTTGTTTCAATATTTTTGATATTATCAC
>Ga0307929_1000103_pt1 | contig 83981 bp, 62 predicted proteins | sample AceLakmetage1330_FD_203160 | JGI IMG/M metagenome (GOLD analysis project Ga0307929, IMG submission 203160) | Saline water microbial communities from Ace Lake, Antarctica - #1330 | ecosystem: Environmental > Aquatic > Non-marine Saline and Alkaline > Saline | place: Antarctica: Ace Lake...
TCAACTTTAAACCCCTGCTCACCGGTGGAATTATCCATCCAGGTGAGTTTATAAGTTTTTTCGGTGAGTTTTTCGGTTTGCAAATTTGTAGGTGCAGCAATCTCACCAGAGCTTGAAACAGATTGTAAGGAGGAACTACTTTTGCCAGCATACGCATAAATCCGGTAGGAATACGTCAAATCAGGATCGGGAATAACTTCAGTATCATTCCAGTCTCTTGTTTCTTTTGCAAAGGTTTGGTAAGCTTCCTGCCATGCTTCATCGCCTTTTTTTCGGTCTAATTTAAAACCCTCAATACTTTTATCATCGTAAGTCCATGTGAGTTTTTTTTCAGTGATGCTTACATCCTCAATTTGCAGGTTTTGGGGTGTCCAGGCTTCGGTGGAAAGGTTTGCTTTTTCATCCCAGGGGTTGTTGCGTTCGGGCTTTTCGCAAGAGAATGATAGTGCTAAGATAAAAAAAATAAAAGCGTGTATAATAATTCGAGTTTTCATTTAATTTGAAAATTTGTAAAACAAATCCACTTCCATGATAAATTTAATCCCTTAAACAACGCACCGAGAGTCCGATTGACTTATTGGGGCTGAAACGGAACACGAAATCGATATAGTAGTACAGGTAGCGGTACCAGGCATCGGAAGCACCATCCTGTGATGATGACCACCATTGACCGTGGCCGCCCTGACCACCGAACGACCCACTTGCGCGGTTCCCACCGGGCAGACCTGTAAAACCGCTGCTATTGGTAGCGCCTTGGTTTGGGCGATCCCAATGCACTGTGCCGGTTTCTTTCATTTTACCACCTGCCACCATTGTGTCACCGAGGTAATCAGTTAACACAGTCCATTCATCATCTGTAGGCAAATGCCATCCGGCAGGGCAAATAGTAAGCGATGCAGGCCAGTTGTATAAAACACCATACGTTTGGTAGTTGCTTGTGACTTTGGCTTCTGCTATATTCGTTCCCTGATAATCATATACATAATAATAAGATTCTGTTTCCGAACCATTGGATGAAGGACTTACATTAGGTAAGTAGGCCAGGTTTTCTTTCATCCAGCATTGGTTGCCTATTTGCACGGTTTCGTATCCATTGTCGTCTCTGTTGTCAGTAAATGGAAGTCCACATTTCAGTGTGATCAGGTTTTCGGTTTTCATCGATTGGTATTGATTATAAAACGCGTAAATACGATAAGAATAAATATTGTTATTCAAATCCAAACCATTATCAGAGAATGAAGTTTGCCCGCCATTTAAAGTTTCAAATTCTGTCTCCCATGCCCCTTCGTTTATTCTCCTGTCAATTTTAAAACCTTCGTGGCCGGTGTGGCTATATTCCCATGTTAAAGATACAGAAGTGGTAGAATTTGCTGAGATATCTAAATTTTCAGGAGATGGAATTGTCGCATCAAAATTATTTTCGATCCAGGGCGAAGTGTGATTTTCCACATAAGTGCAAACCCGGTAATAAACCTGTGTGTTCAGATCAAAATCATTATCCTCATAACTGTTTGTAGTAAGGGTTGTCAATTGAGTCCAATCGCCCCCTTCATATTTTCGTTCTATATTAAAACCATCTTCACCAGTGCTGTTGTCCTGCCAGTTTAAAGTTACAGAACTTATTGAGTTATTTGTAAATTGCAAATCTGTTGGTGCTGTCAGCTCAGCATTTGTGTTTATGGTGGTTTTTGAAGATTCGTAGCTTTCAAAAAAAGCATACACCCGGTATTCAATATTTGTGGCACGGAAAACATTGGTATCCGTAAAACTGTTTTGGTTTTCAGCAACTGTTTTATAGGCTTTTATCCATTCGCCTTCTTCAATCTTTCGGTCAACTTTAAACCCCTGCTCACCGGTGGAATTATCCATCCAGGTGAGTTTATAAGTTTTTTCGGTGAGTTTTTCGGTTTGCAAATTTGTAGGTGCAGCAATCTCACCAGAGCTTGAAACAGATTGTAGGGAGGAACTACTTTTGCCAGCATACGCATAAATCCGGTAGGAATACGTCAAATCAGGATCGGGAATAACTTCAGTATCATTCCAGCTTCTTGTTTCTTTTGCAAAGGTTTGGTAAGCTACCTGCCAGGCTTCATCGCCTTTTTTTCGGTCGAGTTTAAAACCCTCAATACTTTTATCATCGTAAGTCCAGGTGAGTTTTTTCTCGCTTATAGTTACATCTTCAACTTGCAGATTTTGGGGTGCCCAGGTTGAGGGATCGAGATTTGCTTTTTCATCCCAGGGGTTGTTGCGTTCGGGCTTTTCGCAGGATAAAAGGAAAGTCAACAGCAGAAAAATCAGGGTATGAGATATTTTCGTTTTCATAACTGATAAAAAATTTGAATGATGAATTTTAATTTTGCTTGATCTATTTTTATGACGCAATTAAATAATTGATTCCCAAAACAATCGCCCTGTTTTGGCGCAATGATGACGCAATGCCAATCACATTTATAATCTATAATAGTATGATCCCTGGCCTTATGCCAGTTCATAAAATGAGTCTGCATCAAAATTGATGGACATTTTTACTTTTGCCTTCAGGGCATCGAGTACTTTTACAATCGTCGAAAGCCTGACATCTTTGGCATTTGTTTCAATTTTTGAGATTTGGGCTTTTTGTACGCCAATAATCTGACCCAACTGTTCCTGTGTTAACTTGCGCCTTATGCGTGCGTGCTTTATCATATCTCCCATTACATCAAGCCTTAACTCAAATTCAAACTGCTCACGTTCCGGTGTTCCCTTGTCTCCAATGTAAGTATCGGTTAATTCCTCAAGGCTGTATGTTTCTAATTTTTCTTTCATAATGTTAAAATTTTACCTGCAAACTCAGCATCCCGCCACCTTCAATCGGTATAGCCGTAATATTCATCCTTTTCTTTGCCTTGCTTTGTTTGGAGGCATTAATTATAGTAAAAATAGCACACACACCACTTGCCCCAAAAGCAGCAAAAGAAATTGTGCGCTCTTGTTCCATTTGGTCGTAGAGGCTGGTGGCTTCGGTGGTGGCGGTTTCGTAGTCGTTGCCGGCTTTATCGGATGAATACATAAAATATGCGCCTGTTCCTGCTGTTACCAAAGTTGCGGCCATCCAGATATTTTTTTGCTTTTTGTATTTGTTAAAATCCATCTGTGCCATGGCTTTCTGGTCGGAAACCAGGGTGAAACTATAAGTGCTTTGTTGTTCGCTAACTGTGAAGGTGTCTTCCAAATCGTTGTAAGCGGTCTTGCTTAGTCGGATGGAATTTTTGCCAAAATTGGTGGTGATTTTCGTAGTTGTTGTTCCTTCGTTTTTACCATTAACAAAAAGTGTAGCTCCCGGTGGATTGCTCTCTATGGTTATCTCTTTGAAGTTGCTCAGGTCTTTATCTACTTTGGTGCGTTCGTTTTCTATAACTTCGGTGGTAGTTTTAATGGTGGCGTAGTTTTCCTTTTTCAAAGTGATCTCGTAGCTTCCTATCAAGATTTCCGGGATTATCCTGGGTGTAAAACCGTAAGATTTACCCTCGATGATGATTTCAGCATCCGGCGGATTTGTCATCACCGAAAGGCTGCCATAGATGGGTTTAAGTTCCACAGCCCAGGTTTCGGTAGCACCGGCCTTCATATCAATTTTCCGGGTCTGGGTATAGTATTTATCTTTTTTCACCTCGATGGTATGCACGCCTTTTCGTAATATGTTATTAAAGAAGCTGCTTGCCAGCAATTCGCCATCAATGTAAATATCAGCTTCGGGTGATGTGGTAATTGCTACATTTCCAAAAACCGGATCCAGTTCGATGGAGAGGCTTGTGTTTTCGTTATCACGGATAGTAAATTCCTGATTAACCGGTTCGTAAAGATCGATGGCAAGTGCAATGGTATGTTTTCCGCTGGAGAGGACATCGAATGTGTGTGGTGTGCGGAAGTTTGTTGGGACACCATCCAGGGTTATTTTCGCGCCATCAACTGATGGCGTTGTTACTGTAAGTGAGCCAAAGTTGGGATCAAGCGGCGCTTCTTCTGTAAGGGTTTCGTTTACTTTTACAGTAAAACCACCTTCCCTGGGATAGTACATTTCTTTTTCCAGCCTGTAATCGTAGTACCCGCTGGTCATTTCGCGCTGGAAAGGAGTCGTGCCCATGTATTCATCATCAATCCAAACATTGGCTTCTGATGGCTGCGATTTGATCAAAATAAATCCGGTAGCCATTCCGCCAAAGTCTGATTCACCTTTGCGGGTGGCCACTACCTGGTACACTTTTCCGCTTTCAGATGATAGCGGCAGGTTTAAATTATACCTGAGCAATTCCGATCCCCACATACTCAGTCTGCGTTCGCCCGGGGAAACATAGACCCAGTATTCACCGGCTTTTTTTTCCACATTCCCCACAATGCGCATCCCTGCATCAAAGTTCAGATTGTCGATATCAGAGATCACCTTAATCAATGCACACAGTTTGTCGTTGGCATCGTAGCGGTCAAAACGCTGTGCCGAAATATCGTTTGGAATTTGTTTGTAGCCTGCAACATCCAGAGAATCGGCAAATGCCAGGGTCGAAATAAAAAGAAAAATAGCGAGGTAAACGTGTTTCATACTCAATATTTGATTTTGGGTTAATATTAGTTCACAAAAAAATCATTCAAGCCATAAATGCCGCCATCCGGGCTGCGTTCGGGCTGCCAGGTGCGGACATATATCTTGGGCTTGAGCGAATCGTTCAGGTCGATCATCAAAAATAAATAGCCTTGGTCGGCATAGGTGGTCGAATAATAGTCCTGCTTAATCTGAATGCCGTAAAGCTTGGATTCTCCATTAACCTTGTTGATAATATTTTCTTCAAAATGAATATTTACAAACTCATTGGAATTAAAAACGCTCCGCAGCCGCTCGATGTATTCAGTTTTGCTGAGTTCGATGTATTTAACCTGATCTTTCCCTGCGAGCTGATACATGCCGTCGATGGGTTCTTCGCGTTTCACCATATTCCCGACAATGATCAGGGCATTTTCGGCAAAGATGGATTCGATATAATCCAGCCGTTTCAGGCAATAGGCAGTTTTGTAGTGTTCCATAAAATTTATCAAATGGTATTTGTCCTCCACCGTTCCGAAGCGATGACTTCGGGAAACTATATCAGCGATGGCCTTGTCGCTGATAGCAAAAGAAACGGCATCGATTTTATGTTCATAGTTAAAGGTAAAAACCACCTGTTCGATAAAATCCCGTGTGTTATTCTCGAACGAAAAACGCATGGGCACCGAACGAACGATAAAAGAGCTATCCATTTGGATCACACGCAAAGTATCCACAAATGGAAGCACTTTCACATTTCCGTTAGTAATGAGTTGCTGAAAAGCCACCCACCCATCAAAAGTAAAATCTGATTGTACTGTTTCATAATTATGCACACTGATGGCATCCACGATCTTCAGTATTTGTTTTCGCAACTTCCTGGAACGCTCCACCTTATTGATTTCGGCAAAATCAACTTTTTTAGTTTCGAAAGCGATTAGCTCCGGCTCGGTTTCATAAATTTGTTTTTTCAGCGGAATAATAAATTCGCACCTTTCCAGATAAGGCAGTTGCATGTTTGAAAATACTGCATCTACTTCCAGGTCGTAATTGGCCTTGTGCTTATAATCGTATTCCACCATCAATTTAATATCGCCAGGCTGATCGGCAGCTATATCGTAAAATTCCACCAGCCCAATGCCACTTCTTACGTTTACCGGATTTGAATAGTTACGGCCAGTCCAGTAAATAAAGTCGAGATTATCGACAGGCTGATCGTTGTAGCTTACCTTTAAATAGAAGGCCTTGTATTTTTCATCAGGCAGCCACTCCGTATTTTGAACGCTGAAAGATAAGTCCGTAAAAACATTGTTGATTATTTCGGGGAGTGCAGTCATCAACATGCTTTCGCCAGACTCATCAAAATCATAAGTGATTTTATCACGATCCTGGTGACTCTGCAAAAGGGCAAGTGCCCAGTAATAGTTTTTTAAGGCATCACCAAGCCTCATGTCCCGTTCGGCGTTTTGCCCGGCTTTTACATATTCCCAAATCTTTATTTTACGATTCTCAAACACCTGTTTCAGATCAGCTATCGAGATATAGCGCATCACCTGGTAATTTCCTTTTTTTTCGGATATTAATACACTCCGTGCCGAAACAAGGGAAACGTTGGAATAGGTCTTTACAATCGATTGTGCAAACTCCGTTACGTCACCTTCCTTCTCGGTAGTTGTTCCAACAAATTCGCTTTCAACCTGCACCGTAATTTGAGTAATCAGGTTATCGAGCGCGTTATGATCCGCTATTTGGTAGCTTTCCCCGAATCCTGTGCCGCTAAGGTAATTCCCGGAATTTTTAATTTCCTGAATTTCAGCATCATTTTGCGATAGAAGCAATAGCGGAGCACAGCAGAAGAACAGGATGATAAAGATTTTTTTCATTGCATTTAATTTTTGGGGCTCAAAAGTACAAAATCAATCGTATTCACCAAACAAAGCTCAATAGATAATTTTGGGGTGTCGATATGCTAAAGCTGTGTTTAATGATGGAAAATAAAAATGATTAAGTCGGGGAATGAAATTTAAAATATCACAATTAATATTGGCAAAATTACAAATTGACTTAATGATTTTGTATTTTTGAAAAAACTTTTGATTATGAGAATGATTCAATTAAAGATTCCAGATTGTGTCGATTTGAAAGACTATGATTTTTCGATGATAATTGCAGCAAAGTTATATGAGGATGCTAAGCTATCAGCAGGCCAGGCAGCGGAGATTGCAGGTCTTTCAAAAAGGGCATTCATTGAGATATTAGGAAAATATGGTGTATCCGTTTTTAGTACATCAATTGATGATTTACATTCAGATATAGCCAATGCCTAAAATTGTAATTTCCGATACCAGCACCTTGATAGTATTTCATAAGATTGATGAGTTTAATCTTTTGGAAAAAGTCTATGGCAATTTGATAACTACGCCTGAAATCGCAGAAGAATTTGGAGAGACTTTGCCCGACTGGATTCAAGTTCAATCCGTTTCGGATAAAAAATATCAATACTTTTTAGAAACACAAATTGATATTGGGGAAGCAAGTGCAATTGCTTTGGCTACAGAGTATAATGATGCACTGCTATTACTTGATGATTTAAAAGCCCGAAAATTGGCAATTCGATTAGGATTTAAAATTTCCGGAACTTTGGGTGTGATTCATAAGGCTAAACAACTATCAATTATTGATAAAGTTAAGCCTCTAATTGACAAAATTATGCTTACAGATTTTCGAATAGCTGACAAGATTATCGAAGATATATTAAAATTGAACAATGAATAAATTGCCTATCATTAAAAGCTGATGTTGAAATAAAAAAACCACCATCCCCTACCCCCGCTTGCTGATTTTTTCGAGGGCTTCGGTTTTGAGAATGCTCACCTGCGAGCCTTGAACCTGGATATAGCCCTCGTGCTGAAAGTGAGTGAGAGCGCGGGTAGCACTTTCGCGGGTAATGCCAATAAGGCTGCCCAGCTCATCGCGCGTTAAGGGCAATACGAAAGTGGGATTATCAAAAATCACATTGGCAAAGTAAAGCAGCGCATCGGCCACCTTGCCGTAGGTTTGTTTGGAATAGGTATTCAAAAACCGATGGTGGCTGTTCAGGCTTTCCTTGCAAACAGAAACCAGGATTTCGTAGCCAAAATCCCCGTTCTCACGCACCAGTTTTTTAAAGGCATCCACATCGATATAGCAAACTTTAATATCGGTGAGTGCCTTGTAGGAATAATGATTTACGCGGTCGCCAAACAAGGAATGTAGCCCAAGGTAAGAAAGACTCTTCACAATTTGTAATATCTGGTCGCGACCGCCCTCGCCTTTTTTGTACTCCATCACCAGGCCCTGGCGTAGATAAACAATGTGGGAAGTAAGCGAGCCTTGATGATAAATATGCTCGCCCTTGCGAAGCGGCACCTCGCGACAGTTGTACTCAAGGCTGGAAAGCTGCACATCGCTTAACGATGAAACGGCACAAAACCTTTCCTGGCAGGTGCTACATGTCCCTGAGCTATGTTTTATGTCCGGAATATTATCCGCCATCATTGTCAAAATTTTTATTTGCGCAAAGATAGCAAATACAGGGTAATGTGATAAATATCACAGGCGATTAAAAAAACAATCACGGTTTTTATTTTGAAACGAAGGCCAGTAGGCTTATCTTTGTAAACAATATTTAAATTTAGATATTTATATACTAATACATAAAGCTATGAAACCATTTGCCTGTAAATGCCTATTTCTGCTTCCCGTAATTTTATTCGTGGATTATTTAATTTTGGTTGCCTTTGGTGTGAGTTCGTGTTTTTTTGGCGCGGGCGAAGCCATGTACTGCAAGGCTTACCTGCCGATAGCCCTGATGCTGGTCGGCGCATCGCTGGTATTTTTTATGGGCATTATCGCACGCAAGAATAAAAAGGAGATGTGCGAAACCGAGGATAATGCCGGCTAATATTTTTTATCGAGCATTTTTACCTCAAATAGTAAAACCCGGATAAGAGTAACTCTTATTCCGGGTTTTTTTTATTTTTCAAAAACATCAAACATCGGACATCAAAAAACACCAGGGTTGCTATCCCCTTTGTTAGTGAGCCTGCCGAACTGCGGGGCTGCAATCCCTTGCCATTCAATCTAACATCTAAAATCTAACATCAACATCTGAAATCGGACCCCGATGGTCGGGGCAGGCTATCGGACATCTGAAATCGGACATCAAACCGGTTTCACCGATTTCGATAATAATATTGCACAACACGAGAAACTTATCATCAACAAAAAACCTTAGTAGAAAATCCAAGCCAGATAAACACCAACCTTATTTCTATCATGATGAAAAAATAAGGTTGATTTTTTCCGTGGAATCATTTTTCTACTAAGTTTCTGTTCAATAATTAACGATACATTTAAGTTTGAATGCTATAGTTCCAATCCCCTCTAAATATATCTGGTTTTAATTTTATACTATTTATTTCTTCGTCACTGATTTTTAATCCTTTTTCATATTGCCTTTTATCAGCAATAGCATTCACTTTTAACCGCCATTGGAACGGTATCATAAATTAGGTAGACTATAAAATCGGTAACGGAATCCTTGAAGGTTTTAATTCAATCTTCCAGGCAGCTAAAGCAAAAGCCAGGGGCTACAAAAAAACGCAAACAATCAAAACTATCATTTATATACTTACCGCTAATCTCCAATTTCAAAAACTTAATAAATACTATTTACCCACTTAATTTTGTAAAGAGCCTTAGTTTTCTTCTACCAATAAGGCTTTTCGGTATTGCCCCGTTTTTTTAGTGGTTTCTGGACTCCACATTTTATTGAAAGTATCTGCTGGAAGCTTATCTATAATAAGTACTTTTTCCGGAGGCTTCACCTTTCCGTATCAAGACAGGTTACCACAAATAGTGTGTGTCAATAAATTTGAAAAAGTTTTTAGTCATAGCATGGCTTTGAGCCATACCATGATTTTGATGACCTGACAAACGCTAACCATGGCAATGAGTTAAAGAAAAATAATTTTCTTTGCAAGCGATATGCACAAAAATTCATAACCAAATTTTTAGAAAATGAAAAAAATGTTTCTCCTGTTACTCGCTGCTTCCTTGTTTTCTGTAGGAAGCTTTGCACAAGAAATTGATAATTCGGATCGCACCAACAATTTTTACGACAACGAAGAATTGCACCCCCTAAAAACCGGGACTATCGAAATTGCCGGCGAAATTACTAATCCCGGTATCATCGACCTCGCATCGCTGCCTGTGCGCTCGCTGATTGTGAAAGAAGCCCTGCCCACCGCCGAAGGCAACAGCTTTGTGGGTGCCTACCGCTATGATGGATATTCGCTTTTCGACATTATTAACCTGCATACTCCTGACAAAAAAAATCAGGATGTCTTCCCGCCTATCATCGACCTGTATGCCGAAATTGAGAATGAGCAAGGTGAAAAGGTGATTTTTAGCTGGGGCGAAATTTATTATCCAAACCATCTGCACGAGATTATCATCGCCACCAAAGTGATGCGCATCGTGCCCTCGAAAACCAAAGAACTGTGGCCACTGCCCACCGATTCAAAAATTGTTGCCGGCCACGATTTGCTTACTTCGCGCAATATCTCTAATCCAACAAAAATCACCATCAAGAGTGCAAGCCGCGAATTTGCTATCGAAAAAGGGATGAACCCGATGCATGCTCCGGCGGTGGATGTTTTTGTAAACGATAGCAAAACGCTGACCCTGACCAAATCGGCCAAAAACATTGATGATGCCAGCTACGAGGCCATCTTTTACGGACGTGGCCGCGGCATACACAGCACCACGCCCTTTGAAGGACAAATGCTAAAAGAGGTACTTGCAGATCAAATTCCGTTTACGGCGCAGAATATCAAGGAGGCCTATCTTATCGTTGTTGCCAGGGATGGCTACCGGGGCGTATTTACTTACTCGGAGATATTCAACAGAAACGACCAAAGCGAAGTACTGCTCATTTACGATCCCAAAGCTGAAACTGGTGGCGCATTCCGGCTATTCCCGGCCAGTGATTTCTTTTCTGACCGCGCCATAAAATCTACCAACCGGATTTACTTTGAACAATTAGATTAATGCTATGGTAAAGCATAGTCAGTATAGCGCATTTACACTCGCGCTCCTGTTTTTGGGAGGGCTGGTACTGCTATTTATCCTGGCTCCTTTGCTCAACATCACCTTTAATACTTCCCTAAGCTCAATCACCGAAACGATCGAAGACCACGAGGTAGGCCAAAGTATTTGGCTAACCCTGTGGACATCAATGGTGGCTACACTTGTCCTGGGATTGGGTTCGATACCACTGGCCTACGTGCTGGCGCATCGCAACTTCCGCCTGAAAAGGCTTGTTCAGGGCATTATCGACTTGCCGGTAGTTATTCCGCATTCGGCGGCGGGCATTGCCATTTTGGGTGTGATATCCCGCGATAGCTGGCTAGGCCAGGCCGCCGAAAGTGCAGGCCTCGAGTTTGTGGGTCATCCCGCCGGAATAATGGTAGCCATGGCCTTTGTAAGCGTGCCCTACCTTATCAACGCTGCCCGCGATGGTTTTGCGCAGGTGCCCGACCGAATCGAGAAAGCAGCACTAAATCTGGGGGCATCGCCGGCACGGGTTTTTTTTAGAATATCGACACCACTGGCCTGGCGCAGCATTGTTTCGGGTTTGATATTGATGTTTGCCCGGGGCATGAGCGAATTTGGCGCGGTGGTCATCATTGCTTACCATCCCATGATTACGCCGGTGCTGATCTACGAACGCTTTGGTGCCTTCGGCCTGGAATACGCCCGCCCTGTTTCGGTAATTTTTATCGCCGTCTGCTTGTCGTTTTTTATTCTTTTGCGCATGTTGGTTAAAGAGCCTAAACGCCATGCTTAATATCCAAAATATCCACACCCGGCTCGACAGCTTTGAACTGGACATTGCAGAACTAAGCATTGATAAAGGCGAGTATTTTGTTCTGGCAGGACCCTCGGGTTCTGGCAAAACAATCCTGCTCGAATTGATTGCCGGCATTTATAAAACCCGCCCGCCCGGAAAAATTCTTCTTGATGGCAAAGACATTACGCATCACAAAATGCAGGACAGAAAGGTGGGGATGGTTTTTCAGGATAATACGCTATTTCCACATCTTTCAGTTCTGAAAAATATCGAGTTTGCGTTCAAACATAAAAATCAGGAGCGTGCTAAAATTGTTGAGCGTCTGGCAGGCCAATTCCGATTGCACGACTTATTAGCCCGGGATCCCAAAACCCTTTCGGGCGGAGAGATACAACGTGTTGTCCTGGCTCGCACCCTGGCCTCCAATCCCGACATCCTGCTGCTTGACGAACCCCTCTCGGCCATCGACACCAGCCAGAAAGACCAATTGAAAATCCTGCTCAGGCAATTGAACCGCCAGGGACAAACCATCATCCACGTTACGCACGACTTTGAGGAAGCCTACACGCTGGCGACAAAAATGGGCATTATGCACCAGGGCAAAATTGTGAGCACCGGCAGTCCGCAATCTATCTATCAAAATCCTAAAAATAATTTTGTGGCTCGCTTTTGCGGATACAAAAATTATTTTGAAGCCCAAACTGCCGACAACAAAAAGCTGTGTATTGGTAAAAATATTTGCCTTGAACTCAGGGGAGATATTGCCCCAAACTCGAATTGCAAACTACTTATTGATGAAAGAAAAATTGAATTTATAGCTCAGACAGCAAAATCCCAACAGATAAACACTTTTGATGGAATTGTAGAGGATGCCTACAATGCCCTGCCGGGGATTGAATATCGAATAGACATTGGGATTCAGGTTATCGTTTGGGAAAATTCAGGGACAATATCAAGACCAAAATACCACCCGAAAGATCGGGTACAAATACATTTCCCGGATGATTCGCTTCGGATAATTATGGGATGACTCAAATACAATTAAAACCGGTAATAAACCCCGGCATTCACGCCAATCGACCACAGATAGTATTCCATTGCATCCGAATTGATGGGCATGAGCGAACGGCGGTAAATGGGTTCGAGGTGAAGCGAAATTTTGTCGGAAATGCGGTAGTCGATGCCCAGGCCTGCAAGCATTACCAGGTTGATGGTATTAGCACTCATGGAGCTTTCGGACTTGTATGTTTCTTCTTCGCCGTTGTCATATTTAAATTCATCAAAATAATTGTAATCCAGATAAATGGATGGAGAAAGACCGGCGGTAGCAAATAAGCGAAGACGGTTTTGGAGGATATAAAATTTGGCGCTTAGGGGAATATCGAGGTAATAAAAATGATCGAAATACCTGGCTTCACCAAGACGAGCTCCTTGAATATTGGTAGATGGAATCCAGGACGACTTGTAGCCCTTGTTGGCAAAGTGAAGCCCCGCCTCCAGACCAAGCCAGGCATTGAACTGATAATTGAGATTCAGTCCGGTGGTATATCCAAAGTCAGGTTCAATAATATCTTTAACAAAATTGGGTATATCCGGATCGGTCAATTTTGTAATCGTACTTGAATAATCGGGCGAAAAGCTAAGCCCCAGACATAATCGCCCCTTGTTTTCTTGCTCGGTGGTTTGCGAAAATCATAAGTGGGCAGCAAAAATGCAGATGGAAAGCAGTAATACTATTTTTTTCATTTTTTTAAATTTAACGGTGTCGCGTAAAATCTATTCTCCCCCACCAGTCGTAGGGAAATCCTCATTTACAATGTCAAAAATACTTTCGGCAATATTATAAGTGATGGAAGGTGTGTATCGCTGTCCTAATTTTGGTTTCCAATAACGCCCATGAGCCAACCAATGGCGATAGTTTAAAAGGCTCAAAAAGCTACTAAAATCATTTTTACGTGAAGAAATTATTTCCTCCCAACTTTCAACAATATCATTTTCTAAGGATATTATAATTCCTTTATTTTTTTCTATATTTCTAAATTTTCTTCCTATTTCAGATTTATCTTTATTATATACTTTGGTATAGAAGTCTGACCGTAAAACAGCCTCAGTAGCAGAAATTAAGTCAAAACAAACCAAATGCTCCAATTCTTCTTCACTGTCTTCAAAGTATTAATTGAGCTCATCAGTAGTTAATCCAAAAAATTTAGAATTAATCACTTTTGATGCATTAATAATTGCACCAAATATTTTTGTTCTAAAATCAAGTAAACCCTCCTTTTGGTCTTCGTACCAGCTCCAAATAAACTGGATAGATTGTTCTTTATCCGATAACGAAACTTTTGTCATTATACCAAATCTTGAATTATTTCCTTAAATGATTCAGGGTTAACATTCCAGGTTTCCAATTTTGGTGTTCTTTTCGCAAACTTCCAATTACCCCATTCAGGCTGAATAATTAGCGTTTCACCTTTGGACCCTCTCATATCTATTCTACCATAAGAACCAATGATTAAAGTCCCTTTTGGTGTTAATGAAATAATATCATTCCCTAAATAGATATCTAAACGCCTTGTTTGGTATTGCCCTATATACTCTTCATTAAGCGTGATTTCTTTATCATCCTTAATTTGGATAAATCCTTTTTCTTCAAAAGTTTTTAGCCACCCTCGGATATTGGTGTATAATTCGCTAATTGATTTTAACCAATTTATTTTTCTTTCTTCCCAATTGATTTTATTTTTCCCGTCTTCTTGTTTCTTTTTTAAAAGAAAATCTTCAAATGTATCTATCTGTTTCATAATTGTATATGTTTTTCTAATTACAAAGGTAATTGTTTTCTGTCAAAATTACCTTGAATCCTAAATATCAGAATATGGCAAAAAAAAGACCTCCCGATTTGGAAGGTCTTTTTTATAAATTAAAAATATTTGTTCTATTTAGTTTTTAATACCTTAATCGCATCGATGTGATTTTCGCTGATAATTTGTATCAGATAAACGCCTTTGCCAATGGCCTGGTCATTTCTTCCGGGCATCCAAACTAATTGATTGGAATTTAAGACCGATCCCAAAAATTCTTTGACCACCTGTCCCTGAATATCCATAATTATCACACTTTCCACCGTTTCGATGGAATTGGATAAGTCGATGGTGAGCTTGTCGGTGAAGGGGCTGGGATAGGTATTCACTTTGGTTTTGTTCGGATCTTTAACGCTCCCCAATAAATCGGGGTTCACAGCCAAAAACATGTAATAGTCCGCGACATTTGTGGTAACATACACCGAATCGTAGAGGTATTCATAATTGTCCATTACTCCCGGCATAATGGCTACATAAAAGGTCATTTCTTCACCGGCTTGCAAAATATGGGGAAAGGTTTGTGAAATATTTTCTGTGGTCCATCCTATATCCCCGATTCCTGATTCCTGAATATCGAGTACCTCAACAGCTGCCTCAGAATTATTCATAATGGTAGCCATCTGATACATATCTTCGGGTAGCGTTACCCACATCGTATCAGGTGTAACACTTAAATATCCCATCGCAGTTACTTCAAAATGTACGGGTATTTCCAATTCGGGATGGTCGGGGTCGTTGGAGCTAATTGTTAGCGAGCCTTCGTGGATTCCGGCTTCCAGTTCTGCGGCATTGCAGGCAATGTTGATATTGATGCAATCGCCCGGAGCCAGGATTCCCGACACAGCTTCAGCCAAAAGCCATTCGATATCGCTAATCACAATGGTAAACTCAAGCTGAATATTAGTAGCCTGATGGCCGCCATCGCCGTAGGTATCCTCGATCCACATCCGCCAGGTACCATTCATCTCTTCGCCGTTAAAGGCCATCATGTCCACCGTGTAATTTCCAGAAGGATTTGCTGACGCAATGGTAGCCTGTGTTCCTGCAGGCGACATCAGATGAAAACTACTCTCCTCGGGGTAGTTGTCGGTATCCCAATCATAAGTAATCAAAAGACCTTCGACGCTTTCCGAGCTTGTAACTTCAAATTCGGCCCAGCCTTCCTCATCCCAGGTATTGTAGTCATAAGCATTCGAGGCCGGACTATCCCCCACCTCGTAGCTTATTTCGCCATAAACTGCGGTGTTGGCTTCGATATCAAAGTACAAATCCAGTTCGCCGGTATTACAAATAGTAAGTACTTCGCTGCTCGTGCCTCCCACAGGAGCACTGGTGCTGATTTCGCCGGGCGTAACGTTGATGTAGGCAAAAGCCTGTTGGCCGGCAAAAAATACATGCGGATCAGCCGCACCGATAAAGGGATGGTATTGATGGTTGCCGTTTTGGTCGGCGGCATATAGGTAATAATCAATTTGATTGCCCTGCTCAGCACCGGTGATGGTGCCTTCCCAAACTTGGCCACCGGTGTTGCTCATCATCGCGGTGAGCCATTCGCCCTGGTTAATTCTGTAATTGATGAGCACCGAATCGCTGTAAAGTTCTGCTCCGCTAAAGGCTTTGATGGTGGCTTCCAAAGTATAATCGCCCTTTACATCCTGGTCGCCCATCAATGCCACATGATGAATGTGTATCATATTTTGGTCGGCGATGCCCTTGGTGCGACAATGCAGGGCATCGGTGGATTCCCAGCTTCCGGTAAAGCCAAAAACTTCGTAGCCCGGCATGGCTTCCTCATAAGAGGCCAGAGCTTCGTCATCCCATTGCGAGTTGGTAATGGGCACAAATACCCGATCGTTGAGAATGAGCGAATTGGTGTAAGGCTGATTTTGCGGGGTGTAAACCCTATAAACCTCGAAGGGCGTACCAAAGGAAGAAGCTTGGTTGGCGTAATAATCTGCCGTAGCTTCTATTTCGTCGTATTGCGGATGCGATTCGGGAACCGAGCGAATCAGCACCTTGTCGTAGTCCAAAAATTTTCCCCAGCAGTCGATGTGGTCGATGTAGGTATTGTTGGGATCCTGCACCACCATATAATTTTCGATACCAAGGTAATCCTCAAATATCTGGGCAACCTGGTCGTGGGTGTAAGCGGGGTTTTCGTCCCAAATAAGTTGCGATGATGAAGCCATCCCCATGCCGTTGCACATATAATTTCCGCCGGCCGTTTCGATGTCCATTTCAAAAAGATTAAAGCCAAATTCCTGGGCAACCTTCGATGGTATGGCGTTGTCGGTGGGGCGTGGACGGTTGTAGGTAAAATCGACAATTCCCAGTTCATCGTTGCCGTCAATCACAAACCAGGGGCCGTAGTCGCGCGTCCAGTAAGAATCGGAAGGGGCGATAAGAAACTCGCAGTTGTCGAGGTTTACGCCCTGATTGTTGTATTGATTGGTAACGAGGGTTTGCTCGTTGGTGTTGGCAAGGAGGGTAGTAATCTTGCACTGCTGTGACATCTCGGCAATCAGGTTGTAAGGGATGCCAAAACCGATTACAGAATCGTAGCGGATCAACACCGATTGCATTTTTTCGAACTCGGCGATATTGGTAACCGGGCCATCCGGCGGATCGGTAACTTGTTTGTCGATCCCGATCAGATGTTTCAGTTTGGCCTCTTCGGGGCTCATCCAATGTTTGAGAGTAGGCGTTTTGCCTTTGTCCTGGGCACTAAGCGCAGGGCTGAGCAAGAGCAGGAAAAATGAAAGCAGCACGAGTTTTTGGGTAGAGAAGTACTTCATAATTTGTGGTATTAATAAATGAGTGATTCGACAAAAAAATAGTGGATGCAAAAATAGTTAATTTGTGTTAAGAAGGGTGTTTTGTTATTCGTTATCCGTTATCCGTGAGTTGATATCTGTGAATTGTTATCCGTGATTCGTGAATTATTGTGATGTAACGCAGCCAGAGACGCGCAAAAAATATTAGAAAGTTAACAGAGACGCGCAAAAAATATTAGAAAGTTAACAGAGACGCGCAAATTGCGCGTCTGTACAAGCTATCCACTTGTTTGGCTCTATCTATAAATTGATCGTTTTTATACATCAGGATTTCATTTTTCGATATTCGATATTCGATATTCGATATTCGATATTCGATATTCGATATTCGGTATTCAATATTCGGCATTTAATATTCGGTATTCAATATTCAGTATTTAATTTCAAATAAATCATTTTGTACAGACGCGATGCATCGCGTCTGTACCATCCATCATTCCACAAGTCCTTGATCCAACAAATCCAGACGCACGTCCCCCGAAAAGTCAGGGCAGGCTGTGCGCCTCCACCTCCTATAACCCACTTCTCATCGTGCTACTCCTTATGTTAAAAAATCATTATATCTTCACCCATAATGAATCTCGCGCACATCACATTGCGCAAAAACGGTACTTTTGCCGACTGATTTTTAAAATGATTATAAATATGGATAATAAAACATTAAATAAACCCAATTATATTTTTGAAACCAGTTGGGAAGTCTGCAATATGATCGGGGGTATTTACACCGTGCTCTCCAGCAAAGTCCCTTCGATGGTAAAAGAATACGGCGACAATTACATCAGCATTGGCCCGGACGTGTGGAAAGAAACCCGCGAGAATCCTGATTTTATCGAAGACCGCAACCTGCTTAAATCATGGCGTGAGGCCGCAGCACTCGATGATCTCCACTTTAGGGTTGGTCGCTGGAATGTTGAAGGCAAGCCCATAGCAATATTGGTGGACTTCACCACGCTATTCCCCAAGAAAGATAAGATTTTCACCGCCTTGTGGGATAAGTATAAGGTGGACTCGCTAAGTGGTGGTTGGGACTATATCGAGCCGGCCATGTTTGGCTATGCCGTAGGTCAGGTTATCGAAAGTTTTTATAAGTTTAAGCTCTCCTTCTCTGACAAGGTTGTGGCACACTTTCACGAGTGGATGACCGGCACAGGTGTGCTCTATCTCAACCAAAATTTACCACAGGTAGCCACAGTGTTTACAACCCATGCCACCACCATTGGCCGGGCCATTTCCGGTAACGGGTTTCCACTTTACAGCCAGCTCAAGAGCTACAATGGCGAAAATATGGCCCGCCGCTTTGGGATGATGTCGCGCTTTTCGCTGGAGCAAAAATCGGCAATGGCTGCCGATGCCTTTACCGCTGTAAGCAAAACTACCTCCGATGAAGCTGAAGTGTTACTTGAAAAAGCCGTGGATGTGGTAACTCCCAATGGTTTTTCACCTTCGATGATTCTGGAAAAAGCGGATGCCGATAAAAAAAGAGCAACAGCCCGCAAAAAATTGTTGCAGGTAGCCCAGGCTCTGCTCAATCAAAAGATTGGGGATGATGCTTTTCTTACTATAACCAGCGGACGCTATGAGTTTCGTAACAAGGGAATTGACTTATTTATTGCGGCTCTGGGGAAATTAGCCAAAGCCAATCCGGAAAGAGAAATTCTGGCTTTTATAAAAATACCAGCCAACCATTCAGGCCCTGACCCCGAGCTACTCAAGCGTATTGAACAGCCCGATTTTAAAAACCCGCTCAGCGAGGTTTACCTTACCCATGGCTTGTACAATTATAGCAGCGATGCCATTATTCAGGAAATTCATAAGCATGGTCTAAAGAATTTGGCCGGCGATAAGGTGAAGATCATTTTTGTTCCGGCATATCTTAACGGACAGGATGGCGTTTTCGACATGCGTTATTACGACTTGCTTGCAGGTTTCGACTTCACAGTTTTCCCCTCCTACTACGAACCATGGGGCTACACACCCTTGGAAAGCATCGCCTTCCGTGTGCCTACCCTCACTACCTGCCAGGCCGGTTTTGGCCAATGGGTTAACGAAACCTTTGGCGAAGATCATCCCTCGGTAGTAGTAGCCGACCGCACCGATGAAAACGAAGATGAGCTTGTAAAACAAATTGCCGCTTCAATCAAACACTACCTTTCGTTAGCAGCAAAGCCGATGGAAGCAGTGCGCAAAAATGCCTTCGATATTGCCAGCCAGGCCGCATGGTCTAATTTTATTAATAATTATCGCATTGCCTACGATATAGCACTTACCAAAACCAGCGGGCGCGGCGAAGCTTTACCTAAGGACTTTATTAAAGATAAAAAGCGGATATTGGTGGAAGCACCCCAGCAGGATCTTCCGGTGTGGAAACGCATTACCATCGAGCCCAGCGTACCTGCAAAACTCAAAGGCTTGCAGGAGATGTCGCGCAACCTGTGGTGGTCGTGGAACTTTAAGGCCACTGAGATGTTCGAATCCATCAATCCAAAACTATGGAAAGAATATCATGAAAACCCCATCGAGTTGCTCGATTCGCTGAGCATCTACGAATGGAAAGCCCTGGAAGAAAACCAGGCTTTCATGGATAAATACAAGGAGAGCTACACCAAGTTTAAAACTTACATCGAAGCGACTAAACAAAAGCCAGAGGCACGCATAGCTTATTTCAGCATGGAGTATGGGCTTCATCAGTCCTTTAAACTCTATTCGGGAGGCTTGGGCATTTTGGCCGGCGATTATCTGAAAGAGGCCAGCGATTCAAATGAGAATTTGGTGGCCGTGGGTTTGCTCTACCGCTATGGCTATTTCCAGCAAAGTATTTCCCTCTTTGGTGATCAGGTGGCACAATACCAGCCACAAAAGTTTTCGCAACTTCCCATCGTAAAGGTTTTGAACGAGCAAGGCGAACAGATGTCTATTAAGATTGGCCTCCCCGGGCGTACCCTTTATGCCCGTGTGTGGCGATGCGATGTGGGTCGTATCCCTCTGTATTTGATGGATACCGACTTTGAAGAAAATCAGGATGTCGATCGCTCTATCACTCACCAACTGTATGGTGGCGAACTCGAAAACCGCTTAAAGCAGGAAATCCTCCTTGGCATCGGGGGCATCCGAATACTGGAAGCCATGGGTATCCAACCCGACATTTACCACAGCAACGAGGGTCATTCGGCATTTATCAGCTTGGAACGCCTGCGTTATTTAATCCAGGAAGAAAAACTGAATTTCACCACCGCCTTCGAGGTAGTTCGCTCTTCGACACTCTTTACTACCCATACGCCGGTGCCGGCAGGCCACGATTATTTTAACGAAGACCTGCTGCGTACCTACTTTCCTCATTATCCCGAAAGGCTAAATATTAGCTGGGATCAGATGATGAATCTTGGAAAATTCCATGCCAACAACCCCCACGAGTTATTTTCGATGAGCGTACTGGCCGCCCGACTATCGCAGGAAGTTAACGGCGTAAGCCGCATCCACGGCCGTGTATCGCAAGAAATGTTTGCGCCCCTGTTCGAGGGTTATTACCCCGAAGAATCGCACATAGGCTACGTTACCAATGGTGTTCACCTACCTACCTGGACAGCCAAGCCCTGGAAGCTGATGTACAAAAAAGTGTTTGGCAATGACTACAAATTGCACCAGCTCGATTTTGAGATGTGGCAAAAGATGCAGCAGGTAAAAGACAGCGAAATATGGGACACACGCAAGGTGCTCAAGAAAGAACTTCTCGATTACTTAAAAGTCCGTATCGAAGGCGAAATGACCCGCCGTCAGGAAAATCCTAAGCTGATCATCAACACCATCGAATCGATTGATAAAGATGCTTTGACCATTGGCTTTGCCCGGCGCTTTGCCACCTACAAACGAGCGAAACTGCTCTTCTCGAATCTGGACAGGCTGCGAAGACTGGTAAATACCGTTGGCAGACCCTTGCAATTTATATATGCCGGCAAGGCTCACCCCAAAGATGTGGAAGGTCAATATCTGATAAAGCGCATTATCGAAATATCAAAAACCGAAGGCTTTATTGGCAAGGTGATTTTTATCGAAAACTACGACATGGAGCTGGCGCATAAGCTAATCCCCGGCGTGGACATCTGGCTCAACACCCCCACCCGACCCCTGGAAGCCTCGGGAACCAGCGGTGAAAAAGCCGTGATGAACGGCGTGGTCAACTTCTCGGTGCTGGATGGCTGGTGGGCCGAAGGCTACAAAGAAAATGCAGGCTTTGCCATTGCCGAAGCCCGTACCTACGCCAATCAGCAGTTTCAGGATGAACTGGATGCCGAAATCATCTACAACGTTTTTGAAGATGAAATTCTGCCTTTGTATTTTGATACCAACAGCGAAAATGTACCTCAGCGTTGGGTGCAGTACATCAAAAATACCATCACCAATGTGGCTCCCCACTTTACCATGAAGCGCATGATAGAAGATTATCAGCAAAAATTCTATCGCAAACTCATCGAGCGCAACGCCATTATGCGAAAAGATTCGTTTAAGCTGGCAGGCGAATATGCCTCCTGGAAACAGGACATGCGCAACAAATGGCAGGATATTAAACTGGAAAAACTGATGGTTCCTGATGCCTCAACAGGCCCGCTTACTATCGATGACAGCTTTTCGACCGAGGTAAGCTTGTACACCAACGGCATTGCTCCCGAGCATATCGGTGTCGAAATTATTTTTGGCAAAAAAGTAGAAGGCAAGGTTGAGCGCATTGTGTTTAGCAAAGAGCTTAGTCTGATGGATGTGGATGGCAAGCTGGCTCGTTTTAGTGTAGATATTCCCACATTTAAAGCCGGGGCTTACAGCTATGCTTTCCGCATTTTCCCCCGACACGAATTGATGCCCCACCGCCAGGATTGCGGATTGGTAAAATGGGTGTAGCCAGACTGCCCTGGCAAGTTCGTTGTTTTTATCTATTTTTGCCGATTAATATTTAACTATGAATTTGATTAGAAACACCATATTTCTCATCTTACTTACCGGTCTGGTGTATGGCTGTGGCTCAGGCAATCAGGATAAAAATAGTCTGCCTGCCGACTTAGTTAAAACGCCAACTAGTGCTTCCGGTTCGGGCGACAGCCGTGCCATGCCACGCATTGCTTTCGAGGAAGAAGTCCACGATTTTGGCCGCGTTATCGAAGGGGAGAAAATAACCTATGCTTTCAAATTCTCAAATACCGGAAAAGCTGACCTGCTGATTACCGATGTTAAATCGACCTGCGGCTGCACCGTGCCCGAGTTTACTAACGAAGCCATGAAGCCAGGCGAAAGCGGAACCGTAAAAATTACTTTCGACAGCAGCAACCGCAAAGGATTTCAAAACAAAAGCATTACCGTTATCAGCAATGCCATTCCAAGTACTACGATTTTAAAGATTAAAGCGCAGGTAATCATACCCGAACAATTTTAGATAAGCTATTTAATATTCATTTTTAAACAAAATCACAATATGTTATTCAATTCAATTTTGCTTATGGCTCCTACTGAAGGAGGAGAAGGTGGAAGCAGCACTTTTATAATTATGATGGTGCTGATGATCGTAGTATTTTATTTTTTTATGATCAGACCCCAAATGAAAAAAAGCAAGGAGCAAAAAAACTTTCGTGAAAGCCTGAAAAAAGGCGACAAAATCATTACCATCGGTGGTATTCATGGTAAGATACTCGAAGTGCAGGAAACCACAATGACTATCGAAACCGAAGGGCAAGGCCGGCTAAAAATTGAGAAGAGTGCCGCCAACGCCGATGGTTCTGCCATGCTTAACCAGCAGCAGAAATAATACTGGTAATCAAACACCATTAACTACTCCATCCTGATGAATTTCAAATCGGGATGGAGTTTTTTTTAGCCATGCTCCCGATATTTTTTTGATACTTTTGCAAGCAATTGCATTCATCAATCTATTGGCGAAAATGTTGAAACTATTAAGCGGGAAAAAAAAAGAGGACTATCGTTATAAACTTACGGTGTTTTTAGTTTGCCTTATCATATCCTCGCTGGTGTGGATGCTCATAAAGCTGGCAAACCATTACACCGTTGAGGTTGAGATACCGCTCACCTTTGTCAATTATCCTAAGGACAAAATACTGGTAAGCAAGGTTGACAGCATCATTAGCATCGGCATTAACGACCAGGGCTTTACCGTGGCATGGATAAAATACTTTAGCCGCAAATCGCCCCTGCGTATCGACCTGAGCGATTATCGGTTAAAACAACAAATGCACGGTTATGTGGCCAATGTGGGAACCCGCGCATGGGCGCAACAATTTTTGGATCAATATGATTTGAAAGGGCAGGTTACGCATATTCTACCCGATACTATTACCTTTTATTTTGAAGACCGATACACCCGGGAAGTGCCCGTTGAGGCGAAACTTAATCTTAGCTTCAGCAAACAGTATTATGCTTACGACACGCTGGTAATAAGTCCGGCTACCGTAGAAATAAGTGGCTTGTACCAAACCGTGGATACCATCGAAAGTTTGACTACAAAAACGCTAACCTACGATAAACTCAACAAATCGATAAATACCATGGTTGCCGTTGAAAAGCCTGCCAAAAGTCCCGGCCTGCGCATCGATCCTGGTGAGGTAAACGTAAAACTTACCGTAGCCAAATTTACGGAATCAACCATCGATATCCCTGTTAAGATTAAGCATCAGCCTCTAAACATGCGCATCAAGATTTTCCCTGAAACTGTAAGCATCAAATTTTTGGTTGCCCTCGATGATTTCAAAAAAATAAACCCCGACATGTTTGCCGCATCGGTTGACTTGTCGATGTTAAACGAAACTACCGGCAACAAACTGGAGGTATCCATCGACACTTACCCTGCCTTTGTAAAAATTATTAATACCGAGCCCTCAGAGGTTGACTTTTTAGTTTTGAAATAATGCAAAAGATTGGACTTACCGGCAACATAGGCAGCGGCAAAAGCCTGGTGGCGAAAATATTCGAGCAACTGCAGGTTCCGGTTTTTTATGCTGATATTGAAGGAAAAATGGTTTTGGAAGAAGCCCAGGTAATTTACAAAATCAAGGCTGAATTTGGAGACAACATTATGGCCGGAACTAAGCTTGACCGAAAAAAATTGGCACTAATTGTTTTTGCCGACAAGGCTAAACTTGAATTTCTAAATAAAATCATTCATCCTGCGGTACGAGCAAAATTTACCGCATGGTCGGAGCAAAAGTGCGATTTCCCTTATATAATCTACGAGGCTGCCATCCTTTACGAATCGGGACACTACCATAGGATGGACAAAATTATTGCGGTTACCGCCAGCCAAGAATTGCGTATAAAACGCGTGATGCAACGCGACAAAGTAAGCCGCGAGGAGGTAGAAAAGCGCATAGCCATGCAATGGCCTGAGGATAAAAAAATAGCATTGGCTGATTTTGTGATCGACAACAACGAGAGCTGCTTGTTGATACCCCAGGTTTTGCAAATAGATCAAAGCATTGGTGAAGAATTCTAAGTGTGCAAAAGGCATCAGGTGGTATATACCGAATTGAACAAGACGTAGTCGGTGGTAAGATCGGTACCCCAGCCCTTGCTCTGCACCTTCCCCTTATTCAAATCGAGCTTGATATGGAGGTGCGACTCGCGCAGGAGCTTTTTCATAAAATTAATATCATATTCCAGCGGCTGCCCTTTTTCGAGTACTTGCACCAATTTTTTATCCGAACCCAAATACAGATCCGTTTCCAGATAATTAAAAGGAACTCCGGCATTTCCAGCAGCACCAATGATGCGACCCCAATTGGGGTCGCGGCCATACATGGCAGTTTTTACCAATACCGAATCCGACATGGCGCGGATGATGGCGCGGGCATATTCGGCGGTGGGCGCATGTAGTACTTCGTATTCGATAAACTTGCTTGCTCCTTCGCCGTCCGACACAATTTGCTGAGCCAGATGTTTCATCAGCTCCTCAAGCTGAAACTTAAATTCCTGGTAATCTTTACCGCGTTTATTTTTGATAGGCTCGTTTTTGGCCAGGCCATTGGCCAGCACCACCACCATGTCGTTAGTCGAGGTATCGCCATCCACGGTAATCATGTTAAAAGATTTGTCCACCGCCTCTTTCACCATCGTTTGCAAAAGTCGGGAATCAACAGCAGCATCAGTTACAATAAACGAGAGCATGGTAGCCATATTGGGATGAATCATTCCCGAGCCTTTGGCTATGCCGCCCATATTTATTTCATGGTCGTCGATTTCAAATTCCACAAAGCCTTCTTTGGCAAAGGTGTCGGTGGTAAGTATGGCGTTGGCCACAAAGGAGCCTGCGTTGCTCCGGTTTGACAATTTTTTAACGTTGTCGCGAATTCCCTGGACGATATCATCGGTAGGAAAGGGTTCGCCAATAATTCCCGTTGACGAAACAATCACCAAATCTTTGGCAATATTCAGTTCTTCGGCCATGGCATCTGCCATTGCTTCGGCACCAGCCAGCCCCTGCGATCCGGTTGCAGCATTGGCATTGCCGGCATTTACAACGATAGCCTGTGCCTGGCCGTTGGCAATATGCTTTTTGGAAACGATAAGCGGCGCAGCCACTACCTGATTTTGGGTAAAAACGGCTGCGGCACTGGCGGGCACTTCCGAATAGATAATGGCCAGATCGCGACGCAGCGATTTAACGCCGATGTGGGCACCCCAGCATGTAATGCCTCTTACGTTGGTAATATTCTTAATCATAATATTTCGAATTTAATTTCTTTTTATTTGCAACTTTGTAATGAGTATCTTAAATCAACATAAAGTTGACTTTAAAGACAAACACTGATTACGGATTCAGCGGAAGCTGCATCAGTCCGCTTGTTTCATCCAAACTCAACATCAGGTTCATATTTTGCACCGCCTGTCCGGCAGCTCCTTTTACAAGATTATCAATTACACTTATCAAAATTATCATCCCGGTACGTTCGTCCCAGGTGGGATAAATATCGCAGTAATTGGAGCCACGCACATCTTTGATGGCCGGTGGCTGCTTGCGGATACGCACAAAGGGAGCATCCTTGTAAAATTCGGTATAAATCTCACGCAATTTATCATCGCTCATTACAAGATCAGGGCGCGGCTGTGCATAAACAGTGGTAAGTATGCCACGGTCAACCGGCAGCAGGTGTGGCGTAAATTGCACCACTATTTCCTGCCTGAGAAGTCGCTCCAGGACACTTTGTATCTCGATGGTATGCCTGTGTTTTTTCAGGCCATAAGCCTTAAAATTATCGTTGACATTGGAATACAGATTAACGGCCTTGGACTTTATCCCGGCACCTGTTATTCCGGATTTTGAATCCACGATGATGGGCTTCGTTAGGATGCTTTCGCTTTTGATGAGCGGTGCCAGAGCAAGAATGGCGCTGGTAGGATAGCACCCCGGATTGGCCACCAGCCGGGCTTTGGTGATGGCGGATCCCAGGATTTCGGGGCAACCAAAAATCGCCTCGCCGATACCCGCAGGATAGCTGTGCTTTTGGCCATACCATTCCTCGTACATCTGTGCGTTGTCCAAACGAAAGTCGCCCGAAAGATCGATAATTTTAAAATCTTCGTTACTAAGGTCTCTAACATATTCCATCGAAACCCCGTGAGGCAAAGCCAGAAAAACAAGCTCCGGGTCGTAATGACGGATTTCAGTTGCCTTGATTAATTCCTGGTCAACCAGGCCTTCGAAAAAGGGATGGACATCCGAAAACCTTTCGCCTGCCCTGCTCTCGGAAGTGATAAAGGCAATTTCTACATCCGGATGATGAGTTAAAACTCGCACCAGCTCGGAGCCTGTAAAACCGGTAGCTCCAATAATTCCAACTTTTATCTTATCCATTGTTTTTTATTTCTTTTAATGATTCTATGAGTACTTGCATAATTTTTTTCAAATCGCTAAAACCAATATTTAATGGCGGCAGCAGGCGCAGCACATTACCAGCAGTGGCATTGGCCAACACGCCTTTGTCCAGCATTTTCTGCACCAGCGCCTTGGTTTCAAACGAAAACTCAAGGCCAATCATCAGACCCCTTCCACGTATTTCGCGGATATCGGGATTGTTCAGCTTTTTGATTTGCGCCATCAGCCATTGACCCTTTTCGCTCGCCTGTTGCAGTATTTTTTCGGTTTCCATTACCTTAATCGTGGCCAGTGCAGCAGCACAAGCCAGCGGGTTGCCGCCAAAGGTAGTTCCATGGTCGCCATAGTTAATGGCATCGCTTACCTTACTGTTCGACAGTATTGCACCGATGGGAAAGCCTCCGCCCAAGGCCTTGGCCAAAGTCATAATATCCGGCTGGACATCGGCATATTCCTTAGCAAACATTTTTCCGGTACGCCCCATCCCGCATTGTATCTCATCAAAAATCAATACGATATCCTGTTCATCGCAGTAACGCCGCAGGTCGCGCAAAAAATCATCTTCGGCAAGGTTTACACCTCCCTCGCCCTGGATGGGTTCGATAATAATAGCGGCTGTTTCGCTGCTTGCAACTTTTTTAATTGCTTCCAGGTCGTTAAAAGGTACTTGCACAAAACCCTGTGGAATAGGCTCGAAGCCCTGCTGCATTTCTTTTTTGCTGGTGGCAATGGTGGCCAGGGTTCGCCCGTGGAAGCTACCCTCGAACGAAATGATTTCTCCTCCCCTACCCCTGCTGTGTGCATATTTTCGGGCAATTTTCATCGCTCCTTCTACCGATTCGGCTCCACTATTGGTAAAAAAGGCGCGGTCGAGGCCGGATAGTTCTACCAATTTTTTTGCAAGTTCAACCTGTGGAATGCTTAGATAAAAATTTGAAATATGCATAAGCTGCCCGGCCTGACTACGAATAGCATGAACTACCTCGGCATGGTTGTGCCCAAGACTATTAACTGCAATGCCGCCGAGCGCATCGATGTATTCGCGCCCTTCTACATCCCACAAATGGGAGCCTTGTCCCTTAACAAATGTGAGTGGATAGCGCTTGAAGGTGGGCAGGTAATACTTTTGATCCAGATGGTGATAATACTGGTTTGTTTCTTTATTCACAATCTTATATTTTTGTCATGCATTACTATTTTGATTTTTTAAATCTCTAATAATAATTGTGTCCTCAAAAACAACATCAGGGTATTTTACTTTATATTAGAATTAAATGGCTGTCTTGCCCAATGCGAAGGTTTCTTGATAAGTTTTAGGGGGTGATAAGTGTCCCCACCGATTTTCCGTCCATCATCTCCAGGATTTGCGAAGGCTGTGTGCCATTAATAATCCGTGCAGCCTGAGCACCTTTATTTATTGCAATTTCGCAGGACTCAATCTTGGGAATCATCCCTCCCTGAATAACGCCCTCGCTAATAAGACCGGTAGTCTCGGGCAGACGCATGTTGCGAATAATTGTGGAAGGATCGTCTTTATCGCGAAGTAATCCATCCACATCCGTAAGCACTACATATTGCTGGGCGGCGAGGGTGCCGGCAATGTGTCCGGCAAACATATCGGCGTTGATGTTGTAGCCGGTGCCGGCCTTATCGGCAGCAAGACAGGTAATTACGGGGATGTAATTATGCAGCAGCAAAATACGGAGAAGTGTGGGATTAACGCGGGCAACATCGCCCACCTGACCCAAATCGATCAACGCTTCCTCGTCAGCTTCAATGCGCTTGTGCATCCTTTTGCTTGCCACTACCATTTCGCCATCTTTACCCGAAAGGCCAACCGCCTTATAGCCGAGGCTGTTTATAATGCTTGTCAGACTACCGTTAACCTTGCCCTTGAGTGCCATCTCGACATACTCGAAAGCCTCGGGACTTGTTTTGCGATGGCCATCGATAAACTCTGATTCAATTTTGGCATCATCGAGAGCCTGCCCGATAAAGGGACCGCCACCATGCACAATTACAATCGCATAGCCTTTGGCCTGGAGTGAGCAAATACTTTTGAGGACTTCTTTTTTGAGGGTGTCATTAGTCATAGCGTTTCCGCCATACTTAAACACCAAAATCGGAGGGGAAGGATCGTCAGTTTCTGTCATATTAATAATGAATTACTTTTGATTTCACTCTTATAAAGTCGTCTAAGCTGATATTGTTCAATCCGAATACCTTACCCATCCTTAATTTTCTAACATTCCCATGTCCTTATACATCGGACATCGGACATCTAACGTTTCCATATCTTCGTTCATCCGACCTTCATTTAACTTCCATATTCAAGATTCGGCATTCTCCGGTTCAATATTCAAAAAATCTCAATTCATGATTTAGTTTTAAAAACCAGGGTTGCCATCCACACACCTTGCCTCCCACAAGAGCCATCACAAAGGCGGGGCTGTGAACCCTTGCATCAGGGTTCGCAGCCCCGAAGAGCCTGCTCCGCTCCAGCGGAGGGATTGCATTCATAAATTGCCGCAGCCATAGGTAATTCACGAAGTGACTATTTCCGTAGCCCGGTGCTTTAGCTCCGGGATTAAGGGAAATTGGCACAATCGGCAAAAGGGCGTTAACGCCCTTATAGTTAATTTGCGGGAGAATCCATTACCCCGGCCATTTATGGCCGGGGTAATGGATTGAAACCGCCAAAAATTTGATGAGGTTTTTTTTGCAAATGTGTGTATTTCACGAGAAATCTCCTTTTAATTCATTTTTCCCAGGTTGACCTTCTATCGCAGTTGAGCTTATTGCGATAACCTGCTCAGGATGTATGCCGGGACTATTCAAAAGTGGCGACTTTGTGGACAAACACTATTTCAGCCACTTGTCAAGCCAGGCAAAGAAAGTGCGCTGCCACAGGATTCCGTTTTGTGGTTGAAGCACCCAGTGATTTTCGTCGGGGAAAAACAGAAACTGTGCCGGCACATCGCGCAGCACTGCCGCATTAAAGGCTGTCATTCCCTGGGTATAAACTACCCTAAAATCCTGCTCACCGTGGATAACCAAAATCGGCGTATCCCAGTTTTGTACAAATTTGTGTGGCGAATGTTCGTAAGCTCCCATAGCCACTTTATTGTCGAAATCCCAGAAAGAACCACCCTTATCCCAATTCTCGAACCACATTTCTTCGGTTTCCAGGTATTGGGCTTCCTCGTTAAAAATACCGTCGTGGGCAATAAATGCGCTGAAGCGACCTTCGTGGTGGCCGGCGAGATAATAAACCGCGTAACCGCCGGCACTGGCACCGATAGCACCCAGATTATCAGCATCAACGTAAGGCTCCTTGGCCATAATGTCGATGGCGGTCAGGTAATCCTGCATACTCTTACCATGGTAGTCGCCGCTGATCTGCTCCTGCCATGCCTGGCCAAATCCTGAAACACCCCTGCGGTTAGGAGCTACAATGATGTAATCGTTGGCGGCCATAATTTGATAATTCCAGCGGAAGTGGAAACTCTGGCTCAACGGACCCTGAGGGCCACCCTTGCAATACAGCAGGGTTGGATATTTTTTTGCGGGATCAAAATCTGGTGGATAAATAATCCAGGTCAACATGTCTTCGCCATCGTGGGTTTTCATCCAGCGGCCTTCGGTTTCGCCCATTGCAATCTGATCGAGCAGGTCTTTGTTGGTGAAGGTAATTTGTTTTTCCTCCCCATTAGACGGGTTTACTGCAAAAAGCTCGGTGGGAAACTTCATGGTTTGCTTGCTGCCAATCAGCACATCACCGGCCAGGGCAACGCCACGATAATCGTGCAATCCTTCGGTAATTTTACGGATCTTGCCATCGGCAAGGGTGTATTCATAAATCTGAAAAGTACCCTGAACATCGCTGGTAAAATAAATCGACTGGCTGTTGGCAGACCATTGCAGACTTCCGGCGTTTTGGTCGAAGCCTTTGGTAGCATCCGTTTTTTCGCCGGTTTTGGTATTCATAATAAAAAGCCGGTTTTTGTCCGATTCATAACCATCGCGCTCCATGCTTTCCCAGGCAATGTAGTTTCCATCGGGCGAATAGACAGGGGCAATATCGAAACCCATCATGCCTACTGTAAAGTCGGTAGTTTTTCCGGTTTCAAGATCATAAATATAGTTGGCCGAGTTGGTGGATTCGCTGTATTGCTTGCCTTCCATTTTTTTGCTGGTGTAAACAATCTGCTTGCTGTCAGGGCTCCAGTTAACCTGCTCCATGCCACCCCATGGTTTCATGGGTGCATCCCATGGCTCGCCGGGCAACAGGTCTTTATGATTACTCAGTTTGTTTCCATCGTAATCGGCAATAAAAACGTGGCTCCAGGTATCGGTCCAGGTGTCCCAATGGCGATACATCAGGTCGTCAATCAAGCGTCCGGATGCCTTGTCGAGACCCTTGTAAATATCTTTAAACATATTGTCCACCGCTACTTCTTTGGTATAAACGATCATCGACTGATCCGGGGAATACTTGAAGCCGATGATGCCACCTTCGATATCCGAAATTTGCGTGCGTGCCGAGCCATCAGGGTTCACCTCCCACATTTGCATTGTGCCACTTTCGGCAGTCATAAAACCGATTTTCTTTCCATCGGGACGCCATATTGCATTGTATTCTCCTTTGGCTGTTCGCGTGAGGCGTTTAAAATTGCTGCCATCCGCACCAATCGAATACAAATCGCGATTGCTTTTGTTTTGCTCAACGCTATAATAACTAACGCCGTAAACAATGGCTTTGCCATCGGGCGAAACTTCGGGGCCGCTCAAACGTCCCATAGCCCATAAGGCTTCCGGAGTAAGGCGGTCGCCATCGAGTTTAAAATCCTGCTTTTCGATAATTGGAGTCTGTTCCTTGACTTCTTCTTGTTGCCCGCAGCTCGCAATAAAAAGGAAGCTGGCGACAAAGAAAATCACTTGCGTAAATTTATTCATAACTATTATGGTTTAAAATGTATTAAAAATTTGAAGTTGCGAAAATACAAATAATCATCAATACCCGCCATATCAGGCTTACAATCCTTATCCGGCAGAGCAAATTCACGGGGTAACTGAACTCAGATTGCAAGTCACCCCGTGAATCCTTACTAAGCACAAAGCATGATTTTATACTACGCACTACTGCTAAAGGTAATTCACGGGGTGACTAAACTCGTGGCAAAAACAACTATATTTTCCATTTTCAAACCTTCATTAAAAAATGTTCTTACGACTTAAAATAACCTTACCTTATTTTTTATTTTAGAAAAGAATAAGGTAAGGTTATGTAGTGCGTTGGGCTTGGATTTTCTATGAAGGTTTTTTGGTGATGATAAGGTTTCTATTTTTAAGGATAGAAAGTTGAGGCCTACCACTGCCTTTCGAGCGTCCGCAGGGCCTCGAAACGTCAAGGAATTTCTTGTTTTTTAAAACAAAACGGAAACCGAATCTTTCGATTGGGTTCCCGCTCGCTCAAGCTTGCCGTAGCAAACCGTTCACGTCAAGTTACTGTTATTATGGTTGTTCACTTTTGAAGACCTTTGCAGGATTTCGTTTATGAACCTGATCTGGTTGGGTAGGCCGTAAACGGATTTCCGTAGCCAAATCGCAGTTTGTTGTGCCGACAGTCAAATGCTGAAGTTCCGTAAAACCGGGTTTGAATGCCGCGATACCAGCAATGTATTTTTCAATATCATCGGGATCTTTTCTTGCGAAAAGTCCCAGGCTGGTATGCTGGTTCTTTGCAAATCATCAGAAATCTCTTGCACCTGGATGCGTCATTTTCCTGATGTCCTTGATGATTGCATCCTTGCGGTTGCTCCGGGCTTTTAACGTCCCTTTGCGGCATTCGTGAAAACGCCGCAATCATCAGGCAAAGTTTCAAAGAACTGGTGATTTTTCAAACCGACAAACTAATGTGCGGTCTTCGTTCTCACCCGGGATGCCCGAAAAGTAATCTTGCGAAATGCTTTTCTTCTTTCCCCTGGCTCAACAAGCTCACCTTTTATCGCTCGCTTGATGCAACAAATATACGGCGAAAAACAAGCCGAAAGCAAGATTTTACTTGCTTTGTAATTCACAGTTTATCAACGGGTTTTATCAACAAGTGTTGAAAACTCATAAAGCCCTAAGGGGGTAAGATTTGTGATAGTTTTATATAAAAAACCTTATTCACAATTTGTTAATAAGTGGCAAGTAGGCTTTCCAGATAATGATTTTCGATACCAAAGGTGGTTTTCAGTTGGACAATTTCCTGGGCGATCCGGTCAGTGTTAATCTTTTTACTGGTTTTTGTGGCAACGATCATCACGTTTTTTGGCGTGTGTTCGCTCGATACAAATTCCAGGGTTTTTACCTGGTAGCCGTGTTTTTCGAGGATCAGTCCGCGAATGCCATCGGTGAGCAGCTCGGCCTGCCTTTCGAAATAGATGCCATGTTTTAGGATAGGCTTCAGCAGTTTGCCAGGGTTCATGGCTTTGCGTACTTGCTTGTGGCAGCATGGAGCAACCACGATGTATGAGGCATTGGCTCTGATGCCTTTAAAAATTGCATCATCGGTGGCGGTGTCGCAGGCATGAAGGGCGATGAGCATATCGATATTTTCCAGTTTATGATCCTGGATGCTGTTTTTTACAAAACTCAGCTTATCAAAACCATTATCCCTGGCAATGGTGTTGCATTGATTTACCAATTCTTCACGAAGCTCAACGCCGGAAATTTCCGCTTGTACCTCGCGGTTATTTTTTAAATGATCGTAAAGTGCAAAGGTGAGGTAGCCCTTGCCCGATCCCATATCGGTCACTCGAAAATCTTTGTCAGCAGGCAAAACTTCCGGCAGGATGCTATCGATGATTTCGACAAACTTATTGATTTGTCTGAATTTGCTGTTCATCTTCGGCATGACAACAAAATCTTCGGTGGTGATACCCAGTTGGTGCAAATACAATTTGCCCTCGGGCTGGATAAGGCGGCGTTTGATTTTATCGTGCGAGAAGCTTTGCAGCAGTGGCGAGGAAGCAGGACTGGTTTTCAAAATAAGTTTACCTTTTTTACTTTTCATTAACTGGGCATCCTTTTTTTGTGCAAAAAAATTGGCTTGCAAAAAGTGCTGATCGATGAGTTCCCTGATTTGTTCGATGCCTTCGGCGATCTCAAAGTTTTTGGTAATATCCTTGCTTTGATGCCGATAGACAAACGAAAGTTTTTCGCCCTGGCCAAGTGCAACCGGGCTGATATACACATTTTTGAGCTCGGCATTTTTTTGCACCGCTTTGCCCAGGCTAATCTTAATCAATGTTTTCCCAAGGAAATTATCCCGGACCAAATCCAAAAAATCCTCGAGTGCTTTGGTTTCATTCATGTGTTTTGCTTATGTGGCGGCAAAGCTAATCATTATCAAAGTATGCTAATTTTGTTAATTACGGCGATTTCGGTCTTCACGAAAACACTACTATGATCCGTGCCCCTTTGCAGAGCTTGCTTCAGGTGCCGGTATTATATTTCTTCGGTACCTCCCGCTTAACAGTAAGGCTGCTGACGCTTTTGTGGGTTTTTGGCATTTTGCTGGTTTTCTTTTTTTATCCAAATTCATCCAAACTCACAAAATTAAATTTGCCCTCATTTTTGCTTTGACGGTTTTTGTGGCCTGGAGCTTTAAAATCCAGTACGCTTATTTTATAGCCATTCCATCGGTTGTTGTTTTTATTAATTCGCTACTGAGGAAAAAACGTGAAGGCATTTCAACAAAAGAGGCCTTCGGTGATTTAGGCATTTCTACCGCTTTCTTGCTGGCTTTTGCAGTGCTGTATTATTTGATTTGGTATTTGCCCAATAAGGGTTTTTATGATCTGATTATAATGATCCAACAACATTTTTTACGGAGCACAAACTGCATATCATCATCGCCGAACCCAACGAAGGCTCCTGCGGGCAGTTCTTCAAAAACAACGGCTACGGCCTCAAAAGGATGTAGGATTCGCTGCGCTATTTCGATGCCTGGCGTTAGGACTGTGAAATATTTTGGTTGAAAAATACTGCAGGAATCATGGGCGAACCATAAGTTTTATATTTTTACCGAAACTAAACAAACACGAAAATGAATTTTGAAGCTTTCTTTAAACTAACTTACGGTTTGTACATCCTGAGCTCGAAGGATGGCGACCGCTTTAACGGACACATTTCCAACACTGTTTTTCAGGTTACCGCCCAGCCACCACGCATAGCCGTGGCCAGCCATCGCGATAACCTTACCAGCGACTTTATAAAAAACAGCAAGGTATTTTCGGTATCGTCCCTGCAAAAAGACAATTCGCTCGATTTTATGGGACCCTGGGGTTTTAAGAGCGGCAGAGAAATTGACAAGTTTGAAAAGGTGGCGCATAAAATTGGAAAAACCGGCGTGCCCATTGTTACCGAAAACTGCATAGCCTGGTACGAATGCGAGGTTGAGGAAATCATCGAGATTGGCACCCATATCTTGTTTATCGGCAAAGTAGTGGATTTAGATGTTTTGGATAAGGATAAAGAGCCGCTCACCTACGATCATTATCGCTATTCGATCAAAGGCGTTTCTCCGCAAAACTCTCCTACCTACCTTGGCGAAGCCAAAACAGACCACCATCTTGAGGAAAAAGTGGAAGCCATTGCTGATAAAACAAAGGCGAAGCAGGCAGCAGCCGATATGAAAAAATATCGGTGTACGATCTGCGGCCATATTTACGATCCTGCCGAAGGCGACCCACCTGCAGGAATTGCGCCAGGCACAGCCTTCGAGGATATTCCCGACGACTGGACCTGCCCGATATGCGGCGTTACCAAAGCGGATTTTATTCCTTACGATTAAATAAAAAAGCCTCCCAAAAATTTGGGAGGCTTTTTTTTATTCTGCTATTTTTCTAATTGCTGGCCATTCCTTAGTTAAGCTTTGCGGCAAGCTGAATGGTCAATCCAATTTCATCGTTGATAAATTTATCTTTGAGGTCATCAAAGAAAGAGCGCGAGCCGTATTGAATATTCCACTGGGCACGGTCAATAAAAAATTGATTGGTGTTTGCCTTAATCCAGTCATCCATCACCGCAACTTTTGCATTAAAGCTGATGCTTTTGGTGATGTCTTTCATGGTTAGATTTCCGGTGATGGTGTGTGTGGGAATGATATCTCCCTTTTCCTTAGTCTTATCAATCGCTGAGGCATCAACGGCTTGAACATCGGTAATTACAAATTTGGCCTTAGGGAAGGTAGCGACATCAAAAAAGTCGGCTGAATTGAGGTGGCCGGTCAGCTTTCCGTTTTGATCGGCATCCTCGATGTCGGTAACCACAATCGTTTTCATGTCGATGTTAAAGCTACCGCCGATAAGCTGACCGTCTCTGGTTTCCAGTTTACCATTGTTAATTTGGATGGTTCCATCGTGCGTTCCGGTGGGTTTGTATCCCTCCCAACGGATGGTGCTGGTCTTGGTATCGGCCAGGTATGCCTGGTCGAAACTACCGGTTTTTACTTCTTTGGCATCGGTGGCCTTTGTTTTTTCGCCGCCCGAGGTGCAAGCCGTGGCAAAGGCCAGGGCTACAAAGGCTATTAATAATACTGCTTGATTCTTCATGTTTATAGATATTTGTTTAAATGTACCACCATAACTTTAAACAGCGCGACTTGTTCAGGTACAAACATTAAAAATTCTTAACGAGCCAAAGTCATAGTATGGCTCCAAGCCATGCTATGACTCTATGCTGTTGATACAGAAAAACAGCTATTGTATTTCGGAAGAAAGTATATTTTTGCTTTTTAAAATTTTTACAAAACTAGTTATACATGGAAGCATACTTTGCTCGATTCAGAAATAATATTGTTGGAATCGACCAGCACTTTGATTCGCCTTACGGGAAGCAGAAAATCGTTTATGGCGACTGGATTGCCAGCGGGCGTTTGTACCATCCCATCGAAGAAATCATCATCAACCGCTTTGGTCCTTTTGTGGCCAATACGCACACCGAAACCAGCGAAACCGGCACCTTGATGACCAAGGCCTACCACCTGGCTCACCAAAAAATTAAAGATCATGTAAACGCCGGCTTCGATGATGTGATCATTACCGCAGGTTCGGGTATGACCACAGTGGTAAATAAGTTTCAACGGATTCTCGGCTTTCGCACCATACAAAAAATAGAGGCTTCCGATTGCTTAAAGGAGGAGGAACGACCAGTGGTTTTTATCACCCACATGGAGCATCATTCCAATCACACCTCCTGGCTCGAAACCACCGCCGATGTTGTACAACTCAAACCCGACAAAGATTTACTGGTCGATCCTGCCGAGTTGCAGCGCGAACTGGATAAATATAAAAACCGGATCATGAAGATTGGTTCGTTTACGGCCTGCTCTAATGTTACCGGTGTATCCACGCCCTATCATGAGCTGGCTAAGATTATGCACCAAAACGGGGGTTTATGTTTTATCGATTTTGCAGCTTCGGCTCCCTACGTTGACATGAACATGCACCCCACAGATCCGCTGATGGCTCTGGATGCCATTATGTTTTCGCCCCATAAGTTTTTGGGAGGTCCGGGCAGCTCGGGGGTACTTATCTTTAATTCAAAAATTTACAAGGCCGGTCAGCGACCTGATAATCCCGGCGGTGGCACGGTGGACTGGACCAATCCCTGGGGCGATTTTAAGTACATCGACGATATCGAAGCCCGCGAGGATGGCGGGACACCCGGATTTTTGCAGGCTATAAAAACCGCGCTGAGCATCGAGTTGAAAAACCAGATGGGCGTGGAGGCAATCGAAAAACGTGAAAAGGAACTGGTGGACATCGTTTTTGAAGAATTGTCGAAAATTCCAAATCTTCATATTCTGGCTAACAATGTTAAAAACCGTTTGGGTGTAATCTCTTTTTACATCGATGATATCCATTTTAACATGGTGGTAAAAATGCTCAACGATAAATTTGGCGTTCAGGTGAGAGGCGGATGCGCCTGCGCCGGAACCTACGGCCACTTTTTGCTGGACGTGAGCTACGACACTTCGCGCGAAATTACTGAACTGATCAACCACGGCGACCTATCGAAAAAGCCCGGTTGGATCAGGCTTTCGCTACATCCCACGATGGCCAACGATGAGCTTTATTTTACCATCAATGCCATCAGCCAGGTGCAGCAAAATCATACAGAGTGGAGCAAGGATTATATCTATAATAATAAAACCAACGAATTCAGACATAAAAACGAACCCAAGGATAAAACCAGCCTGGTTGAACCCTGGTTTCGTCTGGAGGAAGTTTAGCACAGGATCTAAAAACCTTCTACCCGCAAAATAAAAGGGGAAGCCAATGGTTTCCCCTTTTTTTTTATCAATAGTGCCCAATTAAAATTGAATTTACGGATTATTTAAAATCCTTTCCATCATCAAAATAACAGGCTCAACCCTGAATTTATCGCGTTCAGCAAGTTCTGTTTTTTCTGCCGAAACTTGACGCATACTTTTGCTTCATCAATTTTTATTAACAATTAAAAAGTTTTAAGATGAAAACAAGAGGTTTATTAGTACTAACAATGCTTGTACTACTTTCATTAAGTAGTACTGCTCAGCAAAACGAAAAACGATTTGGCTTCGAACTAAGCACTGGCGCATCAGTGGCTACAAACAAATTAAGCGGAGTAGAGCTAAAGCCCGGTTTTGGCTTTGAAGGAATCTTGCATTACCGTTTCATGCCTCATTTAGGTGTTTATGCCGGATGGGGTTGGAACCGCTTTGGTGCCGATGATTCATTTGCCGGCGATGATGTATGTTTTGAGGAAACCGGATATGTATTCGGCTTGGAATTTAAACATCCAATAACACAATTGCCACTTGCTTATTATGTGAGAGGTGGCGCGCTGTATAATCACATCGAAACCGAAAATGCAGATGGTGATATTATCAACGACAGCCAACATGGTCTCGGTTTCCAGATTGCCGGAGGTGTGGATATCAATCTTGGATCAAACTGGAGTTTAACCCCGGGTGTCAAATTCAATTCCCTTTCGAGAGATACTGAATTTGAAGGGATTTCAAAACAGTTTGATTTAAACTACATTTCTATTCGGCTTGGAATTCTTAAGAAATTCTAAATCAAAAACTAGCCTAAGCTGTGATCACGATATTGTTGAGCAAGAATGTTTCCTTGATAAATATCAAAGTCATAGCTTAGGCTATTCAATCACTTGATAGTTTGTTAATCAGCAAAATACTTAATTTCAAAAATGGATATTGGAAATTGAAATATTCCTGTATTCAGAGCTCAGGACAAATCGATTTACACCTGAGCTATTGAGGTGATGTATTTTTGCATATTTTTGATTTTTAATTATGCGTAAAATGGGAATCAGGCAAATTCATAGTTTTCTTTCTTTCACCAGTTTGCTGAAGTTGCTTATTGGATTGGCTATTGCGGTGCAGCTTATTGTTATTTCATACAATCATTTTAGCGGGTATTATGTGCTTGATGGTTCCATGCACTTTTTTACCCGTCTATTAAGAGGGTTTTTACTGAGTTTACTCGCCGCATTTTTAATTGCATATCCTGATTTATTCGTAATTCAATACATGAATAAAATTGCACCGTGGAGCAAAAATGCGCTTAAAAGAATTCCTATACAGCTTAGTTTTACAGTGCTTATTGCGGTAGTTATTTCGATTCTCATTACATCATTTGCCAATTGGGTGAATGCTTACACAGAAGATTTGGCGGGCGTTTACCGTTCAAATATTTTTATCTATGCTGTAGTTAATGTCGTTGTAGTTGCTGTTTTGGAAGCGTGGGTATTTTTCATAGAAAGCGATCGGGCCACACAAAAAGCGGAGCACCTGCAGGAAGAATTATCACAAATCAAGTTTGAGGTATTAAAAAGTCAGATAAATCCTCATTTTATGTTTAATAGCCTAAATGTACTTTCAGGATTAATAGATACGGATACCAAAAAAGCACAATTATTTATTGATGAATTTTCGCAAATTTATCGATACGTGCTTGAAGCCATCGAAAAGAAAGTTACCCCATTGAGTAAAGAACTGGAATTTATGCGATCCTATTTGTTTTTGCAACAAATGCGATATGGGGATACGCTATCCTATTCCGTTGATATTCCTTCGGAGCATCTTAAATTATTTTTACCACCACTTTCATTGCAGGTCTTGCTCGAAAATGCAATAAAACACAACATTGTAAACGAGGCAAAACCACTTAGAATCGATGTTTTTTGTGAGGGTTCATTTTTATTAGTAAAAAACAATCTGCAACCTAAGATATCGGGGCACTCAACCGGGTTAGGCCTTAAGAACCTTGTAAAGCGGTATGCTTTAATTTGTGAAATAGAACCAACTTTCAGGCTTGAAAAAGATTTTTATGTTGCTAAAATTCCATTAATAAATATCGATTGAGATGAACGTATTAATAATAGAAGACGAAAGTGTTGCAGCAGAAAAGCTGGAATCGATGCTGACCGAAATCGACCCAACTATCGAAGTCTTGGACAAGCTGGGGTCGATTAAAGAATCGACGAAGTGGCTTTTTAAAAACAATGCCGATCTTATTTTTTTGGATATCCAGCTCTCCGATGGGATCAGCTTCAGCATATTTGATCAAATTGCCGTGAACACACCCATTATATTTACAACGGCCTACGACCAGTATGCGGTTAAAGCCTTCCAGCTCAACAGCATTTCGTACTTACTAAAACCCATTCGCAAGACTGAACTTGCTGATGCCCTTAAAAAATATGCGACGCTCAAAACCGCCTTCAGTATCGACTTTGATACAATAATGGCGCAATTACAAGGGAAAAGTCCCGATTATAAAAAGCGGTTTTTGGTTCAGATTGGCGAAAAAATTAAAAAAATTGAGACGGCTGAAATTGCCTATTTCTATGTTTTGGAAAAAGGAGTGTATCTCAAAACATTTCAAGGAGCTTCCTTGCCCATCGATTTTTCGCTGGACAAATTGGAGCTTATCCTGAACCCTGAAACTTTTTTCAGAATTAACCGGAAGTATATTGTAAATATGGCATCCATTAGCAATATGATTGCCTGGTCAAGGGCTAGGGTTAAACTGGAGCTTAAGCCCAAAGCCGATGATGAGACTGAAACCATTGTGAGCATCGACCGCTCTGCGGATTTTAAGAAATGGCTGAATACATAAGCTGAGGATGGAAAATCCCTCATTCTATGCTCCAAACCCAACAGCCATAAAAACGCTTTCAAGCAGCTAAGCTGCATAATTCACAAATTTTTGTGAATTATGCAGGTTAGCCTGTACTATTCATAAATATTACAAAAGCTAATATTTATGAATACGTCAGGCTAAACTTTTCAACTTTTTTTATTTCAGCACAATTCGCAACAAAATATTGTTTACCTTTGGCAAACCAAATTAATGAGCACAAAGCGAATGAGGAATACTTTTATCACATTGGCCAATTACATGCTCCGTGGAAATTTCCCGGTAAGCCTGCGTTTTAAGAAAGCTTGCGGAGCGAGTTGCGGGAGATTATTGGGTAAGGAGTGGTGGATATCAAGAAATACTCGCGTACATTCGCCAAAAGATTTACGGGATTTGGTAAAGCATTCGATGATGATTTTTTTAATGATGGATAAGCGATGTTAACATACATCTCCAAAACGTGAGGAATATGTTAAACAAGAATGAAAAGCATAGAAGAAATATAATCACCTGTTAACATACACAATCGTTAGAGCCAATGCAAAGAAAAAAGACGAACAGACAGATTTTGAGACAACGACATACTTTGACTTAGGCTTGACATATTTTTGAAATTTTAAAATAGGGAAGCCGAAAACTAACCAGAGTAGGCGAAAAAATAAAAATTAATAATATGGCAATTTCAGATGTACAAGACAAAGGTAGTTGGTACTACATTTTTGACAGCAATGGAAAAAAAACAGCAACCCTTGCATCTTCAACTGGGGATTTAATGGGAATAGGAAGTGACTTTATAGTTCTTCAGAAAGGTAGTTGGTATTACACTTATGATGAGAGCGGAAAGAAAATTGGTACGCTTGCAAGTTCATCAGGGGATTTTAAGAATGCAGCAGGAAACTCTTTTAATTTGAAAAAAGGTAGTTGGATTTATACATATGATAAATCCTGCAAAAAAACAGGAACAAGAGCAGCATAGACAAGATATGCGGTGGTTTGACCACCGCATATTAATTTTAAAATTTAATAATTGGCAACAAATATGGAAGCATCAACAACCGTAAATAAAATGTTAGCAGGGAATAAGATATTTGTTCCTACTTATCAACGAGCTTATTCTTGGGATACAGAATTTGACAAAAGTAAAACACCAAAACAAGTAAATGTATTTTTGACTGATTTAGAAGATTACAATAAAAGTTCAGCTATAACATCCTATTATTTTGGTCATTTTCTGTTTGAAGAAAAATCAGAAAGCAATTTTGGAGTTATTGACGGACAGCAACGATTAACAACGATTGTTATTTTTCTTTCTACCTTATTTTCAAAATTAAAATCAATTCGACTATTAACTGAAAACGAAGAAGTGCTTTTTGAAAATATGATTAAGCGTAAATCAAATTACATTTTTTCAACTGTTGATTATGACAATCAGTTGTTTAAAGACTATGTAGTTGAGCAAACCAAAAAAAATAAAAATGGATTGGAAACTGAATCAGCGAAACGAATAGTTAATGCTTTCGACTTCTTTACAAAAGCCTTATCCGACAAGGACGAAGTTTATTTGTCTAAAATGCTAAAAACAGTAAATGAAGCATCTTGCTCAACACATCCAGTTAAAAATGAATCCGAAGCAATTCAAATGTTCATTTTTCAAAACAATCGTGGAAAGAAGCCCTCAAACTTAGAAATTATAAAAGCTCAGTTTATGTTTAATGTTCATCTTTACGGTGGAGATGAAAAAGACAGCTTAATTGATGAAATAAAAAATAGATTTGAAAAAATATATAAATCAATTTCGTCTATCGAATACAAAATTAACGAAGATGATGTTTTGGTTTACACTTTGAGAGTTCATTTCAACTCACTTTGGGAATCAAATGCAATAGACAAAATCAATAAACTTTTATCGGAAAACAATCCAATTCCTTTTATCAAATCATTTACAAATTCGCTTGCAATTAGCTTTGAACATTTAACTACATTTTTCGGAAAGGACGAAAGAGAAAATATTGAAATTCATTCCCTTATAACATTAGGTGGTTTTGCAATAGCAATTCCATTTGTAATTAAAGCTTATACTTTCGGACTTCAAACAAATGAAATATGTAAGATTTGTTCGACAATGGAAGCGTTAGTTTTACGTCATAGACTTATTGGAACAAGGGCAGAAATGACATCAAGAATTAATGGCATTTTTCAAGAATTTAATGCAGAACATCCTGATACAAAACCAATAATTGACAGAATTGAATGGATGAAAACGACAACTGATTGGTGGTGGGCATATTGGAATAAATCACATTTAGAAGAATCAATACAAGGTGGATTAAATCATTCAATTGCAAAATTCTTACTATGGAAATATGAAAATTATCTTGAAAGTAATGGACAGTCAGGTTATATTTTAAAAAGATTTGACAACATAGAAAGTCCTGAATTAGAACATATTGCTCCATCAACTGAACCAGTCCTTAAACCTCACGGATATGGAGAATATAATGATGAATTTAGAAATGAATACCTTAATTGCTTAGGGAACTATTTGCTTTTATCAAAATCACATAATTGTTCTGCAAGTAATAATACTTTTCCTATTAAAAGAAAGGACTATACCTATCTTGCTCAACAAAGAGAAATCAGTGATATGACAAAAGAAACAGAGATTTGGGATAAGGAAAAAATTAGTTTTCGGAAACAAAAAATAGTGAAATTTATACTTGAAAACTTATAGAAACAACAAGCACAGGCTCTAACAATGTATATAAAAAATAAGCGAGATAGTAGTAATATCAAGGCTTGTAGCCCATTTTAACTCTCTTGTAAGTTGAAAGTTTTGTGCTTCGGAATCGCTTACTTTTCATATACTAACCGTTTTCATTTATAATTCCTTAATCCCTTTTCCAAAGCCATAATGCATAGCACTTTTATGTGCAAGGGTCAGCATTCTCCGAAATGGCAGGTGTTCCTTCGTCAAACACTAACATTTTTATGGCTCTCCTTCTTCCGATTTTAGGGAGGGGGTCAGCTTAGTCCGGGATATCCAAGGATGCGGGATTTGTTTCTACCTATCATATTCAAATAAAAATTTGTATTTTTAGCCCTTCAAATTTATTCACATTAAAATTACAAAACTTATGAAAAATCTCTTCTTTACACTTTTAACGCTTTTTGCCTTTCAGGTGCTGCTTGCACAAAAAGGCTTCGATGTGAGCTACAGCTACCCCGATTCGCGAAGCATCGAAATCGAGTTTGCACTCGATGGCTATGCGGTGGATGATCTAAGCGAAGCAGGTGTCTTGTACAAGCAAATTATTTCGGATATGCCGCTACACAGCCAAAAAGCAGGCTGGGCCGAGCTGCCCTACATGACGGCGGCTCTGCAACTCGATAATTTAAAAAATTATTCCATTCAGTTTGTTGAGGGCGACTGGACTGATTTACACTTAAACACCCCCCTCCTACCCTCCCGTGGCGTAATTTACCGCGATCAGGATCCCTCGGCAATTCCTTATCAAATCGATCCGGCCTCCCTTGTCGATCGTTTTTATCCGGCCATCGAATGCGAAATGATCGAGCCTTACATTATTAAAGATGTGCGTGCTGCTACCGTAATGGCATATCCTTTTAGATACAATGCTGCTAAACAGACCCTGCGCGTGTATCGCTCGATGACTATTCGGCTGGTTCAGAATGATGAAGATCCTTTAAATCCGCTATACCAAAGCCAGGCCCTTCCGCTACGCGAGATGATAGGGATTTACCAAAGTGCTTTTATAAATTACGAAGTCCCCGAAGACTTGACCATTGCCGATAATGGCGAAATTTTGGTGATTACCACCGCCCGCGATGAAACCGCCATGCAGCCTTACATCGACTGGAAAACCGAAAAGGGCTTTGTGGTACACAAAGAAGTGGTGGCCACCGGAACCAACGTGGATAATCTGGTGCAAAGCAGCTACGATGCCAACAACAATATTTTGTATGTTTTGCTGGTGGGCGACTGGGCGGATATAAAATGCGCCAACAGCGGCGGCACACCGCAAGACCCCCAAACCGGCTGTGTGGTAGGCAGCGACAACTATTTCGACATCAGCATCGGGCGGCTTGCGGCCGGCTCGGCTTCGGATGTTAGCGTGCAGGTGAACAAAATTATCAGCTACGAAAAAGAACCCGACATGGGCGCATCGTGGTACGAAACTTCTACGGGAATCGCCAGCAGCCAGGGTACCGGCGACGACGGTGAGTACGACAATGAACATATCCAGATTATTTACGACGATAAGCACGAGCCTTTCACCTACAACCTTTTCAACGATATTTACGATCCTGTGGCAAATACCACCATGGTAAGCGCCGCCCTGGAAACGGGAACCAGCGTTATCAATTATTGCGGCCATGGCTCATCCACTTCCTGGGGTAGCTCGGGTTTTAGCAATAGCAATATCGCATCGCTGACCAATGGCAGCAAGTTGCCCATCATTTTTTCGGTGGCTTGTGTTAACGGTGCCTATCATTCCACCTACTGCTTTGCCGAGGCCTGGATGAACCAGAATGGCGGCGGTGCGGTGGCCACGCTTATGTCAACCATCAACCAGGCCTGGGATCCACCCATGCGCGGGCAGGATTATTTTAACGACCTGCTTATTGGTGGTTACGATTATGATGCTCATCCCGGCCAAAACGGGATCTCGACTACCGAAGGCCGTCATAGCTTTGGCTCGATCGTTTTCAACGGCCTGGTGCTGATGATTACCGAATCGCCCGGCGACCTGGAAACGGCCAACACCTGGATATTATTTGGCGACCCCGCCATGCAGGTGCGAACAGCCACACCGGCCAGCCTTACCTATTCGAATAATGTGATGCTGGTAGGCACAGCCTTCGAGACTAACGTTTATAAAGCCGGAGTTCCCATGCAAGGAGCCATGCTTGCGCTTTCGCAGGATGGCACTACCCACTCGGCAATCAGCGATGCCTCAGGCTTTATTTCTATCCCCAACGATTTCCTGCCGGGCGATGTGCAGATTGTGATCACCGGATTTAACTGCGAAACGGTTTATGAAACCATCCAGTGTATTCCGCCAACAGGGCCTTATGTTATTTTTGATACTTATGTTTTAAATGATGTAAATGGAAACAATAATGGCATTCTGGAATATTTTGATGGTGCTGTTAATTTGGATTTTAGTATGAAAAATGTAGGTGTTGAAAATTCGGTAAATGTGGTCGTTACAATCTCCTCGGACGATCCTTACATTACCATTAGCGATAACAGCGAAAACTTTGGCACGATCAATGCTGGCGAGGCTGTTAATGTAATCAACGCCTTTGCCTTTGAGGTGGCCGGCGATGTGCCCGAGGGGCATTCCATCATGTTTGATGTGGTGGCTGTGGCCGAAGAAACCTGGGAGAGTACCTGCGCTATCATGGCTTATTCGGCACTTTTGGAATACGAAAGTTTTATTATCGACGACAGCCAGGGAAACAACAATGGAATCCTGGATCCCGGCGAAACCGCAAGCCTGGTAGTAAGCATTGCCAACAATGGTTCTGCCGATGCCTTTGGTGTATTTGGCAGTCTCGAAAGCCTGGATAGCCATGTTATGGTCAACTCCGGCGAGCCGCAGGAATTTGGCGATATTTTGGGCAATCAGAGTGGAACGGCAACCTTTAGCGTTACGGCGGTAAGTTCCATTCCCGGAGGGTATATTGCCGATTTGAACCTTAACTTTACTGCCGATTATGGCTTTGCCGGCACGGCTACCTTCGGCTTGCTTTTCCCGGATTATTGCTACGGCGAAGGCAACTGCAGTTATGGCGATGGCATCACAGGGTTTATCCTCAAAGATATCCAAAATATGGACAACGGCTGTAGTGCTGACAACGGCCTGACTGGCTATGGCGACTTTTTGGATATGAGCACCCAGCTCGAACCTGGGCAAAGTTATACGGCCTCTTTCAAAACCGGATACTCCAATCAATATCTTTGCCTATGGATCGATTTTGACGATGATAAAGAATTTGAGACCGATGAACGATTAATTTCCGACCTTGTTCTTGCAAATGCCAACCAGGTTTATACCGCCGAAATCACTCTCCCGACCAATGTGCCAACAGGTCAAAAGCGGATGCGTGTTCGCGCCCAATGGCAGAATAGTGCCATCGATCCCTGCGAAGACTGGAGCTATGGCGAAACCGAAGATTACACTGTGATTATTGGCCAGCCGCCTTATATGCCCCCACCCGTAAATCTTACGGCACAGCTTAGCGGCAACGATGTTAGCCTGAACTGGGATGAGCCCGAAAGACTAGAGATGCTTGGCTACAATGTATATCGCGATGGCGAAATGCTGGCACAGATGCTTACTGTAAATACCATGATGGATGGGGATTGCCCCGATGGTAGCTACTGGTACGCGGTTACCTGCGTTTATGCCGAAGGGGAATCGGATCATTGCAGCCCGGTGCAGGTAAATATTGGCGACTTTGCGGGTAAGATCCAAGGCTTTGTGCGCGATGCCACCACCAACATCACCATCCAGGATGCCTGGGTTTCGGCCCTAAATGCTGACTTTGGCGCAGTAAATTACCAAACGCCTTTTGGCGGCCATTATACCTTGACTCTTCCGGGCGGAACTTATGATGTGGTGTGCCAGGCCAACGGTTATCAGGATTCCTTTGTGGAGAATGTTGTGCTGGAGGATTATGGCACACAAAGTATTAATTTCTATCTCCTTCCGGATACTTATGAGGAAATCCTTACCGGAATTATGGATGTTGACAAAAAAGGTATTCAAATGTATCCCAATCCGGCTGATGACATTTTAAATCTGCGAATTTCGGCAAACAGCCAAATTCTTATTTTCAGCCATACCGGCCAAAAAGTATTAGCCCTGGTTAGTTTGACCGGCGAAGAAAAAATCAACTTAAACAGCTTTGAATCCGGCATTTATCTGGTTCGGATTATTTCGGGCAATCGCAGCTACCACGAAAAGCTGATTGTGAAATAGTGAAGGATACTACATAATATTTTTACCAAAACCCCGGCTCGTTGAGTTGGGGTTTTGTTAGCTCTGCATAGATAATCGTGTTTTTTCCGAACTCCTGACTTATCGTAATTACTATGTCGCATTTAAAATCCTTTGTGATACTTTGAGCCTTCGAGCCTTTGTGGCAAATTATTGATCCATAGCCACTAAGACTCAAAGACACTAAGAAACACTAAGCTGATCAGTATGAATTTTACGGCATTTAGATTTACGATAAGATTGTTATAACTCTTTGATTTTAATCTTAAGGGTCAGGAGGTCTGTATTTAATAAATCAGTAATAATTGGATTTATGAAATTTGAATTTACAGGCTCGGTATTTTCTACACAAATTACTCAACAAAAATAATTATTTACATTTGATACTATCAAATGAAACTATACTAATATGAAAAACTTAATAGGTGTCCTTTTCATGGCCTTTGTTTTCGTTGCCTGCCAACGCAGCTCTGAGCAAAGTACGCTGTCGCAGGATGGGCTGAAAGTAAGTTACAACGATCAGGGTAGCGGAGATACCGCCCTGGTTTTTGTGCACGGCTGGTCGTGTGATAAATCTTACTGGGAAAATCAAATACCGGCCTTTAGCGACCGTTACCGGGTAGTTACGCTGGATTATGGTGGCCATGGAAACTCAGGGTCAAACCGGGAGAACTTTACTATCGCTTCCTTTGGCAATGATGTAGTGGCTGTGGTTGAAAAACTCCATCTCGATCCGGTGATTCTTATCGGCCATTCGATGGGTGGTGTGGTGATCGTGGATGCAGCTTCAAAAATACCTGATCGCGTATTGGCACTTGTGGGAGTGGATACTTATATTCAATTCAGCGATACTACTTTTACAAGCGCGATGTTCAAGAGTTACACCGCACCTTTTTATCAAGATTTTCGCGGCCGCACCAAAAGTTTTGTGCGCGATATGTTCGCGGCCAATGCCGACACAACCCTGGTTAACCGGATTGCCAAAGATATGGCTTCGGCTGATAGCATTGTGGCCATGCAGGCTTTTGAGAGCATGTTCGGCTTTGGCGAGGAAATCGAGAATAAACTCCTCGAAATGAAAATTCCGGTTTATGCCGTAAATGCAGATTTGTGGCCAACAAATGAGGCTTATAACCGGAACATTGTGCCCGACTTCAGCGTAAAATATATGAAGGGTTATGGCCATTTTATCATGCTCGAAAACACGGAACTTTTCAATCGATTGCTGCAAGAGACTATTGATGAGATGCAAGATAAATTTGAATAATTTGTCGATTATTGTCTTTTTAGATTGCCCCTAAGTTTTGGATTTTTCGTTCACAGAATGATAAAAAATAAATGAATATCCAGAAATTTATCTATGAATAAATAAACGCTAAATCATTATTTTATACGCCTTCATAATACGAATATTGACCCACCAATCATTATTTAACTTAATATTAACAGTTTGCCTTAGTAATTTTTGATTTGTTAATAATTGCCCATCCGATTAATCCCCTTCTTTGATGATTATCAAAATATTAGAATTTCATTCAGGCTATATTTTTTTAATTTATACTAAAAATTATACTTATGTTAGAACTAATTGCAATTACCGGAACGATATTGAGCCAAACGAAAAAGCTGATGGAAAACCCTGCCGTTGGCGATGCCGTAAAAGGCGTGATCAACTGGGTTGGCGGCGTGCTGGGCAAGGATTCGGCACGGAAAAAGCTCCAGGAAATCGAAGCCGACCAGCACGATGAAGGAACAATAAAGAGTATCGAGTCGAACCTGGAATATGTGCTCGAAGGTAACGAAGCCCTGCAAAAAGAGTTGGCTGCCAAAATTGAAGAACTGCAACAAATTGCTGCCCGCGAGGGGGTACCAATGGTTACCAAAACCAACACCATAACCATTACGGGCGATGGCAGCAAAGCCTTTCAGGATTTAAAAGTAGGCGGCGATTTTACTTACAACGGATAATATGAACGATAAGGATCATGCGCTTGCCGGGGAAGCTGCAACCAGCATAAGTGAAACGATAAAGCAAAACGCCATCACGAATAATGGTGATGGAAATGTTGTTATGCAGGACATTACTGCCCGTGATATAACCATCAACATTGCCAGTGGTTTGCCGCCGGAGGTGAAGCAAAAAAAAGAAGAACTTAAAGCAAGGGTTCAAAGCCTGGCAGATAATCTAAGCGTCCTCAAGGAGCAAATAGCACCTGCTGAAATCCCTGCAGATTTCGAGCCGCCCAGCGACCCTGCATATTCAAAAATTAAATGGCGTAAGCTTCTGCAAGCCTTGCAGCATAAAGGCTGTATTTTGTTTGTAGGCCCCGAAATAGCCATTAACGAACAGGGCAATTCGCTGCATCGCGAGTTTTATAAGGTGCTGACCGAGGACTTTGACGACATCGAATACCTGGAGCAGGAAGGTTTCTTCACTCCCGAATCCGATGAGGAAATTCTTTACGATGTGCTCGAATATTACTCCAAAGATTTTCCAACCCAAAACAAAATCGGGCGCAAGCTCTTGGAGCAGTTTGCACAAATTCCTTTCGATCTGATCCTTTCGCTTTGCCCTGACGATACCATGCGTCGTATTTTTGAAGACTACGACCTGGAGCATCGCTTTCTGTTTTACGATGGCTCGAAGCAGGAAATCGATGCCGCCGAAAACACAACGGTGATTTATAATGTGCTGGGCAATGCTGCCGACAATGGGCGATATATTTTTACGCACGAACAGTTTTATCAGTACCTCAACAAAATTATTATTCCCTCGGCTATCAAAAAGAAGATACAGGATGCCAGCCACTTTTTGTTTATCGGTTTCGATTTTGATAAATGGTACAATCGCTTGCTGCTTTTCATCCTCGATTTTGAGCAGAAGAGAAGCGGCGGCCATCGCCTGATTGTGGGCAACAAAAAGATAAAAGAAGATATCGAGAAATTTATCGAGAAGCAGTTCAACATCACTTTTGTGGATAACGAGTACTCCCAATTTATCGAATGGCTTTCGCTGAATGCAGCGCAGGAAGGACTTTTGCGAAATCTGAACCAGGTTTTTGTGCAGAATAATTTCAGGGCCTTGAAGTATATAAGCATCCGTGTAACCGATGATGATAAACTGGAAGATTTGCTGAAGATGGAAGAACTGACCACTGCTATTGATCAAAAAATAGAACAATTCAAAAAACGAATACAAAACTAAAATGGGCATCCGACGATATCCGGGGGCAACGCCCTTTAGCAGCGATCAGGCCAGGATTTTTTATGGCCGCGACAGCGACATCCAAAAGATGCTCACCCTGATACAGGTGGAAAAAAAAGTTTTGCTTTACTCCAAATCGGGGCTGGGCAAAACCTCCCTCCTCGAGGCGGGCGTTATTCCAAAGCTGCCCATAAATTATATGCCCGTCAGCATTCGTCTTTTTGCCAGCACCAAAGATGCCGTTTCGCCGGTGGCCAGCGTGCGCCAGGCTTTGAAAAAAGTAATCGATGGTCTGGACAAACTCCCTGATACGCTCCTGGATCAACTGAAAGCGGATGACCAAAAAGACAGCTCGTTGTGGTATCTTTTCAAAAAGTTGCAATTGGCCGGCTTGGACAAAAATGAAGAGGGTAAGCAGATAATATACCTGCTGGTTTTTGATCAGTTTGAAGAGCTTTTTTCCTATTCTCCTGCCCAGATTCTGGATTTCAAAAACCAACTTTACGAACTTACCGAGCAAAGGGTGCCCGACCGTTTTGCCGCACAAATTGCTGCTGCACGGCGCAACAATAAAGAACTTTTTACGCGCGAAGCCCTGGCCACACTTCATCAGCGCATGGACATTAAAACGGTGTTCGCCATCCGCTCCGACCGTTTGAGTTTGCTCAACCAGCTCTCGGACAAAATTACCGACATCCAGCAGGTGTATCACGAAATAAAACCCCTGAGCAATACGCAGGCCATCGAGGCGGTGGTAAAACCTGCCGCAGACAAGGATACGGTTTTTGAAACCCGACCCTATACTTTTCATTCCGATGCGTTGGCTGCCATTATTCACAATCTTTCTATCGATGAGAACGCTGCCGAAAAGTCGCAGAAGCCCATCGAAACCACACAGCTACAAATTGTATGTCATCGCATCGAGGAAGTTGCAGAGGCAAAATATCTAAAATTAGCAAATGCAAAGGCCGATACGGTAATCGAGATTGCAGAGAAGGATTTACCCAGTTTTTCAAATATCTTTTTGGATTTTTATAACGATTCTATCCAAAAGATCGAGGAGGGCAGTCGGGCTAATGCCAAACGCCTGATTGAAGATGAGCTGATACGAAGCAATCAAAGAATTTCGCTCGACGAGAATATTTGCAAAGATTTTATCAATGCTGACCAGCTTAAAAAACTTGTTGACACCCACCTGCTTCGTGCCGAGCGCAACAGTTTCGAGCGATTTAGCTTTGAGTTATGCCACGACACGCTGGTAAATCCGATTCTGGAATCGCGCAAGCAATTTAAGGCCGAAGAACAAGAAAGGGTGCGTGAACTAAAGCGCAGAGCCGATTTGGAGGCATTGAAGAAAAAACAGAAAGAAGAAAGACTGGCGCAGGAGGTTGAGATGAAACGCCTGAGAGAAGAGCAAGAACGCAAGGATAAAGAAAGGGTGCGCAAGCTGCGACAACAACGGATAATCACCGGCATCGTTGCATTTTTTCTACTGGTCTCACTTGGGCTGGGATATTGGGGTTACATTAATTTTTGTGAAGCCTCGGAGCAGCGCGACATCGCTCTTTTAAAAGAACAGGATGCACAGGGAAATCTGATCAATTTCATGGATGCCCAATATGATAATTATTTCGAGAATGCCCAAGGTGCCACCAAAGATGCAGATTATACGCTTGCAATTCAAAACTACTATGAGGCAATACCGTGGATTCACGCAAATATTGTTAGTGCCGTTGATACCGGAAGCGACTGCAATATTTTTACTGTATTGTTTTCGTCTCAAGCCGAAGAAAATTATCTGAAGGAGCACAGCAAAATCTACCGCGCGCAAGAGGAATTAGCTATCAGCGATAGCTTGAGCAAAATGTTGGCGGTGATCGATGGTATAAAGTTTTGCGAGCGAAAAGCCTCCAAAAAAGCCACCATCGATAGCTTGCACAGGCAGGCAAACAGCTATATGCGAAAGCGCAATTATATAAAGGCACTCCAACTCTTCCGTGAGGCCTATCGCGAAGACGACAATATGCCGGGAAGCAAGCAAAAATTTATTGATGCCAAAAAAGAAGCGGTGCGGATGTACGAAAAAAGCATGGATGATTACCGGGAAATTGGCGATCAGGCTGAATGGGAAAGAGCCGAAGACTTATTAGATCAGGTAAATTTGATACGATTGTAGCATTATGAAAAAGATATTTATCATAGTATTTCTGCTTGGGATCACATTTTCGTTGCTTGCGCAGGAAAGCGATTTTAAGCGGAATTTCGACAAGGCAAAGGTTCTTTTCGCAAGCGAAACGCCGAATTACATCAAGGCTTTTCAGTATTTCGACAAGGCCTACGACTGGGCTGTCAGCACAAGCGAAGAAGATTTGGCCATGGAATGGAAAAACAAATGCCGCGTAGCCATCCAAAAGCAACAAGCCAAATTGGAAATTACTATCGGGCAAAACCAGGATATCATCGGAGCCTTTTATTTTTACGACAAAAAATTTGCCCTGGCCTTTAAGGATAACAAATACGGCTTTATCGATACCCTGGGACAGGCGGTAATTGGCTACAAATACGACGAGGGGCGACCCTTTGACAACTATGGCCTGGCTCGCGTAAAACGCAATAATCAATATTTTTTGCTCGACACCGCCAAAACCGAATATTTGCTTGCCGATGGTTTTAATCGCCTGGTGGCCGAAACGCAGGCACTCGACCTGAGCAATAAGCAGCTCAGCGAATTGCCCGAGCTGGTGCTAAAAATTCATGGATTGAATATCCTCATGCTGAGCGGGAATTTTATCCACCAAATACCTGAAGATATTGCATTGCTTGCGCAAATGAAGATGCTGATTTTGAATAATAATTTATTGCGCCATTTACCCGATAGCATCGGGAAACTGCAAAATCTAATAGTGCTCGATGTAAGCGATAATCGTCTGGATTCACTGCCAGCTTCGATGGGTGAATTGAGCGGTATGCGCAATTTTTATATGTCCAACAATTTTATAAGTCATGTCCCTTCCGGGATTCAAAATATGAGGCAGCTTACCAATCTCGACCTAAGCAACAATCAAATTCGCACGCTGCCCACAGCATTGGGGCAACTCGAAGATTTGAAAACTTTGAAAGTAAATAATAATATACTCGAAGATGTTCCTGATATTGTTTTTAGCTTTACTGCTATTGAATATCTCGACCTGAGCGGGAATGCGATTAAAAATTTGCCTCCGGCAATCGAAAGGCTTGATGATTTGCTTAGCCTGGATATTAGCGGAAACAGTATCGAAAGCCTGCCCTCCGAAATCAGAAAGCTGGATCATCTGCAGGTATTATCTTTTGCTGGAAACCAGATAAGTGATATCCCACCGCAGATTGGCGAACTTGATCAATTGAAAATACTGGATGCTTCTGAAAACGCCATCGGGGATTTACCCGATTCTTTTGAAAACCTGGATAACTTAACGATGCTCGATTTGGGTGGCAACCGATTACAAGCGTTTCCTGATCACCTATTAAAAATCAAAGATTTAAAAATTTTAAAACTAAACAACAACAATATCCCAATTATTCCCAGCCAAATTCATCAGCTAAAAAAACTAAATACTTTTGATATTAGTCATAACAATCTTCGCATTGTTGCTCCTCAAATCGATTCGCTTACCCATCTTACCCGGCTCTTTTTGAATAATAATAAAATCGAACAACTGCCTGCCGGAATTAGCCAACTACTTTTGCTGGATGAACTGGATGTAAGCTATAATAATCTTTCGGCCTTGCCTGCCGATTTTGATAATCTGGAGTACTTGCAGTGGCTAAATCTGAGTAATAACAAGTTTAGCCAATTTCCACCCGTGTTAACAAATCTTTATGCTTTAAGCGATCTTGATATTTCCAACAATCAACTCACAAGCCTTGATGCGCAAATCGACCGAATGACCCGGTTAACGAAACTCAATGTTTCGGTAAATCAACTAAAAGAATTGCCCGCCAATATTGGAGGGCTGCATCACCTAAGGCATCTCAACGTTTCGGATAATCAGCTTAGCACATTACCACAGGATTTGGGAAAACTGAAAAAGCTGACTTATTTAAAACTAAATAATAATCAACTCGACACACTTCCTCTTGCCCTCTTTAATCTTGACGCATTAAGCACCTTGGTTGCCAGCAATAATCAAATCAGCACGCTGCTCAAACGCTTACCACACCTGACTAATCTTAGCCATATAGATTTACGCAACAACGCACTGGACACAATCCCACGCGGATGGGCTTTGCTACCCAAATTGCAAGTGCTGGATCTGCGTGGCAATCCCAATCTAGATCTCAATACGCTGATACACGCTTTTAGCCTGTCAAGCAGGAAAATTATTATTTCGGCAGGCAAAAACGATTACAGTACACTGGTGGATGAAAACATTACACTGATAAAAATTGACCCACCGGCTTCGCTTCCTGCTAAATTGTATAAATTGAATAATTTGCTCCTGCTCGACATTCAGGGAGCCGAAGGCATAACTGTAGATAATATTTTGAATATTACCGAAAAGCAACGCAACAAATTTGTTTATGCCAGCTCGGCCTTTCCTGATTTGAGCGACCGCAACAAGACGGTGATAAATATGGATGCAAGTCTTTTTTTGAAAATGCGACGAAATACCCAAGTTCAAAACAATGAACTGGACTTATCCGGGGAAGCATTGGTAGATATTTCTTTTCCGTCAGCAACATTCAAAGATCTGGAACGCCTGAATTTAAGCAATACTGCGCTAAGAAAACTTCCTAACGACCTCTGGAAATTTAAAAACCTACGCTACCTTGATCTAAGCAAAAATGAACTCTCGGGCATCCTGCCTGGCGAAATTAAAAGCCTAAGCAGCTTGCACAGCCTGGATATCAGCGGCAATAATTTTTCAGACCTTCCATCTGAAATAGAGGATTTATCTCAGCTTAACAGTCTGCTGGCCAACAACAATAATTTTACACTGCTTCCGCAAACCATCGGCAATCTGCACAATCTAAAGTATTTAGTTTTGGATGACAATCCACTGGCTGCTCTTCCCGATTCGCTGGCCGCATTGAAAAACCTCAGCTATCTCAGCCTTAATATCGATAGCCTGACTATGATTCCCGATGACTTTGCAATCCTGGCAAACATTGACGGCCTGAAAACGCTAAGCCTAAATGCCGGAGCTATGGCTAGCTTACCTGATGAGATCGGTCTGCTGCGCAATATCGAAGTGCTGTATATTACGGCTGATAATGCCGAAGAACTTACAGACCGGATTGGTGAGCTGGACAACTTAAGCGAATTGCATCTGTGGATGGAAAAACTAAAATCGCTGGCCGATGGCCTTGAAAATTTAAGTAAGCTCAAACGCTTACACGTAAATTCAAGCCTGCTAAACCAGGATTTGGAAAGCCTGGGGAAAGCTCTGCCCGATTGCGAAATAATTATTGAAAACAAAATCACGCAGCCATGAAAAATATATTCGAGACATTAATTGGTTTAAAAATACTGGCACTTGCGCTCATGCTTAATACCCTTGGGCTGAGCGCACAGGAACAAGCAGGGGCAAACCAAAACCAATCGTACGCTAAAGTCATAAAAAATATAAGCGAATGGTCGCAGGGAAAAATCACCGGTGCCAGAGTTCTTGAAATTATCGCGTTGCCCGTGGTGCAAAAGAAGTTGCCGATGAATCCAAACCGACTTTTGGGCGATACCATTTTTATCGTGCCCGAAATTGCGGTAGCAGCTTACGATCAAAACCAGATCAGCTTTCAATACTTCCCCGAAGATACTTTTTTTGAAGATTCGATACTAATTTCCTTTCCGCAAAATCCCGGCTGGATTACGGGCAGCACGGTCGATTCAACAAGTTCGGAAATTGCCGTTAACATCCAAACCAACGCTTTGCCTGAGCCGCGATCAACGCCGGTGCGCATTCAGGGAATCATAAATACAGATACGGTGGAATACACAGCCTATATTCTTCAGCAGGCACAGCAACAACAGTTTATCCTGGTGTTGCCACAATTCCTCACGCTGTCTCCCGAAGCAGCCTTAACAATCCCCATCGATATTACTACCATAAACGTAGATGGCTGGACGGCCATTTTTACTACAAACTGGATTTCGGTTGATTCAGCAAGTCTGACCAATCAAAGCATTCGTTTCGATGTGGCAGCCAACAACGGAAACAGCAGTCGCACGGCGACAATCGAAATTCAGGATATCGAAAATCCGGATATTGCTGCGCAAATTACGCTCACGCAAGAGGCTTCTTTTCTTGTGCTCGATCCGGCGCAGGTGCTGGTTCCCTGCGAGGGGGCAAATATTTTAGTAAATATTAGCAGCCTTAACGTGGATAGCATCGTGGTGGATGCAGGCGTTTTTTTTGGTACTGTACAAATTTTCAGCAACGATAGCCTTGCCCTTACTATCCCACCCAATCCTGATGCCACAGCACGACAAGCAAGTATTTCGGTTTGTAGTTTTGATAATCCTGCAATTTGCGCCGAACTTGATGTTTTGCAATACAGTTGCAATCAGGCTTACATCGTAATAAGTCCGGCCTTTCATTCGGTGCCTTACGAAGGAGGGCTTAGTCCTGATTACTTTATCAACACCTCCAATGTGCCGACCTGGGAAGTTATTTTTGATAATGCAATTCCCTGGATTACGGATACGATTTTTGATGGCGGCAATTTGCGTTTTCAAGTAGCAGCAAACAGCGATGCTGCAAGCCGGTCGGCAACTTTTAAGGTACGCAGCACAAGCAATGGCGCAATCGTGGATTCGGCAGTTTTGTTTCAGGCTGGTGCTCCAATGCCGGTTATTTTAGCTTCGCCACGCACACAAGTGGTAAGCCATCAGGGCAGCGACAGTGTGGATTTTATTATTACTTATCAAAATATCGATAGCTGGACTTTGGATAATGCCACCCTGCCTCCCTGGATAACTGTTGATGCCGCTGCCGGCAATTTGCTTAGTCTGGATGTGATGAGCAATAACAGTAATATCACGCGCAATGCGAATATCCGGATTTTTTCGCCTGCTACGCCCCAGGTTCGCGACAGCGTTTTTGTAGTTCAATATGCAGCTCCCGAGCAGGATTTGGTGGCAGCACCGCGCCAGCAATCACTGCCCTGGACTGCTTCTCCTTCGGTGGCTTTTGCAGTAACTGCCGTTAATGTAGATCATTGGCTGGTGGATACCACCGCGCTACCAGCCTGGATAAATGTGGCCGTTTCGGGCGATGAAGTGCTCATGTTGGATGTGGAAGCCAACCTTTCGGCATCAACGCGTCAGGCAGTGATTTCGATTTTTGACTCGCTGCAAACCGAGGTGCGCGACTCGGTTTCGATTTATCAGTTTGCACAAACCGAAGCCTATCTGATTGCCTCGCCACGCGAAAAAAGATTGAGCCGATTGGGTGCCGAAAAAACTGATTTTGTAATTTCGAGAGCCAACGTGGAGAACTGGGAAACTGATGTTACGACCCTACCCTTATGGATAGAAGTGCTGAACGAGGGTAACGATACCCTGAGTTTGAAAATCACCGAAAACCCATCAATGCAAACCCGGAGTGCAAGCATCAGCATATTTGCAACGGAGGATACTACGGTTAGAGATTCGGTTTTTGTTTTTCAATATGCTGCAAACGACACCGTGCTGATAGCCGCACCGCGCGAAGTGCTTCTGCCTGCCGAAGGAAGCCCTGCCGTTGATTTTGCGATTACCGCACTTTACGTGGATGCCTGGCGGGTGGACGAAGATATGCTGGCAGATTGGATTGAAGTGGTAAGCACGAGCGAGGATTCGCTGCGCATTAGCGTAAGTGCCAACGATAGCCCAGGTACACGCAGCGCAATGATTCAGATTTATGATACCTTGAATCGAAATATCAGCGACAGCTTATTTATTTATCAATACGCCACGCCGCAAGCCTACATACTTATATCTCCCCGGTCGGATACCTCGGGCTTTACCGGAAAAACTACCTCTTTCGATATTACTACCGTAAATATTTCGGGCGACTTATTTTTTGATGAAGCCTTGCTACCCGAATGGATTGAAGCGGAAATTGTAAATAATTTATTGAATGTGGAAATAAATCCCAACGGCAACTCTGCCACACGCGAAACCACGATTGTAGTTTATGAGGATAACAATCCTGATATTCGCGATTCAGTTTTAGTGTATCAATATGCCCTGCCCGGGAAATATCTGTTGGCCGCGCCACGCGAACAAAGCGTGGGCCACGAGCCGGGCACCGCCTTATTCGATATTACCGCCGTGGGCATGGATACCTGGTTTGTGGACACCACCACACTTCCCGCCTGGATTCCCGAATACAGCATGATAGGGCAAAGCATTATGTTTTCTTATCAGGAAAATTTAAGCCTGCAAACCCGATCTGCAAGCATTCGCATATTTGCCGATTCGATGGCATCGCCGGTAGAAGATTACGTTTCGATATATCAATATTCTAAGCTCGATTATTATTTGCTTGCTGCTCCCCGCGAACAAAATACCGGCCCGGATGCCGACACCTTATACTTTGTTGTGGATACAATAAATGTATCATCATGGCAGGCACAAATTCCCGGGGATGATTCTTCCTGGATTGAAATATTGATATCCGGGGCGGATACACTGGCACTGGCCATTGCCGAAAACTCCGAAACCACCACCCGGCAAGGAAGCATCGCCCTGTTTTCGGCGGTCCATCCTGATGCCCACGATCAGGTTTCGGTTTATCAATATTCGGCCTCCGAGCCATACATTGCCCTCGACCGAACTTTTGAAGTAGTTCCTTACTCCGGCGATACCATCCAAGTTACACTCTATTCAAATGTCGATTCCATTAGCATTTCCAAAGGCAACCAAAGTCCATGGTACGAAATACTTGGCGGGAATATTATTTCGCCGGTCAACAATACTTATACTTTTGGATTGAAAATCAGCCAAAACCCCGAGGCCTATCTTGCCCGCTCGGCATTTCTCGAAATCAACGCGCTCAATCTTCCGGATACCCTGGTTTCGGAGAATTTTTACTTCCGTCAACTGATCAACCCCAATCTTAACAATATTCTTTTGTCGGGTTTTATCACCACCGATTCTGTCGGTTTACCTGCCGTGGACGTAATTGTGGGTGAGGACACCGTTTATAGTGCGCAAAGTGGGTACTTCCAACGATCCTTGCCTTATGGATGGGTGGGTGCAGTAACGCCGCTTAAGGCCGATTACTATTTCGAGCCACCCAATTATGTTTTCGAAACGTCGCAAAAAGCAGACAACGATACAGTGAATTTTAATGCTTTTTTAATCAATCCTACCATTGCCTTTAATATTGAAAACGATACGATTTCGATTTGTCCGGGTGCGGCGATTAATCGCAATTCGCCAGAATATCCTTCTTTCGATATTTCGGGAACCTTTGGAGCACGAAGCTACTGGTGGTTTTCCAATCCGCCCGACCCGCAGCTCAATACCGATACCACCGAAACACCGGCATGGCAGGTATTTTCGCCAACAGTTACCACGCGCTATTCGCTTGTGCTGTATAATTATGGTACTGCCGATACCAGCACTTTCACGCTTGGGGTTTATCCCCTTCCCGAGGCTCGCATCATCAGCGGACCGGACAAGGTGTGTAAAAACCAGGCGGGACTTATTTATTCGGTAAGCGAATTTTTGCCCGGCGAAACTTTTTCGTGGGAACTGTGGAAGGATTCGTTACTGCTAAATACCTGGCAGAGCAATATTGCCGTCATCGACTTTGGCAGCGATGCAGGGTCTTATGAGTTGGTGCTGAAAACATTCAATAAATATGGATGCAGCAGTTCGCGTAGTATGCAGATAGAGATGGCCAACACAGAGGCACCGCCAGCCACCACGGTTAATAAGAAAAGTGGCGATAATATGCTGGTGTGTACCGATACCGATGCCACGCGCTACCATTATTCCTGGGGCTGGTACACTATTAATGATGCGGGGATGCTCGATGAAGCCCATATTATTCCTGACCGAAAGGATTGGTTTTGCCGCCTGCCCGAAAATCACACCTTCGACCCGATAAAGTACAAATACTTTGTGCAAATGACCTTTGCCGATGATAGTTCCTGCGCCTCGCTGTCGTTTTTAAATGGCAATGCTCCGGTGAAGATTGATGAAGCAAATAGCCAGCCCTTTACCGTTTTCCCAAATCCTTCATCCGGGCAGTTGTACCTGCGCTTTGCAGCTGATTTTGGAGGAATGTCGGTGCGTACAATTTTGCTCAACAGCGCGGGGCAGAGGATATTTAGTCGAGTTTTCGATCGGGGAGTTTCAGGGCAGGTTTTACTTATTGACAATAGCGACATTTTAGAGCCAGGAATTTACCTGCTTAGAACCGAAATTGCCGGGACATTTTATAATACTAAAATAGTGGTGCAGTAAAAACGAGGATGAATATGAAGAAATTCGTTTGGATCATAAGTTTTATGTTTTTGATATTTGCCTTGCCGGGATATGGCCAGCACAACCCGACCGAAAAAGTTGCGCAGGCACGTCTGCTGCTCAACGACCACCGGGATGCTTCGCATTTTGTCAGCACCAGCCCCGGTGCTTTCGATCCGGTGTGGGAAAGCATGTTCAAAAATTGCGTCCTGGCCAAAAACATCATTTTTGATATTCCGCTTAAGACGGAGAAGTTTGCCTCCGATCATCCACTTAGCACCTCCTATCTTAATTATGTTTCGGTGGATCGCTACCTGGAATTGATTCGTAAGCTCTATCAGGAATTTAGCCTAAGCAAAATTGATTTTCAATATCAGGAAACCGGTGTAGATTTAAGTCGTTTGGACAGTGATAGCATCTTGGTTTTTGAAATCGAAAAACGTTTTGAAGAAAGCCCGGTTTTTAGAAGGGATGTACGAAAATACCTGCTGGAGGTTTCGTTTATAAACGATAATCCCAAAATTACAGCCGTCCGCCTTAATGATGTGCCTCAGGTAAAAAATGAGGTGGTGCTTGTGCTCGACATGAAGGATGTTGGCAAGCGGAAGCCACAGAATCCCAAAGATATCTACACCATTATCGCTGACCTTACCATCGATTTTGATGAGGATATTTACGATCGGAAACTTACCGAGCAATTTGATCATTTTGGCAAGATCAATCTCGGCTTCCTATCCAACAGAGCAAAAGTGCGTATTGATCATGTTTATGGAAAAAATGGTGAAAAATTCAGCATTCCGCCCGACTGGAAAAGCGAGGGCAAAAGTGTGAATCTTCAGCCCGTGGGCGGCTTTCGTGTCGGGCTAAAACCCTACATCTGGAAGGGCTATTCGATCACCTTTGGCCTCGAAGGCGGGGCAGTGCTTTTATCAAAAAACAATACGGCCCATTTTTCGGATGACAGCGATTTCAAAAATCATCCGGGATTTAGCTTTGGTGCGGGGGCACATATTACCCGATTTTTAAATCCTGAAAACTGGCGTAAAAATTATGGCAGTTGGATTTACGGCTTTGGACTTGGGCTTAGCTTTCACGCCATACAGTATCGCGTCTCTGCTTCGCAATTCAGCCAGCACCCCTATCCATTTACTGATCTTGTAGGCGATAGCTCTCTGGTACATTTTGCGGGCAATCAGTTCGATGAAATCATCCAGACCTACGCTATTAAAATACCCGCCTACATAGAGATTCGAAAAAAAACAATCCCCCGTTTTGGCTTGCGGTCGCTTTCGCTGCAGGCCGGCGTTAATGTGATGATACCGGTTCAAAAAGAATATGATGCCGAAGGATTCTTTTCACGTTTTGGTCAGTATCCACAATACAATAACCAGCTTATTACCGATGACGAATTTTATAATTATTATGATAAAAAAGATAAGGATTATTCCGGCACCGTGTCGTACAATGCCTTCCAGTTTGAAGGGATGGTAAAAATGAATGCCTTTTTCAAACTGGATAACAGGTTTCCTGACCATTCGCTGGTGGTGAGTCTGGTGGCTTCTTTCCCCTTTAGCCGTTCTACATCTTCCAGCCCTAATGATTACTTTATCAATACCGGCGATGACCTATACTACAGCCTAGCCCAGTCGCGCGACAGGATATACGATTATTATTTTGGGTTGGGTGTGGGTATTAATTTTATCAATTATAAAGTAGAATGATTTTTTTTTAATAATCCGAACGCACATTCGTGTACCTCTACTTCCCATCAATCCGATACTCGTGTTTCAATCATTCTGTCAATACAATGCTCCTAACCTTGTAAACCTGGCAGGTTACCTCCCCATCATTGCATCCTTTCATCACTCCATCAGACGCACGTCCGTGCGCCTCTACTTCCCATCACTCCATCAGACGCACGTCCGTGCGCCTCTACTTCCCATCACTCCATCAGACGCACGTCCGTGCGCCTCTACTTCCCATCACTCCATCAGACGCACGTCCGTGCGCCTCTACTTCCCATCACTCCAATTCTCCTGTTTCAATCATTCTGTCATTACAATGCTTCTAAACAAAATCTTTGAGCACCTTCAAAAACATCTTCATTTCGGTGATCTCGGGAATTTCGAGGGTTTCGATGCTGTCATCGAATACTGTAATTTGTGCTATCCTAAAAGTACCTTTATCGAGTACGGCCATGCAATGGTCATTTTCAAATATCAGGGCATCCCAATTTTCGGTAAGCATGGCCAGGTTGCCGCCTCTTTTCAGGGTAAGGTCATGGTATTTCCCATTGCGGGTAAGCAATAGTCCTTCGGCATCCTGATTAAAAGTTTCGTGGCTAAAGTGCAGTCGTATTTTATCCTGATAGGGCGAACCTGTCGAGGGACAAAAGGTAGTGCAGTTGCCACAGTTGTTGCACCAGTCGGCAATATTTAGTACCTGGTGCTTTTGTGTAATGGGCAGCGAGTTGGGATAGCCTACCGAAAAGGTATCGTGCCCCAAAGCCACCACGGGTATTTTAATGTCTTTTAGGTTTACCTCAAAGGGCAGCATGGCCCGGTTGGGGCACACGGTAACGCAAACATTGCACAGGGCATCGCATTGCAAACAGCGGCCTGCTTCTTTCAGGGCTTTGAGCGGCTTGAAAGTGCTAACTACCGGCGAAAAATCAGTACGGGCTTCGGGAGCCAGGCTTTCCGGGAAATTTGCTTTTTCCACCTGGCAGCGTTTTATCTTTATCTGATCCAGATCGGCACTTTTGGTCTGGATAAAATGTTTGGCTTGGATTTCGATGCCTGCTTGCTCGGCTATTTCCAATGCTGTACTTTTTGCATCGGCAATGGCAGCCATTATCGAAATATTAGGATCGGTTACCGCACCGCCGACAAACACGCCATCCAGCTTTGTTTGGTGAGAATCACCATCAATTTTTAACTTACGAATATCCACAAAACCGGTGCTTGCAACGCGCTCGCCACCATGGATTATCACATCAAACTTATAGGTTTGCTCGCTGCCTTCAATATCTTCATACTTCAGCTTTTTTGCCTTATCGGCTTTAGCCTCGCGGGTATTGATAAGCTCCAGGCTGTCAATTTTTCCATCGAGGATATTGTAGTTTTTTACCCTGCAATAGTCAAATATTTCGATTTCCTCGTCAATGATGGCCTCCTGAATAGAAGGATCCACGTTTATATCGCGACGACTACCCGGGATAATCAAAGCCACATAGCCCTCCTGGCCAACCAGCCGAATAGCCGCACGAGCCGCATCAGCAGCCATCCAGTCGTTGCCAATTACGGCAACTGCACCGCCTGGCTTATAATCCTTGTCTTCTTTGGCTTTGGTCAAAAATGTGGCTACATCAATTAGTCCTTCGGTGACATCATTACTTATTTTTGGTAAATTAATCTTAGCAGCACCGGTGGCGACATACACGAAGCTGTAGGTTTGGCGTATGCGTTCGAAGCGTTCCTTATCAATGGTGGTGTTATTATAAAATTTTATTCCGGCCTTCTTTAATCGCTCGATATCCTTATTGATGGCATCGTTGGTAATGCGAAAACCGGGAACCATTTTGCTTATCATCCCACCAACCATAGTTTCGGCCTCATATACATCCACAGCAAAACCATAGCGATTTAAAAACCAGGCGCAGGCCAAACCCGACATTCCGCCACCAATAACGGCGACTTCATAGTTATTGGATGGCAGTTTTTTTAAGCCTTCCAAATCGCCGGGCTCAAATTCGGAGATAAAACGTTCTACTTCCTTCATCAACACCGGATAATCGTAGCCGGCGCGCATACATGTATAACGCGAGGGGTCATCATCGGCCATGCCCAAAATTGAGGGCAGGGGGTTGTCGATAAGTATCGAGTTGATGGCCTTTTGGGGATCATTTTTAAGCGTAAACCAACAATAATCGGCAGGCTTAATGCCGAGCGGGCTGGCCTCGGTGCAGGGCGCTTTTATGCAATCGTAATGCAGCAAGGGCCGCTCCGACTTATACTTACGCCCCGAAAACACATCTTTTTGACAGGCAGGATCGCTAAGCGTGCGCATGGCATAGTTGCGCAGGTTTTCGAGTGCCGATTCTTTCACGCCATATTCGTTACCCGATTTTAAAATAAACTCCCGGATATTCTTTGCCTGATAGTTAGCGAAGATACGTGAGAGTTCGGTGAAATACTGGTTTAGCCGTCCATATCCTCCGGGTTTCAAAAGATCGGTGGTAACACCTATCGAGCTAAAACCACTTTGCAGCAGATTAGAAATATTAAAACAATTGGCTCCACCCGCAAAGGCAAGGTCCAGCTGGCCTTCAAACTTGGTTTGAATTTTGGCAGCCAGGTTAACAGCTATGGGATGCAAGGCTTTACCGCTAAGATAAACCCGTGTGTCGGCTCCCGGAATTTGTGATGAGGTGTTTTTGCAAGTCAGGCTGTTGGAAATTTTTACGGTGAGTTGTTTTTTCATTTCCCCGGCTATCCCAAGCAGGTTCTCGATAAGTGTGATGGCTTCCCCATATTGGATGGTATCCTCAAAATCATCCTCAGCTACTTGAACATCGTGGGTATTTTCGTTATTTAAAATGGCTTGCACCGATTTATACCCCAAAAGGGATGGCGATAATTTAACGTTTGGATGCAGCTTTTTATCAATCACCAAAAGTTTACAAATATATTCCAACTCGCGAGCCGAACAGCCCTTACAAGTCGTAATGGTAAAGCTTTGGCTTATTTGATCAGGGATATTAATATTATTAATACCAGGATATATTTTTTTTATACGATTGATTTTCTCATTTTTTTCTTCACTACAATTTATCATCTTATCGATAAACCATTGCATTTTTTCGTGACGTATATCGGCCAGGGTATAAGCCAATCCCATATTGAAAACGGTGCCAATATCCTTGTACTTATTAGTCTTGTTAAAAAGCTCGTGGTCGATGATGTGAATAATAATCCAGGCATTCAAATACTGGTCGAAAGCATTTTCGATACTTAGCTCCTGCGAAAGTTCGCTATTGAAAGCCCCGTTAAAAATATCAATCGAGGGCTTTGCACGTTCGTTCACTGCATTGGGTTGAACCGTTTTCAGGTCGATAAAACGTGCACCACACAGCCAGCCGGTAATAATATTCTGAGCCAGTTGGGTATGAGAACCTGCCGACAAGCCAATAGGATTATGAATCCTTTGGCCATACTTCTCGGTGTATAGGCTGTAGTAATGCCAATGTTTATAAAATAACTTTTCGGGTATGTCAAAAATTTCACCCTTTTCTTTCAGGTCGCTAAGTACGATACCGAGCAAAGACTCGATGTTTGATGGATTCATTAAATAAGGCATGATAAAACTGTATCAATATCAATTCTGGTGGAAAGGGCAAAAATAGGTTTTATTTTAGATGGAAAAATGAATTTGCTGATAATTGTTAGAAAAATCAGTTATTTTTAAATAGTATAAATAAGCGGCTCACTTTTATGTAAAGACAGGCTGGGCATTTTCATGGATAACATTACTTTTGCCGGGCAAAATCGGAATATGCTATGTTTAGAAATCGAAATGTAATCTTATGGATTGTAGTGTTCATGCTGGCTTGGGGTTGTGCAAGCACCAGCAAAACACATAATGTCAGTATGCAGCAAACGGCTGATCAGCTTTTTGAAAAGGGAGATTTCGATCAGGCTTTGACTGTTTACGAAAAAATTATTCAAAGCTGCCTTAGCGAAAAACGCACTGCCGAATGCGCGGCTTATGGCAAGGCAGGCCTGGCTGCCCTCGAAACCGGAAAGATTAATAAGGCGGTCGATTATTTAAAAATGGATACCTATACCCCCTTTGCTACCGAAGAAACCTACTTTGGCCTGACCAGGGCTTACCGCCAAATCGACAACCTCTCCAAAGAATTAATGGCTCTTGAAGATTACACCGAAAAACATTCCTCAGGAAATCATATTTCGAAAGTAAATGACCGCCTGTTTGAAGTTTATGTAGAAAGCGAAAACTACCCCGAGGCCATGCAAATGTGGCCACAGCTAAATACCGAAGCCCAAAGTCGCATCGAGATGCTCGACCTTTGGTTTACTGTAAATCTGGAAATGGAGAACAATCAGGAAGTGGATCGATTGGCTGATGTGCTTTTGCAAAACAACCCTCAGCATGTTGCTGCTTTGGAATGGAAGGCAGAAAAAAGTTATGGCAAAGCCGAAAATGACTATCAGCGCGAAATGCAGGCTTACGAAAACAAGCGCACCAACAAGCAATACCAAATTATGCTCAAGGCACTCGATGACATTACTGCTGAGTTTAAAATTGCCCTTGGCTTTTACGAAAAGTTGTACAGCATCGACCCTAAATCGGAGTATGCGAGCTACATGAGCAATATTTACGTGCGCTTCAACGACAAGGAAAAGGCGGATTATTACCGGCGTAAAGCTGAAGATAAGTAGCAATTATATGTAAAAAAATCTAGCTGGGGAGGCCTTCACAGGCTTAAAGATAAAAATCTCCCAAAAACCCTATTCCTTCATCAGTTTCAGGATTTTTATCTGACCTTCAATTTCGAGCTTTACAAAGTACAAACCAGGCTGGCTTGCGCTAAGATTGATCGGTGATTGTCCATTGAAAATACCGCTTTGCACGACTTGCCCTTGCGAATTATGTATCGCGTATTTAGTACCTGACTCTGCTCCAAAAACATAAACCTGTTCCTTGCCCGGGTTAGGATAAATACGCAGTGCTTCGGTTTGATCCTCAATTTCGGGCGTGGAAGTAGCTCCACACGAAATGATGTAATCATCGAAACAAGCAGGCTCGGGCGGCTTACAAATATCAAAATGTATTTTGCGATTGGGGCAAATTACACAATACGTGGGATAGCCAAAGAAAGGCTGCCCATCGATAAGCTTTGCAATAGCTTCGCCCGAATTGCCTTCCTGGCCGACGCAGGGATTGGTAACCCCGAATTGCAGTTTATAATCGTTGATAACCTGATTGTCATCGTAAGGGCTAAGGCCGATCATTTCTACCTCGCCATTACCCGCTCCCCAGTTGACATATACTTCTTCCAAAATTGAAGCATACGCCTGGCACGAGCCTCACGTACTCTGGAAAAAGTCGATGATCACCGTCTTGCCATCGTCAAGCATATCGTAGAGTGTCCATCGCTCGCCGTCAGAATCGGTAACGGTAAAATCGGGGACATCCATGGTGTATTTTATGGAAGAATTGGCATCTTCAGCATGAACATCGCCGGAAGGCTGCGCCCATACAAACGAAAGCGAAAATAGGAGCGCGAAGAGTATTGTGAGTCTTTTCATTATTAATACGTTTGAATTAGTCAAAACAAAAACCGGGTTTTGGGCTAATTGTTCAAATACAAAAAAACGGCAGAAGACTTAGCCCGCTGCCGTTTTTGTTTAGCCATAATGGTGGCTACGATAGAATGGATATTAATAAATACGATAATCGCCAAAATTTCAAAATCCATCTATCTCTGCTTTCTCTGTGGTTCATGCGATTAGATTTTACCACAGAGGAAACAGAGAATACGCAAAGACTACAAAGAAACTATTATGACGATGCCCTGATGAACAGTACCCTATTTTGTGTCTGTCCATAAAGTCGATTTTTTTGATTTAAGATTGGAGATTAACGATCGCAGATTTTAGATTATGCTGAATATCATCAACATCTAAAATCTTAAATCTCAAATCGTATATTTTTCTAACTCTTACTTTAAAGACAGGCACTAATTGCCCTCACCATCTTCGGCAAGTTTTTTATTCAGTTTCTTTAAATATACTTTGATGAGCCAGTAAGAAAGCAGGATCATAGCCGGCCAGCTTAGCAGATATAATATTTGTGTGAGATACATAATTTTCTGTTTTTAATTAAAAATTGAATACTAATAAGTATGCGATTCCGAACTCATTTCCTCGCTCGAAATCTTTTTGTTGTTGATGGCACGCCAGGCATAAATGATGTAGGCCAACACAAAGGGAACCATCAGCGAAACATAACTCATAACGGTAAGTGTAAACTTGCTTGACGAGCTGTTCATAATCGTTAACGAGCTGTTCAAATCAAAAGTTGAAGGGTAGTAGGCCGTATGGTTGAAACCTGCAAGCAAAAAGAGAGCAAACACCGTTAGCACCGTTCCGATACCGGCAGCCCAAAATCCTTTGTGGCATTTCCCGATAAGGGTGCCGATGATACCCCACAAAACGCCCAAAACGCCAATCAGGAACAGAACAAGTACCAGAGGCATAGCAAGAAAATTGTGCAAATACTTGTAAGGCTCCATTTGTACTTTCCAAAGCAGCGGGTCAACATTGGTATCCGGAATTACAGCAAAGCCGTCCTTTGTGAGCAAGAGTGCAGCGAAGGTGAGGAAGAATACCAAAAAGGGAACCGCATTGTACAGCAGATGCTTCTCGGCGCGGGTGCTGATGTTTTTGTCATCGATGTCATTTTTAAGATAAAGAATCCCCAATATCCGGGCAAGGAAAAATACTGCCAGACCCAGCGACAGGTTTTGGATGTTCAGTGCGGCCTCTAGTCCATGTGCCGGGTTTTCCCATGCCGAGATAGTAGTGGAGCCGCTGCCGAAAATATTCGTCAGATTCAGTTTGTTAACCGAAAATTCGGAACCCGTGAAAAAAGTGCCTACGGCTACACCTATCAAAATGGTTCCCACAGCTCCGTTTATGAACAGAAAGGCTTCGTAGGTTTTAGCTCCCAAAAAATTGTTAGGTTTGGTGCGGTATTCATAAGCTACGGCCTGTATTATAAAGGCAAAAAGAATCAACATCCAAACCCAATAAGCTCCGCCAAAGCTGGTGGAGTAGAAAAGCGGGAAGCTCGCGAAAAATGCTCCGCCAAAGGTTACCAGCGTGGTGAAAGTAAATTCCCACTTGCGCCCCAACGAGTTGACAATCATCTTCTTTTCCATGTCGTTTTTGCCCAGGCTGTAAATCATGGTTTGTCCGCCCTGCACAAAAAACAGGAATACCAATAAACTGGCCAGCAAGGATATGATCATCCACCAGTATTGTTGTAACTGTAAAAGTGATAATGTTTCAAACATATTAGTGTCCTCCTGTCATTCCTTTTTTAATCTGTGTAGTCATAATTTTTATTTCAGCGATAAGCAGCGCGGTAAAGGTTGCAGCAAACAACCAAAAGGTGATTTGCACACTGATGGCATCAAGTTTAGATACCGCCGCGAGGGTAGGCATCATGTCCTGAATTACCCACGGCTGACGACCCAGCTCTGCCAACACCCAGCCAGACTGCGAAGCAATGTAAACCAGCGGTATCGTCCAAATCCCGATGTAGAGCAGCCACTTCATTTTTTGAAGTTTGTTGTTCAGCGAAAAAATGAGCATCACTAAAAATAGCGCGAGAAAATGCCCGCCCAGTATCACCATCAAGTGGAACGAATAAAAGGCGATGGGCACGCTGGGTATGAGTCCCGTAAAATTATCCTTGTCATAATATCCAAAGCCAAAATATCGGAATGTCCCGGCCATCCATTGCTCGTCTTCAAATTTTGCGCGATAGCGTTTAATGTCAGCCTCATTGCCGGCATTTACAGCCTCTTTATAATTTTTCAGTGTGGTGATGGCTTCCCGTCCAAGTGCAATCTTATCAAAATACGAAGGCGTTACTTCTCCGGTGTTGGGGTTGGTGTAGCCATTCACCAGGTCTTTTACACCCGGAATGTAGGCGTTGGCATCCAGAAAGGCCATGTAGGAAAGCATGTTCGGGATTTCAATTTTAAAGGCAAATTGCTTTTCCTTGTATTCGTTGTTGTCGTTGGGTGGTGGCGGCTGCTCCAAAAATCCGATGGCCACCAGCGGGGCATTGGTCTGCCCCTCCCAGAGTGCTTCCATGGCAGCAAACTTCATGGGCTGCACGCGAGCCACCTGCCGTGCCGATTCATCACCAGTCCAAATCAAATAAATACTCGAGATGATGCCGAATACGGCGGCAACCACAATACTTTTTTTAGCAAAGACGACATCGCGGTTTTTGAGCAGAAACCATGAGGCAATGCCCACCACAAATACGGCGGCAAGCACATAGCCCGAGGATATCGTGTGCAGAAACTTGTTGATGGCCGTTGGCGAAAAAAGTATCGCCCAGAAGTCCACCATTTCGTTTCGCGCCGTGTCGGGGTTAAACTGCATACCCACCGGATCCTGCATCCAGGCGTTGGCTACCAAAATCCACAGTGCCGAAAGGTTGGCACCAATGGCCACAAGCCACGTGGAGGTGAGATGAAAGCTTTTGCTAACCTTGTTCCAGCCAAAAAACATGATGGCTATAAAGGTCGATTCCAGAAAAAAGGCCATGATGCCTTCGATGGCCAGAGGCGCGCCAAAAATGTCGCCCACAAACCAGGAGTAGTTGGACCAGTTGGTGCCAAACTCAAACTCGAGAATAATACCCGTTGCCACACCAATGGCGAAATTAATACCGAAGAGCTTTGCCCAGAATTTGGTGATTTTTTTCCATTTTTCATCACCCGTTTTTACGTAGATCGTTTCCATGATGGCCACGATGAATCCAAGCCCCAGGGTGAGGGGCACGAAAATCCAGTGGTACATTGCGGTAAGCGCGAATTGCCCGCGCGACCAGTCGATCAGTGTCATGTCGAAATTTCCCATACTTTTTTTTTGTTAATTGTTAATTGTTATCCGTTAATCGTTATCCGTTTTTCGTTACTTGTTGAGCGAAGCGAAATCCTCGCCACAGGCGGGATTAATTGTTATCCGTTAATCGTTATCCGTTTTTCGTTACTTGTTGAGCGAAGCGAAATCCTCGCCACAGGCGGGATTAATTGTTATCCGTTAATTGTCCCGGAGCAGATATGGTTGAGCCGCCCAAATTGGGCGGCTGTACTACTATTCCGCTTAGGTTCTGTTACCTGTTAATTATCAGAATTTCAATACTCATTTTTCGATATTCGATATTCAATATTCAACTGATGGGCAGTTTGTATAGACGCGATGCGCCGTGTATCTACCCACAAAATAGACGCGATGCATCGCGTCTCTACCCGCAAAATAGACGCGATGCATCGCGTCTCTACCCGCAAAATAGACGCGATGCATCGCGTCTCTACTCATCGCTCACTTCCCCCACCGGCCTGTCCGTCAACTGCTCTATCACATAATCGCCTCTTTCCTGATCGCTGGCAAAATTTGTTTTCAAAAAATTTGGGAAAAAAAACAACTTTAACACGGCAAACATGATAAACAATTTGATGAGGATTATGAGCCACACCTGCCGTCCCCAGGTCATCGATTTAAAACCCTGGAAATAAAAACTAAAAACCCGTTTAAATATGTTTTTATCTTTTTGCATAAAACACTTAGCTCAACTTTCGATAATCCTGAAATATCAACATTTAAATTATTTGGTATTAGCCGGAACCTATTGTGGTTTTTCTACCATGGCATAATCTTCAACGGCATAGCCTTTGTCGATGATGGCTGCTTTCATAGCCTCGAAGGTAGTTTGACCCGGGTCGAAGGTAACGAGGGCTGTAGAATCGGTATGCGATGCCTTAACCGATTGTACGCCGGGCAAATTACCCACGGCTGTTTGCACCGTCCGTTCGCAGCCGCCGCAGGTCATCCCAATCACAGCAATCTCGATGGTTTCCAAACTGGCGGGGTCGATGGTTTCGACGGCTTCCTGTGTTTCGGTGCTTTCAGTTTTGTGGTTCTGCGTGCCACAGGCAAGCATTACCAGGCTAATGGCAAATAAGATTAATAATTTCTTCATAATTTCATTTTTAAAAAATATACCCATCGGTATTGATATTTGAGTGCGTAAATGTAGAAATTAAATTGTTTTAAAAACAAGTCCCTATTTAAATAAAACCATTTTAAATAGATGTATCTGATAAAGTCTTTTACTAAACGGCTTATCAAACAGTACTTTAAAATCTTATTTAGAAATGTTTAAAAATTACAGAAAAATCCTTGCGATTTTGCCGTGGCTGGTCTTGCTAGTTTTAAACTTGATATTTATCAGGTAAGATTATGAAATACCGCTTTTTTTTTAGTATCAGATTTTTCAGCAGATTGTTCTTATTTCAATTTTGCTTCTCTAAGAGCTTCTTTCAGCATTTCGCTTACAATAAACTTATGCGCTTTCTCTTCATAAATGTTTCTGCTTTCTGTCCCAATTTTCCCGTGTTCACGCTCAATCAGCTCATCGAATGTCGATATGTTGCTATAGTCTGCCATGGTTTTAGTTTTCTTTGGGCAAAGTTATCAATGATAATTAAACAGCAGAGTTATTCTTCTGCACATACTCTCTTCCCATTGCAATTACCACCACCCCGCCCCTACTCCTGCTTTTTTGCTTTCTTTGTAAAAAAAAATATTGAAAATATGGATTCGGTAAAATGTGTGCATTGTGGCGATGACTGCGGGAAATACCCGGTGGTTTGGGACGATAAAAACTTTTGCTGCCATGGCTGCAAATCCGTTTATCAAATCCTGAATCAAAACAAACTCAATAAATATTACACCATCGTGGATACGCCGGGCGTGCGTGTGGAGAGGCAGGAATTTGGAAATAAATACGCCTACCTCGACAACGAGGAAATCCGCGATAAGCTGCTCGATTTTACCGAAGGCAACATAAGCAAAGTAACGCTTTTCATTCCTTCCATCCATTGCAGCTCGTGTATTTGGCTGCTCGAAAATATGCACCTCATGGATAAGGGCGTAAAAAACTCGCTGGTTAACTTTACCAAAAAAGAGGTGGCCATCACCTTTAATCACGACGAGCTGTCACTGCGCCGCCTGGTGGAATTGCTGGCCTCGATTCATTATATTCCGCAAATTACGCTCAGCAAGGCCGAGGATGGGAAGAAGCCCAAAACCAACACCGCCCTGCTGGCCAAAATTGGCGTGGCCGGCTTTGCCTTCGGCAACATCATGCTGCTTAGTTTTCCTGAATATCTCAACATCAGGCAACAACTCGATGGAGGTTTCAAAGATTTTTTTAGTTGGATCAATGTGGCTTTGTCGCTGCCGGTATTGTTTTTTAGCAGCCGCGATTATCTGCTCTCGGCCTACAAAAACCTGCGCCACAAAATCGTGAATATCGACCTGCCCATCAGCATTGGGATTTTGGCACTAGTGTTTCAGAGCTATTACGAGATTTTTACTTCCACAGGAGCTGGCTACCTGGATTCATTTGCCGGTTTTGTTTTTTTTCTTTTAATTGGCAAATGGTATCAGGACAAAACCTATCAGAGCCTTTCGTTCGACCGCGATTACAAGTCTTATTTCCCAGTAGCGGTTTCCAAAATAAACCCGGAGGGAGAGGTGAGTATTCCGCTCAAAGACCTCGTAGCCGGCGACCGCATCCTGATTCGCAACCAGGAGCTGATTCCTGCCGATGGGAAACTGGCAAAAGGCCAGGCGCACATCGACTATTCATTCGTTACCGGCGAATCGCTGCCCACGGCCAAACAGGTGGGCGACTTCGTGTTTGCCGGCGGAAAGCAAATTGGCCAGGCTATCGAGATCGAAGTAAAACGCAATGTGGCACAGAGCCAACTCACGCAATTGTGGAATCAGAACACCAACAAAGAAAAATCGGTTTCACACATCACTTCACTCATCGACCGGCTGAGCAAAAATTTTACTATCGCAGTACTCATTATCGCGGCTCTCACGGCCATATTCTGGTACATCGCCGATCCATCCATCGCATTGCTGGCCTTTACCTCGGTGTTGATTGTGGCTTGCCCCTGCGCCATCGCTTTATCCATGCCTTTTTCGTTTGGCACCGCCATGCGTATTTATGGCCATCAGGGCTTTTATCTCAAAAATACCGATGTGGTGGAAAGGCTTACTAAAATTGATACCGTGGTTTTTGACAAAACGGGTACCATTACTTACAACCGCAGCAAAGAGGTAAAACTGGAAGATAGCTCGCTTAGTAGTGCCGAAATAATAGCGGTAAAATCGCTGACCCGGCAGTCGGCGCACCCATTAAGTGCAGCAGTTTTCGATTTCCTTGAGGTGGATCATATCGATGAGGTGGATGATTATATGGAAATCCCCTCGGCTGGAATCAAAGGCCAGGTGGATGGCTTTGCCGTAAAGCTCGGCTCGGCAGCCTTTGTTTTGGGCAAGGACAGCGATCAGGATGCCTTTGCCTCCGAAGTGTGGGTTTCGGTGGATGGGGAATACAAGGCCAAATTTTCGGTAAAAAATAAATATCGTCAGGGCATGGATGAAATCCTGAAATACCTCGCAAAGGATAAAGCGGTGCATTTGATTTCGGGCGACAACGAAGCCGAAAAAACAAAGCTAAGCCAAATCTTCGGCAGCAGTAAAAATCTGCATTTCAATCAATCGCCCGCCGACAAGCTGGCTTATATCCAGGCTCTGAAGTCGCAAGGCCGCCGCGTGCTGATGATTGGCGATGGCCTTAACGATGCCGGTGCCCTCAACGTCAGCGATGTGGGTATTTCGATAGCCGACGACATATATCAGTTTTCGCCCGCCTGCGATGCCATCCTTGAGGCCGGAAAATTTGCCTGGCTCGACCGTTTCATCCATTTCTCCAAGACCTCGCTCAAGATCGTCAAAATCAGCTTTCTTATTTCGATTCTCTACAACGTTATCGGACTTGGCTTTGCGGTGCAAGGCCTGCTCTCGCCCATTATTGCCGCCATCCTCATGCCGCTCAGTTCGGTAACGGTGGTAAGCTTTGTAACCTTTGCCACACGCCTTGCCGCCCGAAGCAGACTAAGGTAAGGGTAGGTAGGCGTTAATCGTTATTTGTTATTTTTCATTCAGTGTTCAATTTTCTACAATGTGCAAAAAATTATGGTTAATCATAGCTGCACAAAATCGAAGACCAAACACAGACGTGGCTTGATAAATACTGAAAATTTGGTAGATAAAAAAAGGATGGCTCGAAAATGAGCATGTGGAAAGACGCGCAATTTGCGCGTCTTTAATAAGACTTGCTTTTGATGAGCCGGGTTATCTTCCCCCTCAGCAATTGCCGTATAAAAACCTTGTTATTTCTTCTTCCCGGTTTTGGGATTGTAACCTTTTTGCTTGGCCATGTCTTCGAGCCGTTTCTGGAAGCTCGATGTCTTCACCGGTTTCTTTTTGTTAACCAAAATCTGACGGCGTATTTTATCCTCATCGATGGTGCGGCGGATGACATACATCTGCGCAAAAGTAATGAGGTTGGCCAGCAAATAATAATAACTCAAACCGGAGGCAAAATTGTTAAAAATCCCCAGAAACATCACCGGCATAATGTACATCATCACTTTCATTCCCGGCATCTGCGTTTGTGCCGAGCCCATCATATCGTTGTTTATTTTGGTGTAGATGATGGTAGAAACGGTCATAAGCAGCGTAAACAAACTTACGTGATTTCCGTAGTATTGGCTGAGAAGCGGTATTTGCTGCGACCACGAAACGATGGAATCGTAACTGCTTAAATCGTGGGCCCACAAAAATGCCTGCTGCCGCAGCTCGATGGACGAGGGGAAAAAGCGAAACATAGCAATCAGGATGGGAAACTGCAGGAGCATGGGCAAACAGCCGGCCATGGGATTTACCCCTGCCTTTTTGTAAAGTGCCATGGTAGCCTGCTGCTTTTTCATGGCATCTTCCTGTTTGGGGAATTTCTTAGACATTTCCTCGATTTCGGGCTTCAAAACCCGCATCCGTGCCGACGACTTGTAGGTTTTGTAGGCGATGGGGAAAAGTACAATTTTGAGTAAGATGGTAAGGATAAGAATCACGATACCGTAATTCCAGCCGTAGCCACCCAGCCAGTTAAAAACCGGGATAACCGCATAAATGTTGATCCAGGCCAAAAGGAAGAAACTCCACCCCAGCGGAATCTGACGCTCCAGATCGAGATCGAATTTTTTGAGTGTTTTGTATTTGTTGGGCCCAAAATAAAATGCCGAGGCAAAAGTTTGCTTGGGTTCATTATAAAAAGGTACGCCAATAACGGCCTCCATATTACGCAGGTAGTGCGGGTTTTCCTCATCCTCGCGGGTAAAGGCACGCAGATCAGCATTATCGAAGGCCTTGTCGGCGATAAAACTGGACACAAAAAAGCGGGATTTAAAGGAGAGCCATCTCACCTTAGTAACAATTTTTTCTTCGTCATCGCTGCGTTCCGAAAGGTAATCCACATCATCCTGGTAATGCTTGTAATAGATGGTGGTTTCGGCGCGGTCGTTGTCCAGGCTGGCCTCCTGGCGGCGCACTTCGGCTTTCCAGGTCAGGTTCAACATGCTGGTGCCCGGGTCTATCACCTGGTTCATGCCCACCATGTTCAGGTCGTAGTCCACCAAAAATTTACCTCCCCGAAGGGTAAACACATTTTCGATGTACTGCTCAGTATTAAAACCATCGCCGGCATCGGTATAAAGTCGCATGGCAAAGCGCAGCGAATCGCTACCCGAAACATAGAGTGAATCCGATCCGTCAAGGAACGAATCTTCAAAATAAGGCTGAAAAAAAAGTGCATTGGTATTGATGGTGCGGCTGTTGGCATAAAAAGTATAGCCAAACTCGGTGACATCGTCATCGTTGTAGAGGATCAGCGGAAGCGAATCGTAGGTTTGATAATCCTTGAGCTGAACGTTGACAATCTTACCACCTTTGTTGGATATTTTAATTTTTAGCTTTTCATTTTCGATAATAAAAAACTTTTCTTCGCCCATTCCCGAGCCTGCAAAACTCCCCAGCTTGTCGGCAAGTTTACTTTTAGCCAGGCTTTCACCATCGTTTGTTTGTGATGCCTCCTGCACGGCTTCCTTCTGTGCGGTGGTGTTTTCGGTTCTAAGTCGTTGCAGCGAATCCTGGATTCGTGCATTTTGCAACTGCACTATAGTAATCGAATCGCGCTGATGCTGAATGCGTTCCCGCTCTTCCTGCGAGGGGGTGTTGTAAATACTAAAGCCAACAAAAATGCCCAGAATGAGGACCAATCCAATAATGGTATTCTTATCCATGAATCAAGTGTTTTCGGTAAAAATTTGCGGGCGCAAAGATAGGGTTTTTATTAGATTGGGAAGGATGGTGGGATTTATGATGTCCGATGTCCGATGTCCGATGTCCGATGTCCGATGTCTGATGTCAGATGTTAGATGTCTGATGTTTGATGTCCGATGTTGGATTTTGGATTTTAGATAAAGGTTAGAAATAATTTTTGTCTTGATATCCCTTCGGAACTGAGAACCCCGGGCTGCAAGGGTTCGCAGCCCTGAGCGAAGCGAAGGGATAGCAACCCTGGTGTTTAAAACCAAATTAAACTTCTTACTACCGGAATCCGTAGCCCGGTCATTTATGGCCGGGGTAAGTGATTTGCTGCAAAAACCTGGGAGAAGGGCGTTAACGCCCTTTTATTTTTGAGACCATTTCTATTTATCCCGGAGCTAAAGCACCGGGCTATGGATTTAGTCACCCCGTGAATTACCTTAGGCGGAAATGCGAAGTTTGGAATTATGCTTTGTGCTATGACAAGATTCACGGGGTGACTTTCCATCAATACAAAAATATCGAACCGCAGAATGTCGAAAAATAGAAATCTATGATTTCGACATATTTTAAAATTGCCATAAGTGAATATGTAAAAATTCCCGCGCAACAAACATCATACAATCAAGCAATTAAGCCCCCCCCCCCCTAAAAATAAATACAAAATATCACTTGCATTTACAAAAAATATTTTGTATAATTGCCAGTTTCAACATGGATTTTTTATTGATAAAACAAAAATATTATGGAACCTTTTTCATATCACCAAAAGCATATTTTTACACTAATCAACGAAATTAAACCACCCGGTGTGTACCGGCAATTATGGAAAGTTACAGATAAATACCGAAAGGAGAATGCCCCCCCCAACTGTAGCTCGTACGCCTGCAGTCAGGCAGGAACACTGCTACACAAGTCGTGGAGATTATTAGATAATTCAAAATTTCATTTATTAACAAGGTATTTACCGGCCCAAAGGGAAGCGGCTGCTGAAACTGCGAAACTTCAAGGCAACCCTTCCCCGAAACCGGTAAGGCCACAAAATTAAAATAAAATGACAAATAGAAATTTGATTTTAACAATGATCGTGGCACTGTTTGCCACTATGGGCTCATTGCATGCCCAGGAAAAGTACGCCATTATTATAGGCGGAAACATGAACCCCGGCAGCAGCATTCCTGCTGTCGAACAATGGAACGGCGGAATTGGTGCTCACCCCATTTATGGCTTTGATGAGTTTTGGAACGATGCCTATCTGGCCTGGGAAATGTTGGTATTTGATAAAGATTACGCCGATGAAAATGTACATGTATTGTTTGACGATGGTGATGATTATACTTTTGATAATCAAGACAATCGTTACAAGGGAATCAAGCATGGAATTCAATATGAGGTTATTACCGATGCAAATACCAATAAGGCAACCATTGATGATAAATTTGAAGAACTTGCATTAACCATCACTGTCGATGACTTCTTGTTTGTATGGATAATGAGCCACGGTGGCAGTGATGCAAACGGGTACTACTTTTACAGCTACGATAATCAGAAGATTTATGCCAGCCAGCTCAACACCTGGCTCGATGGCATTGCCGCCCATAAAAAAGTGGTTTATCTCGCTTTTCCCAAGTCTGGGGGTTTTGTACAGGAGCTTGAGGCCGATGGTAATATTGTAATTGTTGCCTGCGGCCCTACCGAAGGCGCAAGCCGGGCGGATGATCTTGCTCACGAGATTTTTTTGAATATCGAACCGCTGAATATTGAATATCGAATACTGAAGTAAAATGAAGGATGAAGGAGAAAAACAGAAATATGAAGGAATTGGAAGCAGGAGAAAACTAAGATTTTTGAATATCGAACCGCTGAATATTGAATATCGAATACTGAAGTAAAATGAAGGATGAAGGAGAAAAACAGAAATATGAAGGAATTGGAAGCAGGAGAAAACTAAGATTTTTGAATATCGAACCGCTGAATATTGAATATCGAATACTGAAGTAAAATGAAGGATGAAGGAGAAAAACAGAAATATGAAGGAAATGAAAACAAGAGAAAGAAAATATGACCTCGAAGACAGGCTTATTGATTTCGCGATAGCGATAAGTGAAATTGTAGAGTTACTGCCCAATACAAAATTTGGAAATCAAATAGCAGGACAACTGATCAGAAGCGGTACATCGCCAGCTTTAAATTACGGCGAAGCAATGAGTGCAGAATCTACCAATGATTTTGTGCATAAACTCAAAATTATATTAAAAGAACTGCGTGAATGTTTTGTTTGTCTCAAAATAATTAAAAGAAAACCGCTTATTCAACCAGACGAAAAGACAAACCCCATTTACAGCGAAAACAATGAGCTAATAGCCATATTTGTAAAAAGTATCCAAACCGCCAAAACAAATCAATTTAATAAAAATAAAATATGAAAAATATTCTAAAATATTCAAATGTATCCCGACACATCACAAAAGATCAAAATTTGCTATTCTGTCAAAAACTTCAAAATTCCTCACTCCTAATTCCAGCACTTCGATATTCAACATTCAGTATTCGATATTCAATATTCCTTTTTCTATTTCTCCTTCCTTTTTCACTTTTAGGATACCAGGAAATAGAATCAAATCCCGATTCGGAATTTGCCATTGCTGCCCTTAAAGAGATGTTTATTATCGAAACAGAAATTTCCAATGATTACAGCAGTTTAAAATCGTATTACACCGATATTATAATTGAACAGCCGGATGAAGAACTGGCGAAAATTGCCGATTTCCTGGCCAACCTTTGCGATATTCAATTGGCCAATTACAGCAGTGCCATTACCTGGTACGAAACCGTAATACAAAACCCACCAACTTATGCCGACTCACTCTTTGCCATTATCGACCTGGGCAAGCTATATCTCTATATCGAAAACGACAGCCTCAAATCGGCTCCAATCGGAAGGATGGTCGAATACAAACCCACCACACAAAAGCAGTACAAGACCTACCGCGAGTATTTGCTCTCGCTGCTATTTAAAGATGAAGATGCTGCATTAAAGCCCGAAAACATATCAAGCGAAAACCAAATCGTTAGTTTGTTGCCCAACACACCCAATCCCTTCACCGGAAGCACACGGCTGAACTACGAAGTAGGCAAAGAATCATCAATAACGATAAATATATTTGATTACGTCGGCAGGCTTGTAAAAACCATTAAGGCGGGCAAAAAAGAAGCCGGGCAATATAGTGCCAATCTACTAGCCGAAAACTTAAGCCCGGGGCTCTATATTTGTATTATCCAGAGCAATGGAGCAACAATGGATATCAAAAAGATAACACGGATCAATTAGGTATAAAACCAAGCTGATCGGTTTCTTACGATTTTTTATATACATAATAAAGCCGATCAGCTTTAATTCTATAAATATTATGAAACGAGAATATTTCATAGCTCTGCTATTTATACCCCTATTCATCATGTCAAGCGTAAAACTACTTTTCGGTCAAGAATGGACTGCGCCAGTAAATGTTTCTAACCTTGGCGGCTATAGCATGGAACCCGATATGATAATTGATCATAAGGGAATAATTCATGTGGTTTGGAGATATTTAATCACAGGCCATCACCATTTGATTTTGTATAGCAATTCAGAAGATGATGGAGCTACCTGGAGTGAGCCACTCGATCTGTTGCAAAATACTGATCTTTGGATGCTACAGCCTCACATAGCCTGCGACAGCAAAAATAATTTATATGTTACTTACACCCATGATGGCTATAATTGGACACCCGAAGGGAGGCTGATAAAAATGCTCACTTATAATGGCTATGAATGGAGCGAACCCATTGTTCTTTCGGGAGGGATGCCACTACCGCATTATAACAAGATACAAATCGACCACAACGACCGTGTAATTGTAAGTTGGAGCCTTGAACTTACGGGCGATCGCTATTTCAGGTTTTTTGAAAATAACTTATGGAGCGATGCCTTTTGTCCTTATCCCGGAGGTGCTGAAATTTATGCATTGGGTGAAGCCGCGCTAGATAAAAACAATTCATTGCATTGGATAGGGGCTTCGATGGGTTATGCATACCCGACACAAGAAAGGTTACAGTATTATTATTATGACAATTTTCAAAATTACTGGTATCCTCCGGTTATGCCCGTAAAAGATACGATTGATGTTGGTCAAGATATTGCCCTAAACAACAATGAAATCCCTCAAAGTACTTACAGAAAAGAATCAACTATTGCAGTTGGAGAAACTTCTGATTCAACTATGTTCATAAAAAAGGAAGAAAATTGGAGCAATCCAAAGCTTGTTTCAGGAACCAACAAGCGACAAGAAGGACAACAAATAGCCATCGACCAAAACAATGATGTGCATGTAGTGGAAACTGAGTTCTATGCTTCTTCCGTTTTGGAAACAGAGATTGTACACTATTCAAAGCTTGGAAATAAATGGCAAAAACAAGTTATTGACTCTTCCAAGCACATGTGTCATTTCCCAAATCTATTTTTTTTTAATAATCAACTATATGTAATTTATTATAAAAGTGATGTGCCTCTTATAGGAGACCTTCGGTTTTCAAAATATGATATTGTAACCGCTCAAAAGGAACAGCAAATATTTTCTGGCGAGCTAAAGACCTATCCCAATCCATCGGATGGCAATGTTACCATCGAATTTGCAAACAGCATTCAACAATCGGTAAATATCTCAATATTCGATATTAACGGAAATCAGATAAAAACACTAATCGACAAAAAAATGCCACAAGGGCAGCAACAGGTGCTTTGGGATGGCACGATGCAAAACGGGAAAAAGGTAAAAAGCGGTTCCTACCTTGTGCGCCTGCAGGCAGGCAACAAAAGCCAAACGCAAACCGTGGAGATAGTTAGGTAAATATATTTATTAATAATGGGTGGAGATCTTGTATTACGCAGATTTACAGGTAATTTGATCAAAAACAGCTCCTGTGTGTTATATAATAAACACCTAACATGTAACACTATGCAGAAGCAAAAGACAAAATTAGAAAAA
>Ga0307929_1000104_pt1 | contig 83108 bp, 78 predicted proteins | sample AceLakmetage1330_FD_203160 | JGI IMG/M metagenome (GOLD analysis project Ga0307929, IMG submission 203160) | Saline water microbial communities from Ace Lake, Antarctica - #1330 | ecosystem: Environmental > Aquatic > Non-marine Saline and Alkaline > Saline | place: Antarctica: Ace Lake...
GGACGATTCCGGTAGGATGGAACTGGATGGCTTCCGGGTTGCCCAGGGGCACAATCCCCGTATCCAGCGCCATAATGGCGCCGCTGCCATCATTAATCACCGCATTGGTGCTCTCCCGATAAATCTTGCCATATCCGCCCGTGGCGATAAGCGTGGCCTTGGCAAGGTACGCTTTGAGCCTACCCGTTTTAAGGCACCGGGCTATGGCCCCCATACAGACCTCTCCGTTGTGGATCAGGGAAATCGCCTCCATTCTGTCTTGGACTTTCACCCCCATTTCCACCACCTTGTTGTCCATGGTGTACAAAAGCGTGTGACCAGTACCGTCCGAAGTATAACAGGTTCGCCATTTGGCGGTTCCCCCGAAATCCCTCGCGGTAATCAACCCTTCCTTTTCCTTCAACTCCACTTTTTCAAACTTTTTACCGCCTTTGAAATAGGTGGATTTTCCAGCCACTACCCGGTTCCATGGGATTCCCCAGAACGCCATTTCCCGTACCGCTTTAGGTGCGGTGTCCACAAAAAGCCGCGCTACCTCCTGGTCGCATCCCCAGTCGGACCCTTTAACCGTATCTTCAAAATGGACGTCCGGGCAATCCCCGTCGCCCTTGGCGCAATTCCCCAAAGACGCCTGCATGCCTCCCTGGGCAGCCGACGAATGAGAACGCCTGGGAGGGACGATACTAAGGCAGATGGTCTCAAAACCTGCTGCCGCGGCTTCAACGGCTACCCGTTCCCCCGCGAGCCCGGCCCCGATACACAAGAGATCAGTAAATTCGGTTTCCAACGGTATTACTCCCCTCTACGATTTAAAATTAGATATTGAATATTAAAGTTAGATAGCCAGGGTCATGAACCGTATCAGGGTAATCAGACCGATGAGAATAAATATCCCTGTAAGAATATTTTCGAAACGCTTGAATTTCTTTCGGTTATTCCTCTTTATGAATCCCCATTTCACGGCTATGCGATAGAAACCGATTCCCACATGAAGTTCAACCATGGGAAGGAGAATAAGATAAAATACCAGCCAGAACCCGCCTTGGATTCTTGCTGCGCTCTTGGCAGCCGTAATCGGAAGATCGGTCAGCACAGTCCACATGTGGATGGCCCCCATGATCAGGATCACCATGGCGGTCCCCGCCTGGATCATCCACAGCCACGTATCCGTATGACGCAACATGCGGCTGTGTTTCCAGATGGCGGCCTGTTGTTCTGAACGAAATGGGACTTTCCGCGCCGCAAGCACAAAGTGCAGAAGGAACGCCACCCCGATCAATGGCCCTCCCACCTGGGCCATGTAGGTCTCTTCGAAAAATGCTGCAATGGTATTCATGACCCCTGTGCCCAGATTGACGCTTGCCACCAGAACCATGTGGCTCCACATAAACCCGATCAGGGAAACCCCCGTAAGCATCTGAAGCCAATCAAGATACGCCGAAGTCTTTCCAGGGGATTGAACGTAAATGGTTGTGTCGATTGCCATGATTCCTCCATGGGCTTAGATAGTTTTACATACCTGCTCGATGGCCGCAGCCATGGCCGCATCCTCTTTTCGAATGTCTTCCAGGGTCTTGGGCGCTACTTCAGGCGGTCTTTCCTCCAAACCGTATTTCCACTTCAGGAACTTCTCCCCGGTTGATGGGTACAGAGCGCAAACCAGCAGATCGAAGTCATCCTTTGCCAGATCTTTGAATCTTTCTCTCACGCCGTCCAGTTCAGGCTCAAGGTAATCAGCCGCACGACCGGTCACCGGCGTTTCCCCCCGTTTGTACCCTTTCAAGACCTTTTTCTGCACCTCGGGATCGACCGGTGTAGGCGTTTTCCCGTAAAGCCCGAACACAAGGTCTTTCACCTCATTGGTCACCATTTTGTATCGTCCGAAGAGAACGTTCAAAACCGACTGCACCCCGACAATCTGAGAGGTAGGTGTAACAAGAGGCGGCGTACCCAGTTCCTTGCGCGTGATCGCCACATCCTTATACACTTCATCCAGCCGATCCAGTGCCTTTGCCTGGGTCAGCTGGCTCACCAGGTTGGAAATCATTCCCCCTGGAACCTGATGGGCGAGCACTCCCGTATCGATAATAGACATCTTATGCTTGGCAAGGTAATCCCGATATTTGGGAGCAACAGTTTCCATATAATCCCCGAGTTCGAGGAGTAGTGGCAGATCAAATCCAGGATCCCTCTTAGTCCCGTGGAGCGTCGCAACGATGGGTTCTACAGCCGGCTGCGACGTCCTCAAAGCAAAGGGGGCAAGACAGGTATCCACGATGTCCACACCGGCTTTGATGGCCTCAAGATAGACCATGGAAGCCATGCCGCTCGTATAATGGGTGTGAAGATGAATCGGAATGGTAACCTCTTTTTTAATCTCTGTGATGAGTTTGGCGATATCAAAAGGCGCCATAATCCCGGCCATATCCTTAAGACAAAGGGTATCGGCGCCCATATCCTGGATTTCCCGGGCTTTAGAGAGATAATACTCAAGGTTAAAGACATCGCCTCCCATACGACGCTCTGTCAGGGTATAACATATGGTTCCCTGAAAATGCTTCCCGTTGGCCTTAATCCTTTCCACAACGGTTTCAAAATTCCGAAAATCATTCAAGGCATCAAACACCCTGAAGACATCCATACCAGCCTCACAGGATTTATCCACAAACAGTCTTGCCACGTCATCGGCATAATTCCGATATCCAACCAGATTCTGGCCCCTGAGCAGCATGGAAAAGGGCGTCTTCTTAATATACTTTTTTAGCGTCCTGATGCGCTCAAAAGGATCTTCCGCCAAAAATCGGTGCATGGTATCAAATGTGGCGCCGCCCCACACCTCCATGGCCCAGAAACCTACGCTGTCCATTTTTTCCGCAATGGGAAGCATGTCCTCAGTACGCATCCTGGTGGCCAGAAGCGACTGATGACCGTCTCTAAAGGTAGTGTCCTGAATCTTGAGGGGGTTCATGGGTCCGTCTTCTAAAAAAGTGTTCATAGTCATCCTCCGTGTACAAGATCGTTAACAACAGCCGGGTTCAAAGTTTCGAGATTCACTGACCAGGGTCAATTAAGCCTAAAGGACCCTGGATTTCCCTAAGTTTTTCAAGAATCATTTCTAAAACAGTTCTCATAGCATTTTCAAGATGCTCTGAAAATGAAAAAAGACCTTCAAGCAAGAAAATTTTCAAACTACACCAAAAGAATGTTACTATCTACGGATGGAAACTAACTGGTGCCCATCCATATAATGTATTTGTCGGCACTGCGATTTTCCAATTCAGAAATGAGCTATTTTTCGCAAGGTCAAGGAAAACAAGTGTTTGCGCGGAGACGTACGATAGTACGTCCCACAAGGAAACCAGCAGTTTGACGCCGAGATTGCGGAAAAGAGTCATTTATGGATGGAAACTAACTGGCCAGCTTGCTGATAGAACCCCATTCCGTGGAAAGATCCTTGAGAGATCTTCCGATCTTCTTAAGGGCCATTTTCCTGTTCATACCACTCTGCAAAGCGTCTGCTTTGGCATAGATATAGTAATCCTTGGGTTCGGAGGCCAACAGATAAAAGACCCTGAGGTCTTCAAGGCCGGTGAGCGTGGCCTTGGGAAATCTGGAATTGACCTCGTCCAACCGTTTCTTGCTCAGGGCAACCATCTTGTTCCTGTCTCCAAAGTTCATGGCCCCTGTAGGGCAGGTCTTGACGCAGGCCGGCAAAAGCCCGTTATGAACCCTGTCAACACACATGGTGCACTTGGAGAGATACCCTGCCCCCTCCTGAGCCCGCGGTATGTTGAAAGGACATGCTTCAATCACTGTCTCCGCCTTCATCTTTTTGAGCTTATCTGTGTACAAGACGGCACCGGACTGGCTGTCTATGATAATGCCACCCGGAGCTTCGTCATCTGCTGTCTCTTTGCAGGGAGGTTCCACACAATGTCTGCACTGGTCTGGAAAGAAATACCACACCGGTTTACCGTTTGGAGCCATATGCTCTTCGAAACGGACCACTTTATAGGTGTCAAATGATAGATCCCTGGGGTTCTGCATACTTCCCCAGTTCTGGGTCTTCGTAGCAGGCAATTGATTCCATTGCTTGCAGGCAATCTGACAACCTCTACATGCGGTGCACACCGTAGTATCAATAAAAAAAGCTTTTCCGCTCATCAGATCACCTCCTTTATCCCTTTTTCACATTGACCATGAAGGCCTTGGTTTCAGGAATCCTGGTATTGGGATCGCCCGCTGATGGTGTCAACAGGTTGGCGGAATCACCGCCATCTTTGGGATATACCCATCCATAATGGTATGGTAGCCCTACCTGATGGACGGTACTGCCCTGGACCTGAAATGGCCTCAGACGGATGGTCACCACTGCGACGGCTTCCACCTTGCCACGGGCCGATTCTACAACGACCTTGTCCCCATTATTGATCCCTTTCAACTTGCCCAATTCTTTGCTCATTTCCACAAAGAGCTGGGGTTCAGCCTCTAACAGCCACGGCTGCCATCGGGTCATAACGCCGGTCTGCCAGTGTTCGCACACCCTGTACGTTGACCCTACAAAAGGATATTTTGGATCGCAGGACTTGTAAATATCCATGTTTGTGCTGTAAATGACGGCCACAGGACTGACAAGCTGGTTGGAAAAAGGGTTTTTGTTCACAGGACACTCGATTGGCTCATAGTGTTCTGAGAAAGGCCCGTCCGCCCTTCCCGGTCCAAAGACGTGGGCATGCCCTTCCGGTTTCATGATAAAAGGATACTTGGTCTTGGGGTTGGGGGTACCATCCGCATTGAGCATAGGAGGCCATCCACCATCCGGAACATCACCAACCCAACCTCCTTTTCCCCCCTTTGCATTCGGGTCCCAGGCAATGACCGGATGCTCTTTGTCCCAGGGCTTTCCGTATTTGTCCACGGACGCACGGTTGTAGATAATTCGCCGGTTGACCGGCCAGCACCAGGCCCATCCGAGGTTTAGCCCTATACCCGACTTTTCCTTTTTGCGTCTCGCTGCCATATTTCCTTTGTTCGTATAGGAGTTGCAATACAGCCAGTTGGCACTGCTGGTAGAACCATCGGCCTGAAGATAGGCAAAACTCGGTACAAGATCTCCCTTCTTAAAATGCTTCCCTTTTACACTGATATCCCGCAGAAAATACCCGTTGATCTCCTTTGCCATCTTATGTGAATCAAACTCGCCATGTGTGGCGTAATCCCACTTCAGGTTGACAATAGGATCCGGGTAAACCTCCTTCTCTTTTTCTTTGTAGAGATATTGCAGCTCCTCCCCCAATTTCATCAAAATCTGTCCATCAGGCCAAGCCTGTGCAGGAGGATTGGCGGCTTTGTAACGCCACTGCATCCACCGCCCGCTGTTGGTAATGGACCCTTCCTTTTCCACTGAAGTTGCACACGGGAGCATGAAAACCTCTGTCCTTATTTTTTTGGGATCCATGCCCGGCCCTTTCCAGAAAGAACCGGTCTCATTGTCAAAAATATTGACATTGACCATCCAGTCCAATTTTGCAAGCCCGACCCTCGTTTTGTTGGCATTGGCCCCGGAGGCAGCGGGGTTCTGACCCCAGGAAAAGAAGCCGGTAAATTGTCCTCTGTACATGGCATCAAAAAGATCAAGCCATGAATAGGTCTTTCCATCCTCCAGTTTGGGAAGCCAGTCGTACCCGAAATCATTGGCTTTTGTAGCCTTGCTTCCAAAAAACGACTTAAGCAGGCTGACACTGTATTTGGGATAATTTCCCCACCAGTTGGCACTCAAAGGATCGTTGGTTTTTGGTGTGAATTTCTCGTTGTAGGCAGCCAGGGTTTGGAGGGAGGCATTGGGGGTTTTCAAATATCCTGGCCAGATGTGGTAAAGAATACAATGATCGGTGGACCCCTGCACATTGGATTCACCCCTCAGTGCGTTAACCCCGCCACCGGCCACACCCATATTCCCCAAGAGCAACTGGATAATGGCCATAGTCCTGATATTCTGTACGCCTACCGTATGCTGGGTCCAGCCCATCGCATACATGATAGTCCCGGCCTTTCCCTGCCGGCCTGTGGCGGAATACATTTTGTATACCTTCTGGAGGTCTTCCCGCGGAGTTCCTGTTATGCTTGAAACTGTTTCCAGATCATAACGGCTATAGTGTTTTTTGATCAGTTGAAAAACACAACGGGGGTCCTGTAACGTGCGATCTCTTTTCGATACCCCATTTGCGTCTTTGGAAAAGGCCCATTGACTCTTGTCGTATTCCTTTTTATCTGGATCGTAACCGGAAAACAAGCCATCTTTAAAGTCATAACTGTCGGTTACAAGGAATGCCGCATTGGTATACTCCGCCACATACTCTTTAAAGTATTTGTGGTTATCGAGAATGTATTTAATCATTCCTCCAAGGAAGGCGATATCTGTCCCTGACCTGAGGGCGGTGTAAAAATCCGCCTTTGATGATGTGCGGGTAAAGCGAGGATCAACGCTGAGCAGTTTGCCGCCCCGCTTCATGGCCTCGGTCACCCATTTGAAAGAGACAGGATGATTTTCGGCCGGATTGGAACCCATAATGAGGATACAATCACTGTTCCGGATGTCGATCCAGTGATTGGTCATTGCACCACGTCCGAACGACTCTGCCAGAGCCGCAACAGTAGCGCTGTGTCAGATACGGGCCTGGTGCTCAATATAAACCAGGCCGAGGGACCGCATCAGGGCCTGAATCATCCAACACTCCTCGTTGTCAAGGGCGGCGCTTCCAACACTGGCAATCCCGTTTGTGCGGTTGACCACCTGCCCCTTGGCGTTTTTGTGTTCAAAACTGGCATCCCGGCTCTTTTTGACCCTTTTTGCGATGGTCGAGAGCGCCCAATCCCAGGATACTTTTTGCCATTTGTCACTGTAAGGAGCCCGATACAGTGGAGTAGTCAGTCTCCTGTCATTGTTGACCAATTGACTCAGGGCTGCTCCCTTGGCACAGAGGCTCCCTTCATTCACGGGATGATCAGGGTCTCCCTCAATATTGATAATTTTTCCTGCTCCTGATTCTCCCGTGCTGCAGATGACGCCGCAGCCAACTGCACAATAACAGCATATGCTGGTGGTCTCTTTCGCAAAGCGAAGTTTCAATGTCTGCGCATGCGATTTGATTGGCTTCAAATTAAGGCCCAACCCGAGAATCGCAGCGCCTGCAGCAGAAGTCCCTGTGATTTTAAAGAAATCACGACGCGTAACGTTCATACCTCCTCCTTTCTTTTCGCTACTTAAACCCATTCTCAAGGGCCAGCAGATCTAAATAAATTGTAGCCAGATTCTCCAGTTCCAGGGGCGCGATTTCTTCAAAAGTTTTTTTGTCGATTGTCTTGAGATATCTCATACATTCCCGGCAGAAATAGACCCGAAGCCCTTCTTTCTCTTCAGCCTCAAAGTAACCCAGTTGTTCCTGATTCAGCGTGTTGCAGAAAGGGCACTTGATCCGTGAATAGGGCCATTCCTCGCCACAAAGTTCGCAGTGGAGATATCTCTTGCCGGTCTTTGCAAAATAGGCCATGTCCGGCTGCGAGCCGCACAGGGGACAATAGCCGTGGTCCCATCCCATTTTGACTATGTCTCCTTTCAATGTATCACGAAGAAGATGCATTGAAGGCCTTAAAGCAATTTGTCCGAGAAAAAGGAGTGCCTTTGCACCCAGGTCAACCCCTTCTGCAATCTGTGATAGCGACTTGTCATCCTGCCTCAAAATACCCCTGAATAGACGCCCGGTCCATTCGCTGTCAGCCTCTGCAGCTTTGAGCGCCATTTTCAGCCCCTCCGCATCATTTCTGTCCGTTTGGCCCAGATGTACCAGGATTTTTTTTAGGAGACCGGACGCAGTAATAAAATCGATAGGTAAATCCTCTCTGGAAAAGATCGGAAACCCTTCCTTCTGCTGGGTGTTTCTTGCCTCTTTTCCAACTTGAATCGGCTTGATACAGGGCGTTTCCTGATCCATGAGAAGGGCCAGTTCTCGAAAAGGGGCCAGGGCGGCTTTAGAAGCAGGTCTCTGTAAAATCAACCGATCAATATGCGGTATGATATTTCGGCCCATATGCTATCCTCATCTCTATGTGGTTTGCTAGTTTCCGGGGCTTCACTCAATCGTAGTAGTCAGGATAGAAGAACCCCCTTTTTAAAGTCAAGCAGCAATTCTCATTAAAACCAAATTGTAGCATCCAAGCCTTTCTCCTTAACCACGAAGCAGGGAGGCTGGCTAACTCACCGAATCGGGTCGTCAGCCACATGATCAACGTCGTGGACCTTTTCCAGTTGTTTGGCGAGATTGCTGGATTGGATGTACGTAAAGAAGTGCCGAGTTCTCACATTCTCGACTCGGAGCCCGTGCTGCCATATCTGACCAATCCTGATCAAGAAAGCATTCGCACCAGCAATTTCACCCAGACATCCGACAACATCCGCGCTACAGGCACTGTTATTCCACCCTGTGTAATCGAAGAGTTCAAAACATGCGTCCAGCTCTTTACCCAGGAAGATCTCGAGATCCTGCCCCTTTACCAGAATGCCATTCGCGATGAGGATTTCAAACTGGTCGTAAGGGAACTTCAGCTTTGCCCGGAGACGCACACGTCTAGGGAATTTTACATGATCAACGAACTGCCGACAGACCCTATGCTGGATCAGCACGATCTGCTTGACGGCAAGGGGCTCGAAGGGTTGAGCTTACTCAACGAGAATGAGAGACGTCACTTCGAAGCTCTTTTTTCTGAAATGAACGAGATCCTGAACTCAGAGCCTGATTGTCCGGGAGACGGCAACCTCGATAAATTCGTCAATATAAAAGATATCCAGAATTGGGAAATACTTGCCGAAGATTGGGGGCAATCGAGTGTCTACGACTTCAACTTTGATGGACTGACCAGCGACCCAGACCTGTCGATCATTTCTCAAAACTTCGGGAGCAGGTGTCTGAATTAGGCCTTAAGAAGTTCCCATGGGTATTTCAATGTATACATGGAGCAAGGAAACGAGTAAAGCGAAGATCTTTGGATGGAGAACCTGATCTACAGGACAAGCTCTATACGATCACTCATAAGTGGCATACGGATGGCGCAAAGGATATTATCGGAAAATGCTTTGAAAACATGCTGTACAACGCCGCTGATCCGGCCAACCCTCTGCCAATAACCGTTGACGGTTTGAATGCCCTCCTGGATAGCTCACGGTTAGTGGGCCCCGAAATAATTGGCTGGAAACCCATGAATCATTTCCGCACTACCTGCCTGTCCAAAGCCGGGATTGTTGGACCACCACCATTGTACTTTCCACTTTTTATAGGTTTCAATGTATTTTCTGATATTTATGTGCCACCGGGGCGCTCGTACCCATGGAATAGATGGCTGCAATATGGCGATGGCGTTGGCCCTGATCCCCAGCAAGACGAGTGGTTCCTGTTCGATGAATGGAACAGCGAACCGGATGACATCAAACTGCCCTGTCAATGCGAGGAGGATAGTATAAAACTAGTGAAGGTACAAATGACGCCCTGCAGTAACCTCCTTCCAAAATCAGAAGATTGAGAGGTTTGTGTGTCAGGCATTGCATGGCCTTCATGCATTTCTATCCCTTTTTCACGGGAGAGATCCCTTATGATACCACCGACCAACTCATAATAGGCCGCTGTCAGCCTGCTGTTCATCTTAAAGGACTTGTATTCTTTCCAGTTGTCTCCCATTATGGCACCATTCCTGAACTTTTTTGCGTCTTGCGGCGGTTTGGCACTCAGGTGATCAGGTTTTCATGGATCAAACTCTCATAAGGAATGTCCATACCGTGATGCAATTTAACAATTTGTTTCAACGAAAGAGTCCTTTTGCGATTCAGCACTTCGCTTACCCGACTCTTAGGGCCAATAAATTGTTCAAGATCTTTTCTCCTGAAATCCATCTGTTCCATCCTGAAAAGAATGGCCTCCACTGGATCAGAAGGCGGCATCGGGTAATATTTATCTTCGTAAGCCTTCACCAAAATCATCAACACATCCAGTTCGTCGCCATCTGGCGTACCAATTTCCGCCCCCCAAATCACATCAATACGTTTCAATGCCTCATCATAAGTTTTTTCATCTCGAATCGGTTTAACCATGGCTATTTTATCTCCTTTAATTATCATAGCGTTCCCGATTCGGTAACGCAAGATTTCTTTCACGCTATTTTTAAAAATCTGGTTGTGTCCCGTCTTCGTAAAGTGGTGTATTTCCTCTATCTCAACTACTCGACCACTTAACTAGTGACGATCCATTAATGTAGTTTTGGGCGCTGTGGGTTTCCAAATTGAATAAATGGATGGACACCAAATGGCTTTTTTCCAGCTGGCGCCCCCGCTCATATGAAACTACCCTGGTTGCTTGTTACTCGTTGCTGGTTCCCTCGTTCCCATGCTCCAGCGTGGGAATGCATAGTTTCTTTCTCGATCAGACTGACCATCTTTCCCGATCAGAGGTGCGGCTCATAAGGAAAATACCAACTAAAAACAACGTCAGTGTAAATTTAACCATGAAGGGCAGGAAGAGCAAGAATGGTGGATTATACTTCATAGTTTTCAAGAGACTCAAAACCTTTTCTCATCGATTTAAATACCGTTGCGCACAGGATGGCTATTACCCCGGTAAAGGATGCCATAATAAAAACCCACTGTCCCCAGGAAATCCCCACCCCTTTCTTCTGCGCCATGAAGATCACGTAGACCGGCCACGCCTCAATGAGAATAATAACCCCTGTCAAAACAGCGCTCGCAATCATATAGGACAGACCACCAAACCCCATGGAAACCTGTGCGATGTTTTCATGTTTAAATCTGGGGTAGACAGCGCCGAAGCCCATGGCCAGCGCAACGATACTGAAGGTTAAAAAAAGCATGGTGCCGGCGGACAGGATCATCATGGACGTGGTGACATTCAGGAAATAGTTCGTGAGAATAACCAGTGCTTCTCCAAGAATAAGCATGGGCGGAAGAAAAAGGAGGTATTTCCCCCACAGGTACCGCTTCATCCCTAGGGGAGAGGTGCGAATGATCCAGTATGCCCTTCCCTCCGCGCTCACGGCGGTGAAAACAAAGCGGGAGCAGACCGCGGAAAGGACAAATCCCGCAAGCCCAAGATTCAGGAAAGCAAGTTCGTTCTGCAGAAAATCCAAAGGGATGGGGCTTTTATGAAGGGGAAGCACACTGAAATTATACACATAAACTACTACGAGAGCCCCCAGAAGAAGGAGCTGCGTCCACTGGGTGTTATCCCTGAAAAAGACCTTGATATCCTTGGAAACAATTGCGCCGACATCGTTTCCGAAAGGCCTTGCGCAGGCCCGGGCCACAAACTCGAGCACTCTTTTCCCTCCGGAACGTCTCTTTCTGGCTTCCCTCGATTTTGAAAACCCGGAAAAATAGACCAGACTTGCCGTCCAGATATTGATCACCATCACGGATACCGCAGTCGTCCAGGTAAGGAGTACTTCAAAAAGGTAGCCACCATCCATGGATGGTCGGAGGCTTCCCCAGATAGTCTCACTGATCCAACGCGTGGGAAGATAGGGGGAATCAGGAGCCTTCAACACGCCCATGTATTGAACAACAGAAAAAAAAGCTTCCGGGTCCACCAGTCTCTCCGGCCTCAGGAACCTGAACAGGAAGTATAGGGCGATAACCATTACAATAGAAAGCAGTAGAATAATATCCCTGGTTCGCTGGGCCGGGATAATGTGAACGAGGGCCATGGTCAGGAATATTCCGATCCCCGAAGCAATCATGGCCATGGCTGTAATCATGTGTAGGAATGTAAAATAGAAACCGGGACCGGGGGCGTACACATAACCGTACGCGAAGAATACAGGCATGGAGAAAACAAGGATCATCCAGGTACTGTTCACAAAGGCGATGACTGAACGGGACAGGAAAATCACTTCAATGGAGACGGGCGTTGAAAGACAGAGTTCAAGGTCATCGGAGAGATAGAGGTTGGACAGGGCTGAAATCACCCCGCTGAATATGAGCAGGGAAAAAATCGTCAGGATAAGCATGGTGAGGAGGTAACGAGCTAACAGGTCTCCGATCATTTCTATGGATTGGAAATAGTTCAAGACGCGACACGAAACCACGAACATGCCGATCCAGAACGCAATGCCTAATAACCCGATAAAGAAGGTTCTCTTTTTCCCGGAGCTTCCCGACCTGACCAGACGGTTCTTAATGCCGGTCAGCCCGGGACTGAGAAGAAGAAAGAGATCTTTCATGGGCAATCCTTTTTCCCTGTGTGAGGTTCAAAAAGAGGTCTTCCAGGTTTCCGTCCACCCCTGCGTGCTGTCTCAGCATATCGGGGCTGCCGCAGGCAATAATCCGCCCTGCCTGGATGATCGCGATTTCTTCGCATACCTCTTCAGCCACATCTAGGGAGTGCGTCGACATGAAAAGCGTCGTCCCGGAAAGGGATTCTTCCCGAAAAATGTCTTTCACAAGCCGTGCGCCTCTCGGGTCCAGTCCCACCATGGGTTCATCCACGAGGAGAACTTTCGGCCGGTGAATGAGCGCAGAGCACATGACGAGGCGCTGCTTCATGCCATGGGAATAACTTTCAATCAACTCATCCCCCCAGTGCCTAAGGTCAAACAGATCGAGGAGCTTGTCTATCCTTCGCGTCAGATCAGCATTGGGGTCCAGCCCGTAGAGACCTGCTACAAAAGTTATGAACTCCAGTCCGGTCAGCTTTTCATAAATATAGGGTCTGTCCGGAATAAATCCGATGAGTCTTTTCACCAGCGACGGTTCCTTAGAAAGGCGGTGACCATGGATAATGACATCCCCCTCTGTTGGTTTTAAGACACCAGCCATCATTCGGATAGTCGTTGTTTTTCCCGCGCCGTTGGGCCCCAGGAATCCGAATCGACTCCCCTCCCCTATGCTGAGGTTCACGTGGTCCACAGCGCGAATGTTTTTATATTTTTTTGTAAGGTTTTTCAGTTCAATCATAAGTTTCAATTTCCAGGGTCAGCTTATTGATAAGTGATATGATTTCCACCTGTTCCTGAAGGCCGCCGTGGAGCAATTTGATATGGGTCACATCCGCGGGCAACTGGTTGAGCGTGGCATCCATAGAGATCCAGGACCCCAAAAAAGCTTCCGTCCAGGCGTGGTAGTAAAAACGATTGTTTACATAGACCAACCCGACACATTGGCGTGCGGGAATCCCAACAGCCCGTAATAGAGCCACAAAAAGAACTGCATGTTCGTTGCAGTCGCCAACCTTTGTCTTTAAGACCTCCAGGGCACTTGGCACACTGATGACCGGTTTTTTTTCCACATTTTCGTAAACCCATTCCAGGAATTTCCTTGCTGCAACGGAAGGGTTATTGGTTTTTCCCACAATGTCACGCGCAAGGTCCCTGATCGTCTTGTTTTCGCTCTGGATATTGAATTCAGGTTGAAGAAAAGGCTTCATTTCTCCTGATTCATCGAAAAAAGGTAGAACATAGGGAATCTCTACCGGCAGTTTTTCTTTCCGGATTTCAAGAGAGTCTCCTTTAAAAATCTGCCGCCCGCCATGGAGACCGTTAGGGTCGAATTCAGAATCCTTGAGGCCTCCAACTTTCATTCTCAAAAAGGAAAGCTGCTGCACATTGCGAAGCTTCTTCTTCACATTTACAGAGGACATGTTGTAGAAATCATACACGTCGTCCCCTTCCAGATCGCTGAGCGCCTTATCGGCATTGGCGCGAACGAGGGTCAAACCCATAACCCCCTGTTCCTTTAACACGTTCCCGCTTTCATCTAACCAGAATTTCAGATCGTGTCCCCACATCTTGGTTTCAAGAACCCAAGAATCATATTTCCGGTCGTTCAACAAGACGTTTTCCCTTCCAGCGACTTTCACAGACATCGGCTTCTGGGTCATAGTGGAAGGATCAAAGAGGGAGAATTCGAACGTTTCTCCCTCCTTCAGCTGTTTGCTTTTGAATATTTGCGACAATCCAGATCCGATCACCGGCGGACCAGACAGTTTCATCGTTTGAGAAACAGATTCCTCCTTATTGCCTGTTTCCATGATGATATTTCCATTCTCCACCTTTCCGGATATGCTGAAGTTCACGATGCCGGAAGTGATTCGAACCTTGAAACTTTTCAATATGAAACGAGGGTCTACCACAGCGCGGGTGAAGGTGCGCATGACACTGGGCTGCCCGAGGAGGTTAAGACGCATAACGATCTCTTCCTGGATGAGATAATCAGCTTCGAGGGGTACGATCTGGGTCATGGAATACCCGATTTTCTTGTCCTTCAAATAGATTTCCATCCATTCGCGCTCGGTTTCCGTCATTGCATAGGCATTGGGAACAGTGCCTGTGGCTTTATGGGAACCATCGAAGTGAACCTGTTTGATCAGACTTCCTATCATGATGATCCATACGAGAACGACAGCACCCCCTATGATATGAAAAACCCGTCTTCTGGAAAATGGCACAGTTTCCCTCCTCTTTTCTATGCTCTTGAAAGAACGCAGTAGAAGTGATAGTATAATATAGTAAGCCTTTCATATAGTCAAAAGAGATAAATTTATAAAGAGACAAAAATGAATAAAAAAGATCTACAATTCGAACAGGGCCCCATCAGGCCGCCAAGCGAGGCGAGGAGTCTTCTTTTACGGTTCACCAGAAACTGCCCTTGGAACCAGTGCAGATTCTGCCCCGTTTATAAGAAAAGGAAGTTCTCCCTGAGGAAAATCGAAGAAATCAAGGGGGATATCCAGACAGCAAGAGACATGGTCGATGATATCAAAGCTCTTTCCGTGAAGCTTGGGCAAAATGGAGCGGTTACGGATCAGGTCATCAGTGTTATTTACGGGCAATCAGGATACAGCGAGAGCTTCAAGAGCGTTGCAGGGTGGATGTATTATGGAACCGGCGCCTGTTTTCTGCAGGATGCCGACAATATGGTCATGAAAGCCGATGATCTGGTTGAAGCGCTGACATTCCTGAAGGAAAAATTCCCGGAAATAACCCGTATTACGACCTATGCCCGATCCCGAACCATCGTAAGAAAGTCGGTTGAATCCTTAACCCGCATACGAAAAGCAGGACTCAACAGAATCCATATCGGTCTCGAAACAGCCTACGATCCCCTTTTGAAGTTGATGAAAAAAGGGGTCACCGCTGCCCAGCAGATAGAATCCGGCCAGAAGGTCGTAAAGGCCGGAATGGAACTTTCGGAATATGTCATGCCCGGACTTGGGGGACAAAAGATGTGGAGGGAACATGCTACGGCAACGGCTGAAGCCCTTAATCAGATCAATCCCCATTTCATCCGGCTTCGAAGCCTCCGGATTCCTGCGCACATCCCTCTCTTTAAGGATCTGAAGGAAGGAAGTTTCGCCATGCAGACGGACGATGCGGTCGCTAAAGAAATAAAGCTCTTTATTGAAACCCTGGACGGCATCACGAGCACCGTAACCAGCGATCATATCATGAACCTTCTGGAAGAAGTCTCAGGAAAACTTCCTGAAGACCGGCAAAAGATGCTTGCTGTAATCCATAAATATCAGGACCTCTCCGATTCAGACAGGATTATATTCCGGATTGGAAGGCGTGGAGGCGCCTACAAATCCACAGACGATCTCGTAACAGATCCGGAGACCTTCACTAAAATCAGCAACCTCTACCTGGATATCAAGGCAAAAGAAGGAATGGAAGGCCTCGAACAATTTATCACAGATATGGTAGACAGATACATTTAGAAATGCAGAAATGCTGCCTGGAGATTGTAAATTACTCATGAGCTATTATCCTATATTCATTCAATTAGAGGGAGAAAACGCCCTTGTGGTCGGCGGTGGGAGCGTCGCATGCCGAAAAGTGGAAACACTCCTTGAGCATGGGGCATCTGTTCGTATTGTTTCCAAAATGCTGTGCTCGAAGCTTGAACAATTGATCACAAAAGGGAAGATTCAATGTCTGGGGAGAGAATTCCGGGAAAGCTATCTTGAGGGGGCTTTTCTTGTCATTGCCGCAACGGACGACAAAGAACTGAACCACAGAATAAGTCAGGCCGCCCGGACAAAAGGCCTTTTGATTAATGCGGTAGACCAGCCGGAGGACTGTAATTTCATCGTTCCGTCCATTGTGAACAGGGGGAATCTCCAGATTGCCATATCCACTTCGGGAAAAAGCCCGGCCATGGCCAAGAAGATCAGGAAGGACCTGGAATGCCGTTTTGGTACGGAATATGAAACATTCCTCGGTATCATGGGTCGCATCCGCAAAGACTTGCTCCCTATGGGATTTTCCCAAAAAGAAAACAGTGTTATTTTTCAGCAAGTGATTGATGCCGGCCTCTTAGATATGATCACCCGTGGAGATATGGAAGGAGCCAAAAATGCACTTTTGGAACTTCTCCCCCCGGGCATGGATATGAAAAAGATATTAAGGCTATAATGACCTCAATATGGTTCAACATTGCGCTCTTTTTTGAACTGCTGGCAACCGGCGGGTTCATTATCTATATCATCAAACAGGAGAAATGGATTTTCCGGTGCTCCTACTGGATTTTAGCAACCGGGTTTCTTTTCCACACTATTCTCCTTGTGTATCGGTATTCTATCCTGGGCGCCTTTCCTGTTATGGATCTCAAGTCGGCACTTTCTTTTTTCGCCTGGGCTATCATCGTCGTCTATCTCATTCTAAACGCAAAATTCCAACTTATGGTCCTCGGTTCCTTTGTAGCTCCTTTTGCTGCTTTTCTCATGGTCATCTCCTCCACCATCCCCGCCATGGAAGGTCCTGTGAAGCCGATTTTTAAGAGCCTGTGGCTTACAGCCCACGTAAGTACCATATTCATTGGAAATGCATTTCTTGCCATTGCGTTCCTGGCAGCAATCATGTACCTGATTCAGGAACATCAGATAAAGAGGAAACGCCATGGATCCTTTTACGGAAGACTGCCTTCTCTTGCTACCCTTGACAGGATCAACCATTACGCCATTTTATATGGTTTTCCGTTTCTGACTATAGGCATGATCACGGGTTCTATTTACGCCCAATATGCCCTGGGGAAATACTGGCAGTGGGACCCCAAGGAAGTGTGGTCTCTCATTTCATGGTTTCTCTACGCTGCCCTTCTCCACGAGCGGTTAGCTGCGGGATGGCAGGGGAGAAAGGCAGCGGTTATGTCGATCGTCTGTTTTCTGGTATTGATTTTTACTTTTTTAGGTGCAAGCCTGCTGGTCGACGGCTATCACAGCTTCAGCACCATGGGAGCACGGTAAGCGCGTTGGTCAAGATTGTCAGCATAGGGATGAACCACGAAACCGCACCCCTCGAGTTACGCGAGTGTCTCGCTCCCGAGGCGGACAGCGATCGTCATATCCTGGCAGGGATGCGGAATCTCGAAGTCATCCGTGAGGGCATTTTCCTGTCCACATGCAACCGGGTCGAGGCATTGTTTACGACGGAAAACCCCGGACAGGCCAAAACGTCGATCCTTTCCGCCTTTTCACAATTGGCAAACATTCCTGAAAAAGAGCTCTCGCCGCACCTCTACACTTATGAAGACACGGCCGCTGTCGAACACATATTCAGTGTGGCTTCCAGCCTCGATTCCATGGTGGTGGGAGAGCCCCAAATACTGGGTCAGATAAAAAACGCTTATGCAATGGCGGTAAAAGAGAAGACTTCCGGGGTCATTTTAAACAGGCTGATGCACAAAGCTTTTCATGTTGCCAAAAGGGTCCGAACGGAAACGGGGATATGCAGTTCAGCGGTTTCCATCAGCTATGCGGCGGTTGAACTGGCCAAAAAGATATTTCATCGATTAGAAGGAAAAAAAGTTCTTCTCATAGGCGCAGGCGAGATGGCTGAACTGGCAGCGAAACACCTTATTTCCAATGGCGTTGCGTCCATTTCGGTTGCCAACAGGACATTCGAGAGGGCCATCCAGGTGGCAAAGGCTTTTGAGGGCCTGCCTGTTTCTTTTGACGAAATGCCTCAACAGCTTAACCATGCCGATATTGTCATTACATCGACCGCCTCGCAGGACTTCATCATCACCCATTCCACTGTCAAAAAACAGCTCAAGAAAAGACGCAACAGACCGCTTTTCTTTATTGATATTGCCGTGCCGAGAGATGTGGAACCCAAGGTTAACAATCTCAACAATGTTTATGTGTACGATATCGATGACCTCAAGGGAATCATTGAAGTGAATATGCACCAACGACAGCAGGAAGCGGTCAAAGCTGAACGGATTATCAAGGATGAGGTAATCAAATTCGAAAAATGGATCAAGACCTTGAAAGTTGTACCGACCATTATTTCCCTGAGAAACAAGGCTGAAACGATTGTGCAGGCTGAAATAAAAAAAAGCAGCCCTGCCCTTTCCGATCTGACGCCTGCCCAACGCCAGGTTATAGAAACCATGTCCAGGTCGATTGTTCAAAAAGTGCTCAGTGACCCGATTCTCTTTTTGAAAAGCAAATCCGACAGGGCTACCCTTGATGTCTACCTCGACATGACCCGGAGATTATTCACACTGGACCTTGATGAGAATCACGAATAAAACATTCTAAACTATTTATGGAGAACACAATGGATTTCACCAAGATGCTTGACACGATAAAAAAACATTCCGACTATCATAAAATGGGCATGGTTGCCAGTCACATCGGAGTTGTCAGGGAAAACTCTCTGAAAGGTGGACAGGTTGATGAAATTGAAGTTTCATTCGACCAGGATGCCATTCAAGGGATTATTCAAGAAGCAAAAACATCCCCGGGAATCATAGAAGTTCTGGTGGAAACGACAGATGGTCTTCTCAAGGTCGGCGATGAAATCATGGCCGTCTTCGTAGGAGGAGACACACGAGACCACGTATTTCCAGTTCTCATAGAAACCGTCGACCAGATGAAAAAGAAGGCTTCAAATAAAAAAGAAATTTTTGCCAAGGAGAATTAAGAAATGAGTATGGTAGATATTACCGAAAAGCCGGTTATAAAGCGACAGGCCGAAGCGGTTGGAAAAATCATCCTGTCACCGGAAACCATAGTGAAAATCAAAGAAGGGTCAACCAGGAAAGGGGACCCTCTGCTTATCGCTCAGGTGGCAGCCCTGCAAAGTACAAAACAGACCTCCGTTATCATACCGCATTGTCACCAGATACCACTTGATTCAGTCGAGGTGAGCTTCAACGTCTTTGAGGATGCTATCCAGGTAAGCTGCATTGTAAAAGCACAGGCACGTACTGGAGTGGAAATGGAAGCCCTTGTGGGTGTCTCCGCAGCCCTGAACACCCTCTGGGACGTGGTGAAGTATTTGGAAAAGGACCAGGATGGGCAGTATCCCTACACAAAGATCACGGATATCCACGTTGTCTGGAAAAAAAAGGGCGAATAGTGAACAGAAAGCTGTTGACAAGTAGCTATCAACAATCATATAAACTTCGAACCCTTGCGGCTAAAAGCTAAAGCCAATGTTGAAACCTGGAACGGGAGCAGAAAAATGAAAAAAAACATTCTGATCACGCTGGCGGCACTTCTGATTACAGGCCTCATGACCATGCAGGCAAGAGCGGAAAAAGCCTACGTATTCAATACATCAAAGGTAACGCTTCGAACCGGACCCCAAGTAGGCAAGAAAATTCTCGCCATGTTGTCCCAGGATGAACCTTTGGAAATCCTTCGTAGTGAATCTGGATGGTCCATGGTGCGCCTTCTAAAACCTTCCAGGAGCAATAAAGAAGGCTGGGTCCTGAGTCGATATCTCGTAACGCGCCTCCCCCTGCAAATTCAGGTAAATGCTTTGACGGGAGAAAATTCGAGGCTTAAGACCAAACTCACCAATTCGGACAAGGAGTGCGCAGAAAGTGTCCTTCAAAGGGATAAATGCCAAGAAAAATTTGCTGAGACCAGCAGGCTTCTGCAAAAACTCCGCACAAGCTACGAGACCTTGAAAAAGGAATCAACAGGATTTCTGAAACTTAAAAAAGAACACGAAACCACGCTTGTATACCTGGAGGAAATCCAGAAGACAAACGGTATTCTTCAAAAAGAAAACGATGCCATGAAATCCTCTGAACGAAACAGATGGTTTCTGACAGGGGCATTGGTACTGCTCTTTGGATTTTTCTTCGGGCTTGTCATGGGGAAACAACAGAGAAAGAAAAAATCATCGTACTATTAAAACGATATCGTGCGGCTAAGTAACGGCTAACCGCTAATTGCTGCTATTTGGAATACAAAAAGTAACCATGATTAAACCGGAAAACCATAGTACAGGCTCTCCAAAACAATCCATTTCTTCTGAACCCCATGGAGAACAGGCGCCAGACTGCGAAATCATTACCATCGGGAGCGAGCTCCTCCTGGGGCAGATTGTGGATACTAACACCGCTTATGTAGCCCAGAAAATGGCAACTGCAGGGGTCTCCGTACAATTTAAGACGTCCGTGGGAGATCGAGTGAAAGAAATTTCAGATGTCATCCAGTCCGCTGTGAAAAGATGCAGGCTCGTTATCACCACGGGTGGACTCGGTCCGACGCTTGACGATCTTACAAGAGACGCAGTGGCTCGTACGGCCGGCGTTTCCCTGGTTTTCAAAAAGGATCTGATGCAGCAGATCGAAGAGATTTTTCGCCGCTACGGATATGGTATGCCGGAAAACAACAGAAGACAGGCATTTATTCCTGAAGGCGGCGTGGCCATACCGAATCCGGTGGGAACAGCACCGGCCTTTATCAAAGAGATAGATGGACGACCGGTTATCTGCCTTCCCGGAGTACCAAGAGAGTTGAAATACCTCCTGAAGCATTCCGTAATCCCCTGGATCCGGGAACGCTTTAAAATAGAGAATGATACGGTCATTTACAGGGTGCTGAAAGTAGCGGGCATAGGGGAGAGCGCGGTCGACAAAGTGATCGGTGATCTGATCCGACCGGGAGAAAACCCTGAAGTGGGCCTGCTCGCATCTCAGGGAGAAATCAAGATACGAATCGCTGCAAAGGCACGGACGGAAGGAGAGGCGCTCTCCCTGATTAACCCGGTTTCCTCAGAGCTTCACCGGCGTCTCGGAAAAAAGATTTTTGGTTCAGATAAGGAAACCCTTGAAGGGAAAATAGATTCCATCCTTGAGGCTAATGGGCTGTCCCTTGCTATTCTTGAGACTTTTTCAGGGGGAATGGCGGCTCATAAACTCCATGCTATTCCATCCAGACAATTATTAGCCAGCCGCGTAATTCCCGGCATTGCAGAATTTGCCGAGTTTCTCGGACGGAAAGACACGGATGTGTGCGCAGAAAATTGTCTTTCCGCAGCGCGGAAAACAGCACATGCTCACAGCGCTGACGTGGGTCTGGCCCTGATGGGATTTCTGGAAAATACCGATAAAGGATATCTGCTCAAAGGATGCGCTGCCGCATGGGGAACAAATATCGAAAAATCTTTTTCCTGGGAAATGGGAGGGGATCTTTTTGCTCTTCAGACACGAGGAGCGGTAATCGGGCTTAATACGTTGCGGCTGGCGCTGGTGTGAAAAGTTCAGTAGGTAGTAAGCGGTAGGCAGTAGGCAGTCAGGCACAACCCGGATATTCCTCGTTCCCATGCTCCCGCGTGGGAATGCATAAACCTGACACCTGACACCCGAAACCTGTTCTTCTTTGCGCCTTTGCGTCTTTGCGCGAGACTTTTTCAAGAAGTTTCTTTCTTGATCTGACTAGCTTTTTTTCGACCAGAGGCGGCGCTCTTCATGACTTCTCTTCAAATGCCCGGATTCGCCTTCCCAATGTCTGGAGCAGTTCTATGGCAACGGAAGGATATTTCTTGATCTCCTCACGAATATTCCATTGATCCAGAGTCAGGGCTTCCGTATCTTCTACAGCCACCACACTGGCGGTTCGGATATAATCGTCGATCAGCGCCATCTCTCCAAAATAACTGTTTGCCCCGAATGTCCTCAGGGTCTGTCTCCCAGGTCCATGAAGGTCTTTGATCACTTCAACATGTCCGGAGATTATGATGAACAGGCGACCATCTCTGGTACCCTCCCGTATAATCACTTCATCCTTTTTGAATGAATGATGATGCGAGAGTTTCCCTATACGCTTCAGATCTCTTTTTTTCATGAGCGAAAAAAGCGAAACTCTCGATAATACATCCGGTACATCTACCATCACAATTCCTCCAGGATTAAAAAAGATATTCGGGTTTCGGCTTTTTGAGCGCGTGGAAAATATTTCCCTTGATTTTACGGTTGGATTTATAAAAGCCAAGAAGCATTTCCTTGATGTCCTGCCTCTTTGAGGCACCCGCCGTGGGACAGCCCAAATCGATGTCTTCCCAGGCCATCTTTACTGCAAAACGTCGCACCAGGTCTTCGTCAATAAGATAAAGGGGCCGGATAATCGTCAACTTTCCTTCAAAAAGTTCCTGTACAGGAAGCATGGTATTCAGAGAAGCGCCGTAAAACATATTCAGAAAGAACGTCTCGATAACATCGTCCTTATGATGTCCCATAGCAATTTTATTGCACTTAAGTTCATCTGCCAGTTCAAAGAGAAGTTTTCGTCTTAGACGGGAACAGAGAAAGCAGGGGTTCTCCCGATTTTCTTCTGAGTGAGCCCTGACTCCTATGTCTGTTCGAAGCACCCTGTATTCAAAATCGTTTAAACGGAAAAAGTCTTCCATTTTTGCCGCGGAGTCCGCTCCGAATCCGGGATCCACATGAACAGCCGTAATGGAATAATCAATAGGAATACGCCTGATTCTTTCTCTCAACAGATGAAGAAGAGACAGGCTGTCTTTTCCCCCTGAAACCGCAACCAGGACATGATCTCCATCTTCAACCATTCCCCTGTTGTGAATGGCCTTCCCCATCAGGCGCTTCATCTCTTTGTGTATAAATGCCAAACTGCACCCTATTCCCTTTTCCGGTTATCTGAAACAGCCTGTCCAATTTTTTTTGAAAGATGTGCCCACAATGATAAAACAACCTCCGTACCCGTCTCGGCAAAGAGTTCCGTTCGAGACACTTTCCGGCCTTTTTCATCTTCTCTTCGAGCGGATTGGGCGGTTTTTCCTTTCGGCATTTCAGTGGAACCGGAGCCTGCTGCGCCTGAACTAAAAAAAGCTCTCAACGTTTCATAGGCGACATTGGTTTCTTTGAGCTTTTCTTCCGCCTTTTTTTTCAGTCTCGGCTTACCGGAAAACCTGTCAGGATGCCAGACACTCACCATATCTCTATAGGCCTGCCGAACTTCCTTTTCAGAAGCCCCTTCCCTGACGTCAAGTATTTGAAAGGATTTTTTTATGTCCATCGAGTCTGTCGTTGATCTTATCCTAATTATTTTACATCCAAGTTCACAGGGCTTTTCTCTTCTTTAACCCTGATATATGATCATATCATAGAGGTTCACGAAATGGTATAATTTATGTTGACCTCTACCGTCCCTATTTTCCGATCCGTCCCATTCATGAATCGAAGGTCAAAATATTCGAAACATGATCCTGCTATTTACCCTCGAACATTTTTTGATCCGAAATAGAGGCATGGGAATTGAGTGAACATACAACAAATGAATTCCCTGTCCTATTTTCTCACAATTTTAATGCTCTCAAGCTCACAATCCACTCAAAATCGCTCTAAAACCCGTTATTTTCCTTGACACCCAAAGCGTGGTTATGGCATGAAAAATATTTTACAAGATAGGTATGTGGAACAAGGCTGATCGTTTTTTCCGGTGCTTCATTTTTTTCAGGCCTTTATTTATGGCGAGCATGGTTTTATAATTAGGAAAAATTTCAGGTTATCAAACGCTCAATACGCAGGAGACAAAGATGATGAGTAAAGAAAAACCAAGCGGTCCTGTATTAATTCTGGGAGGAGGGATTTCCGGAATTCAGGCGGCCCTGAGTATAGCCGAGGCGGGCTATGGGGTTTATCTACTGGAACGTTCCAGCACACTGGGAGGGATGATCCCCAATTTACACAGGATCTATCCGCTCTGCACCTGTTGCAAGTTGAATCCAAAAATCGCAGCCTGTGAACAACATCCGAATATTCGCGTTCTACTGAACGCAACCCTTGAAGAAATCAAAGGGAAGCCCGGCGATTTCACGATTTCCGTTGTCCAGGACGGCGCCGACGAAAAACTTGCAGCCGGAGCGGTTGTGCTGGCAGCCGGTGTTGAAGCATTCGACCCCTCTTCCATGGACTTGTATGGGTACGGCAAATTTCCCAACGTGCTGACAAGCGTCGAATACGAACAGAGCCAGAAACCGATTGGCCCTCTTGCTGGAGCCATTCAAAGGCCTTCCGATGGAAAGACTCCGAAAAAGATCGCCTGGCTTCAGTGCGTCGGATCCCGCGATATAAATCGATGCGATGCTTCCTACTGTTCTTCCGTATGCTGCATGTATGCCCTCAAAGAGGCCGTCACCACAAAAGACGTGGATGAAGACATCGATACAACCATCTTCTATATGGACATGAGAACACACGGCAAAGGCTATGAAGAATACCTGAACAGTGCCGTTGAAAGGGATGTTCGCCTCGTAAGAAGCAGGATTCATACCATCGATTGCGTGGAGGGATCAGACGATCTTCTCATCACCTATCGGGGTGAAAATGGGGAGCTCCAAAAAGAAACGTTTGATATGGTAGTTCTCTCCGTGGGTCTGCGCCCATCCAAGCAAGCCATTGAAACCGCCGAAAAGATAGGGCTAAACCTGAGTCCAGGCCAATTTGTGGGCTCGGAGGCGTTTCAACCTGTATCCACTAATCTGCCTGGAATTTTTGTATGCGGTGGCCTGAGCGGGCCTCTCGATATTGGGCAGTCCATTACCCAGGCAACCGCAACCCTCGCAGAAGTTGGTTCTATCCTCGAAGCAGAAGCCTTTGCACCAGCCAGAGAATATCCCGTACCGGTGGAAAACACAGAGGATCCAAAAGCCCTTCTCTGCTACCACCTCTGCCCGGGAATGGATGGAAATCTGGGCGATGAAATGGCAGCTTATGCAAAACAACTCCCCGGCATTGCCGCAACGAAAGCCCTCGATGGGGATATCCTCACATCCCTGACGAGCAGCTTGAAAGAAACAGGCGCCAACAGGGTAGTTTTTGCAAGCTGTTCACCGAATATACACCAGGGTCTCATCGAAGAAGCCCTGAGATTGTCCGGCCTCAATCCATATTTATACGAAACCGTCGATCTGAGGGTTCTTGATCTGGAATCTCCCGGAATGCAACTCAAAGACAGAATGAGAATGGGAGCTGCCCGTGTCATGCTTCTGGCCCCCACGGCTCTGAAAACCCTTCCTGTTTTAAAAAGTGCTTTGGTCGTCGGAGCCGGGGTCTCCGGCATGGAATCGGCACTGGCGCTTTCACGAAAAGGGTATCCGGTACACCTCATTGAGAAAGAGAATGAATTGGGCGGGCATAGCCGTCACCTAAAGTCCACTTGGGACGGGGCCGACGTACAGGCGTATCTCAAAGAACTGACTGCTTCCGTTGAGCAGGACAAACAGATCACGGTAATGACCCAAACCACTGTCACGCGCAACGAGGGGTCCGCAGGTTCCTTTCAGACGGTTTTGGACCAGGCAGGAAAGCAAACCCATATTTCTCACGGCACTACTATCCTAAGCACAGGTGGGAGTCCTTTACAGACCGATGAATACCTCTACGGAACAAATCCAAACGTGTATCTGTGGTCTGAACTTAACAGCAAGTTGGTGGACACGCCTACTTTCTTCGAAAAAGGCAGTTCCGGCGTTTTTATTCAATGTGTGGGTTCGAGGGATTCCGACCGTCCTTACTGCAGTAATTTCTGCTGTTCTTCAGCAGTCAGAGCGGCTCTCGATATAAAGGCCGTGAACCCGGATATGGATCTATATATACTTTACAGGGATATGAGGACCTTCGGGGAGAGAGAAGATATCTACCGGGAAGCAAGGGAAAAAGGGATCATCTTTATCCGCTACGATTTGGAAAACAAACCGCAGGTGGAGAAATCAGAGAATGGCGCCGGCGTAAAAGTGACCGTTTATGAGCCTGTCCTTGAAAGACCGGTGGCCATTGAAGCAGATTTCCTTTCTCTTCAGTCTGCCATTACGGCCCCAGGCAATGAAGAATTGTCATCCCTTTTCAATGTAAAGCTGGATTCCAACGGATTTCTCGCCGAGTCCCCTGAGAAAATGCGACCGATGGATACAACTATTGAGGGAATTTTCATGGCAGGCCTTGCAGCCTATCCGAAAGATCTGGGAGAAACCATTACGCAAGGCAAGGCGGCCGCTGCCAGGGCCATGGAGATATTGCAGAAGGATACTATTGAAGTGGGTGGACTGGTTGCTGAAGTCATGCCTGACATGTGCGCCGTCTGCTGCACGTGCGTGAGAACATGCCCTTTCAACGTGCCGCATATCAACCGTGAGACAGGGGCGGCCTTTATTGACCCCAGCCTTTGCCGGGGATGCGGTATGTGTGTTGCGGAATGTCCTGGAAAGGCCATTGTCATGTTCACATGCAGTGATCAGATGTTGACAGAAGCCCCTTCTGTTCTTCTCGGAAATTAAGTCAAGAGATTACGGGTTGCCGCGCAATACCGCGGCAATCGTCCATGGGTAAAGGAGATGGGAATATGAGCAATTCCAAACCTCAGATTGTTGCCTTTTGCTGCTCGAATTGTGCGTCATCCGCAGCAAACGTAGCACAAGGTATGAAAAAAGTATTGCCTGAAAATGTAAAAGTCATTCAGGTTCCGTGTACAGGACGAATAGAGATCCTCCACCTTTTGAAACCTTTTGAAGAAGGTGCAGACGGTGTTTACGTGGCAGGCTGTCAGGGAGACAGTTGCCAGTATATGGAAGGAATCAGCAAGGCCTCCAAGAGAGTGGCCCACGTAAAAAAAGTCCTTCAGGAGATTGATATTGACCCTGAACGGATAGAGGTTTTTGAACTTTCCGCAAGCAGAGGTGGAAGGTTTGTTGATGTGGCATATGAAATGACGGAAAGGCTTGAAGCATTAGGGCCGATCTTGTAAGCGAAAAACTTTAGACGTCCTGCGAGGTATAGGCAATGATTGTTGCAGAACCAAAACCAGTCAAAGAAATACTTGAAATGGTTCAGGATTCAAAAAAAGTCCTGACTATAGGGTGCAAAGGTTGCGTCACCGTATGTAACGTGGGCGGCGCAAAGGAAGTTGGGGTTCTTGCATCTACCATTAGAATAGCCAGGAAGAAACTTGGAATCCCCATTGAAGTAGATGAATTTCTCCTGGAAAGACAGTGCGACCCCGAATATATTGACGAAGTAAAAGAAATCATAGGACAGTACGATTCGGTCATATCCATAGCCTGCGGCGTTGGTCCACAATTCCTCTCGGAAAGATATCCTGAGACACGGATATTTCCAGGAGTGAATACGCAATTTATGGGAGGCGCCGTGGAACACGGCGTCTGGTCCGAGAGATGTGCCGGATGCGGACAGTGCGTAATACATCTCTTTGGCGGAGTCTGTCCCATAGCCAGATGCTCCAAGAGCCTTCTGAATGGACCGTGCGGTGGATCTGATCATGGAAAATGCGAGATCTCTAAAGACGTGGACTGCGTTTGGGATATTATCGTGAGAAAGATGATGGAACAGGACCGCATGGATGAACTCCTTGAGTTTAAACCACCAAAGAGCTGGACAACCGCCAGGGATGGCGGGCCGAGAAAAATGATCAGGGAGGAACTGGTAAAATGAGCGAATACAAATCAGGAAGTAATCTGGAAAAGGTATTAAAGGCCGGACATTTCGCTTTTACCGGTGAGTGCGGACCCCCGACGGGCGCCAACGTGGAACACCTGCGGGAAAAGGCCGGTCACCTGAAAGGCTGTGTGGATGCGGTCAATGTCACGGACAATCAGACCGCTGTAGTACGTATGTCGAGCTGGGCTGCTTCCCTTATTCTCCTGCAGGATGGAATTGAACCCAACTTTCAGATGGTATGTCGCGATCGTAATCGTCTGGCCATTCAGAGCGATATCCTGGGCGTATCTTCTCACGGTATACGAAATATGCTCTGCCTCTCAGGAGACCATCAAAAATTTGGAAATCATCCCGAAGCAAAGAATGTCTTTGACATTGATTCCACGCAGTTGATTTATACGGTCAAGACGATGCGGGATGAAGGAAAATTCCTAAACGGTCAGGATGTGGACGTACCGCCCAAACTTTTTATCGGTGCTGCTTCCAATCCCTTTGCAGAACCGTTTGATTTTCGCGTTCACCGCCTGGCAAAAAAGATAGCTGCCGGAGCTGATTTCATCCAGACCCAGTGTATCTACAACATGGATAGATTCAGACGTTTCATGAAAATGGCAGTGGATATGGGCCTCCATGAAAAATGCTACATTCTCGCAGGGGTCACCCCCATGAAGAGCGTGGGTATGGCAAGGTATATGGGCAAATCCGTGCCGGGAATGGATGTTCCCGATTCCCTTATCAAACGTTTGAAGGGCGCCGGCAAAGGGAAAGTTGCAGAAGAAGGTATTAAATATGCCCTTGAACAGATAGAGGAATTCAGGGAAATGGAAGGCGTAGCTGGTGTGCATCTCATGGCTATCGAATGGGAACACAAGGTCCCGGAGATCGCAGAAAGGGCTGGAATGCTACCAAGACCTGTCGTCTAGTCTGGCAACCATTCAAGTGTGACAGAACCCCCAGAGCGCATCCTCATGAAAGTTTTTCCAGAGAATGCGCTCTTTTCTTTCGATAAAAGGAGGTACGTCGATGAAAAGAATTCTATGCCTTGCTTTAATTCTCGTTGCTTCCATTTTTATGGGCTGCGCCACAACAACGAAAGAATGGGTAAGCAACCCGGTATCCCGAACCGCGGAAAACGACATTTTCAAGGCCCAACTGGAACCCGGAAAAGAAGGTAAGAGAACATTTGTTTCTTTTCGTTTGATTCTAGTCAATAAAACAGGCGACCCGGTGAAAATTGACTGGAACCAGACCAGATACCTCCTCAACGGCAAACCAAACGGCCGTTTTTGGTTTAAAGGTATCGACCCGAGAACAATCAAAGACAACATCCCTCCCGATATTATTCCAGGAGGAAGTCGCTTTGAAAAACTAATCTTTCCCGTGAAACTGGTTGCCTTCGCTCCTATTCAAGACGATACGCTGAGGGATGGAGGTCCAGGCATATATCCGGGTCCCATGCCCCAGGGAGAAAACGGCATTTACCTTGTTGTCACTCAAAATGGTAAAATGATAACGGAGAAGCTTGTGTTCACCATAGTGCCTGAAAACATGGGAGCCTCATGAACGCCAATACTTGATTTCCATCCATACGGTTACAGTGATAATATAGGTGGATGGCACTATCTGCCCGCAAAACTAGATATTTGCCCCATATTCGACTTCAAAAAGAGTTTTTCCTTGACCTTTGCAGGTTTCAAGGCTATTCCATTCCGCCAAGGGTTTGCTAAATTTAGGCATTCCTATTAACCACATTATCTTAATCTTAGGAGGAGAGAGATGAAAAAAGAGGAATTAGTAACATTTGTTGCAGAAAAAGCGGACATTACAAAGAAGGCGGCCAATGATGCGGTCAATGCGGTATTTGAAGGCATAACTTCTTCGTTAGAAAAAGGCGATGCCATATCCATAACGGGTTTTGGAAGTTTTAAAGTCGTAGAACGCGCAGCCCGCGAAGGCCGGAATCCAAGCACCGGAGAAAAAATCCAGATTAAGGCGTCTAAAGGCGTCAAATTTTCCGTTGGCGCCGGACTGAAAAAGAGCGTCGCAAAATAGATGTCTGAAACTATCTCGCATTTCAGGTGCCGTTACATAGTCGAGTCACCGGATGTTCCAACCGTATCTCCCTTTCCGTATGTTTTCTTTATGCATTTTTTTCCTGGCTAAACACGCCCTTTATTCAACTCTTCCGGCCGGACGATGATCACTCCGGCCAGGAAGATTGTTGTCTGAAAATGGTCTCTTTTCATTTTCCGGAGGAAAAGATATTGCTGTCCTGGCCTCTTGACTCATTTGATTTAACGTACTACATTATAGATTGTTTAGAGAATGTTTGGGGGGGTTCCTTTAAACCTATTCGCAAGGGGAAATGATGGCAATATCGGAAGAAAATGAGTATAAAAATCTGGCTGATTTTGCAATAGAAGTAATCAAGAACGCCGGGCGGGAAGCCCTTCCCTACTACGGGAAAGGAAGTATCGATTTTAAATTTGACGAGGAACTGGTAACTGAAGTCGAATTGCGACTATCCGAATTTTTCCAGAACAGTCTCAATGCCCATTTTCCCGAACACCAGATATTCCTGAATAACCATGAAAGCATAGATTACACCCACGAAAAAAAGCGCTATCTCTGGGTCTTTGATGCCCTTGACGGTGTTGCTAATTTCCAGGCCGGCATCCCGGTTTGGGGAATGTCCCTTGCGCTTCTCGAAAATTTCTGGCCGGTTTTCGGCGTTTTCTTCATGCCTGCCACAGGCGACATCTTTCATGCCCAGGCGGATAAAGAGGCTCTGTGGGGGAACAGAGAAATCAAGGGCGGTCATCCTGCCGAAATCAATGATGAGAGCGTCCTATTGACCTATGCGAGGTTTCACAACCACTACGATTGCAATTTCCCCGGGAAAGTTCGCAGTTTTGGCTGCACGGCAGCCCACATTTGTTATGTCGCCGCCGGTCGGGCCGAAGCGGCGGTCTTTACTGGAGAAACCTATCAAAATTTAGCAGCAACGCGCGTCATCATTGAGGCAGCGGGAATCAAGTTGTATCGGATGGATGGCGGTGAATTCTTTTTGAATGAGTATCTTGATGGAAGACAAATTGAGGAACCTCTTCTCGCAGTCAGCCCAGATAATTTCCAAAACATTCACGATTGCCTGAGGACGGTCTCTCCATGAAGAAAGTAATTAGAATGCGCGAGATGCTGAAACACGAAAAGGGTATTCTTAAAAAAATATCAGCCATGGGAGACATGGGCAGAAGAATTCGAGAGATGGGACTGTTTCCAGGAGCATCCATCCAGATACAGGGAAGAGCTCCTCTAAAGGACCCAGTGGCCATCAAGATAAGAGATTTTGTCCTGACTTTACGAAACAATGAGGCAGACAGTATTTTTATTGAAGTGGATCTGCCCGATAATGACCAACGTTTATGAAAAAAAAAATTGTCATTGCCCTCTCGGGAAATCCCAATGCGGGAAAAACAACCGCGTTTAATGCCATTACCGGTGCAAGGCAGCATATTGCCAATTATCCCGGCGTCACCGTAGAGAAAAAATCGGGAATTGTTTTCCACAAAGGGTATGAAATCGAGATTGTTGACCTGCCTGGAACCTATTCTCTGACAGCTTACTCGCTGGAAGAAATTGTGGCGAGGGATTTTGTTATCAATGAACGACCTGACCTGGTCGTAGATATAGTAGACGCCTCTAACCTGGACCGGCATTTCTATTTAGCCACCCAATTCAAGGAACTGGGTGTTCCCCTGATTCTCGCGCTCAACATGGTTGATGTGGCGGAAGCCAGAGGAATTAAGATCGACTATGGGCGTCTCTCCACTGACTTTGATGCTCCGGTAGTTCCCATGGTGGCAAGATCCGGAAAAGGGATCTCGGAACTTCTGGATACGGTTGTTGACACCTTTGAAAAAAGCCCTCCCTGGAAACCACCGGCCATATCTTACGGCCTGGATATCGACCGGGCCCTCGATGAAATATCCGCCATCATCGAAAAATCCAACACCTATGACAAAAAATATCCGGCAAGATGGAGAGCGCTCAAATGCCTTGAAGGTGATAACCAGATTTTAGGGCTGTTGAAACGCGACCCCATATGCGGACCTGAAATTGAAGAAATCTGCGACAATATCATCAGGCATACCATGGCCACTCTGGAGGAAGACCCGGAGTCTATCATAGCGGATCATAGATATGGCTTCATTGCGGGGATTACCAAGAAGGTCGTCAAGCGACAGATCGAGTTTCGCATCAATGCCTCAGACAAAATCGACAAAGTCCTCACCAATCGAATCATCGGCCCCCTGTGCATGATCCTCATATTATATGGCGTCTATTCCTTCACTTTCTGGGCCAGTGAAATCCCCATACTATGGTTTGATAAATTTTTCGATTTTCTGAGAGATGCCGTTGTATTTTTAGTCCCGGAAGGGATCATAAGATCTCTGCTGATCTCAGGCGTCATCGATGGCGTAGGTGGTGTCCTGGGCTTTGTCCCTTTGATCCTGTTCATGTTCTTCGCCATTGCCTTTATGGAAGATTCCGGATATATGGCAAGAGTTGCCTACATGCTTGACCGGATTTTACGCTGGTTCGGGCTCCATGGCAATTCCGTCATGGCCATGGTCGTAAGCGGCGGGATTTCCGGGGGATGCGCTGTTCCCGGTGTGCTTGCAACCAGGATATTGAAAGATCCAAAAGAAAGGATCGCAACCCTTCTGGTCGTTCCATTCATGAATTGCGGCGCCAAACTACCGGTTTACGCCATGCTTATCACGGCCTTTTTTTCAAAAGATAAGGCCCGGATCATGTTCTTTCTGACCCTTCTTTCCTGGGCCTTCGCCCTGTTTGCGGCAAAGATTCTCCGGTCTACCGTTTTGAAAGGTCCCAAAACCCCGTTCGTTATGGAGCTGCCCCCCTACAGAGCGCCTACCATCAAAGGGCTTCTGATCCATTCCTGGGAGAGGACCTGGCAATATATCAAGAAAGCAGGCACGGTAATTCTGGCTTTTTCCGTTGTCCTTTGGGCAATGATGACCTTTCCCGGCCTTTCAGAAGAACAGACAAAGGACTTTGAGATCAGGGAAAATGCACTGATTCAAACCTTTCTTGACGCTCCGGATATTCGTGGATTGCTAAAAAACCGGGAAGATTTGACCACTCTGGACAACATTTTTCTTTCTATGAAAGGTGCAACTGCAACCCCCGAAAACAATCATATCCCTCCACATTTAAAGGATATGGCACACACTGCAATCCATTTAGAAAATGCCGATGAAAGAAACCTTGACAAGACTGATTCAAAATATGTAAAGGCAGGAACCCTGTATTTGAATCTCAGGGAACAGTTGAGAATGATCGATATGCAAAAACATCAGGCGGCCATGAAAAGGACAATTGCCGGATGGCTGGGGCTGAAGCTGGAGGTAATCACCAAGCCTTTAGGGTTTGAATATCGAACCAATATTGCGCTTGTTGCCGGTTTTGCGGCAAAAGAGGTAGTCGTTTCTACCCTCGGAACCGCCTATTCTCTCGGAGAGGTGGATCCGGAAGATACGGGGTCTCTTTCCGAAAAACTCAGGAACGCCCCTGGCTGGAATCCCCTGCAGGCTTTTACGTTGATCGTCTTCACTATGCTCTATGTCCCATGCATCGCCACCGTGATAAGCATCAGGAAAGAGAGCTCCATGGGATGGGCTGGATTCTCCATTCTTTTCAATCTGACGATCGCCTATGCAGCAGCCTTTGTTATCAGACAGGTGGGAATTCTACTGGGCCTCGGTACAGGGTAAGGAAAATCTGATCATCCTTTTTTCGGGCTTGGTCCTAAAGTCAGACCTCGTTAAGTGGTCGAGTAGATTAGTAGTTAAGTGGTTATTATTATTTGAAGTTATTCCTTTCACCTCAAAATTGGACACCCGATGGATTTAAATAGGCAATGTGTTGATTCCACGTGCTTATTTTCTAACTCAACAACTCGACCACTTACCTATTTGACGAGGTCTGAAGTTAGAACCAAGCCCCTTTTTTCTAAACGGCAGAAGGTGGAAATCGGTCCATCTTGTCCATAAATTCGTGGAGATAGAACGTATGCAAAAGATTCCTATAACCAAAGAAGGACTAGAAAGCCTGAACATCCAACTGACCCACCTCCAGAGGGTGGAAAGGCCTGACAATATTCGGGCCATTTCGGAGGCCCGCGCTCATGGAGATTTAAGCGAAAACGCAGAATATCATGCGGCAAAAGAAAGGCAATCTTTTCTCGAAGGCAAAATGAATGAGTTAAAAACCGCCGTAAGCTGTGCGGAAGTCATAGACGTGAACACTGGTCCAACCGACAGGGTGGTTTTTGGCCGAACGGTTTTACTCTATGATCTAAATACGGAAGAAGAGATCAGTTATCAGCTTGTGGGTCCCTATGAATCTTCTCCGGAGAATGGAAAGATCTCCGTCAAATCTCCCCTTGGTCAAGGACTGATTGGACAGGAAATTGGCGATGAAGTAAAAATAAAGACTCCAGGAGGCATCCAGGAGTTTGAAATACTGGAAATCAGTTGAGGATTTTGCCATGGAAAAAATAGAGCAGGATAGCAGCGTAACCATCAAGTTCATAATGAAAACCAAAATACCGGACGGGGAGTTTGAGGAACGCCCGGAAGAAGAAACTTCTTTCATTTTTGGTATTAATCCTCAGGCGGAGAGCCTTGAAAAGGCCCTGGAGGGCGCACAGGCAGGCGACAGACTGTCCTTGAGCATCCCTTCTTCAGAGGTTTATGGCGAACATGATCCATCCCTCATCAGGGAGATCCCGAAAAAAGGTCTGATTAAACAACGGGTAAAGGAAGGAAAACTCTACAGGCAGATGAAAATGGGTTCCCTGGTTTCTTTCAAAGTCCTCGAAATAAGGCAGGATACCGTATTGGTCGATTTTAATAGACCGATGGCGGGGATATCGGTCACAATCGAAGTGGAGGTGGTCTCTGTCAGAAAGTCAACTACTGAGGAAATAAAGGCAGCCTATGAAATGCAGGCAAAAAGAGATATCGGCTGTGGATGATCGGGGAGCTTAGATGGAAAACAAGACCGGATCTCAAAACCCTGTACGAATATTTCTTCACGGACTTGAGAGCAGCAACAGGGGTGTAAAAGCAGTTTTTTTCCGGGAGAATTTCCCCCATATGATCGTCCCCACCTTTATCGGCGATCTCGTGATCCGCATGGAGAAGTTACGTGAAATCCTGCGGGGAAAATCGGAAATCACCATGGTTGGTTCCAGTTTCGGGGGTCTTATGGCCACCATCTTTGCCATGGAACACCCTTCTCTCGTCAGGAAATTGATTCTCCTGGCGCCTGCGATCCACATCATCAAAGATGCGCCCACGAAAATCAGGGCCATATCTACACCGGTTCAAATCTATCATGGGAACAGAGACGAAGTCATTCCTCTGGCTGATGTTCAGCGGCTTGCCAAAGAGTTCTTTCAAAACCTGTCGTTCAATGTCGTCCCGGACGATCACTCCCTTCACGAAACCTTTAAAATCATGGATTGGAAGGCGTTGCTTTAATTTGAACGTAAAAGCTGCAATTAGCGTTTAGCTATTAGCCGTTAGCTTAAAGATCCCAATCGTTTGCATGACTTTTCCCTTTATTTGAGAATTCACTTTTCGATGCTTACCTATTGCATTGTAAATGGCTGACATTGTATGGCTAATAGCTAACGGCTCATCGCTAATTGCCGCTTTTAGGGTGAATCCTTTTTGAGTTTCTCTATCTGGGATGTATACCAGTCAATTTGTCGGCAAATTCCCCTGACGACTCTGACTTCTCTTGCTCGCAGAGGAAATCTGGAAAGGAACCTGCGGATATTCCTGATCCAGTGTTCCGGGTTCTGGGGATTCAGAAATCCTATTGTTAAAAGAACTTCCTGAAGATGTTCATACATCCCCTCCAGTTCAAAACCGTTAGCAAGACGCGGTAACGTCTCCCTGGTTTCCTTTGCCGAAGCCAGAAATAGCTCGTACGATACCACCAGGACAGCGTGGGCGAGATTCAGAGAAGAAAACGCGGCTGTGGGAATGGTGGTCAGAGTATGGCAGTGGTACAGGTCCTCGTTGGACAGTCCCCTGTCTTCCGGGCCGAACATTACAGCTACAAGGTTATTTTTCGAAATGGGGATGAGAGATTGTGCAAGGGATCTGGGTCTCGTCATGGAGGGTCGCATGGAACCGGTGCGGGCCGTTGTTCCTACCACATGATGGAAAGGCGCCAAGGCCTCCAGGAGATCTTCGTAGATCTCCATTTTTTCAAGCAAACCTACTGAGTTTCCTGTTGCTGTTTTCCGCATACGGCCAGGATCGCAGTTCTTCGGTTGCACCAAAATCAATCTGCCCAGGCCCATGTTGTTCATTGCCCGGGCAACTGCCCCGATATTTTCCGGAATCTGCGGCTGGACCAGTACGATGGCGATATGCCCCAGATTAACTTCACTTTTCATTTTTACCTGAAAGATGCAATTAGCTATTAGCTATTAGCCGTTAGCTTAAAGATCCCAATCATTTGCATGACTTTTCACTTTATTTGGGGTTTCACTTTTTGATGCTTAGCAATTGCATCGTAAATAGCTGATATTGTGTGGCTAATAGCTAACGGCTAACCGCTAATTGCAGCTTTTAGGTTTTAAGTATGTTCACAATTTCAGCCGTAATCTCGTCATTGTCAAAAGAAAAACTGACGGTGCCCTTATCAACGGTAAATACGGTCACACTGGCGTTGTACTGGACGGACAGCTCGTCCAGGATCTCCCTGAATTGGGTTACAAAAGGGTGATCCAGACTGTCCACTTCCGGTGGAAAAAGGTCAACTTCAAAAATTCCGTTCGATTTCATACAAGTAAAGATTCCTTGTTTTTCGATTTGTGCATTGAGCCAATAATTTTGGAAAGTAACACAATTCATGGGATAGTGTCCAATAGGAAATAGAAAATAGGCTTAAACCTGTATCACGATACATATTTGTCCCATTCATTTCATTGAGACAAATGCGGCGAATCCTCCATCCTGCGACATGTACAACTTAGGACAACAGGGTAAATACCTGGACTCCCAATGGAATTCACTTTGCGAAGAGATGTGAGCATTTTGGCACGGATCTTGATATAATATAGGCAGAAGCACAAGATGTTCAAAATGCTACGGATATCCTTCCTCGTCTTGTGAAGTTACCAACATAATATGTTCGCCATGGAGGTGGAGACTATGAAAATAGAAGATATTAGAATGGATCTGGACCTCGTTAATGACATCGACTGGGATATGACCCCTGAAGAGGCGGTTACCCTCTATTTGGAATGGGGAAACAATTGGTCTCACGACAGAAAATTCGTAAAATCAAAAAATGATGTATCCCATTACTTCGTCCTCAACACCTGGGGGGAGGAACCTGTAATATTTTTTATCCGACGCAATTCAGACGGAGCAACTGAACTGGCTGAAATAGATGTACCCGAAATGCTCGAAGAAAAAATTAAATATGAGTACAGGGATGGAAAAGGCGTCTATGGCCTGGAAGGCGAATTGAAAGACTGGTTGCGGGAGGAACTGGACGCTGCTTAAGAATACGTTTTCATATGGGGAATCCACATCTGTGGATTCCCTTTTTTTTTGCCCAGAAAGAGCATGCCATTCCTTTTAATCCAACTACAGAGTTATTTCTTATTCTATTCCATGTTAATACATCCCCCCTTGACTTGAGGTATAATTATAGCATATTTTATATACCATTATGGAATTTGAATTTGACAAGCGAAAAAATCAAACCAATAAGGAAAAACACGGGATTGATTTTACTGAAGCGCAGGCTTTATGGATCGATTCGGATCGAATTGAAATCCCAGCAAAAACCTCTGATGAAGAGAGGTTCCTGATAATCGGTAAAATTCTGGATAAGCACTGGTCAGCCATCATCACCTACCGGCGTACACGGATCAGGATTATTTCAGTACGCCGATCTCGAAAAGAGGAGATGAAGATTTATGAAAGCTAAAGACTTGGATGAAAAATTTGATTCCGGACAGGATATTACCGAATTCCTTGATATTTCAAACGCCAAAAAACCTGGGCAAAACCTAAAGAGAGTCAATGTAGACTTTCCTGTATGGATGATCCATAGTTTAGATAAAGAAGCCAAAAGACTTGGCGTACCTCGACAATCCATTATTAAAATCTGGATTGCCGAAAAGTTGAAGACGATTTCCATATAGCAAAGAGAGGAGTTAACATGAAAGAGGAGATTTTTCTGGGAAACGGGGCTATAGCCCTGGGTTTGATGGAATCCGGCTGCCAGGTAGCAACGTCTTATCCCGGCACACCGAGTTCTGAGATCTTGCCGGAGGTGATCCGCCTGGTCAAATCGGAGAAGTTAAACACCTACGTGGAATGGTCTACCAACGAAAAGGTAGCCCTTGACAATGCCTTTGCCGCAGCCATTTCGGGAAAAAGAGCAGCCTGCTGCATGAAACAGGTAGGACTTAATGTGGCAGCCGACACGTTGATGAGCGCCGTATACATGGGAACGGTGGGAGGCCTCGTCATCATTTCCTGTGATGATCCCGGCCCCCATTCATCCCAGACGGAACAGGACACCCGCCTTATGGCCCGCCTGGCAAAAGTCCCTGTTCTCGATCCGACGACACCGGCAGAAGCCAGGGAAATGGCCAAACTGGCAATGGAACTCTCGGAAGAATTTCGTATCCCTTTTATCCTTCGACCGGCTATCCGGGTCTGTCACGCAAGGCAGAATATTTCATGGGAACCCATTAAAAGCAACTCTAAGAAGGCCTCCTTTGAAAGGAACCCCGGCAGATGGGCAGCCACACCCCGTTTTAGGTTTCTGCTTCATGGCGAGTTGAACAAAAAACTCGAAAAAATCTCAGAGAGATTTTCAACGCTTTCCAGTATAAATCATCACAATTTGGAAGCCGGAAAGAGATACCCGCTGGGTATTGTAGCCGGAGGCGTACCCTTTGCGGTTATACATGATATTTTGCAGGACGAAAACAGAGTGGATATCCCATTATTGAAATTGGGAGCGCCCTACCCTCTTCCCAAAGCGCTCACTGACACCTTCATGGAAGCCTGTGAGAAGGTACTGGTGCTTGAAGAAACCGACACCCTCATTGAATATCTTCTTGGAAGCAGGGATAAAGTACTGGGACGTATCTCCGGCCATGTACCATCCCAGGGAGAACTGGTCCCTCAGGTTATTTACAACGTGGCCAACCGTGTGCTCAGTGAGCTGGGACTGGCCTCTTTTGACAAGAAAGACGATTTTGGGGTTGCAGATCTCGTCAACAGCCTTGAACTGCCGATCCGAAAACCAACCCTTTGTCCCGGTTGTCCACACCGCGCTTCCTTTTTTACCATCAGGAAAGCCCAACCAAAGGCCATCTTCACCTCGGACATAGGATGTTACACCCTTGGCCTCAACCTGGGCGCCGTGGACACGGTAGTGGATATGGGCGCAGGGATTACCATGGCCTCCGGTTTTTATCATGCATTTAAGCAAGATGGCCTGGATCAACCCATCGTAGCCACCATCGGAGATTCTACTTTTTTTCACTCCGGTACGGCAGGCCTTTTGAATGCCGTGTATAATGACGCCCGATTCATCCTGGTCATCCTCGACAACCAAATCACCGCCATGACCGGTATGCAACCCACCCCGGGCATCGGCATTCGAGCGGATGGCAGCAAAGGAAACGCCATTCCGCTTGAACGGGTTGTGAAAGGGTGTGGTATCGACTTCATCGAAACCGTAGACCCATACGACACCAAAGCCATGAAGGCCCTGATGAAAGAGGCCGCCCAATATGTGGAATCCCCTGATGGGGGTATCGCGGTGCTTATTGCACGTCACCCCTGTGTCATCGCCTACAAGGGAGAGGCCGTCCCGAACCCCATTCCGGTAATGATCACGGATGACTGTACCGAATGCAATTTCTGTCTTGACCGCTTTGAATGCCCCGCTTTGTATCGCGATGAAACCCTGGGTAGAACGACAATCAATCAGGCATTGTGCGTCCAGTGCGGCGTGTGCCTGCAGGTCTGCCCCTCGGGAGCGATAGTAGAGAACCCAGAGTTGAGTCGTTGAGTGGTTTAGTGGTCGGGTAAAAAAAACGACGCAGCCATTCAAGAGAGTACAAAAACGCCACTTAATAAGATATGTAGAAGAGGAACAGAATGGAAAACACGAGTATGATTTTTTGCGGCCTGGGTGGACAGGGAATCCTTTTCATGACAAAAATATTCGCGCGGGCTGCTCTTGATAAAGGGCTTCAAACCCTCGGCGCTGAGACCCACGGTATGGCCCAGAGAGGCGGATCAGTGGTATCCCACCTCAAACTGGGTCGAATGGAGAACAGCCTGGTAAGAAACCAGACGGCACGGTTCATACTTGCGCTGGAGGAAAACGAAGCGTATCGGAATCTTCCTTTTCTTGCTCCCGGCGGCAGCATCTATGTAAATGCCGAAGAAGACGCTTTTCCGAGAAAGGAAGTCGCTCTATACCTGGAAAAGCAGGGAATCGTGACCCATGCGTTCCCTGCCCAGGAAACAGCCATGGGTCTGGGCAACCCCATGTCCACCAACCTGGCCCTGATGGGGTTCTTTTCCGCCTTTGAAAACGAGCCTTTTACCCATGACGAATTGAGAAACACCGTCATCGCCGTCAGCCCTGAACATTTCAGGGAAAACAATCTGAAGGTTTTTGATGCGGGGTTTGAAAAAAGATAGGTATGATTAATGGATCTACCATGAAGAACATGAAGAGAGAGCTCCGAAAAAAAAGTAATAAGTAAAAGCTGCAATCATTTATATGATTAAGCGAATGGCTAATAGCTTAAAAACTAATTGCTGCTTTAGAACATATCTCAAAAAGGAGGAAATCATGAAACATATATTTTTTGTCTCCAGATGTGTGTTTTTCTTGTTTCTTATTCTTTCTGTCGGCGGCTGTAGCGACGATGATTCGGATGGAGTAACCTATGTAGCAGGTTGGGCCGTCGGCGAGGCCATCATCTATACCCGGAATGGGGGACAAACGTGGGTGCAGCAGGGTGAGGACCAAATACCCAATGTATTCTACAACGACGTATCCGCGGTAGATTTCTTGAATGCATGGGTCGTGGGCGAAAGCAGTGCCGATGACGACGAACCGTACGGAACGATTCTTCGCACCAGGGACGGCGGGCAAACCTGGACCCGGCAGGGGTCAACTGAGAGTACCCCGAACGTAGGCTTTGCGGGTGTCAGCGCCGTGAATAGTGACGTGGCTTGGGCTGTCGGTACAAATGGTGCTGTCTTGAACACCACTGATGGAGGCCTCACATGGGTCCAGCAAGCCCGGGATATGCTTCCTAATGGAAATTTCCAGATGGTTTATGCCGTTGACAAAAACGTTGTCTGGGCCGTTGGGTCTGATAATGGCACTACCGCGGTGATCATTCACACAACCGACGGCGGTGGAACCTGGGTCCGCCAGGGAGAAAACGACATCCCCCCTGACCCGGAAAATTACTACGCCCTCATTGACGTACACGCCATTGATGCAAAGACCGCATGGGCGGTGGGCTCCAGAAGCAGCGCATTTATGACTACTGACGGTGGTCTAAACTGGACCAATATGACTCCCGCGTGTGTCAATTTTCTCGATAATAACGGCGTCTGCCTCCTGACGGAATTGGCAGGATGGGTGGTTTCTGACAGCAACAACTTTTGTTATACCGATGACGGGGGCAATACCTGGACCCATCAAGTGGCCCCTGCCGTTTCAGAGGCATCAGAGGCACCCACCCTGTCCTCCGCACTCCTCGGAGTGACCGCCATGGACGAAAAAAGGGCCTGGGTCGTGGGAACAAACCCCATAGGGGATGAACATTCCATTATATTTCATACCACGGATGGCGGAAACGTATGGGAGAGACAGATCTCCCCTGCAAATGCGGGATTTCGAAGAGTTTCATTCGCTGGCGCTAAAAGGTAGGATTTGGCCCTTATTCGAAAATACTACGAATGATCTCTTTCGCCTTTTCGTATTGCAGGTCGCTCAAAACCAGTGAACCGTCTTTTCGGGTAAAAGGTGCCTCGTCAATAGTGTAGATCCGCTCCTGCAGCATGGATTGCTTCTCTATCCTTTCGGGAACATCCGGGATAACGCCGATGGCTTTTTGTACATCATCGGGGAACTTTCCGGGATCAGCGGTTTCATAGATAACGGACAAACGGTCGTGTTCGCCTTCAAGCAGGGTATCGAGGGCCCGCCACCCAACCGCTCCGTGGGGCTCCATCATGATTCCGTACCGTTCGTAGACTTCCCGTATAGCCGTGTAATGGTCTTCGTTTTTGACGCTTATGGACCAGAAATCGTTCCTCATGGCTTTAAAGTCGGGGGGGACGTCCAGCACACCTTCCCTAATAACTTTGCCTTGAGGGTCCCTCTCGTCGTACACATGCCCACCATACAGGTCTATGAGCCTAGCAAAGTTGCTGGGATTGGAAACAATCATCGCCGATGAAGGAGATTTCCTCGATGGTTTCACGTGATAATTTTCCGTATTCAAAAATTCAGGGAATTCATCGTTCTCATTGACGCCACAGATAATCCTTTCTATGGGAAGTCCCATTTCCCTGGCAAGGACCGTACCCATCATATCACCAAAATTGCCGGACGGAACGCTCGCAATCATCGGTTCATCATATTCCGCAACCCGGGAATAGGCAAAAAACGGGTAAACAGACTGGGGCAAGAGTCTCCCCACGCTGATGCTGTTGGCGGAGGTAAATCGATCCGCATCGTGAAACAGTTCCTCTGCAAAGCGTTTGTCTCCGAGCAAGCGTTTCGCGAGGGCCTGACACACGTCAAAGTCCCCATTCACCTCAAAGGCGTAGACATTATCGCCGAGGGTCGTCATTTGCCTGCGCTGCCTTTCGGTAACAGACCCTTTCGGAAAAAAAACCACGTTATCTACGCTTTCCAAACCGTGAAGGGCATCGGCAACTGCGCCTCCCGTGTCCCCGCTCGTGGCCACGGCCACGACCCTTTTCAACCCTGATTTTTTCAGAAAATAGTTCAGCGTTCTTCCAAAAAACCTGGCTGCATAGTCTTTGAAAGAATATGTCGGGCCTCCGGTCAGCCACATAATATGGGTTTTCCCGGTTATATGCTGCATTCTGGTGGGAATAACTTTATCTTCATAGGCATTATCAAGCATGGATCTTAAGTCAGCATTGTCCACCTCTCCTTCAAGAAAAGGGCAGAGGACTTCATAGGCAATCCGCGCGTAGGACATTCCCTTCATGGCCTTCATGGATTCCGGAGAAATCAGTGGGACATCGTTTCTGGAAATCATATAAAGTCCGTAATTAGAGGCCAGACCATTCATGAGCGCTGTCTCGAAATTGACTTTCTCTGATTTATTGTTTGTGCTGTAGTAAGTGATTGTCGCCATAAAAAACTCCCTTGGAGAAGCAAGAACCAGCCGGTTCCGTAAATATCGAAATCAAAAGTTTCAGAGCCTCTGCATTACTCTGTCATGAAAACGGTTCTTTCGCAAAGGTTGTTTATCACATATTCTACGGGATTGTAAATATCAGGACGACCACTATGAGGCAAAATATGGACCCCCGCCTTCGCGGGGGTGACGCGTTTAAGGACTTTTTACGAAACTATCACTTTTGGTATTTCTCAATGACGTCCTTAAAGTCTTCTCTCCAATCCATTAAATTATACTTGGCCAGGATTTGGCTCAACTCTCCGGACAATCTCATCTGTTCTATCCCATCGCTGATCAATTTGGCATATTCTTCTGATTTAGGGTTTTTGGGAGAAAATGCCATATATAATTTTGATTCATCCAACCCCTCTTTTGAAGTGACGGGATCAATCCCAGCATCTTCAATTTTATCGGAAACCCCCATAGAATGGGAAGCATTCATGAAAACCGATTTGTCTTCAGGAATCACATCGATTCTCTTTTTCAACAGCTTTCTAATGTTCAAGACCAGAGGTTTTTCAGCCTTGATCATTTGAACCTTTATTGTATTTCGATTTTTTTCGAAATACTCATCAAGTTCAGAGCCATACTCATAGTCAGCCATAATACCGATTCTTATGCTTTTAAGAGACTGTGTTCCTGTGAAATTCCAGGTAAAATTCTTTCTTTTAAAAAAATGAATGACTGAAATTCCAAATTCCTGTTCAGGAAAAATAAGATCAGGAGCTTCATTCCTGGTTACCCCTACTATTGCCGTAATATGTCCCTCTTTAACAAGTTTCAGCGACCGCGACCAGGGAGCAATTTCATATTTGAGTGTATGCCCGGCTTTCTCGAAAATTCTCTTTGATACCTCGATGGTATACCCAGGCAGTTTAGCATCCACGGCACAATTATAGGGGCACCACGTATCCGAGGTAAGTAAAATTGTATCTGCTGAAATTGTAACCGGTAATAAGATAAGGACAGATAGAATTAAAAAAGATTTCACAGATAACATTGCGCCCCTTTTGAAACAGGGGGCCAAATCTTTGATTGACCTTTCCTTTTCCATAATGTATTCACCGGCTGGGCTCCTTCAAGCATTCCGAATGTCACAAATCGCTCTCCATTCCTATCCCACCACCCGGTTCCGGCCTTTGTTCTTGGCCCGGTAGAGAGCTTCATCCGCTTTGTTCATCAGGTCAAAGACAGTCTGCTGGGCTGTTTTGTTACAATGCGCCATTCCGATGCTGATGGTCACGTTGAGCCTCAGATTCTCATGCTCAAACCGATGTTCAGCCACCATACGCCTCAGTCGTTCACACGCAATAAGGCCCCCTTCGGGGTTGGTTTCAGGCAGGACAACTGCAAATTCCTCACCGCCGTACCGGCCTGGGAGATCGGTCTCCCGCGCCCATTGGCGGATTAGTTTGCCGATTCCTGAGAGGACAGCATCACCGGCAGGATGACCGTGGGAGTCGTTGATCCGTTTGAAATGATCCAGATCGATCATGCAGACCACCAAATCCGTGCCATACCTTTCGGCCCTTGCCTTTTCCCGTTCCAAAGCCTCGAAAAAATACCGACGATTATGCAGGCCCGTGAGAACGTCCCTGGTGGCCATCTGAGCCAGCTTGACCTGGGCAAGGCCAACTTCCCTTTTGAGACGGGTCTTTTCCAAAACGTGCCATATGATTCGGGAAATGGTCTCCCGATCGAAAGCCGTTTTGGTCAAATAATCGCTGGCCCCTTCACGAATCAGTCGGGAGGCGATCATCTCACCCCCCTTTCCGGTCAGAATCACGACCGGGGTCTCTATGCCCTCTTTCCGAGCCTTTTCCAAAAAATCAAAGCCATTTCCATCAGGCAGTGCGTAGTCCAGCAAAATCAGATCGATTTCATCATCGATCAGCACCGTCAGGGCGCCCTCAATGGTTTTGGTCCCAATCAGACTTACATGATCCATTCCTTCAAAGACAGTTTTGATGGTTTCAAAATAACCGTCCGAATCCTCGATGGAAAGGATCTGGATATCTTGATCAATATTGACAATGGTAGCCCCCGTATCGTATGGCTTTGAGTCATAATAGTGGATATTCTGGACTTTTTTTCCGATATCAGCGATTCTTTTTCCCGCCATCTTAATTTCCCGCAAACTTTCAGCAAATGCCTCCGGATCGTCGCTGTCCATTTCAAGCAGTTCCACGTTACCCAGTAAAACGCTGAGGGGTTGGTTTATTTCGTGGGCTGTTGCCCCGGCCATCTGGAGCAGCACCTTTAAACGTTCTTCCTCAATGATCCGTTCCTGTTGTGCCAGAATCTTTTCATTGGCGTTTTTCAGGTCCTCTTCCATCTGTTTGCGTGCGGTAATGTCTCGAATGGCGGCAAGACACGCCTTTTCCCCTTTCCAATAGATTTCGACACTTCGCATCTCTCCCACCTTCAGGGTGCCATCGGTGTTGATGATGTCCAACTCTGAGGGTTCATCGGTCAACATGGGGAACCCGAAGGATGACCCAATGAAGGCATCCATCTTCCGGCCAAAGAGTTTTTCGGCAGCCGGATTCACCAATTGAACAAACCCTTGGGCGTTAGCAAGGATCACAGCATCACTTAAATGATTGATGATCCGCCGGAGGCGTTCTTCTTCTGTTTTCAAGGAATCGGATTCACGATTGATCCGAGTGACATCGGTCATAATCAGGCTGATATGGCCCTTTTTGGAGGTGTATGGAAGAATTTCCATGGAAAAAAGCCGGTCGTGCAAGGCCAGCGGGGCATTCACGGGAATTGAAAATATTTCGCCTTGATGCTTTATGAGTTCGGCAACACGATGTCGGTCCTTTTGATCAATCAGAGAGGTAAACGTGGTGGCCAGCAATTCCACATCCGCTTTCTTGAAAAATGAAGCCGCTGCCTTATTGACAAACAGAATTCGACCATCGGAACTGAGCTCCAGAATGCCCTGCCCCATGTTATCGAGAACCAGGTTAAAACGCTGGTTGGAAGACAAAAGTTCAGTGGTCATTTTTCTTGGGTGAATATTTTCGGTCCCGACAATTTCTCCCGAACGACATCTTTCTCTGACCCCTTCCGGATCAATCAGGACCTGCCGAACACTTTCATCCATTTGAGATATGGGGCCCTTGGCCACCAGTGCATCCGCACCCAATTGCGAAATATCAGGGTTTTCTTCCAGTAGAATACCTGAAAATATGGCAATATAAATGCACTTCAGTTCATTTTTCTCACGAATCATCCGGCATAGGGTTCTGCCGTCCACATCCGGCAGAACAAGGTCCAGAAAAATGATATGGGGACGGTAAAAATGAAGAACATCCAGCGCGGAGAGGCCATCACGAACCGTCCGAACCTCATGACCGGCATCGGAGATGATCCGTTCCATGAACTTGCAGATTACGAGATCGTCATCGATCACAAGAACTTTTTGACGTTTTGGACTCACGGGATGCAATTTCGCTACAGCTCCGTTCATAGCGCTTCCCCAGTCAAATCCAGAAGATCAAAGGCTCTTTTTCCGTCGGAAAAATCACCGATCAGACGGCGCACAGGCTCAGGCAACATCCGGATCAAGGTCGGTGTTACCAACACATTTGTTTCTACGGCCAGTTCCGGTTCCTTCAGGACATCAATAATCTCAAGAGTCCCTTTATCTTTCAGATACGTATCGAAAACCACCGTTACACCGGCGATGGCTTTTCTGGACCTGGGCGTCTTACCCGCCACGAATAATTTCAGAAACACTTTCTCTTCCATGGATCCTCATCTTTCTCAATTGGAAATAAGGTTTTACCCGTAGGAACCAACCTTTTCCAGTATTTCATTAAAGCATAAGAAACACACCGTGTAGATATATCACCTCAGGAAAATATCTTCAAAAGCCGTTCCACCGCAGATCTGAAGGTCTTTATTCCCAGGGGTTTTTCCAGAAAATCAGATGCGCCAAGACGCATGGCTTCCAGAACGTACTCCTTTTCGCCATAGCCCGTGACAATAATGGCCTTGCAGGCAGGATCGATCTCGTGAACTGCCGCTAACAATTCCAATCCACTCATGCCGGGCATGTTAATATCGGTTATCAGCAGGGGGAAGGGTCTTTTCCTGAAAGCCTCCAGAGCAGTGTACGGGTCAACGAATCCTTCGCAATCCAAGTTCATATTTTCAAGGAATCTCAACATGATGTTCACCAGCGTCGGTTCATCATCCACCACCATTACCCGATTATACTCCTGCTGCATAACCGCTTTACACTCGTCCACGACTCGGGAGTCATAGGCACTGCCCCTGCCCCGATTCAATTCCTCAATGACGATTTTTTTTGGGAGTGCGGCTCGGTAAGGCCTGTGGGTAATCATGGCATCCACCACATCAGCTACAGCCAGTATACGCGCCCAGGGGTGAATTTCCTCTTCCTTGAGCCCGTGGGGATACCCTTTTCCATCCAGACGTTCATGGTGCTGGGACACAACCTCAGCTACAGGCCAGGGAAAGGGAATGCGATGAAGCGCCTGAAAAGCCGTTTCCGGGTGTTGGCGAATGATACCGAATTCATTGTCGGACAATTTTCCGGGCTTGTTCAGAATCCCGGAGGAAATGACGACCTTTCCCAGATCGTGGAGTATACCGCAGACCCTGAGGCCTTCTATTTCTTCCACGGGCAGGTCCATTCTTTTGGCAATGCGAACCGCCAGCTCGGTGACCCCTCGGGCGTGCCCTGCCGTGTAAGGATCCCGGCTTTCAAGCAGTTCACTGATGGCCTCGGTGGAACCGATGAAGCTGGAAGTAAGCTCCTCGGTTTTCTCCCTGACCATACTCTCCAGACTGTCGTTTAATCCCTGAAGTTCGGCCTGGGTCTTTCTGAGCTGTCGGTTCTGCTCCAGGGCGTTCTGATAAATTGAGAAGAAAAGGGTCAAAATCTGTTCGTGGCGGGACTTTACCGTATACATCTGTCCTTCAATGAAGAGCTCAAATTCCTTTGACGCTTCAGGGGCCTTCTCTCTGGGCGGGGCTTCAAGAATGGCCTTCACCGACGAGAGGAAAAAAGCCTCATCATAGGGCTTGATCATATAGTAGTCCGCCCCGGCGTTGATGGCCCGTACCACGTCTTCCGGATTGGAGAGCGATGAAACCAGCATGACGGGGATCTTTCCGAGCACTGGGTCGTCTTTGATGGCACAGGTCATCTCGCAGCCGTCCATTTCCGGCATGACGATATCACTGATAATGAGGGATGGGTGTCGCTCTCGGGCAAGGTCAATCCCTTCCCTGCCATTGATGGCGCTTACAGATGAATACCCCTCTGAATCAAGGATATATTTGAGCTGCGCCGCCTGTGTGGGGCTGTCTTCCACAACCAGAATATCAATTGCATCTTCCATGGCCTTCTTTTCCCTCATGCCTTTTGCTACGCGAGTTTATACTGAGCAACGATCTCCTTGATTTCTTCCGCCAGTTCGGCGAGTCCGGATGCGGCTTTCTCTGCCTGCTGGGTGCCTGCTTCGGTCTGGCCGGCGGCCTGATCGATACTTTCCATGGCCGAATTCACCTGGTCCATGCCCGCCAGCTGCTGGCGCGTACTGGCGGCAATCTGCCGGGCCGCTTCAGCTACCTTCTGAATGCGGCTCGAAATGGCTTCGATGGCCTCCCCGGTGGAGCGAGCCAGCTGCTGCCCGGCCTCGGTCCCCTTGGTCCCCTCTTCGGTGACCATCACCGCCGTGTTGGTGGCTTTCTGAATCTCGCCCAGAATCTCTTTCACCCGGGCCGTGGCAGCCCTGGACTGTTCCGCCAGGCTACGGACTTCTCCCGCAACCACGGCAAACCCTTTGCCCGCTTCACCGGCACGGGCCGCCTCGATGGCCGCGTTCAAAGCCAGCAGGTTGGATTGATCCGCAATATCGTTGACACTGGCGATAATATCGCCGATCTGCTGAGTCTGCTCACTGAGGGCCAGAATGGTTTCGGCAATATTGGCCACCTGTTCTTTGATGTTGTCCATACCTTTCACGGTTTCCCTGACCGATTCCAGCCCACGTTTTGAGGCCTCCGTGGATTCTTCCGCCAGGCGAGATACCATTTCCACCCGTTCATGGGATTGTTCCGCCGTCTGACGGACTTCCTGAACTGTCGTGCTGGTCTCGTTGACGGATGCGGCCTGCTGGCTCACGGTGGCCGCCTGCTGGCTGGTAGTGGCCAGGATCTCACTGGCGGCCGAGGAGATGTTGGCGGTGGATTCCTTCATGCGGGTGGCCAGATTGCGAAGCCCGCTGGTCATGGCATTGAGGTTCCTGCCCAGAATATTCAGGTCATCCTCACCGGTCAGCGTTAGCTGGCCGGTCAAATCACCCTTGCCTACCTGCTCCACAAAGGCCACATAGGTCCTGACGGTATCTTCCAGATACGCCTTCACCTTTCGTTCTTCAGCGGCTCTTTGCTCCACCTCCTCCATTGTTGTTTTCAGTTTCCGTACCATGCCGTTAAAGGCGTCGGCCAGAATGCGCAGCTCATCTTTCGACGTCACATGGGCTTCCACATCCAGCTGTCCGGACCGCACGGCCTGTGCCGTTTCCGTGATCTGCCGTATCGGCCTTGACAGGGTGGCGGCAATCCAGAGGGCCAAAAAGGCCACGATGAGCGCCGCAACGCCACCAATTACCCAAGCCATACTCCGCAGATGCCGGACCAGGGCAAAGGCTTTGCTTTCATCCATCTCCGCCAGGATGGCCCATTTAATCCCCCCGATGTTGAGGGGGGTGTAACTGGAGAGCACCTTTTCGTCCCGATAATCGTGAATCAGCCCAGTCCCGCTTTCACCGGCCAAAGCCTTGCGGGAGGCTACCGTATCCACGCCGTTTTCCGCAACGGTCCCCGACAGGGAGGCTTTGACGGAATGGGTCTCCGGACTCAACAGAGAATCGGAGCGCATCCGCTTATCGGGTCCCACCAGATAGACCTCTTTTCCCCTGGTCTTTTCTGAGCCGGCCGTCATGATATCTTGGATGAACGTGAAGGGAATCTCGTAGATGAGGGTGCCCGCGCGTACCGGGCCGTTGTATATGGGCGCACCCGCAAACATGGCCGGCTCACCGTCCATCAGGTCCACATCCACAAAAATAACATCACCGTTTTTGGCGGATTTAAGTTGCTGAAAAAGACGTCCCAGATTGGTTGCCTTAAACGTATCCGATGTGAGATTCAAGCCAAAAACCTTTCCCTTGTTGGTGCTGTAGACCACATTGCCTTCATTGTCCACCAGGAGGATATCCACAAATCCCAGTATTTTTTTATGCCCGGGAAGGGATGCGTGACGCTCCTGATGGACAGCACTGTATCCGCTGCCGTCTTCCGCATCCAGCAGATTCGGTTTTCCCAGGTAGAGAGAACGCACTTTTTCCAGTCCCATGAAACGAAATCCATTGGCCATATCTCCTATGCCGTAGACCATATCAGGTTCTTTGGACATCTGCTGAAGGTCCGTAGTCCATCGCTCCACAACCCGGGTGATACGATCCTTTTTCAGGAATGTTTCTTCCGCCATCTGAGAAAACGCTGCCTGACGAAGGGCTTTCTGAGCTTCTCCATAAAAAAGCACCCCAAGGGTGGCAAGGGGCACCAGCGAAAACAACAGGAACCACACCAGGAGTTTTCCCTGAATACTTCTAAAAAAATTGAGTGACCCCGCGGTTTCATGCGACATGTTTAAGCCGTCCTTTTCCATCATGGTGTATCCTCACAAAAGTCGATTTTGAATTGTTCGTTTTCAAACCATTAACCGGAAACCGTGAACCGATCTTTTCAATAGGTCGGTTGCCATTTGCCGTCTTTTATCTGCATGATATGAATGCTCCGAATGCCGTCTCCCTTTCTGTCAAAGGCCATCATGCCTGCGGTGCCCCGCCACATTTTCATATGGGCCAACCCGCTGCGGATTTTATCGCGATTTTCCTGCAACTGATCCGGTGAACTGGTAACCCCCTTCTTCTTCATAATATCCACCAGAAACTGCAGGATATCGTACACCACCACATCATACTGTTCCGCTTCACAACCAACATCTTTGTACTTTTCTTTGCATCGTTTCATGAACGCCTTCACGTATTTATTAATTGTCGGACTGGGATCATTTGGGTTAAAGAGGCTGGTAGACCAGAGACCTTCCGCGTCTTTTCCAGCAATTTCTATTACTTTTTGTGTTGCCATGGAAGCTGCACCCAGTATGGGTTGTTTGAATCCCTGCTTTCGAATCTCCTTGATGATCGCGCCCCCTTCCTGGGGAAACACTGCCAGGCATATTCCATCAGGATCATACTTTTTGAGTTGATTCATCTGTTGTGTGAAATCTGTTTCCCCGGTTGATAATACAACGGGATCATTCTGGTTAAGAATCTTTACATTGCTTTTCTCGAAAAGTTTCGGCCATACTTTTTCGCCCATTTCGATCGAAAAAGCACCCTTCCCATCGTATATGACGACGACAGTCTTGATCTGCTTGGCTTTTACCCACGCCTGTGCCAGGGTCGTTTCTTTTTTTTCCGAACTCACGGTCATCCTAAAGGCATAGGGGAATTTTTCCAAGTCGCTTAGACCCGGTTTGGAGGAGGCCGTGGCAATGATGGACACCTTCTCCTCATTGGTTACCGGCCTGAGCGCCGCAAAAGTGCCGCTGAAAAGAGGGCCGATCACCGCCAGAACCCGATCGGAATCGGCCAGTTCCCGGTACGCTTCAATGGCTTTTTCCGGATCTCCGCCCGTATCGAGTGCGAACATTTCCACCGGCGTTCCATTGACCCCTCCTCGAAGGTTTATTTTTTCCACGGCCAGCTCCATTCCCACAATCTGTTTCTTCCCCCAGTCTGGGCTGGGTCCGGTCATGGGGGCCAGCAGTCCCACTTTGATGGGAACTGACTCCGCCGCAGCCGGAGAGAGGGAGAATAACATCATGAAACCCATCAGCAAGCACGCCATTCCCGTTTTCTTATACTCATTTTGCATAACCATTTACCTCCTTTACAGGTTAGATTTCACCTTCATTTTAAATCCGCAATCCGCAATACCTATTCCGCAATCGTTCACCCTTTCCCCAACTCGCTGATGCCATACCGCTTCAGGGTTGTATCTATGGCCTCCATCAGCTGAACGGGCCTGATGGGTTTGGTAACATAGGCATCCATTCCCGCTGCGAGGCATTTTTCCCGATCTCCTTTCATGGCATGGGCCGTCATGGCAATAATGGGCACATGGGTCCCCAGCCCTTCTTCCCAATGCCTGATGCGCTCGGTGGACTCCATCCCGTCCATTTCAGGCATCTGAACATCCATTAAAATAACGTCAAAATGGTTTTCGGTAAACAGATTCAGCGCTTCTTTTCCGTTGCCGGCCACTGTCACCCCGTAACCTTGTTTCCCCAGCACCTTGACGGCCAGTTTCTGGTTGATTATATTGTCTTCCGCCAGCAGGATTTTGAGTTTTGTGTTTTTTTCACGGATGGAATGCTTGGTCACCAGTTCTTTTTCCGTTTGCTTTTGCTCGGCCAGATTGAGAACCGCCAGAACAGCGGATTTGAGTTCGGACTGCTTGACCGGTCGGGTCAGGTACCCGGAAATGCCCAGCTCCCGGCATCGCCTGGCATCCCCACGCATACCCACGGATAACAGCATCATAATGGTGGGAATCCTCAGTTCCGCGTGTCGTTTTAGTTGTTCTGCCAGGTCAAAGCCGTCCATTTCAACAGACCCGGACTCCAGCAATACCAGCGAAAAGGGCTTTTCCGATTCTCTGGCTTTCGTAAGCATCATCAAGGCATCTTCCCCATCAGCGATGGTCGGTTCCATTCCCCACTTGGAAAGCGTCTCTTTAAGGATCAATTGGTTGGTGCTGTGGGTGCCTGCCAGCAGCACCCGCAGTCCAACCAAGTCTCTAAATTCACCGGCTTTTTCGTCATGGGGTTGTGCTTGAATGGGGAATATAGCATCAAAATGAAAGGTGCTTCCTTCGCCAGGTACGCTGTCCACGCCGATATCGCCTCCCATTAACGCCGCCAGTTTCCCGGAAATACTCAAACCCAGCCCGGTGCCCCCATATTTTCGCGTGGTGCTCTCATCGGCCTGGGAAAAGGCCTCAAAAATCGTTTTTTGTTTTTCGGGCGGGATGCCGATTCCCGTATCTTTGACGGAAAAATGGAGCGTTACCGCATCGTCGGTTTCGCTGATCTTGCTCACCCCCAGCAGAATTTCCCCTTCGCTGGTGAATTTAACGGCATTGCCGATGAGATTAACGATGACCTGCCGGAGCCTGCCGGGATCACCCACCAGGGCAACGGGCACATCATTTTCGATTCGGCAGGCCAGTTCCAATCCTTTTTTGTGGGCCAGGAGCGCGAGGGTTTTGAGGATGTCTTCCAGATGGTCCCGCAGATTGAAATCAATATTTTCCAGTTCCAGCATATTCCCTTCGATTTTGCTGAAATCCAGAATGTCGTTTAGAAGGGACAGCAGTGAATCCGCGCTCATGCGGACCATGTTGAGGTATTCCCGCTGCTCCTCGTCCAGGCTGGTTTCCAGGCACAGATCCGTCATACCGATAATGCCGTTCATGGGGGTACGGATGTCGTGGCTCATATTGGCCAGAAAGAGGCTCTTGGCCCGGTTGGCTTTTTCAGCCACTTCCTTGGCATCCGCCAGCGCTTCCTGGGTTCGTTGCTGGTTTTCAATGGCGATTTCAAGCTCCTGGTTTTTCTGAACCGCGTTTTCAAAGGAGGAGAAGAGCAGATCCAGGATCTGAAACCGATCGGATGTGATATGGTATTCTTTTCCCCCGAAAATCACTTCCACACCCTGGCCTTTAGGACTGTTCTTCCTAAGGTCCCGATTCGCCAGAATGGATGTGATGCGTGCCAGGAGAAAGTCTTCCTTGTAAGGTTTGGTAATAAAATTGTCCGCACCGCATTCCAGCCCACGAATTACGTCTTCGGGGTCCGACAATGACGTCAGGAGCATAACGGGAATATGTTTCAGCGTGTCATCCCCTTTGATATGCCGGCACATTTCATACCCGTCCATTTCGGGCATGATAATGTCACTCACCACCAGGTCCGGCTTTCGGCCTTTCAGGTAGTTGAGCGCTTCCAAGCCGTTTCCGGCAAGGCCCACCCGGTAATCCGCCTGTTCCAGAATATGCTGAATTAACAGAGCCTGGGTAAAACTGTCTTCCACCACCAGAATTTCCGTCTTTTTTTCCATAGGTTTCCCATCAATCATCAAGAATCATTACACCTTCCAGGACCCCCTGGCACACTTTGAGTATCGTATCCCCGTCCACGGGCTTGTTGAGCACTTCGAATTCAATACCGTTTTCGGCCATTGTTCTCAACTTATCAAAGAATTCCCCATAAAAGGCCGTCACGATGTATACGGGGATGGTTTCATCACGTTTACGAATTTCGCGCAGGGTTTCCACCCCCGTTAGCCCGGGCATCTTCAAATCGAGAAACACCAGATCATAAGATTCGTTTTGAAGCATTTCCAGGCCTTCTTTACCGGACGACGCCGTATCCACCACATAACCACTCTCTTCCAGTGCCAGTTCAAAGGATTTTCGAATGGCCCGTTCATCATCGATCACAATGATTTTTTTTGTCATTTTTTCCTCCACTTTGTATTTTAGCCGGCAGTCGCACCTGAAAAACAGTCCCCTTACCGGGTTCACTGCTGAATTGGATAGAACCCCCTTGTTTTTGGACAATCCCGCGACTCACGGACAAACCCAGACCCGTCCCTTTTCCAACCCCCTTGGTGGTATAAAAAGGATCAAAAACCTTTTCTTGAATATCCTTCGGAATCCCGTATCCCGTATCCGTAACACGGACCGTCACATATTCATGGGAATCCGGCTGGATTTGAATATCGATATTTCGGGTTTCACAATCCTTCACCGCATCCAGGGCATTGCTGATGAGGTTCAGGAAAATCTGTTGGATATTGCCCGCGTTTACTGAAATATCCGGACAGTGCGGTGAAGTGGTCACCTTGAATGAAACGCCGTCCTTTTCAATGCGATAGGAAAGGAGTTTGCGCACACGCTCAATGATTTCCCCACAGGCGATCCGCTCCCTGATGTCTTCCCCGCCCGACTCCATGCGGGAAAACGTCTGCAGGTTTTTAACAATGCCGATACACCGCTTGGTCTCCCGTTCCATATCATCCAGCACCGAATAGATTTTGGTGTCTTTATCCACATGCTTCTTGCAGTACTGTGAAAAATTGAGCATTCCCATCATGGGGTTGTTCAGTTCGTGGGCAATCCCCGCGGTCAGCGTTCCCAGCGCCCCCAGTTTTTCCGCCTGAATCAGCTGGGCCTGCGACTCTTTTAAAGCCTTTGTGCGCTGTTCCACGCGTTTTTCAAGGGTCTCGTGGGCGGCTTTGAGCTCATGCTCCGTGGCTTTAAGCCGGCTGATGTCCACAAAACTCTCCAGCAGGTGACGACGGCCTTTCAAAATGATGGGGGCTACGGTCTTGAGGATGGGGATCTCATTTCCCTCACCCGTTATGAGAATCCGTTCTGAATTGTCCACCTTTTCATGAAGATCGGTAATGGGGCATCGCCCCTCTTCAGCGGGACATATGAAGCGATGACAAATGGAACCGAGCATGTCTTCTTTGTCAACACCGATCATTTTTATGGCGGTGGGGTTGGCATCTACAATCAGGTGATTCTCCGGATCAATGACCACAATACCCGCGGAGGCATAATCAAAAATGGTCCGCATCTGCGCTTCCCGTTCCTCTAGATCTTTTTCCATCTGTTTGCGGACCGAGATATCCCGAATGACCCCAACAGTACCCATAAAATCACGGTTTTCCGCATTGGGGTTGATTTCCCACATGCCGGAGCTGTTCACTTCCATGATTAAATAGTCCGAACTGAGCGGTTCGATGTATCCGGGCTCAACAGACGCCTTGTGCAGCGGCACCAGAACCACCTCAAGCCCTTCCGTTTTTCGTGTCCCCGTGCGCTGTTCATTAAAAAGTTTGGGTGCCTTTTCATCGCCGGTCTTCTTTCCTTTCATTTTTTTCAAAACCGCTTTACGGTCTATCCGGCTTACATCGGCGGGCAGTATAATCTTGCTGAAATGCTGCCCTATAAGGTCTTCCGGCAAATAGCCCAATCTTTCTATCGCTTCGTTGACATAGGTAAATTTTCCCTGAGGATCGATACGATAAACAATATCCGGAATGGTCTTGACCAGGCTTCGAAATCGATTTTCCGAAACCCGCAGTTCATAGATCCGTTCCTCCAGTTTTTCATTGAGTTCCCGAAGTTCCTCCTGGGCCTTCAGCAGTTCCGTATTCCGCAATACGGCATTTTCGTAGGTGGAAAGCAGCAGGTTCATGATCCGGGTACTGGTGGAACGTACTTTCCGCCGCATGCCCCCAATCACAATTTCCAGTTCCTCCCACTTCTCCCCCATTTTTACAACCGGGTTATGGATCAAAATATCCTTCACCCGTGACAAAAGCGCCGTTTCATCAAAAGGCTTGGTCAGGTAGTAATCCGCTTTGGCTTCAAGCCCTTTGAGAATATCTTCAGGGTCCGAAAGGGTGGTCAGCAGAATCAGGGGAATTGGCGACAGCTCGGGATCATCTTTGATAGCCCGGCACATTTCATAACCGCTCATTTCGGGCATCATGACGTCGCTGATGATCAGTTGTGGCCGGTTTTCCGATGCCGCTTCCAGACCCTGCCGCCCGTCGCGGGCCACATGAACAGTGTACCCGTTTTCCTCCAACAGGAATTTAAGGTACATGGATTGCGTCGGACTGTCCTCTACAATCAGGATGCTGCCTTTTTGGGGCATTTCATTTCTCATAAGAAATCGCCTTTACCTTTACGTTCACCAGGCTTTTGACCTTTTGCAGGAATTCGGTCTCCCAGTTGGACGGTTCAAGACCGAACCCCTTGGGTTTGGCCACCACATCCAGTGCCCCGGCCTCCATGGCTTCAAAGGCCACATTCATCTCTTGAAAGTTGCTTTTGGCCGTTACCACGATAATGGGCGTGGGATTTTCCTTCATGATCCGCCGGGTGGCCGCCAGCCCATCCATAACCGGCATGGCCACATCCATGGTGATCAGGTCAGGTTTCAGACGTCGGGTCATGTCAATGGCTTCCCGACCGTTCACGGCTTCCCCCACCACCTCTATTTCCGGATCGTCTTGGAGCAGTTCTTTCAGGATCATGCGGATAGTATTCGAATCATCGACAATCAATACACGTATCATGGGAGTAACTCCTTAATTTTTTGACCAATTTTCTGAAGTGCCAACACTTCAACGGCGCCACCCAGCAAAATGGCCTCCTTGGGCATACCGAAAACAATGGAACTGGCTTCATCCTGGGCAATGGTATACGCCCCTTCCTGCTTCATGGCATACAGCCCGCTGGCGCCGTCCCTGCCCATTCCGGTCATCAGTATCCCTACCGCACCGGAACCGTACTGTTTTGCCACTGAATTGAATAATGCCGTCACTGAAGGTCGATGCCCGTCCAGGGGATTTTCTTTTAAAAGGGCCACTTTTCCAAGAGCGGTGACCTGCAGGTGTACCTCATCGGGAGCAATGTAGACCGTTCCCGGCAGCAGGGGTTCACCCGTCTCTGCCAGTTTGACTCGCAGCGAAATGGCCTCGTTGAGCCATCGTGCCAGTCCGTCGGTAAATCCTTTGCTGATATGCTGCACCACCACCACCGGCACCGGAAAGGTGGCCGGCAGCTCACCCAGGACCGTCCGAAGGGCCGGAGGTCCTCCCGTAGACGTGCCCACCGCAACGATTCGGTACTGGGTTGAAAGAAAGGACCTCATTGCATATCCCTTTCCAACCGGTTTGGGACGATCCGCACCCTTCCATTTACGACGGATCACTTTCACATCGGCCATGGCCTTGACCACATTGATGAGTTCATCGGCTTCAGGATCTTCCCCCGGAAGGCCGTGGGGTTTACCGAATACCATCAAAGCGCCCGATTCCACCCCTTTGAAGGTCGCCCCCAATCGAATATTCGATTCGGTACTGGTCAATACCACAATGGGCAGCGGGGTTTCAGACATAATCCGGCGAATGGCCTCATAGCCGTCCATATGCGGCATGTGAATATCCATGGTCACCACATCGGGATGAAGCCGGGCCACCATCTTAACCGCCTCCTCTCCATTTCGCGCTTCCCCGATTACCTTCAGTTCCGGATCAGTGCTCAAAATAGCGCGAATCAAATGCCTGAGTGTTGGTGAATCATCAACAATTAAGACGTTGGTCATAGGACTACCCGATTAACCGTTCGATGGTTTCCAGCAGTTCCTGCTGGTCAAAAGTGCCTTTGGTGATATAGACATCCGCTCCCGCCTCCATCCCTTTCAATTTGTCTTCCGGGGATTCCAATGAGGTCACCAGCACAATGGGCAGGTGCTCGAAGCGGTTGTCCTGCCGAACTTTTGCTGTCAGCTCAAAGCCGTTCATGCGAGGCATTTCAATATCAAATACCACCGCATCAAAGGATTCTTCCTGCATTTTTTCCCATCCTTCCATGCCGTCAGCGGCCTGGGAAACATAGTACCCTGCATTTTCCAGAATATTTCTTTCAAGGGTCCGGGTGGTAATGGAATCATCCACCACCAGCACTTTTTTAACGGCCTTTTCTTTCACCCGTACTTTTTTGAACAAAGCGCTTCCCCGCAACCCCTGGGCTGAATAAATGATGCTCCCGGGATTTAAAATCATGACCACCTGACCGGTCCCCAGGATCGTTGCGCCTGCAATGTTTCGCACCCGTTGCAGCTGGCTTCCGAGGTTCTTGACCACCACCTCCTGGGTCCCCAGGAATTCATCCACTTGAAACGCCAGTCGTTTTTCCACGGCCCCCAGGACCACCACCCCAATCTTTTTACCGTTATTTTCGGCGTTTTCCATTGCCGGCAGCTCCAGAATCTCAGCCATAGAGATCAGCGGCAAGGCGCGTCCGCCAATACGAACAGCGGGCTTTCCTTCCATACGCCGAATCTCTTCCGGTTTGAACTGCAAAATCCGCTCAACCGTGGTGTTGGGCACCGCAACGGTTTGACCGGACACCTTCAGCATCAATACATGGCTGGTGGCCAGGGTTAACGGCAGAATCAGGGTAAAAGCGGTTCCCTTGTCCACTTCCGTATGGGTCTTTATCTGGCCATGGAGTTTTTCAAGCTGCTCCCGCACCACATCCATCCCCACGCCCCGGCCGGAGAGATCCGTGACCGTCACATGGGTGGAAAGACCGGATTGAAACACCAGGTCAATGGTCTCCTCAGGACTGAGGGTTTCAGCGTCCCCCGGTGTAATGAGATTGTTTTTCACCGCCGCCCTGCGAACCCCCGCCAGATTAATACCCTTTCCATCATCGCTCACTTCCAAAACGATATGGTTCCCGCTCTGTAGAGCTTTGAGCCGAATGATGCCTTGCCGGGCCTTCCCTTTTTTCAAGCGCTCATCCGGCGTTTCGATGCCGTGATCAATGGCGTTTCTGAGCAGATGGGTCAGGGGGTCCTTCAACCCTTCAAGGACCTGCCGGTCAATTTCAGTCTCGGCGCCCTGCAGAATCAGTTCAACGTTTTTTCCCTTCTCCCGGCCGATATCACGGATCATTCGCGGAAAAAGATCAAACAGCGTGGCGATGGGCACCATGCGGACGCGCCGCACACCGTTTTGCATGTCATCGGTCAGGAGCGCCAAATGACGGTAGTCGCTTTCCAGGGACTCGGAGAGACGGTTGATGTTTCGACCCACACTGCTGAGGTGATTTTCATTAATGGAAAAAAACTCGAGGAAAGATGCGAGTTCCGAATCTCTTTCCGTGCGATGTTCCAAGGCCCGCTTCAGAGTACGGGATTTTCGCCATAATTTTTCCCAGCCTCCCAGCACGGACTGAACGGATTTTAATTCTCCCAGGCGCTGTTCCATGCGCATTCGCGCTACCAGCAGTTCCCCCATCCCCGCCATGAGGGCGTCCAGCTTTTCCGTTTTCACACGAATGGTATCCCCGGCCATATCTCGCATAAAACCCTTTTTCGGTTTTGCGCTTTCATCCTTTGGCGGGGTTATAGTTTCTTCTTCGGATCCGCATTCCTTTGAAGCGGCTTTCGATTGCGGAGGATCCGCTTCAGGTTTTGCGGTTGATGGAACTTTTTCCCCCTTTGCTGATGCCAATTTCGGTTTAGTCGATTTGGGTTTCCCTGGAGATGAAACCGGGGAAGGTTCCTTGACGGAATCCTTTTTATCGGACCATTCCCCCCGCAATACCCCATCCAGTTCGGACATGACCGCTTTTCTGGCCTCAAATGAAAGACTGCCACCTTCAAGATGCAAGCGCATGGCTTCGGTCAGAAGATCGGTGGCGTGAAGCAGTCCATCCACCAGTTGGGAAGAGGACTTCAATTCCCCTTTTTTGAGGGCCCCCAGTACATCTTCCATCTTGTGGGCCACGGTACTGATGTCCTTCAGTTCGACGGCTCGGGCTGATCCTTTGATGCTGTGCGCCGATCGAAAAAGGGCTTTCAGCAATTCATCCTTTTCACCGCTGCCCAGGTTCTTTTCCAGTTCCAGAAGACCCTTGTTCAGAGCGGCCGCGTGTTCATCCAGTTCCACCCTGAAGGTCGCTACCAATTGACGCTGAAGTTCTTCACGATCCATTTTTGTCTCCAAGTCCCAATGTGGGAATGTATTGTCAGGAAACTCCAAGATACCGTCATTCCGGGCTTGCCCACCGGCTTTTTGGTGACCATGACCCGGAATCCAGCAAGTTTGTTGACCGCTGAAATGGGACCATTAATTGAGGCGATACCGCTCCACAATCGATTTCAACTGCTCCGCCAGAACATTGAGGCTTCGAGCCGATTCTTCCACCTGACGTGTACCTTCTTCGGTCTGGCCGGTGGCCTGGTTGATGTTTTCCATGGCGTTGGAAATCTGGTCCATGCCTGCCAGCTGTTCCTGATTACTCACAGCGATCTGTGAAATTGTCTGGGTCACCTTTTTTATATTCTCGTTGATGGCGTGAATGGCTTTTCCCGCTTTTTCAGCCTGTATAACCCCCACATCCGCCCGCTTGCTCCCCTCTTCGGTCACCATCACCGCTGTATTGGTGGATTTCTGGATCTCCCCTAAGATTTCCTTGACCTTGACCGTGGCCACCCTGGATTGCTCGGCCAGGCTGCTCACTTCCCCGGCCACCACCGCAAATCCTTTGCCCGCCTCACCGGCCCGTGCCGCTTCAATGGCGGCGTTGAGCGCCAACAAGTTGGACTGGTCCGCAATATCATTGACCGTTTCAATAATTTCCCCGATCTGCTGGGTCTGTTCGCTCAAGGCCAGAATATTTTCAGCAATGCTGGCCACCTGTTCCTTGATCCGTTTGACCCCTGCCGACGTCTCCCCCACCGCCGTAAGGCCCAATTCCGCCTCGGACATAGATTGCTTTGCCATTTCCGCCACCTGGCGGCTTCGCTCGGAGCTTTGCTTAGCGGTCTGCCGGGCCTGGTCAACCGTGCTCGAGGTCTGGCTGACACTGGCCGCCTGCTCGCTGGCGGTGGCGGCCTGTTCCTGGGTGGCGGCCAGGATTTCAGTGGTGGACGATGTCATGTTCTGCACTCCCTGGGAAACCTGGATTGCCATTTCTTTGAGGTTCCGGGTCATCAGGTTTAAATGGTTCCCCAGAGCGGTCAGCTCGTCCTCTTTGTCCGGCGGCGTCACTTCGGCAGTGAGATCACCCCGGCCGACGGCCTCCACGAATGCCACATACTCTTTCACGGTGGATTCCAGGTACTGCTTGGTTTTGCGGTCCTCTTCGGCGCGGTGTTCCACTTCCCGATTCATCTCTTTGAGATTTAAAACCATCCGGTTAAAGGCATCCGCCAACATGCCGGTTTCGTCTTTTGAGTCCACTTCTGCCGTGACATCCAGATCTCCGGCGCTGATTTTCTCCGCCGCCTCCGTTAATGTTCCGATTGGCCTGCCGATTCTAACCGCTACAATCCAAAGCAGCACCAGGGCCAGGGCCGTTAATACCGAACCGATGATGATCATGCGCCACATCAAACGTGTCGCCTCCCTTGTCACAAGTCCTAAAGGCAGGTTGATATTGATGAACCAGGGTTTTTCCGTAAAACCGAAAGACACGGGAACAAACGCCGTCATACGCCCTTCGTCCAATTCAAAGATGGTTTTTCCTGACTGAACAGTTTCCAGCTCCTCCTGCAAATCCTGGTTTATTTTACGCATGTGACCGCCCACGTCTTCATCATATCCGTCGGAGGCAGCGATCATACCATCATAGGTAATCAGACTGACCGTGGCTTCTCCAGGATAGGGGTTCCGCTTCCTCAGATAGTCATTCAGATCCTTTATACCCATATCCGCCCCCGCGATACCCATGAAGCGTCCGTTTACCAGGATGGGGACCACCAGGGATGTCATCAACACCTTTTTGCCCTGAACCTCGTAGAAATAGGGATCAATGATACACTCCCGTTTCATTTTTTTGGGCACTTGGTAATAATCCCCTTTGCCTGCCACCTGGTAATCCTTCAACGGCTCCACGTTGATTTTTCCGGAAGCACCTCGGCTCCAGTAAGGAATAAAACGTCCGGTCTTATCGGAAGGGAGTTGACCCTTAAATTGAGAATCTTTGCCGTCAAAGGCATCGGGTTCCCAGAGGGTGTAGGTCCCCACAAAATCAGGATTTTTTTCCGTCACTATTCTAAGCATTTGGTTCACCTGTTCCCGGGTGATGCCGCTGCTCCCCACGGTACTGAGAACCTGTGCCAGAGTGCGGGCCGCATCGAGTGGAACCTCCAGTTTGGCCTTTATGAAATTGGCCATGCCCTCTCCATCGGCCACGATCTCTTTTTCCACCGTCTCAAGGGCAATTTTTCGCTGGGTCACGGCGGCGTACGCCACAATCAACCCGAATGTCAAAACCATGCATATCCCCACCCATAAGAGGATCTTCCCTTTGATGGACCGAATACTTAAGAGTGCCATTTTACAACCTCACAATTAAATAATTTCTTCCCTCACAATGATCCCGGAATGGGAAATCAGTTTTTCCAGATCCAGAATCATAAGCATGTCGGAGGTCACCCCTTGAATAAATTCCTGCCCCTTTGCGGAAAGGGTTCCGGATGCCGGTTGAACCGCCGTCAGGGGAACCTGTTCCAGTTTCGGCCGGTCTTCCGCCAGAATGCAGAATTCCATCAACATTCGGTCCGGAACGGTTTCTCCACGGATCAACAGCACATGGGCTTTCTCCATATCTACCTCAGCGCCGATTTCCAGGTAGGCGGCGATATTCATGATGGAGTAGATCCTGCCCCTCATGTTGACGGCCCCCACAATAAAATTCGGTGTGCAGGGGACCAGCGACCACATCTCCCGCTTCAACGGTTGAATCTCTCGAATGTAATGCATATCCACGCCGAACCGCTCCTCGCCCATGGAAAAAGCGAGAAGCCGCAAATCATCCTGTTCCGTGGATGCCGCATCCCCGGTTTGCGCCAGTATCCTGGCCCGGCTTTCCAGAACCTGTTGAATCTCAACATCAGAGGATATTTCGCTCTCCATTTCTCAATCCTTTCGATTATTTCAATGTTTTTGCCATGGTCAAGAGTGTCCTGGCGGTCAGATCATCCGTACCCGGTAGGATTTTCTCCGGCGCCAGAGCAGCGGCCAGATCAATGGCCTGGCGGCGGTGCCGTTCTGATTTTTCTTTCTGGTTCAATTGTCCATAGAGGATCGCCATGGAAACGTGCGCCACTGCAAAATCAGGTTCAAGAAAAAGCGAGCGTTTCAACCTTTCCATGGCCCCTTTGTTATCGCCTGATTCCTGATGGATCAGGCCCAGCGTATAATAGACTTCCGCCTTGAGAGGGTTGATTTCGATGGCCTGTTCACAGAATGACCGGGCCGCTTCTATCTGGCCGATGTTGGCATGGACCCGGCCCAGCTGATAAAAGCCTTCGGCATCCTCTGGATTTTCGGCGATGCAACGGAGAAATACATCTTTGGCTTCTTCGTAGCGTTTCCGCCTGACAAGATCGATGCCCTGCTCCAGAAAATCCGGCTCGCCCGGTGGTTCCGGCGACTCCGTATGCGTTTCGGCTGTCGGGGTTGGCACATCTTCAATCGCGGGTGGGGTTTCTATTGCCGAGTTTGAAAAAACATAGCTTTCCGGTGAGTAAACGGGTTCGGGTGCAGGAGGAGGGATTACTTCTTCAACGGGTGGTCTGTAGTAGAAGGGTTTCGTTTTTGTCACAGGTTCATTCAGCTTCCCGTAGACGGTTCCACCCGAAAAGACATGATATGCGTATTGGTCAAAAACCGGAATGCTGGTTTCGGCTGCTCCCATCATGAGCCAGCCGCCCGGGACCAGGCACTGGTAAAAACGCCCCACCACCTCACGGACCACGTCTTCAGAATAGTAGATGGCCACATTCCGGCACAGAATCAGGTCCATGGCGTTGGTGTTGGTGAAAAGGGAGGGGTAAACCGGTTCACTCAAATTAATGTATTCAAAATGCACGGTTTTACGAATTCGGGGAATGACTTCGTATTCTTCACCTTTCTGTTTGAAATAACGGGACCGAAATACCTGGTTCGTCTGTCGAAAGGACCAGGGTCGATAGCGGGCCGCCTTCCCTTTTTTCAGGACCTTCTTGTTAATATCCGTCCCCAGGATACAGATGTTCCACTGTTCAACCTCGGAAATCAGCTCGGCCAGGAGTATGGAGAGGGTAAAGGCTTCTTCACCGGATGCACAACCGGCACTCCAGATGCGAATGCGGCGGTCATGTTTGTGGGCAGCAATGATCTGAGGCAAAAGGTGCCGCCGCAGGGCTTGAATCTGGTTTTCGTCCCTGAAAAAATAGGTCTCCCCAACCGTCAGTTCCTCGATCAAACCATCCCACAGGGGACTGTCCGTCTCGGTTGTCTGAAGCATCTGAAAATACCAATCCAGGTCGCTTTGGGCGGTTTCTTTACACATCATGGTGATGCCCCGACCCAGGGCATTTCGCCTTTTGACACCGAACAGCATACCGGTCCGCTGAAGGATCAGCGTTTGAAACCGCTCATACTGATCATTGCTCAGAAAATGTTCTAATTTCGGTGCCGTATTCACAAATTCCGTCATCGATTTGCCTCAGACTCGTCAAATTCAATGAGCGCTCCGGTGTCAATCTCATCGGCTTCCAGAACCAAGTACACCTCATCATTTTTTCGAATGACCGCGTTTAACAGCGGCGTTTCCTTCAGTGTGCCTCCCGGTTTCGAAAGGTGATCCTCAGAAACAGCCACCACATCTTCCACGGTCTCCGCAATGACCCCCAGCTTTCGGTTCTGAGTTTGCATCACCAGAATGCGATGGTCTGGATGGGCCCCTTTTCGCGACAACCCCATTCTTTTTCTGAGACTGATTACCGGCATAATCTGGCCATGCAGGTTGAGAAGCCCTGAAATCCACTCCGGCGCTTCGGGCAACGGGACGAGTGCCGCCATGCGAATCACCCTTTCCACCTTTTCCAGAGGAAAGGCCAGCTGCCGATCACCGATGCGAAATGTGATAAAATGCAAAGCCGCGTCCATCGAATCCATTGCTTCTGTTTCTCGCAATTCCGGCTTTTTACCGGGGGTCGATTTCGTTCTTTTCGTCATCGCTTTCTTCTCCACATCATGTTTTCAGTTGTCAGTTTTCAGTTGTCAGTAACAGCATGTTGATAGTAATTTACTTTCTTTAGGGATTTGTTGAGTTCTAACTTCCAAGTCCTCAAATCTCAAAATAACCTCCAGCCTGACAACTGAAAACCGACAACTGCGGCTTGCCGCCTTAAAGGGATCAAACAAGGTTGTATTGTTCAACAACCCCCCTGAGCCTTTCAGCCTGGGAATTCAGATCTTGAGCCGCTCCCTCCACCTGCCTTGTCCCGGCCTCACTCTGGATCGTGGCCTGGCCGATACTATCCATGGCAGCACCAATCTGATCCATCCCCGCCAACTGCTCCTGAGCACTGGCCGAAATCTGTTGTATCGTCTGGGTCACGGCCTGAATATTCTTGTTAATGCTTTGAATGGCCTTGCCGGCCTTCTCGGCTTCCTGCACCCCGGCGTCAGCACGTTTTGTCCCCTCTTCCGTTACCATCACGGCCGTATTGGTGGCCTTTTGAATCTCTCCAAGAATCCCTTTCACCTTGCTTGTGGCTTCTCTTGACTGCACCGCAAGACTCCCCACCTCTCCAGCCACCACGGCAAAACCCTTTCCCGACTCTCCGGCCCGGGCCGCCTCTATGGACGCGTTCAGCGCCAGCAGGTTGGATTGGTCAGCGATATCATTGACCGTTTCAATAATCTCCCCGATCTGCTGCGTCTTCTCACTCAAGGAAAGAATATTCTCTGCAATGCTCCCCACCTGCTCTTTGATCCTGTTGACGCCAGCCAGCGTGCTTTCCACGGCCCTGAAACCCCTATCGGCCTCTTTAGAAGATTCCTGAGCAACCCCGGCAACCTGCTTAGCGCGTTCCGCCGACTGCCGAGCGGTTTGCCGGGCCTGCTCCACGGTACTGGTGGTCTGGGTTACGGCAGCGGACTGCTCAGCGGCCGTGGCAGCCTGCTCACTTGTAGAGGCCAGAATCTCACTGGTGGCCGTTGTAATATTTCTCGTAGCATCCCCGATCTGCCCTTTTAGGAAATCATTGGCACTCTGAAGAGCCTGTTCAAATTTTTTAAGCTCACTCACATCGGTCATATATTCTACGCCCCCTACCACATTCCCTGAAACATCCAACAGCGGCGTACCAATATACTGAACAGGCATATCTCTTGCCCCACACACCACAGTCTGTCCCGAGGAGACCCTTTTTTCTTCCATAGCCTGCCCTACTCGACACTCAGCGGTATTGCAATGTTCGGTTTTGAACAGATCATAGCATTTTGTCCCAATGGCATTGCCAACGGTTGTTTCAACCCATTCCGCGCCTTTTTGATTAATGAATTGAATAGTAAATTCACGATCAACCGCTACGACCGGTGTCGGCGCGTTATTCAAATAATTCTCCATTTGCGTCATGGTTTGCTGTAAACTGTCAACCATCTGATTCAAGGCATCAGCCAGCACCTTTGTCTCATCCCTGGAATGAATTTCAAGCCGCTGACTCAAATCGCCTTTTGCCACCCGTCCGGCAAAACCAACCACCGCATTCAGCGGCCTAATGATAGATCTGATGGTTATCGTCGAAAAAGCGATGCCGATAGTGAGAAGTAATAGGAGGGTGATCCACAGGACTTTTTTTGTGAGAGACACAGTCCATGCGGACAGTTTCCCCATACCCGTGGAAAACATTCCGGCCGTAATATCCATTTCGTCAGCGATTTTATTGATATCCGCCAGTAGCACTTTCTTTTCATCCATTATTTTGGTTTTTGTGTATTCTTCAGCCAATACCCGGTACCGGACTGCCAATGTATTGGCCTTTTTCGAAATCTCCACCAGTGACGTAACCAAAGGGTGTGAAGACAAAAGATCCACAATTCTGACGATATCAAGAGCTTGATCGTAATCCACGGAAGGAAACCAATGGGCCATATCCTTTGCCATTTTTTCCTTCGGTTTTATTTCGAGATCCTTGATGAGCGATCCAAAAATACCGCTCAGTTTTGTTGCTATCTCAAGGTGTGTGTTGAATTTATCGTAAAATTTCACATCTCCGTTTCTCACATAATCCCCAAAAAAACGCGTCGCCTCATAAAAATTGACCGTATGATCGCGTTCAGATCGAGTTATCAGAAGTGCCCGGTCAACAACATGTAGAGATGCGAATCCGATCAGGGCGATCATTACACAGGCGATGATCGGAATACTTTCAAGCGTAATAATCTTCTTTCCGATTGAATCTGACAGAGAAAACCTCATACGTCATCCTCCTTAGCTGAAGGGATAGAGATCCCTTCTTTCAAAAGTTCCGGCAATGGCGTCCACCGTGCAAGTCATGGTGTTTTCGAGGACGTCGACGCTTTTCCTCTTGGGTTCGAACATCGACAGCCGTCCTCTGCCAGCCCTTCATCTTTCCTCAATTGTTTTTCCCCAAGAGCTTTTCTATCCATTCGAGCAGCACTTCTCGTTCAATTGGTTTTACGAGATAACCATCAGAACCTGCCGCCATGACCCTTTCCCTGTTTTCTTTGTTGTCAAAACCGGTGATGGTTAAGACTTTTATAGAGGAGGTCTCTGGAACTTCTTTTATTCGTTTGCATATCTCAAAGCCGGAAATCTTTGGCAAATGCAGGTCTAAGAGAACTAAACCCGGCTTGAAATTGGCGATCTTGACGCCTGCCTCAAACCCGTCTGCAGCAGTATCAAACTGGTATTGCTGTGCGGAAAGTATTTTTGAAAGCAGGGTTCGAATAGCGGGATCATCATCTACAATCAAAACCTTTTTTGGTTGATATGCTGCAAAGGGATAGATTCCTTTTTCCCGCATAAACGACATGAGGTCTTCTTTAAGAATTCTATAATGTCCGCCAGGGGTCATGGATGCCTTCAATGCCCCGCTTTTGACATTTTTCCACATTGTCACTCTGCTGACAGAGCAATGTTCGGCCGCTTGGGTCAGGGTCAACATTTCGCGATCCATTTTCAAATACCCCTTAATCCTTTTGTAGAAATTATCGTTAAGAGTATTAATATCGTGCGAAACATTAACCTGTCAAGAAAAAACGTTAAGAACATAAATATTGTTTACAGTATATAGCCAACCAAAAAGAAATGGGCACATTCAAGCCCAGCTAAGGAACGAGGACGGGAAATCAACAGGAGATGCTCACATTCCAGACCTCGTTAAGTGGTTGAGCAGTTTAGCGGTTAAATAGCTGCTATGGTTGGAATTTCATCTGTTTCCTTGAAAATTGGACACTCGTAGAATTCAGGAATTGAGGAATTTGGGAATGTAGGAATTGAAACCTGAATCTTTTCCTCGTCTTAATCCCTCAATTTTTAAATTCGCAATTCCTCAATTTGGCTCCATACGGCCAATACGGCGAGCATAACGTCAAAAAAACGGAGCTATTTTTTCGATCAAATAACGAGGTCTGCATTCATTTCTCAATATCCCTTAATTTCTAAATCTCCCTCCTCTTCTCGAATTGCAGGAAAAAAGATCTTTACTGTAGTTCCCTCCCCTTCCTTCGATGTCAGCTCCAGGCTGCCTTTGTGACTTCTGACGATGGCATAAGCTGTGGTGAGCCCCATCCCCATCCCCTTCTGGGTGCCCCTTTGCTTGGTGGAAAAGTAGGGGTCCAGTATTCGGGGAAGATTTTGCTTCGAAATGCCGGACCCCTTGTCCTTTATGGTCACCTGCAGATAAGACCCCGGTTCCAAATGAAACTCTGATTTACCTGCCCCGAATACCATGTTTTTAACGTCTATCTCCAGAACGCCCCCTTCCGGCATGGATTCGTATCCATTGGAACAGATATTGGTGAAGAGACTCTCTATCTGATCATAATCAAAACCCGTGAACCAGAGATCATCGGGCATCTGCAAGGCAACACGACCGTGGAATCTCTCCGCACAACGAATCACGCTGTCCTGAATAACCGATCCGAGTGAACCTGTTCTGAAAACAGGTTTAGCGCCTTTGGAGATCTCCAGAAACCGTCTGGTAAGGTTCTTCGTATCTATGGCTGCTTTGTATGCCATGGTCAGGTTTTCATGGGCCGGGGTTCCCAGTTCCATATCCATCCTGGCGAGATCCATATACCCAAGTACACTGGTAAGGAGGTTGTTGTAGTCGTGGGCGATGCCGCCGGCAAGGATGCTGAAAGATTCGAATTTTTTGGTTCTTATCAACTCCTGTTGCATGGCCTCCAGCGCCTCTTCCGCACTTTTTCGATCCAGGGCGTATCGGATGGATCGCTCCAGGATCGTTCCCCTCAGCTCGGTTTTGTCGAGGAAGTCCGCGGCCCCCCTCTCCATGGCGGCCATATCCACGTCACGGTTTCCCTGGCCCGTAAGCAGGATAATCGGGGCCTGGCAACCCAGTGGCCCGGCCTCCTGCAGAAGATCCAGCCCGTTTCTGGCTCCAAGACGGTAATCTACAAGGTAGACATGATGTCGGCACTGTCCGATTTCCTGAAGGCCTTCCTCATAGCTCGGTGCCCAGTCCACCGAAAACTGATCCTGACCGGCCTCTTGAATCAGATCGCGCACGAGAACAAAATCGTCTTCGTCATCGTCCACCACAAGAATTTTTACAATAGCTTCATTCATTATCTTCCCTCCGGCAGTTTAACAATCTGGACCCAGTATTGGTCAAGTGCCCCAAGGACCTCCGCCAGGCCTTCAAATGTTACCGGTTTGGTGATGAAGGAGCTGGCCCCCAGGTCGTACGACATTAATACGTCCTGTTCGGCCTGGGAGGTTGTGAGCACAATCACCGGAATTCCGCGAAGCTTGGGATCCGCCTTGATGACCTTCAGGGCCTCCCGCCCGTCCATTCGCGGCATGTTAAGATCCAGAAGAATAATATCCGGCCGGGGGAATTTTTTTGAATCCTTGTACTTTTCCCGCTGGTTCAGGTAATCCAGCAGATCCTCGCCATCTTCCACAAATGCCAGGCTGTTGGCGACGTGCTTTTCCTCAAAGGCCTCTGTTACCAGCAGCCGATCATCAGAATCGTCTTCCGCCATGAGGATATGGATAACCTTGCTTTGTTTGATCATCTTTTTCCTTTTGGTGCTGGTTACTGGTTGCTCGTTGCTGGTTAAAAAGACAATTGATAAAATTTTAAATCACGATAGCGCTTCGCTCTTACAATATAAGCGCTGTTTTACCTAACTTGAGAGTCTAAAGTTTTCTCGTCATGCCGGACTTGATCCGGCATCCAGTAACCATATGTCACTGATAAGACGCTGGATTCAGGCTTTCGCCGGAATGACGGCAATGAATCCGGGGTTCTAATTATTTTAACGCCTTACAAGAACTTTGAAAGTAATGGGGGTCACATCTCGATTAGCGTATTAATTGACATTCGAAAGTAATGGGGGTCACATCTTGATTAGAAGTAATAGGGGTCACATCTTGATTAGCGTATTAATTGACATTCGGGCTTGGTCCCAACATCGGCCATTAGAGTTGTTTTCCTACTCATAATCTTAATCATAATCATAATCGAAGAGTCCTGGAATAAGCTAAAAGGAGTATGATTATGAACTGTCGAACTTATTCTCGGATGATCGTATCAAGTGGGCGAAGTGAGAACCAAGCCCCAACATTGTGATCTCCCACCCCGGTCAAGATGATTAAAGGCGATTTACATCCCATAACTATGGCCGTTCGAACCAACTCAAGGCCGTCCCTCTCCCCAAGGCGATAGTCCACGAGATAGATATCGTGTCTTGATTCCTCAATTTCTTCCAGGGCTCCATGGTAGGTTGAAACCCATTCCAGGGAAAAATCACCTCTTGCCTCGCGGAGAAGCTCCAGGGTCAAGTGATAATCATCCTCATCATCTTCTATAAGGCACCCGAACCCTGTCATTCATGGCACATACCCTCAGCAGGTTGGCCTCAGTTCCCATCAAGGACTTTCCTGATGGCTCCGGCCAGATCTCGCATCGGAAATCTCCTGCGCTTGAAATAGAGGCCCTCGAAACTGCAATTCTTGTCAGCAATTCTCATTTTGAAAACATAGCTGTAAGAGAGGCTCTTGTCCACGATCTGTTTGGTGGGTATAGCCTCGAAAAATCGTGGCAAAATGCCACTCACACAGTATTCGGAAATAAATGGGGCACCATAATGAGAACTGCAGAATTCCTGGCTACTCTCTTGACGCAGGCGATATTATTTTCTATGCTCTCTCCTCGATAAACGGCTTTTTAATCTTTCAAGCAAAAGAGGTAAACCCTTGCGAATCTTACCGGATTGTATCCCCTGCATCGCAAATATGGCTATTTCAGCTCTCAGACGTCTACCCATATCCAGTGAAAGACGCCAAGAAATTTTTACCACTATTCTGCAAGTTTCGGCTTTTCGAGGAAGGTCATGGCATTTGACCAGCCCGGAAATCATTGAACAGGTCTGGGAGATCATTTGTCGAGAAACTGATCAGCCTGACCCATTCCTCCAGGAAAAAGAACTCCAGAACCAAAGGGTAGCGGACATTCTGCCTTTTCTCCGGAATAGAATTGAGAACGCTGAAGATCCCTTACGTACGGCAACTCAGCTTGCCATTATTGGAAACTCCATCGATCTGATGATTGATAATCATGCCGTCGATATTCAGCAAACGGTTGTTCAAGGACTGGAATTGCCCCTGTCTGAACCTGCTTATTCCGCATTTTCGAAAAAACTCCACGGAAGCCGGAAACTCGTTTATCTCGGGGATAACTCGGGCGAAATCGTCTTTGATAAGCTGTTCATGCAAACAATCCGGCGGGAGTTCATGGAAATCGATATCCACTTCGTGGTTCGATCGAATCCAGTAATGAACGATGTTACCCTGAAAGAAGCCAACGAAATGGGTATTTCTGAAGTGGCAAGTGTCATAGAAAACGGCGTGGATGGCCCCATTCCGGGCACGCTGGTCAGCAGATGTTCTCAAGAGCTTAAAGAGCACCTGCAATCCGCAGATCTCATCATCTCCAAAGGCGGTGGTAATTTTGATGCTTTTGAAGAGGAAGCCCATACTACCGGGACGGACGTCACCTTTCTCCTCCTGTGCAAATGCGACCCCTACCGTCGATATTTTGACCAGGAGCTGTATGAGCCTATTTTGTGGAACGTATTCTCGGACCGGGAAGGTCAGTAGGCAGTAAGTAGTAGGCAGTCACGGATATTTTGTTGCTGGTTACTCGTTGCTCGTTACTGGTTGCTCGTCATCGGAGTCTTCGCTTACCTCGAGTATTGCAGTTAAGTTCGGAACGAGGTCAACTTGAAACTGGGTTCCCCGAACACTGACATCTGACACCTATCGTTCTCTGCGCCTCTGCGCCTCTGCGCGAGATTTCCCGTCCAGCAACCGCTTTTCGATCTCTTCCCGTGCAATTCGTTTTGCGGAATCCGTCAGGAACCAAGGCTCGATATTTCTACTGAGTCTTTCAATTCCTTCTTCAAACGAGAGCTGGAATCTGTCTTGGTTTATTTCAACTGCAGCTTTAGAATATCTCCATAACTTATCTGCATCTTTAACGATTGTGTCATTTAAAGAAAAAGGGGTTTTCCTGGAATCGTGCCCCTCGATAATCCGCACAATTTCCTTTATCTTTTCCTGATCGTATCCCACTTTCTTAAGGATTTCCTCTGCAATTCCGGCACCTTCCACTTCGTGGACACGGTTCCATTCAGGCATGCTTACTTTCGGGCCAAATGCCATTAGTTGAATGTCTTCCGGCACCTTTTTCCAGCCCACATCATGGAGAAGAATCGCTGGGATCACCACTTCTTCCGTTCCTCCTTCTAATTCCAGCAATTGATACGCATGACGTGTCGATATCTCCGTATGAATGTCATTTTTTCTGGTATCAAGATAAGGCCTGGCCAGTTCCTGTATTTTTTTATATGGTTCTTCCAATGTGCACTCCTTCTTTTCAGTGTTTTCATTCTTTCAAAGCCACATGAACCACCCCGTGGCAAGCCACGAGGTATCGGTCGTCATTCCGGCGAAGGTCGGAATCCAGGTAAGCGAGCCTGAGAGACTCCGGTACATATTTTTTCTGGATCCCGGATCGGTGTCCGGGATGACTCGACGCCGCAAGCGGATGGGTATTCGACCCTTGCTCGCAATCAAAACTGCAGATTCAAGATGGCTATTTCTTTATCATGGGAAAGGGAGATTTGTAAATACAGCTATCAGAGATCCATAAAATAAACCTCTGTCCATAGTGACAATTGCCAGGCACCTATAATTCTTCTTGACCCTTTAGGATATCTTTCATATTATTAAATTTAACAGCTGCAATTAGCTTTTAGCTATTAGCCGTTGGCTTAAAGATTTCACGCATTTGAATGACTTTTTTTCGTGCTGGGATTCTCACTTTTTGATGCTAAACCATTGCGCCCTAAGTCACTGATTTTGTGCGGCTAATAGCTAAAGGCTAACCGCTAATTGCATCTTTTGAGTTAAAGTACATTCATTTCGATCCAGACTTTTACAATCGCTTCTCTTTCCCGAACGCGTGCAGAAATGGTGGACAACTGCCATTGGGCATGGTCGAAGCAAGACAGCTTCCGCCTGCTCTCAATACTTCACCCATACAATTGCCATTGCGTGCTCCTTCATCCGTTGTAAACGGACAGAAAACCCAACAGAGTTGATACGTATTCCGGGATCTTTTTGTTGGTCTGAGATTCCGGTTCTTAGGGAACATAAACCTTTCAAGAAAAGGAGGGAGAGAGCCATGGAAAAAAGGGAAATGAAATTCTACAGGTTGATTTTGGACATATGCAGGGTAATCAATTCTACACTGGATGTAAAAAAGGTATTGAGACTCCTTGCCGAAAATGTAACCCAGGCACTGGATGCCAAGGCCTGCGCGATTTTTCTCTGGAACAGGGAACAGGACACCTTGGAGGTAAGCGCGTCCTTCGGATTGAGCGACACATACCTCCAAAAAGGTCGCCTTCATGCTGATGACAGCTTGAAAGAATGTTCAGCAGATCAATCCGTGTTGATTTTTGACGCCATAACAGACCCTCGGACGCAATATCCTGAAGAAGCTAAGAAGGAAGGAATCGCATCCATGTTTTCCGTACCGATCTGCGCAAAAGGCACGACGCTCGGAGCACTCCGGGTCTATTTGTCAGAAGCTCGTGAATTCTCCGCAAACGAATCGGAATTTATTCATGGATTGGCTGAAATGGGCGGTATCGCCATCGAAAATGCGCGAATGTATAGTCACTTGAAAGGCGAGCACGAAAGTCTGATGATGGCTGCACATCAGTGGTTTGAATTCGGAAGAACGGAATAAGAAAAAAGAAGAAGGCCTGTGAAGCAGTCAGAGAAAACCATTTGTATACTTGCCCCAACACCGGAATTGGAAGGAAAAATCCTTCAGATCTTCCGGAATATCAGCATATCCAGACAATTTCCCTTTCCATTCAAAACCATCACATCCCTGAACAACCCAAAGGATATTCACCTCCTTTTCTTTGAAGTGGCTCTTGGGAAAATGGATCAGTCCAGGGAAAGATTGGAGCAAATCCTTGCCACTGCCAGCCCAAACGTCGTCCTGCTCTGCCCGATGGGACACAACGAACTGGAATTAGCCAACCAGTTTGGTATCGGAAACATCCTGACGCCGGAATCCATGACGGAATCCACCGTGATGGCGGTGTCCTTTAAGTTATTAGGGAATGTATTTTTCGGGTTCGAGCCTTTTTTCCCCCGTGGGTTTACCCTGTTTGAAAAGGAATTCAGGATTTCTGGAAAATTCCACATGCGGGAACTTCCTTCAAAAATCCTGCACGATTTCATAACTACCCTTAATGAAGAAGAAAGCGAGTATTTTCGGATCTATATATCCGAACTGATCAGTAATGCCATTTTTTATAGTGTTTTCGGGATCAGCCCCCAGGAGAGGGATCAAGATAAAGGCGATCTTCCTTCTGATATCAACATACCTGCAGAGAAAGAAATACGGGTGAAGATTGTAAGAGATGACGAAAAATATGGCATCAGCATCACGGATCGAAGCGGGTCGCTAACGCTTCAACGGGTTTTGAAAAAAATTCAGCGGCATACAACCGCCCCCGGTGAACCGGTTCCCAGAGGGATTCTTGATTTAACCGGCAGGGGGTTCTATATTTTAAGCAATCAAACACGGCTGATCATTAATATCTTAAAACATGCAAAAACGGAAATCATTATCCTCCGGTACAACGATGTCTCCCTGAACAAATACCAGACCCTCATTATTAATGAAAAGGAACGGGAGTAATTTTTTACGAACAAAACATGTTGGTGAATTGGTACACGCTTAGCATCATTGCGCTTTTCTTTATCGGAGCCCAGAGGTTCCTCTACAAGGTATCTGTCCAGCGCGGGTGCAACGCAGCAGTTACCACCTTTACCTTCATGGGAACAGTAACATGCATCAGTTTTGTGCTCCTTCTGTTTTCGGATACACCTTTGGGTCCTATCTATTTCCTGGTTTTCATTTCCCTTGTGAACAGTATTTCTTTCACATTAGCCACGCTAACGAATTTGGAGACGCTGAAATATCTGCCTGTGAACGTCGCTTATCCCATTATCCGGCTGAATCTGGCTGTGGTGATCATTTTTTCCGTACTTTTCTTCGGCGACTCTTTGTCGCCCTGGCAGATTGCAGGTATTTTTGTTGCCATTTTCGCCATCGTCATTTTGGCAAAAAGCCCTGATGCCAATGAAACGGGGATCCGGAATCTTCGAAGAGGTTTTGTCCTTTTGTCCGTCTGCGTTCTTTCCGGGGCCGTCGCTTCTATTTCCAGCAAATTCGCCGCTATGGAGACCAATAAATTGGCGTTCATCACCCTTTCCTACTTACTTGGAACATCTTTTGCCTTTATGCTCCGAAACAGGGTGGCACAAAAAACAGCCGGCAGCCGGAACAGAGATGCCGTGATCATAGGGATATGTATGGGGCTTCTAAACCTGATCGGGTTCTATCTTTTTCTCCTGGCCCTTGACAGGGGCCCTCTTTCCCTGGTCGTATCCATCATCAGCCTTCACTTTGTCATACCCATTGTACTTTCCGCCCTGATCTATTCGGAAAAGCTGAAAAAGGTGCACTTCGTCGGCATCGGTCTCACGGTTATTTCTGTCATTTTTCTGAGGATGTAGTCTCTTTTACATCCACAAAACCCATTGTTTTCCAAGATAAAGGCTCGGGATTTTCGACCTTGACCTTCCATAGACTCCGTGAAACCGCGGGAAATTTCCCCAGGCGCGAAGTCCGTGCTGATTCTTTTTTATTGTTGACAACTACCTTCATGAAAGATATCCTGAACGACTAAAAATTGCAGTAAACGTTGACGCGCAACAGTGGCTCCTGACAGGTGACTTTACTTGAATGAAACACATGAATCTGAGCGTAAACTCTGCTGCATTTGTGAGCAAGCCCTAAACGTGCCGTACAACTTTTTTGCAGGAGGAACGAACAATGAAGGTATTGATTGCCTATTACTCAGACACAGGAAATACCGAAAAGGTGGCCAAAGCCATCTATGATTCCATAGAACACAGTGAAAAAGAGATCTCTCTCTCAACGGACGTCTCGGATGTCTCCGATTACGACCTGATTTTCTGCGGTTTTCCTGTTCAATCCATGGGGCTACCCAAAAAGATGGAGTCCTTTGTCACAGGACTGCCCGAAGGAAAGAAAGTCGCCTATTTTGCAACCCATGGTTCTCTTCGAGGCGGACCATTGGCGATTACAGCATTTCATCATGCAATCAGCCTGGGAAAAAACCTGAAAGTGATGGGGACATTTGGATGCCGAGGCACTGTGAAACATGGCATTATTGACGCCTTGATGAAACAAGCCGAACACAGGGGCTGGGCCCTTGAGGCACAAAGTGCTGCAGGTCATCCGGATGAAGCGGATCTGGAAGACGCCAAAATCTTTGCAGCCGCCATCATGATAAAAACCAGAGCAAAATGAGATAGTCCAGTTCAGTTTCCCATGAATACTAATCTCATAAGAAGTGCCCGAACCCGTCACCCCCGCGAACCTCACCCTCGACTCCGATCGGGGAGCGGGGTTCCATGAGAAGTAGATAACGTGTTCCCCACCTGGCGGGAATGACGAAAACAGAAGATTTTTGACTTTCATGAGGGCTCCATTTTTCCAAACCACATCTTACCGTACCTCCCATTTCCGAAGAGCTTCTGAATTCCAAACCATGAAGAGTGACAAATATTGTAACGGGTATTTTCACCGAAAATTTAAAAAAACTTTAACGCTCAATGTGGCGTAGCTCATCATCCTCATCCCTTCCGAAAGGCGGGATAGGCGGCGTATTTATTGAATTTTAGGGCGGGGTAACGCTGCGGAATACACTCCTTGAAAGCGTTACATTATTTTGTCAGCAGAGGCGTTACACTTATTGCATCTTAGCATTCGTTAGACGGCAACAAATTATTGAGGCGTTTCATATGTGGGGTATTACCTGCCTTGCCATAGGATCGAGGAATTGTCAGACTGAAATCCGTAGAAAGGAACCGTTTATAAATACTTTTTTGGTCATGCTGAATAAATTCGATCTTGACTTATGTGCATCCCATAAATATACTTGCTTATATGAGCGATGACATTAAGAAAATACTTGCACAATGTACCGGCTTTGAGTGGGATGAAGGGAATTCCAGAAAAAACTGGACCAAACATCAAGTTACCCCATCAGAATGTGAGCAAATATACTTTAATCAACCCTTGATTGTAAAAAACGACATTAAGCATTCAGAATATGAATCGAGATTTTATGCTCTTGGAAAAACTGACGAGAAAAGAAAATTATTTTTAGTATTCACAGTTCGTAAAAATGAAATTCGTGTCATATCAGCCAGGGATATGAGCCGAAAAGAAAGAGAGGTCTATGAGTCATTATGAAAAAATTAATACCGAAATTTATGCACGAAGATGAAGAAAGAAAATTTTGGTCTAAGCATGACTCCACTGATTTTGTTGATTGGAAAACTGCAGAAAAGATGGCCCTTTCAAATCTGAAGCCATCAACTAAAAAAATATCCCTTAGACTACCGGAAATCATGATTGAAGAATTAAAGGTTTTAGCAAACAAACGCGATGTGCCTTATCAATCTTTAATGAAAATTTTTCTGGCTGAACGTATTTCAAAGGAATTGGGTATACACGAATAATGAATATTGGGGCTCGTAAAGAGAATTTTTGAGTCCTTCATGGTATGAGAGTGGACTCGTAAATTGATGTAAACGTTGCCAGGCTATATGATGTATTAACAAAGAGGAAATCGGATGCGCTTCACGATCTGATCGAATGGGTTTTTTTAAGGCATAGGCAGGAAGCTTGAATAATGATTAATCTTTATGGCATCAATGGATGTAAATTTTTCAGGCTGAAACAGACATTTCTTCGATTTCAGCTATTGACGTCATAGTCGTACGGCAAGTCCAAAAAATCCCTTTTGGCTAATTGAATCTCAATCAAATACCCAATTTCACCCTTATTTTTGAGCTGTGAAATCATCCACTGGGGCAATCGAATTGTTACCAACTCACGCCTCAAATGATCTGGTTTCCTTTTTCGTCCAGATCCTATACGTTTTCCACCTCGCATTTTGACCTCCAAAAAACCAAAAATGTTTGATTAAAGTTACACGATTTTCAAAATACACGGCCATATCCATGTGAGAGAGATTCGACAAGCTTATGAATACATGGTCAGGCTATTTCCCGAATTAGGAAATCGGATGTGCTTCGCGATCTGATCGAATGGGTTTTTTTAAGGCATGGGCAGGAAGCTTGAATAATATATGAAAGGGGGAAACAGCGAAAAAGTATTGCTGTTTCCCCCTAAGGCATTATTCAATGCCACCTGCACCCGGCTATCCCTTGATAGGTTGCTCCCCAGCAGAGCCTATCTCCGTTTTACTGGGCGATCATGAGCAGACCGTATAAACGACCTGCCTTAATACAATTGTTTGCGATGTACCAATTTCCTGGAGCCGAGCATTTAATTTTCAGGCGGATTGTTTCGTCTTTGTTTTGAACCTGTTGGAGAGAACAATTCAAAAAACAGTGCCTCGTCTATGCTCGGCAGATTACGTTCGACTGCGGCACTGAGCATTTCAGCGGCCATTTGGTTGATAACGCGCAAGTTGTTGGCGGCATGAGCCGACAGGGTTCGGATCAGTTCAGGCGACATCAGTTGGGGATGTCCGGCCTGTTCGAGTGCAAAGTCCAGATAATCGCGCAGTTGCTCAGGAGAAAGAGGTGAAAGCACAAGCCGTGGTCCAATACGGCTTCCCAGGGGCAATAGTTCTGTGGTTCTGAACCGTTCGGGTAGCCGATTGTCACCACAGAGGATCGTAAACAAAAGATTCTGCGAATCAAAGTGATGACTCTGCAGCAATCGCAGTTCGGTCAGGCAGTCTGTAGAGACCTGCTGCGCCTCGTCGATGAGAAGCACAGGCCGGAGCAATGTGGATTGACAGTGGTTTTTCCACCGTGTGCGCAGAGCTTTGAAACCGCCATAACGATTGGCGGGTGATAAGCCCACATTGAACAATTCACCCAATTCCCGGTAAAAATCGCCTAATGCACTCTGAGGTCGCTGCATCACACCGACGGTAAGATCTGGTATTTGTTCGAGCCGATGGGCAATGCTTTGCAGTGTTTTGCTTTTTCCCAGCCCCGGATCGCCTGTAATCATTGCAAATCCGCCTTGTGAAGCCATGGCTTGCACACGCTGAACGAATGGTTCGGTTCCGGGTATTGTAAAGAGCGATTCGGGTGGTACATCAGGCAGAAATGGGTTGTACTTGAGTCCGTACTGAGATCTGATATCCGTATTATTCATGGTTGATTTCCTCCTTGGGTAGATAGGCAGGGGGCAATCCGGTGGCGGCATAATCGGCAAGCCACTTGCGCAACAGTGCCGGTAGGGGATCATCGGTTGATTTTTCGATCGGTTTAACCGTGTTTTCGGGGTTGATTGCACGGCGTATGCCCGAGGCGTTTTTAACCTTGTCCTGGGGTAACAGGCTTACCAGAGGAGCGTCTGTATCCGGATCGACCAGAATCATCCGGCTTTTATCCCAACTGGGTGCACGCAAAATCACTTTGCGCAAATGGGCGAAGCGTATGGGAAGCTCATATCGGATGCCGTCGAGCACAACGGTGGCATCACTGCGACGTGGCGTTCGGCTGATCCGGCGCGTAAAGGCCAAGTGTAAAAAATCGCTGTTGGGCATGGGCCTGGCGACATCAGGACCGTTGAGCATTCGCTGCAAAGGCGTTGTTTTGATTTCCCTGTGTAATTTGCGGTGGTAGTCCTGTTCAGCCCAGGCCTGAGCCGCCTGATTGACAAAGGCAAGTTTTAAATCTTCGACTCCCCGCAAAAGTTCCAACAGGCGGCTTTCCAGTTGACTCCAAAAGACCTCCTGCTTCCCGTTTTGGTAGGGTGAATAAGGTAAGGTTGTTTCATGCTCGATGCCCAACCGCTGCAAGCCCCGACGGGTTTCTTCGGCGAGCATGGCAGAACCGTTATCGGTCATCAATGCCCGTGGCAACCCGCGCTTCATGAAGGCCTGTTTCAAGCCGTGTACCAGACACTCAGCGGTCTCAGCCAGGTACAACTGCAAATGGCAGCAGAGCCTTGAGTGGTCGTCAAAGATGGCCAGGGCCATGGGACGATGCCATTGGCCCCGGGCATCCAGGATACTGATTTTGGCCTGGTGGAAGTCCAGATGCCACAAACCATGGACATGAGAGACTTCATAACTGCGCACTTCACGGCTTTGAAGCCGTTGTGCTGCCTGTTGTTGCCCCGGACTGGGCTGTGCCGGTTCATGGGTACGGAGCCATCCATTATCCCGCATGCAACGCAGCACGGTTTTGTAGCTGGGAACCGGTTTAAGTTGTGGTTGCTCTTGGGCCAAAACCACCAGATTGTCATAGTGCAACTGCACATTCCAACGGCGATGGGCCTCGTACTGAGCTTTTAGCGCAGCCAATAGTGTATCTGACACGGACCAGCGGATACCGACGTCGGAACGGATCTTTCGGCCAAGGGCAGCGATAGGGTCTGGGGCCCTTCTGGCCTTGTAATACCAACGCTCGATAGTCGATGACCCGATTTGCATTTGCTGATTGGCGTTAATGGGGTGTTGATAGGTTTTTTGCGCCAGTTCATCAATAGCGCTTTGCAGTTGTCCTTTTTGTGGCGGACAGGACAAAAGTCGACCGATCACCGAAAATCGGAAGTGTGCCCATCGCTGCCACATGGGCATTTGAGACGCGCTCATGGGATCTCTCCTTTCGGTTCGCTTCCACTGACCTCCCCTATGGAGATAAACAGGGTCGAACCCGAACTCGGATCCTTGTAGCGCATTGGGACAAGTTTGACATCGGCCCATCTTTTGCGTGAACCATTATTCGATAGCGGCGACCTCGGTATTCATGGCCATCATGGACCTAAAGCAAGTATTTGTAAGCAGTTCGCCAGCCCTGCCTCGTCTCCACCATCGACCGGGCAAAAACGTGACAGTAGCGCTCCCGGCAACTGATCAGGATTGATCGGGGGAAACAAACGTCCGGACAAGCGTCGGTAACGCTCACTCTGAACAAAAAGTTCTCGAAAGTAGTGTTGCCAGCGTTTTACGGTTGAGCGCCACACATGGCAAAATGCCTTAAGATGCTCCATAGTAACCGCAGGTTTTTGCCCCTGGCGAAGGGCACTGACCAATAGAAGCACAGGCGCCCAGTAAACCCGGCGATCCCAGAAACGAACCGAAGGTGGCAGCACACGGCGACGACAACCGGGACGACCGCAGCATAGACTGAATCGAACCTCAAATGCCTCTTGAAGATCATGGGGTCCGCCCCGAGGCTTTCGCTGGTAATGGGCGTCATGCAGTGGACTCCCGCAAAAGGGCATCGCTTTGCTCGTGTACGTTCGGCAAGATCTTGGTCTATCTTGTAAAGAAGGGAAAATAACGATTTGCGGTTAAGGACTTTAAGTGGTACCATAGCTTCCGCCATTTATGGTTT